>Ga0065711_1051870_pt1 | contig 10199 bp, 7 predicted proteins | sample Hoacrofraction12_FD_59098 | JGI IMG/M metagenome (GOLD analysis project Ga0065711, IMG submission 59098) | Hoatzin crop microbial communities from Cojedes, Venezuela - Epithelial fraction 12 v2 (version 2) | ecosystem: Host-associated > Birds > Digestive system > Esophagus > Crop | place...
TCTCGGCGCTCGTTCATCCCTGCGGCGGCGGGCGGTGCGGGTTCGGCGGCGGCGGCTCGCAGTCCCCGCACAGGCGCGCTCTCGCGGCCGAGCGGCGCCTGCTGCCGCGCAGGGGTCGCCGGAAACCCGCAGCGGGAGAGCGCCGGGCGCGGTGCGACGGCGGCAGCCGGCAGCGGGGCTTTAGTGGCCGCTGGGCTGTGGTCACTGCACAGAGCGTGGCCGAATTTCCGCAGCCAAAGCACCCTAAGCATGAAGCCTGAAAGCTGCGTTGCCTGGGACCTTATCTGTGCAGTAAAGGAGCTTCCAAAACAGTCCTCCCGTAGGGGAAGAAAAGAGTTGCAGACATACACTCCCACTTTTTCAAGGCAGTGTCCAGACCTCACCTGCACCTTTCTGAACGATCTGACACAAATGAGGAACACATTCTGCAATGCAGTGCTTTGGCTGTTTGCAGTGAGTTTACCCAGGCTAACGTCATTTTATGCCAGCGCACAAAACCCCCATCATCAGAGAATGCTGGTGTCCTGCAGCAGTGCACGAAGCAGCAGAAATGGCGGCTTTTCAAGAATATGTAAGACATGGTTTAAGAGAAGACAAAATGAGGAGAGACCAACAGGAATGTTTTAACGGTGGTGCTGTCTACGTGCGTAACGTGGTGGTTCAGAATCTGTTCAAAGAGAATTGGTAAAAATACACGTTTGGGGCTTTTGGTATATTTTTTCTACATTTTTATTTGACCATAGTCTTTGGCCTATGTGCCATTTATACATGCAAATCTCATCTATTTTTTCATAGAAGCTTAATGTTCTGTTCCATTATATATCTAGTCCATCAGACATACTGATATGAAACACTTCCATCTGGGTTTGGTTCAGGTGGGTAGCAGACTACAAGCTATTGCTGTGGCTTCAGTCTTTACGAAAATCTGGTACTACTTTGCATTGGAGTCTTAGAAAGATAATCCTTTGCCAGAATAAACAACTAGATTGGTGTCAGAGACTTGTGGTTGGGTTCATTTACTTATCCTTCGTAAACAAAACTAGACTTCCCATTTGTAAGATCATGGTATTGCATTGCAGATGTGTGTCATTCTGCAGGACATCTGTTCGCCATTGCTTTGTGTTTTGCGATACCCTGCCCAACAGTGCATGGGCATTCGTATCGCGCATTTTAACTTTGGCAGTAGTTTTTCGGCTGGAGTCTGGCTTCTGAAAAGGTTTAATGCTAGGGACCTGACAACTGAGATTTGCTGCTTCCTGCCTAGTGTTATTAGCCAAGTTTGAGACACGTTTTGATTTGTGAATCATCAAACATGCTAACACACTTTGTTAAACCTACCACAGAAACAGACGTACTGGGATTGTGGGATGACTATAAAATATTAAAAATATATTTGTTTGACTGGCTGTTACCTGATGTTTCCTCAAGTACTGGCGATGCCACCTGCGTGCCTAAATCCACGTGCTAACAGAGATTCTGTTTTTACAGAATTTTTTGTACGGAGATTCTGGTTTTTTTCTGTTTCACCTGATGGAGAATTCACTTTGCTGTGTCAAGCTGCTTCTGCAGTTCATGTCATTGTGGTTCTGAGCTAAAATAATTTATGTTGTCTCTTGGAAAGATGAGTATGGATGGATCTATTTGAATTTTCGCCATTAAATTGTGCAGGTCCAGCAGTGAGGGTACAAATGATGTTCAGTAACGAAAAAAGTCCATTTTGTAAGAATAGGAAGGACAATGCTACAGTATCAGAGAAGGTTTGCAGTTTTTAGCAAAGATGCATAATGTGCCTGACCCAGTAAAATATGAGATAAACAAAGTCTGGCAGACCCTGGTGCCTTAGAAATTGTAACTGTATAAAACGGTTGGATGGCAAGCAGAGTAACCCCAACTGAAAAGCAAGCGCTTTTTCCTAGTCCAGTAACATGATGGTAATTATATGTCATAATATAACTTAAAGCAAGAGGCGGATAGAGGGAGGGAGAGAGGGACAAAGGCAGGAGTAGGGGGAATTGGTGATTCAATTTTGTTTACTGTCTGGGGGCCACTATGGTGGCTTAGACTTTTACAGTCATAGAAGTGGTGGTTGGAAGGGATCTCTGTGGTCCACCCAGTCCAGCCTTCCACTGGAAATGGGATTGGGACCTGTAGAATTTCAGGTCAGCCATGGCTTTGCCTGACCTACCCTTGAAAGCCTTCAAGGATAGAGACTTGACAGTCTTTGTGGGCAGCATGTTCCTGGGCAACACCACCCATGTGCAATTGCATGCGTCCAGTCACAACTCCAGTGACTCAGTTTGTGGCCTCTGCTCCTTCTTTTACCAAGTGCTACCGCTGAGAAGAGTTCAGGTCAATGATCTTTGCCACTCTGCTTCAGGCAGTTGTAGATTGTTCTCAGATCTCCTCTTATTTTCTTCTTTGCCAGGTTAACCAAGCCCAACTCCTTCGGCATCTCTTCACAAGCCGTAACGGTGTGGACCACTTACCGTCATCAGCCCGCTGCATGCCCCTCTCCCATTTCTTGACATCCTTGAACTGGGGAACCCAAAACAGGGCACGTTATCCCGGGTGTGGACTCGCTAGCACTGCATAAGGAGGGATAATAATTTCTACTCATCTGCTGTCCCCACTCCCTTCCTAATGTAGCTCAGTATATGGGTCACTTTATTCGCTATGAAAACACCCTCTTGGCTCATATTCAACTTAGTCTCCACTGTGACAGCCACGTGTTTTTCAGCTGGGCTGCTGCTCAGGCAGCCTGCACTGGTGCCTGGCACTATTCAACCCCGTGTGCACAACTTTGCACTCCTTGTTACGCTCCATGAGGTTTCTGTTGCCCCGGTTTTTAAGTTTCTCAAAGTTCTTTCAACTAAAGCTCCACTGTTTGGTTTGAGAACCACCCCATCTAGGTTAGTATTATCTGAAAATCTGCTGCAGGTGCATCCTGTGTCATCATCCAAGTTGCAAAGAAGGTAATGAACAATACTGGCCCCAGTACTGACCCCAGAGTGTCCTGCTTGCACTAAACATCAACCCATTGATTACTACCCTTCAAACCCAGCAATCCATCCAGTTTCAACCCATCTCGCAGTTCATTCATCCAGGCCATGCTCTGCAGCTTTTTCCTCACTTTGGGCTTTAAACACTTCTTTAATCCCATTGCTTGAAATGGCAGCTGTGCTGGAGCGCTTACAGACTGTTCAGCTCTCTGAAAATGGGTATTGATGAAAATATAAAGTGCTCATTTAGCTTCCCAGCACTTTTTCTCTACTACTGCTGCAGTGCTGATTGCTCTCTCCCCTAAAGCTCCATTAAGTCTTCACCCTGCTTCCCATGAAATGGTCATACTGCAGTGATTGATAAGGAAGTAAAGATTTGATATAACAGCTTGGTTGCTGCAGCATCAAGATACAGAACAGAAAAAGCATCTTGTTCCCAGTTTGTTTGATCCCTGAACTTTTAACCAGTGCAAAGTATCACCAAATAACCTGCTCAATTATTGCTACACAGTTATTGTTAAGAAGAAAGATAATTCACAGCATTTAAAGATTTCACCTCTTCTTTCTTTCAGCAACATCTTTTGGTTACTGAAGAATTCTGGATATTTGGAAGGACATGTTACATTGATCCTGGGTTAAAAAGGAAAAAAAGGAACATAAGCAAAACTTAAATATTTTAATTTGGCATAGAGATTGCACAGTAGTACAGCTTTCTTAAGATGCCCTAAAAACTTGTGATTCTTCTTCATTTTGGCATCTCTAGACTACCAAACAGAAATAATGTGTATTTTTTTCATTTTCCCACTGCCTTTCTGAAGAGAATCCTTAGTATCTTTGGTGGATTTACCAGAAAACAACATCCTCAAAGAATCTCCAAGCAATTATGAACATTTTCAGCAATTCCCCTGCCTCCTCTCATGATAGCTGCAAAGTCTTACCCAAATAGGAAAGAATGAACTAGCTTGCTATCTTCAAGTTCACCAAAGACTGAGGATAGATCATGGGAATGGAATTCAAAACTGAAAAAAAAAGGAACATTTTTATCATTGCTGGCATGGAGATTTCCATTTGGACAGTAGCTACTTGCCTTTTCTCTTCCCTCTCCAAGAGCTGATGCATTATAGCAGCTACTGATATGGGAGGGACCAGGACATCCTGTCCAGTTTTCTTAGATCCTTCAGAGACACCATGTCCAAAAAACTGTCATGTGTATCCTGTGAGAGATGTGAAAGTTCCCTGGAGTGTCTTAAAAGGACGGTCCTCAGCAGGTGAGGATGCTGAAGGAGTTAACAGCCCTGCCTCAGGATCACATGGCTATTTCATCAGTGCCTTGTCAAGATTCACATTAGAGGTTCCCCTCTGTTCAGCAAAACTGAATATTGCTATTGCACACGTGAGGAGTTGGGGCCAGGTTCTTTCTGCCGCAGGAAAGGGGAGTGCACCAAGAATGAAGGGGGAAAGTGAGTGGGAAAAGGACACTGAGCTGGAGAAGAGACCTAGAGAGCTGGCAAAGGACATTGGATGGGCAGGACTATGTGTAGTGGCTTCTGCTTCTGAACTGAACTGCTGCCACCCACATACTTTTAAGTCCTTCAGGGGCAGCAGCAGCAGCAAACCTGGGTTTCCAGGTTGTAGATGAAGAAGCCAAAGGAAAAGTGGATGTTCTGTGACTGCTTATAGTTCTTTCCCTCCTTCAGAAAGCCACAGCACAAGAGAAATGGCAGTCGCTCACAACACAGAGGAAGATGTGATAAAGCAGTCCTCTGCTGGCGTTATTTAATTTCAGCCTTGTACATTAGCAATCCAAGTTGCATATGGAGAAGGTAAAATAAACTCTCTTATAAAAAAAAATCCGATTAGTCAAAAGTGCTATTGTAACACTAACATGTTTTGCATGTGCTGATATCTCGCTTTTCTCGTTTAAAATGTGTGAGCAGAAGGGTGCGGTTGCAGCTGATCAAACATCAAAAGTATCGTGCTAGGAGAAAGAACGCAGGGGCCCTCCGACGTGACTCACAGTTTTTCTGCAGTCACTTCCCCCTCTCCGTCCAACCTGTGCATGTAAGAAATTTCAGAGCATTCAGCGAGAACTCTGTGGCTTAGTCATGGGTTGCACCTGTTGCGAATATATCAAACTAACTGCAAATTCCAGTAAGGCCAAATTAGCACTCAACTAGTTAATATAAGTTATTGATTTCAGTGGTACTGGGGTTTCGTCCTTCAGTCTGTGGCATTCAAATCACAGTATCAATCTGTGTGCAGAAGCTTTCTAAATTTTCGCTCTTGAAATATTTTACTCCAGTGGGTACAAAGTAAATGTTTTGCGTATGTCTTGTTTAAACCAATAAATTTGTTTTTACTGCAGATTAAATATAGTTTTTTAAATACAGTGCTAGCTTTGTTCTGTAATTTGCTTTATGCTTTTCCTGACAGACTCTTAGGTCAAAAGAATCTCCGGATCTGTAAACATTTTGAAAATATTATATAAAGCAGTGTTTGTGCTTGTAAACTTTGAATTCTTCTGAGATGGGTTTGAACTGTGTGATTTTGTTTTCTGTTTCTCTTTTTATTCTCCATGGCACCGCTGCCAAAGTATTGCATTTTTTTGATAAACATTTCATGAAATGTCATAACTTTTAAGAAATCCTAACATGAAAATGTTAATAACTTGCTGTGTATAAAATCCCAATGTAATATTTTTTCAGAAAAGGTATTTTTTAAACACAAGAACTGCAATAATACACTGATTCATGAGAACGGAGCAAGTAAACAATGATTAGGGATAGGAGGAGACACATATGCTGTCCTCCACTGGAGCAAAAGCTGTAAATATTTTAGCCAAGTTACAACAGCTAACTTCTTCGGTTCACAGCTAAATTGCATTGTGCGATTAGAGGGTCAAATCTCGCTAGGCCTTCTGCATCGGTACTTGAACCAGATAATCTCGGGCTGCGGGAAGCTGCCAGGGTGTTCTCACCGTTCCTGGTACGCTGCTGTCACACTCCCTGAAGCTGCACGGGCCGTTTTGGAGGGCCAGAGTATGACTGGTCTGCATCAGGCCAGCAAAACCCAGGGTTCCTGAAACAGAGATCTCTGTGAGAGTTCAGTCAGAACTATTTGTACGAAAGCTGACGTTACATGTCCAAGATAGAGTCATTCCATCCTGCTCACTGGCTGTTCTGATGTCACTTGCTTGTTTTGTTTTTCATTTTTGTCTATGTAGCACTCATATTTTCAACAGACAGAGTTTTCCCTAGACAGAGATAGGGAAAAGGAATGTAATCCTTAGACCATCATTTTTCAATCTTTTCTAAACTGCCTCAAGATCTTTAGAAAATTTAAATAAATACAAACCTGAGTGCAGAAAATAAATCTATTTTATGCTTCTTTTATTTGTTAGCATTTTGTAAACCTCAAAATCAAATTCAAACATTTATATTAAGGCCTGGGTTATGTTTCCTTGTTAAGTTTTCATTCCTGAGCAGTAAGCAGAAGGCTTCCTTTGAAATTGATACCAGCATAAGCTAAACAATTGCGCTTGGTTTAGTTAGTGCCTTGTACTTAGTTTGTCCGTATCTCAGTATATAAAGAAATATTTGCAACTTTTCAGAGTCAATTAAACTCTCAGTGCTACATTATCATTATGCCAATCTACATATGAACCCCTCTCAGAACATTTCTTCTTACCCTTTCCACGGTACATTTCTCCAGTGAGCGCTAAGTGAAGTCAACGTTTCAACCTTTGATTATATGCCGTCCGTGGTAGTCCCACAGGCACCAGGCATCCTGGGCCAGCTTTCCAAAAGACATTACGTGCATCAGAAACTTGCTCTTCCTCAGTAGTCTCTAAAGCTAGACCGAGCGGCTCATGCTTTTGTGAGCTGGAGCAGCTCCCGCGTGCTGTGTGGGACACACAGATCACTATCGCCTGCTTTCCTACCATACGACAAACTGCAAACCAACGGGATCACGAGTGTGTAGGACCAAAAGGGATAGGTAATTTGTATGGATATCATGGTCTGGATCCTGAGGGGTTTTATGTGGAAAGAAAACATCCACAAGTTCTGAGCAGTTGCTGTCAAATTGTCTTTGGGGAGGTAAGACTTCTCTGAACTGCTGAGATAGAGGGTGACCTGTTGGGTGGAAGACCTGCGTTCATAATTCCTAAGCAAGCAGTGAAAACCATGCCGTACTTGTAAGAACGGTTCCCATTCAGCACTGAATGGAAAGTACAATATAGGTCATCTTGTTTCACTGTCAAATTAGTAACTGTTTTTCAATATTACCACTTCTGTCACTTTTGCTATTTATTTGATATTTTTTACAATTATGTAACATCCATGTCTGAAGAAATCAACATCGTGTTGACGTTAAATAGAAGTAAAAAAAAAATTATTTGAGCTGTGGTTGACCATTCATACGAAATTATATTATCTGTGTTCATTATGCAGTCCTAATGATTGCAGAGAGTAACCTAGCAACAATGAAATTTTAGATCAGGGCTTAAATGTTTTAGAAATTACTTCGCATTTGTTAATATAGTGGACTTAATTCTTCCTTTTTTAAAAAAAAAAACAACCTGGCATTATTGCTTTAAATGATGTAGAATGAAATTGTTTTCAGAATCTGCCTAGCAACAAAAGATGCTCTCTCTCCCTCTAGCGGAGGATAATAAAATAGTTTTCTTTCCGGTTTTGCATGTGTAAACCATCAAATAATACTACCAGAGCTTGGAAGCTTTTCTGAATAAGAATGTGTCATGATTTGTGTTTAATGTTATAACATAAATGTTATATGACTAGCAGTGTAATATAACAGAGATATTTTCATATTAATATTTTTTTCTGCAAGTGCACTGTCTTTAAAGTGATCCCTAATTATATGAAATGTGAAATTTTTATGTGCACAAATCTGTACCAGTTTCTAGACACATTTTGAAATAACAGTAAAGGCCCAGAAGTTAAGATTAAAAATAACTCCTAATCTCAAAAGTAACATACAGCATGCTTAATGTCGACTATGGGAGCAGCTTGCATGTTGGCATTTACCAGGTTGATCCTCAGTTTAAGAAGCATGTGCCTAAATGACAAACTTTCTTTTTAATCCAAATGTTTTCAGCATTTGTGGTGTTCACCTTAAGAGAGGAAGGAGACTGGCACAATACTTGAATGCAATGTGTATCCATCTTTTTTTAAAAAACAGATGTTACAATCTACTGTTCTGTTTCAGTCTATTAATAAATACATTTTTAAAGAACAGCATAAAAATCTTCCAAGCACTTAGTATTCGTTGTAAGCGGAAGCTGCTTATGTAAGTAATGATTTAGAGGATGAAGTCCATAATTAGGGTAATAGCAAATACTTCTCATGTATTACTGATTAAACAAGATGTGCCTATAATTACTCCACTTCTAGTGTCCAAAATATAAAACTATTGTTTCTTGGCGAGATGCCTGTTACTTTTTCCAGTGGAAAGTTTGTTTTCTTACTCTGCTGCAGAACTGCTTCTTAACATATTTTTCTATTTTGTATTTTTATTTTCTCACTTTCTCTGTTAGTATTTTTCTTTCCCTTCCTTGTTGCCAAGCAAAACTTCACACAGGTAGGTGGAGAAGCTGTCAGCCCAAGGGAACCTGAAAGGTGATATGCATGTTGGTAACTTCACAGTGTGCAGATTTTAGAGAGAGGGGCTTTCTCCGCCTGCCAGTCAACTGCCTTGCACTGAGTTTGTCACTGTGAGCATTTTAGTTCAAATTAGTTTGAGTTTGTGTATTTGTTGTTCTTACAAAGTCACTAAAGGGTAACAAAGCTGCTTAAGAAGTGTTGGGTGACAGTTCTGGGTTGCCACTGCCTCACTCAAGTACCAGTGGATCTCTTAGCAAGGAGGGAAAGCTTTTATTTTCTTGTACGGGGGAGTGACTCCAAGGACTGCGGTGCAATGAGTCACCCGAGTTGTAATAGCTGTAAGTAGCACAGAAGCACAAAGAGTGGGGTGAAACATTGTGCTAAGAGATGATACAGAAGAGACGGTGGAATGCTCTTCAGAAATGCCAGCATGGCCTCCTGACTGTATCTATACTTGAAAATCTGCCCCAGCATGAAGAAGAGAGGTGCCAGAGGGACAGAGGGATGTGAGAGACAGTGCTTGTGTCTCTGCACTTCCACCCCGACAGAGAGAGGCTGGCATAAACGCATCCCAGGCTCTGGAATCTGACAAACTATTTACAGCTCGGTTAGTTTGTGCGGTGTTTTAGGGAGGGTGACAGAGAACAAAAAGCAGAGGAGCAAAGTGTGAAAGGGACATTTGTCCACCGACTGTTTATCTTGTCAAATGGGGAGAGGGAAGTAACAGATTGCTGGCCAGGGTAACGCAGTCATGTCCTCACGCACACCAGCCTGTGTCTGTTGTTTCCCAAATGCTCTGTTCCTTTCCCTTAGGTGTAGTAAGACTGTAATAACGATTATTACTTGTGAGAGAGCAAGCATCAGCTCCTGGGGCATTCAAAGCTCGTTGTTAACTTGTCTCTGGTTTCAAAATGGAGTCTCGAGCTCTGGTGGTGGCTCATGTTCACAGGACATGGCAGATGCCTGGAGATGCCCCTCCTGCTGCTGCGAGGGCCACCCGTGACGTGGCACCAAACACACACAATGAAAAGGAGAAAAAAGGAAAAACTGTTAAATGTTCTCTGATTTAAATCAGTTGATCATCTGTGGAGCTGTGCTAACAGGGAACGCAAATACGCTTTTAATATTCTGAAAAGTTTTTTCACCCAGTTAATGTGTTCTTAACTTTGAGATTATGATTATTTCACCCTCCTAGTATTTCCAGGTGCTCTGTCTGCTTTTTTAAGGCTAAATATCGCAGACCCACTTCTCAAGGTTTTCTTTAAAAAGGCAACGTACTGTATTCAGGTCATTTCATTCCTGACCTGACAGTGGCCCGAGTTTGTATTTTTTAATTTTTTTCTTAACAGCAATGTAATGAAGCTACAATTAAGGAGGCTTCCTGGAACGAACAGTCACCACCACATTTTACTGTCCCTGAAAACAGTCACGCTTCTGCGCCTCCAGCTGCTCCCTTCCCCCCGGTACCCGGGTGGACGCCCTGCTCCCCGGGCCGCCGGAGCCCGCGCTCTCCCGCCGCCGCCGCCGCGCCCAGCGAGGCCCTCCCAGCCACCGCCGCGGGCCGCTCTGAGCGGCC
>Ga0065711_1051871_pt1 | contig 10199 bp, 8 predicted proteins | sample Hoacrofraction12_FD_59098 | JGI IMG/M metagenome (GOLD analysis project Ga0065711, IMG submission 59098) | Hoatzin crop microbial communities from Cojedes, Venezuela - Epithelial fraction 12 v2 (version 2) | ecosystem: Host-associated > Birds > Digestive system > Esophagus > Crop | place...
CGCACTGGGCAATTTTTTTTAACCTAACTCTTTTTTTCAGAGCACTGTCATGAAGTGGTTCAGGAGATGGAAGTCTCTTACCATCTCGTTGCTACTGTGACAAAACACTCTACGTTTAACAAGGATTCAAGTACTCGTTGGTATATCCATTGTGCCTTATGAACCAGTGCCTGCAACCAGATACTCAAAAGACAGCTCTCCAGTATTAGCAAGGCTCAGCACTAGAGTGACTCACACTGTCCCTGGATAGCTCAGCCTCTGGCCTCAGGAGAAGGACGCTCTGGTCTACAGCACGGATGCTACATAGGGAGCCTGGTGCAGCCTGCAAATGGAGATGGACAGCCGATCCTGGGAGAGCCATCGTGTCTGAGAAGCCAAGCTTCACCTGAAACAGCAGAAGAAAGAGGGACTGAACACACTGACAGAGGAAGGAAAGAGGAGACTGTGGCTACTGGATTCTACCGGACATTTATTGCCAATTCACAGTTATTCAGCTACCCTCCAGCCTACCTGTCCTCTTATGTTTTGTGCACAACTTACGTGGTTTCTGAAGCACTTTGAGACTTTCAGACTGAAGGTGTCAGCTGCCACTTGTCCCTCAGGGAAGGCAGTGTAAACAAAGAGGGTAGCCATGGGTGAAATGAGGTCGATGGGCAGAGTGACATTGAAAGCTCCGCTATACTGATCTGAAGGAAGAAGGAGAAACAGAAAAAGTGTAGGAAGAGGCAAGGAAGTCTGTCTCCAAGGATTACAGCAGAAACATGCTCATCCTCTATCATAGTTCTGCACAGTTACTTGGGTCAAAACTATTCTGCTTTGCTTCTGGGGAGGCCACAGCTACACCAGGACGTAGGTTAGTGCCGTTTTGTAGCAGTGACCTTACATCATGAGGGATCTTGGCAACAGTGTGCCCTTGGAAGAGAAATGACTTTCCACCTTAGTCTAGCAAAAAGATTCTGTGAGTTTTCTTGGAGGTCTCTGATACTCTGACAATTTCATCTTTTGATCAGAAAAAAAAAAAAGAGAGGGAAATTAAAAGACAGAAGAGAGATAGCATATTTGCCATTTCCTCTTGATTTTTTTGTGCCTGCTCTGTTGTTTCCTGCTGGTCTCAGATCTCTTGTCTCTCCTTCCCCATCTGGGCTTGAAGGGCTTTCCTGTTGGGTCATTAATCTACTTCTGGTATTTAGATGCTCTTACCTAATGGTGGATCAAGCAGTACTGTTGTTTGGCCATGATGCACAAGGGACCCTCTGGCCAAAACCTGAAGGGTAATGAACAGAGCAAGGGGTTGATAGTGCCTCTGCTCTGTGTCCCTGGGCCAGCAAAGGGCCCCGTGCTGACACAGACCCATCGCAAAGCCAACCTCGTTGCCAGTGCTGCCCTGCACTCACCAGGTGGTAGAAGTCTGCTCTGGCAGTCCCGTGCCCCAGCTCTGTGCCTCGGATGAGATAGTGCACAGCAACGTGCTGCACGTCCCCGCAGGGCAGCATATCCTGCACTGGCTGGATCCTCACAGAGCTGCGGCTGGACGAGTAGAAGGCCCTCAGTATGAGGGATGCAGTGCCATAAGACACCCTCACATTTCGACTGCTTAAGTCCTCTGGCTGGGTCTTTGCCTGTGGCAGAGAAACAAAGTTTGGTGTCTGAACTGAAGATTTCTTACAGCTCTCCCCACACCAAAACCAAGACAGACTGGACAGTGGCTTCTGAACAATCCCAGGGTAAGGTATCTATTTCCACCGAAGCCAAGCTCAGTCGGCCCCTTTCTGTGGAGCTTGGCATTGCCCGCTCCACCACATGCCGGGATAACCAGCGCCTAAGCAGGGGGCAGGGAGCTGTATACTACTAGGTCTTGGGCTAGAGCCTGAACTTCTGTGATGCTGCTGGTACCCTGGGAGCAAGCCAGGTTGTTAGACTGTGTAGAATGGCTCATTGGTCCCTGGATCAAACCACTGAACCCTTTTCTTCTGTCTGGTAGGTGTGGGGAAAGTATCAGCATGGATATGCCCTGATTAAGTATTTCACTGTTCAGTGCTATTCCACTTCTACACTGTATTTCTTTTAGCACTTTCCCTTATCCATAGGGTAGAGGTGGTAGGGGACAACTGAAGATCAACAGCCTTGCTCAACTTTGACCTACAACCTATCTCCACTGAGACTATGATATTAACTTCTTGTGGACTCCCAGCAAGGTCAAGATCTGTCATTTAAGATATTGTATGCACTCCAACTAAGAGACAAGAGTTGCCTTGAAGTGTCTTTACCTTGAAGTCTAGATAGAACAGGTATTAGAAACCTAACCCTACAACCAGACAAGAGGGTGTTCCTTCTTCATGGGCAAGCAGATGCAAATATTTCTCTGTCAGTTCGCTGCCAGTGGCATCCCTGATTAGCTCCTTACATCCTGGTTAGGATGTTTACCTGCTCTGCTCCATATTGGCTTGCAGCAACTGGTTCCTTACTAGTCTTCCTTCTTTCTCACCTAAGTATTCTGTCTCTTATACCCCAGGTTTTTCCTAACTCTTATGGTATGAGTAAACATAATGCGAACTGGTCACTGATGTTTTCTTCTCCACATGTATTTTCAAATGCTTCTTCCCTAGCTCCTTTCCTATCTTCTTGTTCCATACCATGTGGGAGTTCTTCCTTTGCTCTCTGTCCCTGTCCAGCTCCACAGAACCCTTCCCACCTCAGACAGAGGTACTATGTAGGCAGACCTTAGTCACACCTTCATGGGGCCTCTGTCCACTGCCCTGTCTCTCATCACGTCTCCTGACTGCTCAGGGACTGTGTGTGGCACTAGGGGCTGGAACCCTGGTTCTCCTACGGGATACTCCTCTTGCCCTAGATCTGACATTTCAATGCTCCACGCCTCCATCTTCCTGGCTATACTGAGACGAAGACATAGACTACAGGTCTCAGGGATGCATTGCTTAGTGCTAACCAAATCTAATGTAATTATTGGGCTTAACCTGTAGTAGAACTTTACTGCTGTTGTCCCACGCTGACGTGTCTAAGGTGAAAGAGACCATCCCAGCGTCATCTGTGAAGTAGGTCTTGGTCTGCTTTGTGCTATCATAGGACACTGTTAAAGTCACCTCCTTGTTCTTCAGGTGTGTCCCATTGGCACTTTTGAGTTCCAGCTGTAACAATGCAGAGAACAGTCAGCGGCCTCAGGACTGACAATCTACCTCCCAGCAGAAGTCCTAGTTCCCCTTTCTGCAAAGGGACTCTCAGTGTGAACTCTAACTCCTCCAGCCGCTCCCCATTTATGCAGCAGCCATCTCGTTTGGCAAAGCCATGTGCCTGTCCTGTGGTCACACCTTTGGATTACTTCTTGATAGAGATGTCAAAGGAGAGACTGGGACAGAGGACTGTGCTAGCAGCTTTGGGCAGCTCAGAGCAGGGGCACCCCTCAGTACTTCTGTGCCCGTCATCCCCTTAGGCCCAGCTGCTGGGCTTTCCATGTTTCTTCCCTTTTCACTTACATTTCCATAGTAAGGAGCTCCTTGCTGGTAGTAGTAGCTTGTTCCCCAGAATTGGAGGGTTGTGATATCAAAAGTGACCTTGCAGTTTTCAGTGGTGTTGAACTCCACCCCTAGGAAAGACAGGAGGTGCATGCAGGTGAGTATCACGTGTCTGAGCAAAGGCAGCAGGATTGGCTGGACTGAGGTAAGGGATGGACTATCACTCACAGGGGACTGGAGTTTCTACATGTAACTTCAGGAATCATTTAACACACACACCCCCACACCCACACTTGGCAATAGTGCCTCCTACTTTCTGACCTGCTAGAATGACAGCAGTCTACCCAGAGGTCTCTGCCAGCCAGTTCTCAAATGCTCTTTCTGACTTTGTTTAAGATGGTGCTACTCATAACTGTCCACTTCCATTCTCCTCCCATTCTTACAGCAGAGTCACCAGAAGGCAACATTTTTCCTTGCCTTCACCACGTTAGTTTACAGTCTGCTGTTTTGTCACACGGTGCCCGTCTGAAATCACTGCAGTTGTTTGCTAAATGAATGTGTCACTGCATTCAGCAAGGATCTGCAAAACATTTTCTTGTAAGGAAGCGTAAAATTTGTAAGAGAGGAAACCTTACCAGATGGGATATTTAGCAGTAACTCTGGACAAGTAACCTCATCTCCCTATCCAGGATGTGGAGATAAATCTGATGAGGGGCTATTGACTGTACACAGTCAGGGCCTTGTTTATCACTGGTTGCTCTGAGTATCTCCTCATTCCAATGGGCTTTCCAAATGTATGGTGTAAGAACAAAATAACACGGCCTGGCCCAACTCTGTGCACATCTCTGCTGTGGCTAGAGGACGAGAAAAAGCAACTCTTGGCCATCTCTGCCAAGCCAAGCTGACTGTCAGAGCTGTACTGGCCACAACACCTTGTGGAGGAGCAAACAGATTGGTAAAGTCCATCCTGCAACTGGGAGAACTCACATATCCTCTGTGAGTCAGACCTGGGTGGTATGGTACATGAGAACATCCATGCTGCCATGGTGCTCCCAGTGAAGACACAGCCATCTGAACACTTGACCCCATGGAAGCCAACGCAGAAAGCTCCAGTGGTTTGATGGGAAGACACAAGGATCCACAAGGAGTGTTACAGTTGAAAACCCGAGGACAACCATGTCATGTGAGTATAAAGTATAAGATTTTCCATGAAGTGCAGAATCAGTTCTTGCTACCTGTTCCACCTTCTTTCAGAAAAGCCACAGCTTCCAGGTTGAAATCATAATTGTCACCACGCTTCTGATGGTAGATCTTAATATTCACATCAGTGGCAAAGCAGCCATCCTCATTTGTCTGGGGATGTGAAATTGTATCTGTTAACAAATCATGAATGCACTAATCCCTTCTGCAGTGCAGATCAAACCCAAAGCCCAGAAGTCTAGAAGTACATGACTAAGACACTTGAGTTAAAGGAGCAACTCCCATACTGGCATAAAACGTACTTCTTTTCTGTGGAGCAGTCACTAACAGGAGGTGCTGTTTCACACATCTCATCTTTACATACTCATTCACAAGCCAGTAGCAAACATGAGTTGTCATTTCTCCCTGACAACATAATTTCTTCTGCTAAGGTAGGATTTATCTTTAAGATATGTGCTGGGTTACTTAAAATTATGTAAACAAATACAGAGACATTAATTCAACCCTAGAGATTAATGAGTAAAATCTGTGCTAAACTGCAATTTCTTGCTTAGATGCAAGAGGCAATTTCTGCGTCTCCAAAACAGCTATTTCTGGGAAACAGCACATAGGTGTTTACATCAGATTAAAAGGTCATGCTAAAGAGCATCCAGTGGAAGTGAATCGATGTAGACTGTGTTTGTATTTTTTACTGCCCTGTTGCAACACCCATTTTGAGGGCAAATCTGCAATAGTTAGCTTGCCTAGACATGCTTCTACCTTTGAGTGCATCTAAGTGCACTCAGAGAAATCACCGAGAGGTGCTGAGACTGCTCCACTGAGGACTTAAGGACATACCAGTCATTTATCCCTGACCAAAGAGCATGCTGCTTCAATAGCTGATGTCTGTCCCACTCCTTCCTTTAGTATTCCCCTCTCTCTTTGCCCCTGTTCCTCTCATTTACAAGAGGAGTGGATGTCCCATGTGCTCACCTCACCAGTGTAATCCTTACAAATACTGCGCTTGGCTTTGGAAGACTTCCGATTATGGCGGATATGTTTACGGCACACCACAGCCTTCACACTACCTTGGACTGGTTTCCCATATGTGTACCTGGCAAACGTAGCAGAGAGGACTCACACTCACATACAGAAACACTGGCTCAAGGCCGAATAGTATCAGCTTGAGCCTGTAGCTATACAACCCAGTAGCCGGCAGTATCTTCATGGTTTGTGAGCTCAGCAGAGGCCAAGAAGTTAAAATGACTTCATCAGATTGAGACAGAAGGCAGCGGTGGGTGAGTTCTCTTCAAGTCAACACTAGTGCCACCACGTGGTGCTATGGGACATTGTGCTGGCCACAGGTTGAGTCATTATTCTGTCCACACTGGCACTAATCAATGCAGCAGAGGCATTGTATTCCAAGGGACATGCTCCACTGAGGGGACCCACTGCCACACTTTCAAACTCACAGAGGAGGAAGTAGGGAGAGAGAATATGGGGAAAGGTGAGAGTCCAGGAGAATACCTTTGCAAAGGATGACAGGTTACCAGAGTTTGGAATGGGGGTAGGGTTGTCAGAGACCATTTTGAGCTCAGTTATTGATAGCTGTGCAGTTTCCAAACCAAAAAGAATGCACCTTCTGCCATGATAAGTCAGCTCACATGCCACAGATGTGGAGACGGAAGTTCTCCTCCAAGATGGTGACCACCTGAGGCATCTGGATGGAGACACTGAACTTGGGCAGCACTGTGTGAAAGCAAGAGAAATATAATGCAGTGAGAATAGAGAGCTCATTTGTTTCATTCCTCCCCAAATGGCTGTTCACAGAAATGAAGTCTCTCCTTTCATTCCCTAACTATCAGCACAGGACCTGGTAGCAATGCGCCAGCATCCCAGCCAGGAGAGTGTGGCAGCAGTAGACAGCGTGGTGTCCTCCCCAGAACACAGCTGTGGGACAGTACCTCAGTCCAGCCTCAGGACATGGGGGAGGACAAAGCCAGCGGGCCTGAGTGAAAGTCAGTGACTACACCTACAGGCACACAGCTGGACGTCTCCAGTGGTAGCACAGCTAGGACAGCTGTTCACAGCTGCACCGCCTGTTCAACTCGGGGAAGGCAATACATCTTTCTCTGCTGCAGTCAGCTCTCGGAGACTCTTACCATACTCCTCTACCCTGAAGGTATGCGTGCGGTCGGGCGTTTTGATGCTGTACTCTCCCACCCGTGCTTCTGCAGCCAGAGGGAAGGACAGGTCCACAATGCCTCCCACAGGTGTGACATTCAGCCACTGTGCAATTCGGTTCCCTCTAGGGTCCTGCGTAGGCAGTAGTAGAGTAGTTATTTTCCAGTGCAAAAAAGGTAGGGCTTTCCTCCCTGTCCCATTGACAAAGTCAATCTATCGTACTATTGCTCTCTGGAGGCCCTGCCATTGCACTGACTCCTGCAAAACTGTGGCTTACTACCTGCTGGTCTCACGAAGAGATAGACGTGGTCCCTCTTATAGACCTCTGTGGTGATCTGAGCTGGCATAGCCCCCAGGTCACTGTGGAGAGGGTGAATCGTGACAGCACATGCTGCCTAAGGCATGAGCTACTTGGGAGTGATTACTGGGGAGTCTGATGTCTTGGATCCCCAGGAAAGTCTGGGGAAATTAGTCCAGGACTTCATGCAGGGGACCGTGAGGCCCACTATGAAAAGGAAGACGTAAAGACCTGGGATGCAAGGGCATTTGGAGGCTTTGTAGACTGTCACAGTCCATCCATGATGGACACTGTTCTTCTACTGCTGGTTCTTGGGAGGTCAAGATGCAGAACTGTGGCCACAGTCACGCTGCCCAGCCAAGCAGGACTTAGCAATGAGTTGATGGGTGCTTTATAAATATATATAGAATAAGTGGGAACTGCTGTTTGAACGGGTGAAGCTGAATCAGAGTACTACTTCGTATAAACTGGCATAAAGCATTGCACAGGTGTCTCAGAAACCATGTGTTTATGTATCGATTACTTGTGGGTATGGCATGCAAATGCGCATTAGCTACTGTGAGTTGCTCATTGGAACTGTGACCTCTCTGTCTGGGTTATTACAAACTCTCCAGCACTTTCAGGTACCTTTCCTCAGCTGAGGTGATTGCAGTCCATATTTTACCTATAATATTGAAACTAAACTAACAGATTTTACGAACAATATCTTGAAAGACACTTTAGGAAGTTTCTCTAGCTGTGTAGCCGCAACACTAACTAGTCAAACTTTTATTTTCTCTATGTTAAATATAGAAGTCTTCTTAAAGAAATGTCAGGATTTTCACAAATCTTCAATTTGCAGGCTAGAGGGACCACTCTACAAAAGTTTGCTGGACTGGTTTTCAGTGGCACCCATCATTTACTGCAGGGAACTCTGTGTGATATCGTGACACTGCACTGCAAAACTTGTGTGAATAACAAAGGAAGGAAGGGCAAGCAGTTGATGACTGTTCCCATTCATTCTGAGGTAACTGCCTTTCTGCATCCATATTTCCCCACCACCACCTCCAAACCTGTGTCTTCCCCAAGGTGAGAAGAGATCACCACTTTCAATAAAGCAGGTGCTTTACCTTCAGTTCCACGAGGCGGTGCTGTGGAGAGGAAATAACAGTTACTGGTGGGATGCATTCAGGTAAGTTACCATCCACCTCCCTGGCATTTTTTTATCCCCCAACCATCCGTGAGTCTTCCCTACACAATTCCCAGGGACTGCCCGTGACCCAATATCATGAACAGCTTCTGCACTGCAAGTGGTGCCCAATGCTGTTTGTGAGGACCAAATGCAACACTGAGACTAGCGGTCCACAGATGGATCATCTAGCTGGGCCAAGCACTGATCCAGAAGTCATGGAAGGCAGCCCATAGCATTTTCAGACTTATTAAGGTTTCTCCCTGCTTGACTTACTGTTTCATTGCTGGCAATAAAGTTCTGATCCAGGGTTACAATTCGCAGCTTGACTATAAAGCAAAAGAAAAACAGGACTGGCTGAAATGAAATCAAGTCTGTTAATAATAGTAAGAACGGATGGCTAAGAAAGATGTGCCCATGTGCTTCACTGAGAGCATGTGGGCAGCATCTAGAGCTATCCACTCCTGGGCCTATGCTCAAAGCCCTGCTACGGTCTGGCACCCTGCTAGAACAAAAGTGGTAGGAGAGGTGGTGAGGGGTTTCTGGGAAGGCTGGCTGTGCTTATGACAAACAGCATTTTTCTGGGCACTGGATCTGTGGTAGGGTACTTAATCTTGCCTGCAGTGAAGGTCGTACCAGTGGAAAGAGTGGAGAGGCATGGGGCAAAGAGCTGTACCCTGTGGTGATCTGAGCTGTGCTAGGGCAGTGATGGGACCTGCAGGACCGTGATCCTCATCTGATGAAGTCTGTTGGGGAGAGAGAGATTTAGGGCACCGACAGACTATTGTGACTTTGACTGGAGCAATAATGAATATAACACAGTGGCAGCTGAACTTTTTCTCACACACCAGCCAAAACAGGTAAGCCGTGTTCACACTGGTATGCTGTCTGAGTATGGCTAGTACTGGAGAAAACGTGTGCCATGCTGACGTAGGAGAGAGGTATCCCCAGATCCCTCAAAGCCTAGGAGGAAGGTGAAGACTGTGACCCATCTTCCTTGCAGAGCAGTCCCCACTCCATGTGCTAGAGGCTACCCCGTATTGTGTGGCCTAAAGACCGCTTTTTCTCTCACAAGACATGGCATTCTGTCCATACCAATCTGTCCAGGTTTGTACACGGGTTTGTCTGTCTGGATAAAAGTCTTCTTGTCTGCGTGCTTGATTAGGACTTTCTGTTTCTTCTGAAACTCTGATTTGGCTTCCAGGACTGTGATAACAATAAAAGCCACTTCATCGAGGTTTCCAACAGGAGAAGGGACCTGCAGGCATAGTTGTAACCATCATTCAGGGTGGTTCCATTCACGGATCCCCAGGCTTTTCGGAACAATGATTATGATACTGTTTTTCTATTGCTCCTGTTCTTCTTGCCCTGAAAGACCCCACAGTACTTTTCAGAATGCTTTCCAAAAGAGTGAAATGCCAGTGGGGGTACACAGAAGGAAGGACACTGGCAGACCTATACAGGCTGAAGCAGAAGACTCATTGCCTGGTTAAGATGTCCCCATGGGAAGACACAATTCTTTGCCTTTAGAATCATAGAATCATAAAATCATTAAAGTTGGAAAAGACCTCTAAGATCGTCAAGTCCAACCGTCAACCCAACACCACCATGCCTGCTAAACCATGTCCTGAAGTGCCATATGTACACATTTTTTGAGCACTTCCAGTGATTGTGACTTCAGCACTTCTCTGGACAGCCTGTTGCAATGCTTGACCACTCTCAGTAAAGAAATTTTTCCTAATATCCAGCCTAAACCTCCCCCAATGCAACTTGAGGTCATTTCCTCTCATCCTATCACTAGTTACTTGGGAGAAGAGACCAATCCCCGCCCCCCCCCCCGGTACAGCCCACTTTCAGGTAGCTGTAGAGAGCAATAAGGTCTCCCCTCAGCCTCCTCTTC
>Ga0065711_1051872_pt1 | contig 10199 bp, 15 predicted proteins | sample Hoacrofraction12_FD_59098 | JGI IMG/M metagenome (GOLD analysis project Ga0065711, IMG submission 59098) | Hoatzin crop microbial communities from Cojedes, Venezuela - Epithelial fraction 12 v2 (version 2) | ecosystem: Host-associated > Birds > Digestive system > Esophagus > Crop | place...
CCCCGCCGGAGCCTCCGCCCCCCAAGGCCGCCGCCGCCGCTTTCGACCTGCTGGAGCTGGTGCGGAGCTACCGGCGGCTGGAGCTGTACCTGGAGCCGCTGCGGGACGCTGCCGAGGGCGTCCGCGCCCTCCTCCGGTAGGTGCGGGCGGGCCCGGGCCCGGAGCCGGGGCCGTCCCCGGGGCCTCGCCCGCCTCACCCTCCGTCCCCTCCGCAGGTGGCAGCGGCCCGTCTGCTCCCTCCTGGTCTGCTTCGGCCTCAACTTCCTCCTGCTCACCCTCGGCCGAGGTGCGTGCGGCGGGGCCGGGGCCGCGGCCGGTGCCCTCCCCGTGCCCCTCCCCCGCTGCTGACGCTCCCCCACCTCTTCCAGCCGCCTGGTACTCGGTGCTGGCCCTCTCGGTCGCCGTGCCGGCCCTGCTGGGCTACCTGCAGGAGACGTGCCGGGCCCGGCCCGCGGAGCCCGAGCTGGTGCGACGGAGGTACCACAGTGTGCGGCGGGAGGACCCGCGCCGGGTGCAGCTCTCGCGGCAGGAGGCCGTCACCCAGGTCAAGAGCTTGTGAGTCTCCGGAGCCCTCCCGGTGACCGGCTGCCGGGGCCCCCGACGCCGGGAAGGCTCCTCCGTGGCTGCCGAGGGCCTGGGCTCGCCCCGGCATGGCCGCTGTGGAGCTGGAGAGCCGGGGCGTGAGTTTGCGGGGTTTTTCTTCTGACTTCGAGGTCTCGTTCGCAGCCTGATCCAGCTGGAGGGGTTCCTGAGCGGGATGTGCTGCAGCTGCGAGGCGGTCTACCGCGTGCTGTACTGGGAGAACCCCGCTGTCTCTTCGCAGTGAGTGGTACCGGAGCAGGCGTCCTGCGGTGGGCTCAGCGGGCCTGTGGAGCAGCGCCCGGCGTTTTCGGGGCTCAGAGGGAGCGGGCAGAGGAGCAGGCGAAGGGATGGGCCTTGTGGCGTGAGCTGCGCTGTCTTGATCGCTGTGTCCTGCTGCCCCTTCCCAGGTTTTATGGGGTGCTGCTGGGCTCCGTCTGTGTCCTTTACCTGCTGCCCCTCTGCTGGGTCCTGGCCATCCTCAACAGCACCCTCTTCCTGGGCAACACCCAGTTCTACCAAGGTGAGAGCCCTGTGTGGGATGGGTTGGGCAAAGGCCCTGTGAAGCCGGGGATCCTGGCCTGGTCCTCTCCCAGAGCCCTTGTGTGAGCCTAGTGTGCTTTGTTAGGCTCTGCCGTGGGGCCTGGACCCCCCAGAGGGCAATGATGTCAGCAGCCCAGGTTGGGTGGTGGGGCTCAGGTGTGAGAGGCGAGGCTCTCGCCGGGGGTGCGTCCTGGCCTGGGTCCTTTTTCCTGCTCTCTGTGCTGTGGCAAACTGGGGCCTGGCACCACAGCCTGTGTGTGAGTGTCACAGCCCCACTTGGTCCCTGACCCTGCTCGGCAGGACTCGAAGTACTTCTGGTGCCTGTGGCAATGCGTGACGCAGCTTGGAAACCTGCCGTCAGAGGGGAGGAGGGGAGCCGGAGGCGCGCTCTGTCCTGTGGTGTGTGCTGGAGGAGAGTTGGAGGAGATCTGTGTGACCGAGCTGTGACTAAGGCCCCTGCTGTTCCCTGGCCTGAGCTGGGGCAGGTGGTGGGGGGTTCCTTGCTGCCCTAACTGTGGTGTGTGAGCAGAGGAGGGCTCGGGGTACCCGACAGGTGAAGGCTGTATGTGCCAATGTCCCACCTCGAGCCCTGGAGATCAGCTCTTGCAGGTGGTTTTTGTGTGGCAGGGTGGGGGGAAGTGCCACCCCGCTCTAGCCGCATTCCCCTCTTACCAGTGGTAATGGAGCTCAAGGCCTCCATCGAGCAACGTGTGGGCACCAAGCCCCTCGAGCGTGCTCCAGAGCCTGCCGAACCCCTGCCAGCTGCTGCCCCCCTGGATCGGACCCCCACACCCACCAGCACAGAGGTGAGACAGGGGTAGGGCTGGTGGCAGTGGTGGGGTGGGAGCTGCAGGGTCTGACTGTGCCCGTGCCCCTCTGCCCACAAGCTCTCTCCAGCTGCCAGCTTTGATGGAAGCCTGTGTGCCCTGCCTGGGAGCCCCTCCTGAGTTATGGGGGGGTTGCCCTCCTTGCTGGGGGCTTGACTCGGTCCTCCTGCTGTGTGTAAGGATGTGACCTGGGGAGGCAGGGGCTCACCCTGCTTTCTGGGACCCGCACCTTCTCGTGGGGCTGCCGGGTGGCTGGTCCTTTGTCCTGGAACCTGCCATGGAAGTGTGGGCCCACCTTTGGACAGAAGCAGGGGTACAGCAGGACTAGCTGTGTGAATCTCTTGCAGGACCTTACCCCTGGCAGCGTAGAGGAGGCAGAGGAGGCAGAGCCCGATGAAGAGTTTAAAGATGCTATTGAGGTTTGGGGCTGGCGGGGGCGGGCTGTGCCTGCAGGGCAGCTGAGGTGGGGAGGGGTGAGGGCCTTGGTGGGCAAGCTGAGTGCTCAGGGAGGGTGGGTGTGGGGCCAGGTGCCTCTGACTTCGTCTGTACTGCCTCCCCTCTCTGTCCCATGCTGCGGGAGAAGGAGAACCAGCTGCTGGTCATGGTGAGTACTGGCATGACTAGGTGTGCAAGAGGGGCATCTCCTCCCAGCTAGAGCTGGCAGCCTTTGCTGGGTTTGCTGGTGCTTTGTGGCGATGCCACGTGGAGCACGCTGCTCGTTGGATGCCCCTCTGTGGGGTGGGCTGCCCTGAAGCCCCCGAGCGTCCCCCCAGCCACCCGTCCCTGCTCAGCTGGCTCTGCTCTCCGCAGGAGGATGACGAGAGCTCTCAGTGCTCAGCAGATTTTGACCTCAACCTCCCAGACAACGGTTTTATGAGCAAAAATGAGGTGATCCGCAGCAAGGTGTCACGCCTGACTGAGCGCCTGCGCAAGCGCTACCCCAGCAACAACTTCGGTAAGGCTGGGAGTGGATGCTGCCTGGGGGAGCTCAGCAGAGCCGGGTCTGTGCTGCTCCCAGTGGTGGCCACTGAACTGGGAGTGGACGGTGGTGTGGTGCCTGCTAAGGCTGTGCTGACACCTCCAGTGACCTCCCTCCTCCGTGGGGAGGATGTTCCCAGCTGTCCTGGGAAGGGCAGGGATGAGAGGGTGCACAGTGTGGTCTCCAAGCCTTTGCAACAGGTGTGGGTGTTCCTGTGCCTCTCGCAATCCCAGGCGGCAAAGCCCTGCCTTACCTCTGCTCTCTTTCTTCCAGGGAGCTGCACGGGCTGCGCAGCCACCTTCTCTGTGCTCAAGAAGAGGGTGAGTCTTCAGCTTCTGCCCCAGCTTGCTGCCTGCACCTGGGGCAGAGGTGTTTGTGCGTGTCTGGCTCACCCTGGCTTTCTCCAGCAGCTTGGGCTGCTGGCCTCGGTCACAGCCCAGCAGCAGATGACCTCAGCTAAGTGCTGGGTGTTGTCGGATGCCTAATGGCGCCAAGGATCCTTTGTGCTGTGGAACCTTTGTCTCTTTGCTCCTTTGGAAGCTGCCTTGGGCCAAACCTGTGTGTGCTGGTGTAGAAGGCACCTGCTCTGTGCCCTGGTTTAGCCCATTTCGTGTGGCCTGAGAGCTTTCCGGTGAAGCAGAGCATGGGTCTGCTTGTGGGAACTAGAGGTGCAGAGGCCACCCCTGTCATCTTCTCTGAGTCCCTGCCCATGATGTATGTCTGGGACTCTCCGGAGCTTGCGTCCCTCCGGAGTTACAGCGCAGGAAGTGACACGGTGTCCGTAAACCTCCGGGAGTCTGCGCTCCCAGTGAGCTAGAACATACTTGAATGTGGATCCAGCGTTGGCAGACAGCCTGTCTGTTATTGCTGTGGGGGCTCAAGGCTCATACGCACTCCCCCTTGGCAGGGAATGCTGTTAGCAGTGCTCTGGCACTGGAGTTTGCCGGGGAGGGCTGGGAGTGGGCCCATAATAGTGTCTCACCTCCATCTCTCTCCACAGCGGAGCTGCAGCAACTGTGGGAACAGCTTCTGCTCCAGGTGTTGCTCCTTCAAAGTACCCAAGGCTGTGATGGGAGCCACGGGTGAGTAGAAAGTGGGGGAGGACAGAGCTGCCGCTCCCACCTGCGCTGTCTGCTGTGGGGACGTGCCCCGGTGGGGAGGTTAGGCAGGACCTGCCCAGCACAGCCTGGCTCAGAACAGAGCAGTGAGGGGTTTGCAGCTCTTGGAGCATCTCTGTGGCTGCGGTCCCTAGCCCGTGGTGGGCGATAAGGCTGATCTCTGACATCTGCTTTGCTTTCCAGCCCCGGAGGCTCAGAGGGAGACGGTGTTCGTGTGTGCCCTGTGCAACCAGGTGCTCATCAAGTGACTGAAGCGGGCCCAGCCAGTGCCTGGGTCCTGCACGGCCTGACACCTGGGGCAGTGGGAGCCCTGCCCTGGCTCACCTGGGTCCCAGCATGGTGTCACCCTGCCAGAGGACACTTGTGCTCACTGCTCCTCCTGCCAGTGCCAGGCTGGGAGCAGGCCAGCCCTCCTTGCCCTGCAGCATCTGCTGTGCCAGCTGGGTCCCTGTGGTGGAGCGCTGCCCATGGCCGTGCCCCCATCTCTGCCGCTGCCCCAGGCAGCTGCTCCGAGCCCTGGGTGCTCCCTGGGCTGTGCCCTGCGATGTACTCGGGCCCCTGTGGCCTGGCGCAGTGGTGGAGGAGCCATCCTTCCCGCTTGTGGTCCTACCTCCACCTCCTGCCTGGGGCAGAGCAGCCTCAGGGCTCTGTCCCTACCTTTCCCAGCGCTGTGCTAGGTGACTGTATTTTTGGGATCAAGTCAGAGCTCTGCTTGCCTCCCTAGGAGATGTGGTCTTTGGTCCTGGCTCAGCTGAGACCCTGCTGGGCATTCCTGTGCTCCTTAGCCTCACTGCCTGCAGGTTTAATCTTCCCCCCACCCCCATTTGGCTGTAGCACAGAGGAGGCAAGAGGGTAACTTTGGGCTGGGCTGTGTGGCCAGGTCTCCAGCTGCAGCCTGAGAAGAGGCACGAGTTGGTGCTGCTCTCTGCACTTTGTGACTGCTGCTTTCTACTACAGATTAATATATAAGTGTATATAGAGAACGACCAATAAATCTCTTGCCCTCGGCTGGCTCTTGTCTTGCCCCAGTGAGAGCTGCCCCAGGTCACCCCAGCGTCTTCATAGCCTTGGCCCTGCCCTGCAGCAGGTGGTCACGCAGAAATGCGGTGTCTCTGCCACCAGCTCCCCTTGCTTACTGGGGTTTCCACCTTCTGTGGTGCGGTGGCCTTGTTTGCCCCTACTCAGGGTGGCGTGGAGCTGCCCCTCCCTGGCTGTGCCAGGCCCGGATCCTTCTGGGCTGGAGCCAGGGAGAAGCTCAGCACTGGCAGGAGCTGCTGGGCTTCCTCTCTGCCTCCTGGGGCTGCTCCTTGCCCTGCCCTGCCCAGGCGGTGGTCCCGGCAGCTGCCTGCACACACAAGGGTGACCTTTCCCTGGGTGAACAGCAAAGCTCCCAGCTATCCCAGGAATGTGACCCTGGCCACCACGCAGCTGGGAATGGCCATGGCCTGGGTCCCTGCCAGCCAGCTGCAGCTCCCACCCAGGGAGGGGGGGCAGTGCTCTCAGGCTGGCATTGCCCAGTGCCCACCAGGCCATGGCACCCACTAGCCTGGGAAGACACCAGGGACCTGGATCTCTGCTGATTGTACACCCACCGGTGTGGGAGCTCGTGTGGGGCAGCTCTGGGGGTAGCTTGAGCCCTCCTCTCAGCCATGGGCTTGTAAACCCTTCCTCAAGCTGTGCAGTGTGGAAATTTGGGGAGAAGCTGGGCTTGGCAATGATGATGAGGGTGTCTGAGTTGTGCTGTGTGTGCTCCAAGGCCCGGGTGTGGGGGGTGGGCTGGCACGCAGAGGGCTTGGCGGTTACTGGGGGCAGTGGAGCAGCTGTAACATTGGGGAGGGGGCTGTGTAGCACCCCAAGAGCTGTGGGGTCGTGCCTGGGGATGAGGGTGTGTCTGGAGTGGGGCAAGTACTGGTCTGTGAGGGGCTGGGGGGGGTTGAGCTGTAGAAGTCAGACGGTCGGCGGTGGGAGGTGGAGAGCAGTTACTTGTCTTGCTAGAGAAAACCCTTGGAGCGCTGAGCGGGATGGCCGTGTGTGTCTAAGTGCTCCCTTGAAAGATGCTAATGACACAAAATACAGAGGGCTACAGATAAACTTGGGCCGTGGGAGATGGGGTTCTGCTTGCGCACTGGAAATTTTGCAGTAAAATGACCTAACTGACAATGTTTATTCCTATGGCAGCATGCTCAGCAGCCTCCAGCTGAACCTGCCTTCTAGCAACATTTGATTTCTCTCCCCCCCCAGTTTTTTTCCATACGGGTGTGAGGCCGTGGCCATGCCCGAGGGGGGCAGAGGGAGCGGGGGTCACCTCGGTGCAGGGCAGGTGCCTGGCAGCCCCACCAGCCGGGAGGAGGGGGGGGGGCGAGCATTCTGCAGCCTCAATTCCCCCCTTGTCCCAGGAGGTTCCCCTGCGGCGGGGCCAGCTCCGGTGAGAAGCCGCAGCGTCGGGCAGCCAGGCGCTGGGTAAATATCGCAGCGGCCGCCGTCGGGCCTCCATCACCCGGCGGGACGGACGGACCCAAGAACGCGCCGGGTAAACAGGGCTGGAGTGGGACTGGGGCAGGCGGGCTGCACCCCTCGCCTGCTGGGACTGGGGGGCTGCTCCGGGGCTGGGGGAGCTGAGCCGACGGGCAGCACCCTGCTGCCCAGGGGTCCCGGCTGGTACAGGTGGGCGTCCCCGGGGACCCTCCTGGGAGGCGGCTGGAGGCTGTGAGGTGGGAGGTCTGGCAGCCGGGCTGGGAGCTGCAGCCAGGGCTTTCGGGTGCTGCGGAGGTGGAGTGCCCAGCAGTGGAGGGAGGGATCCTGGCCCAGGATCCGCACCCTGCTGTGCTCAGTGCCGGGCTGCCCACATGCGTTGCCACCTCCCCGCCTGTGGATCTGTCCCCGGGGGTCACGGAGGGAGAAACCTCTCTGGCAACCACCCTCAGACCCAGCTCTGGGGCTCCAGCAGCTGTGATGCCCCTGTGTCCCCATCCTCCTCATCTCGCCACCCTCCCAGGCTGCCTGGGGTGGCACAGAGGTGGCAGGGATGCCCGAGTCTCCAGTGCTGCCTGTGACCATTGGGAACCTCGTCCCTTGGCTTGGCTGGGCTGCCCAGCCTTGGGCTCTGGGCACTATGCCTGCCCGGAGCAGGGCTGGAGCCAGAGCCCAGGGTGACCTTGCACCCCTAGGCTGCCCTGCTCAGTGGGCAGGACCAGGACCCCTCTCCCATCCTTCCCGGGCTCTCTGAGGGAGACCCAAGGGGCGGTTGCCCATGAACCACAGGGAGCTGGACACAGGCTTCTCCAAGGCAGAATAATTTACTGTGGTGTGGCTGGGCAAGGGGTGCCCGGGCTGGGTCTTGGCAGGGTGTGGGTGGGGGATACAGCAAGGCTGGTCTAGGGGGCTTGGAGATGGAGCCCTGCCTTGAACCATCTGGGATGGAAAGGGTGGAGGACCCCAGGCTCTGGGCACTTGGTCTTGGTCGGGACAGTCTGTGGGGCAGGAGCCTTGGATGAGGTGGGACTCTGCATGGGTGGGATGATCCAGGGCTGGGGCGCAAGCTTGAGGCAGGGGTGTAGGATGATCTAGGGGGGCTGAGGGCCTGGGACATGTCATCAGGGAGCTGGGCAGGGGCCACAGGGGTGCAGGGTAAGGGTCTCGGGTGCAGCCAAGAGGTCCCAAGAGGGTCAAGCAGAGATCCTAAGTGCAGGCAAGGGTCCTTGGGGTGCTGGGCAGGGGGCTTGGGGGTAGCCAAGGGTCTGTGGTGCATCGCAGGGCTTGTAAACATGCAGAGCAAGTGTCCTGGGTGCAGCCCAAGCTCCTGGGTGTTGGTCCTGGGAGCAGGACAGGAGTCCCAGGGGTGCAGAGCAGGGCTCTCAGGAGGGGGCAGGGTTCCTGGCTGTGGATCAAGGCTCCCACGAGTGCAGCTAGGAGTGCAGAGCAGGGTCCTGGGGCACAGCCGAGGGGCTGAGCAGAGCCAGGGTCCTGGGGTGCAGCCAGTGCTACCAGGGGTGCAGCATCAGGCCAGTGCAGGAGGAGTTCTGGGACAGGGCAGGGCGGGCAGAGCCCTAGTGCTGCCCGGCCCCATAGAGCAGGGGGTGGTAGAGGGGGCAGGGGTAGGAGAACATGAACTTGACAGCGAACTTCATCTCCTTGTTGTGCTTCTGCCAGGGGTAGATGGCGAGGAGGAGCAGGCGGCCGCCCACCTTGCGGCCCATCACCAAGAAGCTGCCACTGAGGCTGTCGAGCTGGGGGCAGGGGCAGGAGCCCGCATTCTTCATGTGCAGCACCATCTTCTTGGTGTCCTTGCGCTTCAGTGGGCCCAGCTTCAGCACCTTCTTCTTCTTCTGGGCGGCCACCAGCCGCCGCTCCCCATTCTCCTCCGTCATCTCCTTGATGCGCATCTTCACCACTGTGTGGGGCAGGGTTAAGGGGGGGGTACTGCTGTGGGGCACTGCTGCAGGGGTCAGGGCTAGGCACTTGTGTGGGACAGGGTGCAGCCTGTCCCTGGGGTGGGACCTTTAAGGGTCTCTGGGGAAGTTACTGGGTGGGGAGGGGAAGGGGCTGCTGGGGGGGTGGCGAGTGTTCAGTAGAGGTCTCCAGTGACCCTCCCGAATGTCCCGTTCTGCCTGTACCCCCACCAATGTCTTCTGCTCTGGTGCACCCATCCCATGCACACAGGGTCCAAGGGAAGGGCTCGGGGGGTTCTCCCATGGGGCTGTCCCTGGAAAACCGTGCCCTCCAGCCAACCCCTGCCTGGGCTGTCGGAGCTGGGGAGGGCAGCCCCTTGTCCAGGGGGGTGCCTGGAAGGGGACCCCAGTACTCACCGAAGTCGCTGGAGCACATCTGCTCCATCATGCCGTCCGCCTTGTGCTCCATCTCGCACTGGGTGCAGATCTTGGACACTGCAGTGACAGACCAGCCACTGTCACAGCTCCCTGTTGCTGACGCCTGTCACCCAGGCCAGCTCTGCAGGGACATGCTGGGAGAGCCCCAGCAGCCCCTCTGCTCCCTGGGCAGCTGTGCTGGGGTGATGCCAGGGGCACAGCGCACCTCGCTGGCCAGCATCCCAGCACCCCCCTAGGAAGGAGGGGGTGTGGGGATGACCCCTCGTCCAGCTGCTGATGCTTTGGGGCACAGCAGAAGTAGCAGCAAGGGTGTCACAGCCCTGGTCCTGACGCTGGGCTGCCTTTGGGTGTTGTCCCCTCCACTGCCCAGGGGACAGCCACCCCGTGCCAGCTGCACGGGGCTGGTACCTACAGGTGCAGGATGCCTGATGCTCTTTGCTGCTGGGATGGGACCCAGAGGGAGGGTCCTCTGCCGCGGGTCCCCCAGCACCTCCCACCTCGTCCCATGTTCACCCCCAGTGCTGCTCCGCTCTCCCCTGCCCTGGGGCAGCTCTGTGCAGGCAGCTGGGTGCCTGGCTCCCCAAACAGCAAGGGGTGCCCAGCCAAAGCAGCCAATGCTGCTGGTACTGCACCCACAAGCGCCCTGCCACAGACAGAGGGTCCTTGGCCAGCCCCGGCGCGCCAGACCCTGCTTTGGGGGGTGTGGAGACCGAGGTCCGGGGGCTCCATGGGGGACCCTGTATGTGGGGAGACGCTGCTGGCAGGTGCCCTGCGCGCGTCCCCGTCCCATCGCAGCGCCCATCCCCGCTTACCTGGTGGTGGGGTGACCTTGCCGTTCCCGAACTGCACGGCGATGCAGAGCTCGTGGTCGGCGGGGAACTTGCCACAGCGCAGCATCTCGGGCCAGGGGAAGCCGTAGGACTCCATGACCGGGGCGCAGGAGTCGCGCACCACCTCGCAGAGCGAGCGGCAGGGGTAGACGGGTCGGTCGAGGCAGACGGGGGCGAAGAGGGAGCAGAGGAAGAGCTGGGTGTCGGCGTGGCACTGCTTGGCGAGCAGGGGCACCCAGCTGCCGGCCTGCTGCTTGGCCTCGGCCATCGTCTCGTGCTCCAGCAGGTTGGGCAGCCTCATCCGCTTGTAGCCCACGTCGCGACAGAGCCGCATGTCGGGCGGGATGTCGAGGCACTGCGGCTCCCGCCCGTAGAACCGCCCGCGGGGCAGGCTCTCGGGCTGCCAGCCGTAGTAGTCGTAGTGCTGCCCGCCGCCCGGGGACCCGGCCAGCGCCAGCGCCAGCGCCAGCAGCGCCGTGCCCCGGCCCCCCGGGGGG
>Ga0065711_1051873_pt1 | contig 10199 bp, 6 predicted proteins | sample Hoacrofraction12_FD_59098 | JGI IMG/M metagenome (GOLD analysis project Ga0065711, IMG submission 59098) | Hoatzin crop microbial communities from Cojedes, Venezuela - Epithelial fraction 12 v2 (version 2) | ecosystem: Host-associated > Birds > Digestive system > Esophagus > Crop | place...
TTTTTTTTTTTTTTTTTTTTTTTTAATCTGCCTGGGGTTTTAGGATTTTCCAATTCAGGAATCAAATGCAGCTTATTAACAGCAAGCTTCTAATAGCTTTTTAAAGGGAATGATGGCATGGCAGAAAAATTAAGACTGAAGAAATACCAGTTGATATCTCTAATGAAAATGTCCCTGATGTCTCAAAAAATATCCAGAAATCAAAATTCAAACCTTCCTTTTTTATTCTGTCATGGCAAAAGGGAGCAAATTGTATATTTGTGGAGCTAACATTTATTATTAGACTAAATAATGCTTTAACAGTCTATTAGTTCAAATTATGTATTTGTACAAAGAAGCTTCATTTGAAAAGAGGCTAAAATAATAATAATTTAAAAAAAGCCAAAATCAAGAGTACTTACTATTTATTCTCTTTCTTCGACATTGTGCTCTTCCTTCTAATGTCCCTCTGTGCCAACAGATCTAAGGTGAAGCAGCAGGTAATGACTGAAATCATGGGTGTGGTTCCTTTGTCCCAGGGCCCTGCTCAAGGCTTTGGGGTGGCATTTCTCCTTCCCTGGCCTGTTGTCAGCTCCTCTGGAAGCACTGGAGCGGAGGTGGCAGGTGCCCCATGCCCCATGACACAAAAGGCTTTTCAGACCTTTGCCCCCAGCCAGCCAGAGGCACTCTGCAAGTCAGCAGTAGCTCCCATTGGGCAGCAACAGTCATGTGAGCATAGGAGAGGGGGAATCAGGTCCACTGGCTCTGACAACCTTTGACTAGCTTCAGCCAGTTCCAACTGGCCAGTACTGCCCTGCCCCTGCAAGAGACCTGCCCTGCCTCTGCTGAGTCTGCAGCAGGCCCACAGTGCATTTCACCATTCACTGTATTTTCTTTCATGTAATATATTATATGTATTACATGTCCTCTCCAAACATGAGCACACTCATTCATTAAATGAACCCCTCAACCACTACCCACCTTCATCCTGATTTTTAACCATTAGGTAGTTTTCCCATCTACAATGTAATGTCCTAACAAGAATGCAGGAATGGGAAGCTGCTGAAGTCTAAGTCAGTGACTTTCACTGTGTACTGTCCTCTTTTCCACAGACCTAGTTATTTTACCACAGAACACAATCAGATTGTCTAGGTCTTGTTTACCTTTTACCTTTGGACTATTCCCAAATTCTTCTCCTTCACATACCAAGAAAAGTACTCCAATGATAATCACACTGAGATTTTCCCAGGGACTGAATTCAGCCTAACAGCAGTGCCTCAGTGACTACAGGGGAGGATACAGAGAGAGGGGAGCCAGACTCTTCAAAGATGTGTTTTGTGGCAGGACAAGGGCATAAAATGAAGGGGAAGAGGTTCTAACTGGAAATGAGACTCATGAAGGCAATCAAGGTACCCACAGAGGTTGTGTAGGCTCCATCTTTGGAGATTTACAAGATCCAACCAGACAAATCTGTAAGCATCCTGGTCTGACCTCAGAGCTGACCCTGCTCTGAACAGGAGGTTGGATTGGAGACCTCTTGAGTTCCCTTCCAACCTGAATTTTCTTTTGACCATATGTTCCTAATTGCCTTTATCTCAAAAACAGTGCTTTTTAATTCTTTCTGTTGGGAAAAAGTACATTATAAACAAGCAGAAATGAGGATAGCTACACCAAAGAGTTTTTAGACATCTTGCTGGAAATGTTTTTTGCTTTCCATTAACAGGAGAAAAATGGATGATTTTCCTTTAATAACGTGAAATCTAACTTTATGGGGATCTCTGAGCTTGCTTTAGCACAAGATTTTTGCTTATTTACTTGTTTTCTTTGTATGGGCTTAGTATGATAATTTAATATTTATACAAAACTGAAGCACCAGTTAGTAACAATACAATGTTGTATCTTTGAAGTACTACTTGCTTTCATATAATACATACTGTGAGAAATTATTGCCAATGTTTTTGTTAATATTCAAATTTTAAACTAGATCTAGTCAGATTTATTCTGGCTAACACTCAGCAATGATTCAAGTGAAAACAGTGGTCTAAATTGTAGCCCTACAAGACATTACATAATTCCAAGACATTCAAACAATCAAGAGGATTTTTTTTTGCACTTTCACAGTCAGTTTCTTTCCTGCCTCTGCTTGCTTCAGAAGAATAATAATTAGTTCTTCATTTAGACCTGCAGTTAACTTTAAGCCCCAATAATCTGTCCATACTTCACTGCTTTCTAATCCGTAGGCTCATGGGTGTACATTAACCAGTAACTCATGTGTGTCTGGAACAAATAAACATAAGGCACCCCCCACATAGCCTATCATTTTGGTATAGAATGAGTCGCTACTCTAGTGAGATAACTAATAGAACAAGATGCAGCTCAGTATTATATAGCATTAAAAATGTGTATAGAGGAAAATAAAATGAAACCAAGCATACTGCATTTCAGTTAAAAAACAGAGAAATATTTATCTTTATGTTGGAATTTTCTTTTTTTATATATGTTTAACTGTTTTTAATATCATTCAGAATATGGTAAATGCTTAGAAGTAAGATGAGAAATGTGGGGGAAAAAAACAGTAAGTAGGCAATTATTTGAAGACACCTGTTTTCTTAAGGAATCTATTGTGTTTTCTGTCCTTGAAAATAGAAAACTTTAGTCTATTTGCAGCTCTAAGAGAAATAGCCTTACAATGTGGCATAGGAACATAAAAGTGTAGAATTATCTGAAGAGCTATACTCTAAATGAAAACCTCTGTCCTTAATCATCATCACAGTGAAGTAGGTTTTGACTAGTAGGCTTAGAAGCTTGATAATAGCTTCATTGGGAATTTGGCTTTTGTTGGAACTTAGAGCTACAGTTTCCTCAGTTTAAAAGGAAAGACTAGTATTAAAGAAATTCTGCAGCTAATTCTCAGATGTGGAATTTCCATGATCTGAAGCAACTTTAGAGAGTGACCCTTAGAAAATTATCTAATTACAAATTTCTTTTAAAAGGCTCTCGAGGAAATCAGAATCTAAAGGCTATATTAGTTACCTGGGTGCTAAAACAAAATAAGTGGTTATCAGTGTTCATGCTCTTAAATGATTAAGACATCTGAGAGAATGATCCTGATTACCAGATCAGGTAATATTGATTTGTAACTTCTATTCCTGAACATAAACCCAGGAGATAAAAGTGAGGATAAATGATCTTTTTTTCAGAAATTACTTAGTTAAATGGCAATTAAAAAAATAGGCCAAATAATGTACTAGTGATAAAAATGCAAATGCAAAATGAAAAAGGGAAGATAAGGCATACCTGAGCTTAAGGGTTTTATACTCAGTTATAAGTCTGGTGTCATCAGCTCAAACCCTCAGCTCAGCAAGAAACCATGTTTTACAGTACGTAACAAAATTTTAGACAAAACTGAACTAACTGTAAGGAAGATAGAAAGAATTAGATTTCTGCTGGTTTAGAAAAGACTGAGCTTGTCACAGGACATTACAAGAGTTCTATGGAATGCTGCTACAAAAAAAGGAATAATAGTGTTTTCCTTATCAAGAGGAATAAGACAACAATTAGTGCCAGCAAGAATTTTTTTGGCTAGACATTAGGAAACTAATAAAAGTGAAATTAAGTCTAGAAAACAGTGCAATACACAGTAATGGGAAGATAGTAAAGATTTAATCATTTAAGTTACTTTTTAAAAATAGGTTAAAAAACTCTCATGGGTGTCACTGTTCTTAACATGATGTCTGCGTGTGGTCTGGGTGAATTTATGTTGTCAGTTCCAGCCTTATTTTGTATGATTGTATTTACCAGGTCACAAAGTTCTATTTTTAGACTAATTTCACTCTTGATCATGTTATTCTTGTTCAGAAGATGGCTAGAAATCTAGTTTCCAGCACTAATCTATTCAGGTTTGTCTGTTATCAGCACCTCTTTAAACTTTAACAAACTATGATGTCTTAAAGCCTTCCCCTGAGTCAGAATATCCATTCTTGTGACTATTCTAGTAACATTCTTGTTTATCCACTGCTATTTGAATGAGGTGTTTTGAGCACAGGTTAATGGAAAACATGTTCTCACCAATGCTTTGTACAATCACAATGACACTTTCTAGTTCCTACAGCAGATCTTGAATCTGAATGACACTAACAATGTACTTGGCTGATTCACCGTCTTACAACAAAGGGACTCATGTTTGTTGTGAGCACCACTGAGGGAGCATACTGTCATGTCTGGGATGGATGCAGGCACCTTTCTTGTATTTAAGTTGAAGAAAGCAATAAGAAGTTTGTAAGCCAGAATTCGGTTCCTTCTCATTACATGGCACAATCAGGTTACTTTTTGCCTCTTTTATTTCCTCCTGATGAACTCCCAATATGTACAAGAAAGATAGTCCCTGATACGGTCCACATTTTGTCTCGTTTTAACTATCTTAAAGTTAGGTGGTGTATCTGTCTTTGTTCCTTCTGTAGTCAATAAAGTATGATAACACTAACACAACTATAACTGTTTAGTGTAGTTGTGATAAACTTGTCTCTACAACGAATACAGAAGAAACCTAAACATCTTATTTATACAACTTTCAACAGCTTTGGATATCTACATATAAAGTGTTGAGGAGTCTGCAGAGCCTCTTCTTGGTAATGTGGCTTGAGTAAAAAACTTGATATGATAGAAACTAGGTGTAGACAGTGTCTGTGAATGGAGTATCCCAAACTGCCAATTCTGAAAGGTTGCTGACCAAAAACTGTTCATACTATCAGGAAGATAATGACCTTTTAAAACAACCATCAGAGGAATTAAACAGCAGTGAGGGGATTACCTGAAGACTTTTTGAACAAGGATGTCATCATATTGTGAAGAAGTTCACACTGATCAGCAGCAGCCATCTGAGAGGTTCTGTCCCCACCAGCGGTGTCCCTGGGGCACCCTGAACCCTGCCCAGGTTGAACAGCACACCCTGTACCCAGCAGTGTGCTGGCAGTGTAGAGGCAGTACGCAGACACCCCACCTTGGCATGTGGGGACACCTCCCAGGGTACTTACTAACTGGTGCGAGCATTTGCAGTATGTCAGGAGCAGCAGGGGGCACAGAAAAATTGGGCAGCGTGCCTTCTGCAGGAGGGGTGTGCACCCAGGGCATCTTTCACAGCTATAGAGGAGCATGAGCCTGTAGCTGTGAGAGTGTGCATGTGTGTAGTGGGTATTAGAACTTTTGGGGACTAGTTATGGAGGAGCAGTGTCAGGGCCCCGAGTGGCCTGATTCATCCTGCCCAACTGTCATGGTTTAACCCCAGCCGGCAATTAAGCACCACACAGTCAGTTGCTCAATCTCCCCTAGTGGGGTGGGAGAGAGAATCAGAAAGGTAAAAGTGAGAAAACTTGTGGGTTGAGATTAAGACAGTTTAATAGGTAAAACAAAAGCCATGCATGCAAGCAAAACAAAGCAAGGAGTTCATTTACTACTTCCCACCAGCAGGCAGGTGTTCAGCCATCTCCAGGAAAGCAGTGCTCCATCACATGTAACGGTTAGTTGGGAAGAAAAATAACATCACCCTAAATATCCCTGCTTTCCTTCGTCTTCCCCCAGCTTTATATGCTGAGTATGACATCATATGGTATGGAATATCCCCTTGGTCAGGTACCATCAGCCATCCGGGCTGTGTCCCCTCCCAACTTCTTGTGCACCCCCAGCCTACTCACTGACAGGGTGGTATGAGAAGCAGAAAAGGTATTGACTGTGTAAGCACTGCTCAGCAGTAACAGAAACATACCTGTATTATCAACACTGTTTCCAACACAAATCCAAAACATAGCCCCATACAAGCTATTATGAAGAAAATAAGCTCTACCCCAGACAAAATCAGTGCACCAGCCTCCCCTAAGGTCTCCCCCAAACTGTCCCCATGCCCTGCCCCTGGTGGCTGCCTCAGCTTGCCCTGCTTCCCAGTGCAGGTGCTGGGAGAGGTCCTGCTGTCTCACATGGGGAGTCCCACTCAGCTCCCAGCCTCCCTTACCTTATGGAGCAGCTCCGCTTATGCTGCTCCATGACAGGTAGGTGGATTTTGTGAATATTTACTAACTTCTGGTAAATGTCTAGTATGTGTTTAGCTGTTTTTTTGGTTATATTGATCCTGAATGTGTAGTTCACTGATTCCTGTTAATTATGTCACTAATCAATAAACCACAATGATCCTGATTTGGTGTAAAGCACGAGAGCTAAGCAGTTTTTCCCCACAACAGTAAAGAAAATAAAATTCAAATCAGGCATGTAGGTTTCTTTTCTGTGTTATTGATTTTAATCTCCTAATTATTATTCTGGACCTCAAGGTCACCTGTTTAAGGTTTTTTTTGGAGCGTGAAGAGGAAAGTCCTTATAGGAAGTAACAATACATCACAAGTTTATGACATTATTAAACTTTATTAGCAATGATTTTAGTACAAAAAAAACCCCAAACCTCTATTACATAAGAGTAAATAATTTGTCAGTACTTCACTGGTAACCCTCTTCTAACCTCCTTCCACCTCTGCCGAGGGTAACCATAATCTCCTGTCTTCATTCAAATGCTTTAGTTATTTTATTAGCTGCGTATCACCATAGAAAATTACTTACTGAAGTAGAAATAGACAAAAATATATCATATTTGCTTTTTTGAAACAAATAGCTATCCATCAAAGGAAGGCACTGTATTCATCTACCATAATATCTACAAAAGGGTAACATTTTTCTCTATCTTATCCCATTTTACTTGCAGTTCTTCTGGATTAAAAAGCAAGCAAAAATGTTCCTCCTGTTTGTCTCAATTTTTTTTCCTTTTTTTTTTATCTGTACATCTTGATCACAAGTCATAATTTCATGTACTGAATTTTTTGGCTATATTTTTTTAGCAAAACCACTAATTTTATAAAATCAAATAAATAAAAAAATAATAATATTGCACTTTACATCACTTCAATCCAAGGAAAGAAACGTAAAGAAAAGAGAAGGGAAAGGCAAGGCAAGGCAAGGCGAGGCAAGGCAAGGCAAGGCGAGGCAAGGCAAGGCAAGGCAAGGCAAGGAAGGGACATGCAAGGAAAGGAAAGGCAAGGAAAAGAAAGGCAAGGAAAGGAAAGGCAAGGAAAGGAAAGGAAAGGCAAGGAAAGGAAAGGCAAGGAAAGGAAAGGCAAGGAAAGGAAAGGAAAGAAGAAAAGAAAGGATGTAAAAATAATTTTAATTATTTCATGACAGGATAAATTTGAAGTCACATATTGCTATCTGCAATATATAACATTTTCAGAAAACAATTAGTTAAAAATGCTTCAGGAATTCATTTAGAGTCATATGACTTTTTGAAAGTACTTTTTCCTGCTTACTGAATATTAAAGAAGTCTATGAATTTTCTACATAATTATTTAGAGCATATATAAGTCAGGGAATGATCTTGAACACTTAACCCTTGTCATCCACGCTGCTGAAGAGGTAACTTGTTCTCTGGCTCTGTTTTTTATTTCTTCAATTATTTTTCTCCGAAATAATCAGAACGGGTGTAAACCACTTAGTACCTCTTCACTTCAGGATAAGGAATCCTCTTTATTAAACAGTGTTGACTCTACCTGTATCACTTATCAAATCATTGTAATTAGGAGAGATGTCTGAGGATTGGAGAAAAGCAAAGGTCACACCTACCTTCAAACATGACAAGAATGAGGACCCAGGCAACTACAGTCCAGTCAGCCTTATCTTGATCCCTAGGAAAGATGATGGCATAATTAATCATGGAAACTATTTCCAGCCACATGAAGGACAAGAAAGTCATCAGAAGTAGTCACCGTGGATTCACCAAGGGGATGTCACATTGGATAGCCAATAACTATCTATGATGAAATATTTGGCTTAGGAGACAGAGTGAGAGCCCTGGATATCATCTACCCTGATTCCAGTAAAGCTTTTGACATTGTCTGCCGTAAGATCCTCCTGAAGCTGAGGAATTATGGGCTGGATGAACAGTGAGATGGAATGAAAACTGGCTGAACAACAGACCCAGATGGTGGTGATCAGTCGTACAAAGTCTAGTTGGAGGCCAATAACTACCAGTGTACCCCAGGGGTCGATACTGGCTCCAATCCTGTTCAACGTCTTCATTCATGATCTGGATGATGGTTCAGAGTGTACCATCACCAAGTTTGCAGATAACACAAAGCTAGATGCTAGAGTGTTGTGCTGCCATCCAGAAGAACTCAACAGGCTGGAGAAACCTCATGAAGTTCAGCGGAGAGAAGTGAAAATTGTACCCCTGGGGCAAGTAGCATTGCAGAAAAGGCCCTGAGAGTCCTGGTGAGCAAGAAGTTGAACATGAGTCAGCAATATGCCCCTGTGACAAAGGTGACTAGTATCCTGGGCTGCAATAAGAGGCACATTGCCAGCAGGTACGGAGACGTGATCTTCCCTCTCTAGTCAGTACAGGTGAGGTCACATCTGGAATCCTGTGTCTAGTTATGAGTTTCCCATTATGAGAGATATGGAGCTACCAGAGAGAGTCCAACAAAGGGCCACAAAGATTATTAAAGGATGGGAGCATCTCTCCTATAAGAAAGTTCTGAGATAGCTGGGACTGATTAGCCTAGAGAAGGATCAGGGGCATCACACCAATGTGTACAAATATCTGAAGGGAGGGTTTAAAGAACATAGAGCCAGGCACTTTTCAGTGGTGCCCAGTGACAACACAAGAAACGGTGAGCACAAGCTGAAGCACAGGAGATTCTGTCTGGTCATTAGGAAACACTTCTTTATTATGAGGGTGACCGAGCAGTGAAACAGATTTCCCAGAATCATTGTATAGGCTCTGTCCTTGGAGAGCGGGGGGGTTGGACAGAACGACCCCCAGGGTTTCCTTCCAACCTCAACCATCCTGTGATTGTGTGGTTCTGTGAAGTCAGAAATGTCTATCTGGAAATAATCAGATCTTAGAACTTGTACATATGTATGATGACATTTCATTCTGATATTAAAGTTTTCAATCTAATTGTGAGTTCAAAATATACAAGCTGTACTAAGAGGAGTTATTATTATGATCTTAAAAACAATACTTAACAAAGAAAAGATAAAAGTAGTGATAAAGATAATATACAAACACTTTCTTAAGAGCAAGCAACCTTTACAATATTTGGCAGGAAAGAATGGGAATGTTAATATTTACATTGTACACAAAACTACCTATAAATATAATTTATAAGATTAAATGAAAATACAGTTATGTGGACTGTTCTTTCTTCAAAAATAGTCTATATGTGCACACACAGAAATTCATATTTTGAAAAATTTATAAGTATATAGTATAACACATAAAAAGTAGATTTTTGGCTTGTATATAGACATATAAGCCACAAAGAATTATGAACAACTTTGCTTATGGCATACAAACATAAATATATGCAGAGAAATACTTGATGTATACACATATATAGTATTAAGACAAATTACTTTTCCAAATAGTAGGAAAAATAGCCAAGCTGGAAAGATGTTTTGTAGCTATACAACAGGCTTCTTTTTTTTTTCCTAAAAGCCAATTTAACCTGGCAATTAGATTAGAGTAGATTAGAGATGTAATTAAAACCGAATTCACTAAGCATTCTAAAAGTTAAGCTTTGAACACCACGGGTTTGTCTCACATGGAAAAGTGAGTATTTTGATTTATTATACCACAAAAAGACATTAAAATTGCTATAAACGAAGTTTGGTCCAGGAAAAATGCTACTGCGGTAAAATTTGGGTCAAAATCATGAAGCTGAAAGTAGCTAAATTAATTCAATTTATGTAAGAATTTCTCACAATTACACTCACTACAAGATGCAAAGTGTGTGGATGCATGAATTACATTTAGCAAAACAGCACTTCAGAAACTGTACGTCTTCTTCCATTAGTAAGAATACATTAGTATTACACTCTTTACTAATTAATTAAAAGTCATTTGCTGAACAAATTGCTTAGTTCCTAAGGAACTAAAACTTGGCAGGAACATCTGCTTTTTTTCTAAAGCCAGTGGAAAAAAAACAAGCATTGCTGCATAGTCACAGGAAATAAAGGAGAATCGAGGATTTCTGACCGCAGAAAGGAGATTATTCTGCAGCAGTAGTAATCACAGAATCACAGCATGGTAAGGGTTGGAAGGGAACTCTGTGGGTCATCTACTCCAACCCTCCTGCCGAAGCAGGGTCACCTACAGCAGGCTGCACAGGACCTTGTCCAGGCGGGTC
>Ga0065711_1051874_pt1 | contig 10199 bp, 16 predicted proteins | sample Hoacrofraction12_FD_59098 | JGI IMG/M metagenome (GOLD analysis project Ga0065711, IMG submission 59098) | Hoatzin crop microbial communities from Cojedes, Venezuela - Epithelial fraction 12 v2 (version 2) | ecosystem: Host-associated > Birds > Digestive system > Esophagus > Crop | place...
CTGTGGAGTCTCCTTCTCTGGAGATATTCAAGACCCGCCTGGACGCGGTCCTGTGCAGCCTGCTCTGGGTGACCCTGCTTCGGCAGGAGGTTGGACTGGATGACCCACAGAGGTCCCTTCCAACCCCTACGATTCTGTGATTCTGTGAACAGGCACGCAAGGCTGGTGACATCATCATGACACGCTGTGATGCCTGCAAGCCAGGCTGAGCCCACAGAGTACAGCTCGCCGCGGCAGTGACTGCGGCTGTGTCCCACCCCATGGCTTTGCCCTCATGCAAACCATCCTGATGGCCACCCTCCTCCAGGTGGCTGGCGTGCAGACAGGCATTCTTCTGCAAGGCAGATCCTTGGTCAGGGAGACCTGCCCAACAGAGCTTTGCGCTGCTGGAGTAATTGTGACCATGGCGGCTGTGCCAAGCCAATCCCAGCGCAACCATCCCATGGCACAGGACCTGCGTGCCCAGGGGCAGGGATCCCACCTGCTGGGATGGTGTTGGGAACCATCAACCACGGTGTCCTGGGGGCCGTGGGAACAGGGTCTGCATGGGTGCTTGCCAGTCCCAGAGGCTGGCATGCCTGGGGAGCAACCCCCCAGCACTAGCAAGGGGGAGTACCCCCAAAATAAGGTGGCTGAGACAGCAGGGACAGTGCTGGTGGCACATTAACTGGACATGGAGGAGGCCAGGGGCAGAGTCCAGGGGGGAGGGGGGAGCACTGGGCCCTGGGGTCAGGGTCCAGAGGGACATGCACACTGCTGGCACAGGATGCACTGTGCTGCGGTGCTGGGTGCTAGACAGGCAGCCTCCACTGCTCCTCTCCTCTGGGCTCGGCTCCTGGGGATGGCAAGGCGTGCCATGGCCACCGGACTGCTCCGTGTCCCCCCACCGCAGGCGCTGCTCCGTCCCCTGGCCGTACCAGAGAGGCTGCTGCTCGGGCCAGGGCCCAGCAACGTGCCCCCCCGCATCCTGGCTGCGGGTGGCCGGCAGCTCCTGGGCCACATGCACCCCGAGGTGCTGCAGGTGAGCTGACCCCGCCCAGCCTTCCTACCCTCACCTCCTCTCCCTCACCCTTGACGAGGGGCTGGGACAGCTCTGCCAGGGCGAAGGGGGCAACAGCAGAGCCAGTCTGTCCCCTGCCGCCGCAGGTGATGGATGAGATCAAGGCGGGCATCCAGTACGCCTTCCAGACGCAGAACCGGCTGACCCTAGCCATCAGCGGCACCGGCCACTGCGCCATGGAGGCTGCCCTCCTCAACCTTGTGGAACGCAGTGACACCGTGCTGGTGGCTGTCAACGGCATCTGGGGACAACGTGCTGCCGACATTGCCAGGAGGTTGGGTATGCTGGGGACAGCAGGACAGCTCTGACAGGGCTCAGGGCACTGGGCTTGCAGGCAGGATGCCAGAATACGACCCCTGGCTTGCTGTCCCCACCCTGGTGGCAGTGGCGAGTTACGCGGCTTCCGCAGCCGGAGAGCGCTCTGGGTTTTTTCCAGAGTGATGTCACTTTGCTTACGGTGGTTTATGGATTTTCCACTGGGCAAATCTGTGGGAAGTCAGAGCTTGGTGGGTGGCCGAGCTCTTGGTTTCGTGCATGGCCAATTCCCTCACACAGCAGGTGGCTCAGGTGGCCTCTCAGAGCAGTGGGAGGCATCCCCAGACCTCACTTTTCTTCTGCCCAAATTTCTCCCAGGAGCCAACGTCCATGAGCTGCTGAAGCCCCTGGGTGAGTACTTCGCTCCGTGGGACATCGAAGAGGTGAGTGTCAGCTGTGGTGTGGGGCAGCAGGCACGAGCCAGCTCCGGGGGCAGTCACCTTCCCCTCTGTTTCATGCAGGGCCTGGCACAGCACAAGCCCTCGGTCCTCTTCATCACCCATGGCGAGTCCTCCACGGGCGTGTTGCAGCCACTGGAGGGGCTGGGCGAGTTATGCCACCGGTCAGTGCAGAGCAGGCACCCGCTGGGGCTGGCAGCACCCCAGGGTCACTATCAGGGACAGGGCATGGGGATTTACATGCCCCAGGCTCTCCTCTGGCTCTGTTGTGCTGGAAGCGGTTGGTGCCAGCAAGACACATGGCCTCGGGGGGACTGGGATGCTGGGGCTGCAGGAAGAGGGGTGGCAAGAGGAGGTAGCAGGAGGAGGTGGCAGGGACACCAGGCTGAGCTCTGTCCTCCCACAGGCACGGCTGCCTGCTGCTCGTGGATGCAGTGGCATCTCTTGGGGGAGCCCCTATCTTCATGGACCAGCAGGGTAAGAGCCACAGTGCCATCACGGGTGCCCAGGGGCAAGGGGGCTTATGCCTGGGCCTGGGGGGGGGGCAGTGGGATCAGCCCCATTACCCGCATTTTGGGCTAGCAGCACCAGAAACTGATCCAACTGCAGCCAGAGAGCCTGTTCCCCTCGGGGGGCCATCAGCAGGGCCAGGGTGTCCCCCAAAGCAGCCCAAACACAAGCAGGACCTGCAGCGTGTGCCACCCTCTGCTTCCCACCCGCCACTTGCAGCTGGGGTGGGGGGCTCAGCGTGTCCCCGCTGGGAGCCCCCGGTCCCTGAGGAGCTGCCTCCCCTCTCGCGCAGAGATTGACGTCCTATACTCGGGGTCTCAGAAAGTTCTCAACGCACCCCCCGGCAGTGCCCCCATCTCGTTCAGCGAGCGAGCCAGGTAAGGGCAGCCCTGTCCTGGTGGGAGGAAAGGCGCTGGGACTGGGGGGACGCTGTCACCCCCCCACTTTGCCAGCATCTGCTCCAGCCCCGATCTGGAGAGCGTGCTCAGCAGCAGCTCTGCACAGTCAGAGCCTGGCCCACCCCTGGGGAGCAATGGGCGCTGGAGCCAACCTTGGTGCTCGCTTTGGGAGGGCCCTCCTGAAGGACTGATCCCACCCTGGAACTGGTGGGGTCAAGGTCCGGCTCCTCCCCAGCACTATGCTTCTCAAGGGAGAAGATGCTGAGAAGGAAGACAAAGCCCCCATCCTTCTACCTGGACATGGGATGGCTGGCAAACTACTGGGGCTGCGACGGGGAGCCACGAAGGTGAGGGCAGGCTGTCCCGGGACAGATGGCAGTGGCAGTCCCACCACATCCTTCACCCCAGCATGGGGGCTGCCTGCCCTGCAGGGCTCGGGCCCTGTCTCCCCATCACCCTGCCCACTGGTGGCAAAGCGGCCCTGGGGGATTTGCACCCCCTCTGTGCTGGGTGAAGAGAAAAGAGGACAGCACACCCCAGTTCCCCCTCACCGTGAGCTGGAGTACTGCTGCCGAACCCGCCTGGGTGCCCCGTGGGTTTTGTAGGTACCATCACACGGCACCAATCAACAGCTTCTTCAGCCTGCGGGAAGGCTTGGCCATGCTGGCGGAGCAGGTGAGTGACACCGGGCAGGCAGGGGTGCACCGGCAGCACTGGTGGGGTTTGGGGAGTGGTGGGTGCCAGGACCTTCTCCCTCTTCTCTGCCCACAGGGGCTGGAGAGCTCGTGGGAGCGTCACCGGACCAACTGCGCCCAGCTGTGCCAGGGGCTGCAAGACCTGGGGCTTCAGCTCTTCGTGAAGGAGGAGGTGGGTGCAGGGCAAGCCCACCATGGTGCAGGGGCAGCATGAGGACATGGCCCTGCGCAGCTCGAGGTATACCTGGGCAGCTTTCGATGCTGGAGAAAAAACTCCCACCCCAGCAAATGCTCTCTCCTGGCAGGCTGCCGGGCTCACTGGGGGACAGGGCAGCAGCCAGGAGCTGCAGATTTGACCTGGTTTCTCCCCTCTCTAGAAGGCAAGACTTCCCACCATCACCACCGTCAGGGTGCCTGAGGGCTACGACTGGAAGGAGATTACAGCCTTCCTCATGGACAGCCACGCCATCGAGATTGCTGGGGGCCTGGGCCCCTCGGTGGGCAAGGTGGGCAGCGTCCTCTCCTCCCACTGCCTGTGGCCGGGCACCAAACCTGGCGGCGGCCGCATCCCTCGGTAGCGTGCTCCACAATTATCTGGTGCTCTCTGGCTGCAGACAGCAAACACACGGCTGGATGCATCCCATCGCCTGCAGCAACGCGTAGCGGCTCCTAACCACACACAATTGCTGCACCTAATTGAATAATCGTGCACACAATTAGCGGGGCGACATGCCTTTAGAGGAAATGCATGTTATATAGGAGCAAGCAAGGAGCTGTGCAGATGCACTTGTGCCCAGACATGTGCATGACCACCCCTCGCACACTCCCTGCTCCGCATGGGAGCCTGCGTTCTGCTGCCGGCTGCTCTGCTCGCAGGAAGATGGTGCCAGGGCGCAGCCGCAAAGGTGGGCGCTGCAGGGAAACGCTCACCCTTCTCCACCCAGGTCCTCAGAATCGGCCTCATGGGCTGCAACTCGACCAGTGGCAACGTGGACCGTGTGCTGCATGCCTTGCGAGACTCCCTCGAGCACTGCCACCGCAGCAGGCTGTGAGCAACCCTGCAAAGGTGGGGTCCGGGTGAGGCGGCGTGGCACTTCCTGGGGTGCTGGCAGGGAACGCTGCAACGCCCAGCAAGCCAAGCCAGAGCGGGAAAAAGAAGCTGGAAGAGCAGGGGACACGGAGGTGAGGGCTGCATCTTGGCAGACGTGGGACGTGGCTCGAAACCCCTTCTCCCTGTCTCTCACACAGGGTCACTCCTTGCCCTGATGGCTTGGCCCCCCGGCTCCTCCCTGTCCCTGACACGAGGGCTGGATGCAGGATCTGACCACAAGTCCCTTCCCCTCCCATTACCATCACACTTGGCTGTCCCAGCAGCGCAGGACACCAGCCACTGCCCCCAGATTGCGGGCCCTGGGATGAAACACCCGCCCCAGTGCCCAGCTCTGTCAGGGCAGCTCAGAGGCCACGCGTCCCCACCCAGCTGCAGCAGACCTGTGCTCGCTCCCCCGTACCATCTTTCCCCAATAAAGCGACATGGCAGCACGCTGCTCCCTGGCCCCGTATCTCACCTTGCATGCCCCTGAGTTTCGAGACACCTGGATGGGGCGGCAGCGGGGTCCCGCTCAGCTCTGCTGGGGGATTTCTCGACGGATCTTGGAGAGGAGCTGGGACATCGCTGAGCGACGCACACCATCCTGGATCTGGTACACCTGGAACTAAGCAGAGGGAGATGGGGAGCGAGTGGAGAGGGGTCCCCGCTCTACTTGAGCCCCGCACCCCAGTGTTGCCAGCCTCCGCAGCCTCCACGGCGAGGCTGGGCAGTACACGCCAGCGGCTGCCGAGAGCTGGAGGACGCTGGGCGGCAAATTCCAGCACATTCTAAGCTGCCCAGCCCAGGTGGTTTCTGGTGCTGCCACACTCTGCCTTGCAGGACCAGCCCAGGGTCTCCGGTCCCCATTACCTGACTGAGCAGAACATCAAAGTAGGCTGTGTCCCAGTAGGACCCGTCCTCGGCAGGGAGCTGCAGGAGGGCTTGGGTGCTGGGGTCTGCCTGCCAGCCGTCAGCGCGCTCAGGGAGGCCAAAATGGCAGCGGAGGAAGCGTCGGGGGTACCGGGCAAAGCTCTCCACCTTACGGTAGAGGAGGGCAAGGTATGGGGCCTCTCCTTGGAGGAGGTTCTCCTCCGGGTGCAGGAAGTGGGGCAGGCGCCGGGTGGCCAGGCAGCGGAGGAGAATCACCAAGAGCCTGTAGACAGAGCCCTCCAGGTCCTGCCAGTCCTCTGGGGAGGGGAAGAGCTCCGTGCTCCACAGCAGCATCATCTGCAGGGAGGCAGAAGAGGGTGCGGGCTCAGGCGCTCCTCACGGTGTGAAGGCTGTGCCTTCACACCCCGCAGGTCACTGCGCAGCCACCCATGGGGCTGGGTCCTCAACACGGACATCACATCCCCAGCAGCCAAGGGCAGCGGCAGGCTCTTGGAGCTGCTGCTTCAGCTGCTGCCAGCGCAGCCGGTGCGCCAGCACCCCTTAGTTTTGAACCTTTGCTTTACTCCCCAAAGAGCCCCTGTTTCAGCTCTGAAGCAGGTCCCAGCTCCACAGCAGCTCCGAAACAACACGCTCAAGCTTTCAGCAGGCACCAAGCAATAGCAGAAAGTCCGGCTTGTGGTTTCCAGCAGCCGCTGGCAAGGCAGGTGAACCCGCAGCACCTGCCACGCCAGCTTCCTCAGAACGGCGCTGGCAAACGCCCAGCACCGACGCCTCTCGGCAACGCGGCATAATAAGCAACGCACGCAGTGGGCTGGAGAAGAAGATGCTTTTGTTGAAGAACATATGCATACTATGCCCTTTTTTTTTTAAAAAAAAAAGTAAAATCAGAGAACTCAAAGCAAAACCCACAGGATTTGGGTTACTTGGAGCTGGAGCCGTTCTCTCAGCAGAAGCTGACTTTGCCCCCTTCTCCAGCCTGGCCCGGAGAGCCACCACAAGGCAGGGCACACCTGCATTGTGCCACCGGGTGCTGTCCCCAACACGACCCCTTTCCTGACCGGTGTCACCAGCTGGCATGGGTCCAGAGTGCCAAAAACAGGTTGGGTGGGGAGAAGAGGGTTTTGTCAGAGAAAACACCACCCCCATCCCTGTACGGGCACCTCCTGGCATGCCGGGGCGTGGGAGGTGGCACGGCAGGCATGGCAATGCAATCACCAGCATGGCCCCTGCAGATACAGGCAGCCTGTGCCAGGGGATGCCTGGCACATCGGCACAGAGACCCAGCTCTCAATGCTCAGAGTGTTTCAGGCAGGAGGCTGCTGGTTCAATCCGGCAAGTGGGAAGAAAGAAGGATCAAACCCCTCTAGCTGTGGCTGGCAGTGTACACCCTTTCTGGACACAGCCATGGGCTGGCACATCCCATTGCACTGCAGGCACTTGGGTTTGTAGCTTGGGATCTCCTTCCAGCAGCAACTCGGCTGCGGGGGTGTGCAGAGGAGCAGCCTTGGCTCTGCCTGCCCCAAGAGCCACAGTCCCATCAGCAGAACCTACCTACCTTCAGGTGGTTGAAGGTGAGACCACCTTTCCCAGCCTCCTCTCCCCAGTCCTGGCTGCGGAGCTGGTCAAGCAGGAGAAGGCTGTCCAGATGGAGTCCCTTCAGCATGTCCACTGCCTGGAGCAGCTTCAGGACAGGGAGGTGAGTGGAGGATCTGGCGAGAGGGAGCGGGGTCCAGTGAGAGGGAGGATGGAGACCTCCATCCTCCCATCTGGGGAGAGGATACTTGCAGTGACCCGGCGCACGTGGGGATCCTCCCCCAGACACCCATGTGGCCCCAGGCATGCAGCATCCTGGGTCCACCTCCTGCACCCACCTCTGGTGAAGAGGGACTGGGGAGATTTGCAGCATGATGGGAATGCTGCTGAGCAGCTCCTACCTTCCCGGGAGGGACAAGAGGGGAGGTGAAGTGGGGCTGTGCTCCCCTACGTGCAGTGGGGAGGGCTGCAGGCCGCCCCGGAGAGGAGGCTGGATTGGACCCCAAGGAGGGGCTGTACCACATTATGCCTGAAATGAGCCTGGGCTGGTCCAGCTGGATGCTCAGCCCCTCCTTGGGGCTGGGGAGCTGTGCTAGCAGGCTAGATGTGTCACCCCGGCCCCGCTCCCTCCCACAGCCCACCTCGGGAGGCACCTCGTCACCCTGCGGCTGCCAGATGCCCAGGCTCACTCCCACAGCCCGAGCAGGGATCTGAGAGCTGACACCCTCCGGGCAGCCAGGGTTCAGCTCCTGCAACAATTTGGGGGTCTCCAGTTGCATCCCCCGCCTCTTTCCTTGAGCTGCCTGAAATTTGGCTGAGGTTTTTCCCCCAGCACAGGGCAGCGGGTTTGGGCATGATGAAGGGGTGATTCCAACCCTGTGTTGACATGTCCCTCCACTTTCCCATCCCCCTTTTTGCCTGCATCCGGCAGTGATGCTGGCAGGGGGGATCCCCAGGGCAGCACAGCTGAGCCGCACACCTCCAGCAAAGGGGGGAGGCAGGGACGAAGTGGGCCTCTTCCGTGGCCTTCCGGAGGCTGCCTTGAGGGAAGCCCCTGTCGCTCTGCCGTCCCTTGAGCCGGAGCGGCTCCTGCTGCCTCCTCACCACCGGGACGATGTCAAAGCGGATGCTCTTCCAGCCGCTACGGATCAACAGAGAGAGCTCCATAGCATCTTCCTGCAGATATTCAGCGGTGAGGTCACCTAGATGCAGAGGGTTTGGCCGCGGTTAGGAGGTTACCGCAGCCAGTCCCGCGGGCTCAACCGGGTCTGTGCCTCAATGCCTGTGGGCATGTCCCACCCCGCTTGACTCATCCCTTTCCAATGCTGCGGTTTGGCTGCAGTTCCCTGGCAAAAGCTGTTCTCCAAACCCCGCTGGGGTGGTTTTTGGGAAGGAGTATCGCTCCAGTGGACTCAGGGCCAGGCCAGTAGGTGTGGGCACAGCAGGAAGCCCTGGGCAGCCGAACAGGGCCATGCTGCTGCATGGCTGAACAGTGCCAAGAAAAACAACGTGGTCCAAGAAAAATGGACCAGAAAAGGACTCAGGTTTTGGGGGTAGAGAAAGACGAACGGCTCTGGCTTGGCCGTGGAAGCAGGAGGGAACAGTGGGCTTGCTGGGGCTGGGTTATGAGACTTTCAGACCTGCTGGTCCTCTCACATCACTTTTCCATCAGGGCTGAGATTTACTTCAAGAAGCACCTTTGGAGATGGAAATGCATGAAGAAGCTGATGGGACCCCTACGGGCATTCCCTGGGTCACTTCCCCATCGTCTCCTTCCCAGGGACGCTGGTCCCAGCTGGGGCCCATGTGTGTGCAGGGTCCGACCAACGCCTCAAGGTCCTGGTCCAGCCCTGATGCGCTTCCAGCTTGCCCTCCAAACAGCCTCCTCCAGGGAGCAGAGGGCACTCAGAGGCCAAGAGAGATGGGGGGAACATGGTTAGGGTGAGCTAAGCGCATCAAGCCCCTGGGCAAACCCTCCCCAGGGACTAACAGCAGGGATGGGCGAACCCTGTATGGAGCTGCCCCCCACCAAGGAAAGTGCCATCAGCCCAGGGTGAAGATGCCCAAGGATGACTCTGCTGCCGTGGGATGGCAGAGTGTAGTTTGCATCTCCCCTTCCTTAGCTCAGGGCAAATCCTGTCCCAGCGCAGAGCAGGGCGTTTGCTCGCTTGTGCAGGTTTCGGGCGGGCCACGCGCCTGGGCACTTACACCCCAGCCTGTCTGCGCAGGGCACACCGCCAAGCTGGGCTCTCCAGCCGTGCTGGAGGCAGCTGGGGAAGTGCCGAACCGGCGTACGCACCTGGCTGGAGCAGGAAGCGGTGTTGGCAGCGCACGATGGCCAAAACAAGGAGCTCTTTCAGGTGCTGGAGGATTTTGCCTGGAACCAGGTATGCTGCACCACCTCCCTGCTCCATCACACCCATGGTGCTGGTCCAGTCCTCCAAGTCGGTCCCTGGAGAGGGCACTTCCAGATAGCAGGTGCCCAGCCCCGGATGGTGCCCGGCTGGGGTGTCCTCAGGCTGGCACACCAGCACCCGCAGGGCGTCACCATCGATCCGCAGAGGAACCTCCATGGTGACAACATCCTCGGAGGCGCAGAGAGCAAACTCGAAAGCTTCCAGGTTCCTGGCATAGTCCACAAGGAAGCGGGGCTCCGTGGCGTGGACAACCTCCAGCAGGGTCAGCAGGATGTCCTCAGCCTGCTGGAAATGCTCCAGCCGCTGCCTCTTGCGGGACACAAGCACCTCGAGGTAGCTGCGCCAGTGGGAAGCGCTGGCTGCCATGGCAGCTCTGCCGCTGTCCTGAGACTGCTCCGAGCAGGAGGAAAAATATGTGGGCAGGGAGGGCAGGGCTGGGAGCCCGTGCAGGGCAGGCGGAGGGAAGCTGCAGCCGGGCGTTGACAAGCACCGCTGCTGGGTGAGTGCCAGGGAGAGCTGCCGAGAGCACCACGTCCCCGTGGGACAACCCGGGGGGGGACACCGAGTCACACCCAGCACCCGGCAGTGCAGCGGGGTAACAAGCGATGCCGAGCTGGTGGGCTGCACCAGCACGATGCTGTGATCTCCCACACCTCTCCCCGCACTGGGGCTGCGTGCCGGCAGCGTTGCCTCACACCCCGCGCCAGACGAAGGTGAACCCACCCGCCTCCCACCCCAGCCCGGGGCACGTCTGCTCTGAACCTGCCTTGCGCCCACGGGAGCTGGGAGCAGGCTCACACCGGAGCCGGGCCGTGCGGGGGGGGCTGCGGGAGGCCTGCAGGACCCCGGGCCCACCACGCAGCGCCGTGAGCCCGGCGCCGTGCCCAGCCCG
>Ga0065711_1009993_pt1 | contig 10198 bp, 4 predicted proteins | sample Hoacrofraction12_FD_59098 | JGI IMG/M metagenome (GOLD analysis project Ga0065711, IMG submission 59098) | Hoatzin crop microbial communities from Cojedes, Venezuela - Epithelial fraction 12 v2 (version 2) | ecosystem: Host-associated > Birds > Digestive system > Esophagus > Crop | place...
CCTCACGGCCGGGCAAACGCGGCCCGGGGCGCCGAGCGGCGAGTAAAGCCCGACGGGCTCCGGACCGCCATTCCCAGCGGGAACGCCGCCGGGAGGAGTGCGCGAGCAGCGCCTGAGGACGAACGCGCGGACTCACCGCTGTCCCGGACAGCCTCGGCGTCCTTCGCGCCTGAGTCCCGCTCCCCGTCTCCCTCACGGCGGCTGGGAAGCCTCCCCGAGCGGCAGCGCAAGGAGCCGGCTGTGAGCCCCGCGGTCGGTCGAAGGAAGTTTAGTTTTGCAGGTGGAAGAGCAGTGTCAGCTTAGTTTCTCTGCACCACGAAAGATTAGAATGTGTGTACATCAGCTGTTGTTAACTTCTGGTGTGGCTTTCAGAAGCTGAAGAAATAATGATAAATTTGATCGGGGAGCCCTCTGCTGAAGGCCCTTACTTGGAAAGGTAATGCTGTTCAAAACGAACCAAGTGCTCAAGTCACATCTTTTTAGGGAAGCGAACAACACTGAGCATCCCGTACTCTCCTGTTCCAAAATAAATATTTAATTTTTGCATCATGAAGTCAGCTTTTTGTCAAGGTAAAAAGTCAAAATCCGAACAACATCTTTTAGACCCCTTGAGGAAAATAACTTCCACTGGTGTTTTTCTAGCCAGCGCTAGCCACGCAGCTGGGCTGGCACTGCCGTTACGGGCCTGTTCCAGATCTGGTTTTACTGAATGGATAACCCCAGCACTGTTCAGATATCCAGACATGTTTTCCCCCACTTCAAAGGGGTTTTTTTTAGCCTGTGATTCCAGTCGCTGTCAAGACATGACCAAGTGCAGACAGTGAATGAATACCTCAGACATTAGCAACAGATTTCGGTGTACTTGCCCTCCTCCTAGACCACCATTGCAAGCACAGCAGTTACTACTCAGTCAGGAGAACTGGCAGCCGCACCTAGAGTTGTGGTTTGGGAACCGGATCATGCAGAGATCCTTGGCCTGGTAATATGGGCTCCTCACGGGCTGAATCTCGGCTCCTCCCCTCCGTGGTGGATGAAGACGCCTTGACAGCGATGCAGGAGAAGAAGGAGGCAAGGGGATATCACGAGCTAAACATCGCGGCTCTCCCCAGCGTGACAGCAGCCTGGTGGGTTGATGGAAGCCACCAGCCGTGGCTCGGAGCTGGCCGCCAAGACTACAGGGGGAGGCGGGGGCGCGCGGGACCCTTCCCCTGGGCACCGGTAGATGAAGTGCCATGGTACCCGCACATCGCGCCACACAGCTGGGGACACCCCGCGGGCAGGGCTTCGCAGCTATGGGTGGCACCGCCCGCCCGCTGCCACCGCTCTGTCCGCAATCTTATTTCAACACAAAACCTGTGGATACTTGGGATCCGCAGATAGAATTTATCTTTTTTTTTTTTAAATTAAAGCTTTGAAAGAAAAAGTCTGCTTCAGCGTGTCAGAATATCCCTCTGTAAAAGATGCTTTTAGCCAAATTTGTACGTATTACAAAACTTTTAAGATTTTTCCCACTGTGAAATACATAAAAAAGTCCCACAGACTACTCTTGAAATACTTGTGAAGTGCTGTCGTAAATAAACTCCTGCCTAAACTGGCAGCTGACTTTTAGCATTTATGTCTGCACTGCTTCAAAGACCACGCCACGTTTTTAACAAGATCGCCACTCAAAAATAAGGCTTTCTCCTGCCGAGCGTGCACTCGTACACATGCAGCAGTTTCAAGTCAGGACTACTGTTAATAACAACTATGTTGCTACTTATAAAAGGATTTTTTTACTCTGTATGAACACCTCTAAAGGAGTATTTTCTCATAATTAAGAATATTATCAGGGGTCACGTGAAGTCTGAATTTTCATTTCTGTTTCCCCTTTTGAGCTGGTGGAAAGCAGGCAACTAACTGTGAAAATTGCCATTAGAAACCATTCAGAATAGGGAAATGGAAACAACCATCTTTCAAACCATGCATGAAACTAATTTCACTGTTTCCTCATGAGTTAAGAATAAAGCAAAAGTGGGTAACAACCCTTGCTCCTTTGTTCTTTTCCGTGCCACATTCAGAAAGGTGGTTTGGCTAAAATGGAAAAAGCTTGCTTGCTGCAAGACCTATTTCGTTTACAATACCCCCTACCCCCCTTTCCCCGAATGATTTTTTAAATAATGTAACAGACTCTCAAGATCCATGTCAACGACTTGATGCATGATAGCCACATCAGGTTTCTCGTATGCTTAGGTCATTACCTAGCAAGCACATTGTCAATTTATTTGTTTTGAAATATCCTATTTTTAAATTATTTGTTTTGAAGTCACTGTAAGTTTGGTAGAGAAATCTGTTGCTTCATTAAATTAATTTTTATTTAACCCTCACATAAGCATGTTACTGTCCAGACAGTATACAGGCTTCTATGCATAGCTTATATGTAGAATCTTCAGCACTGGGATATCCAATTTCCACTACATGTTTGCATTTCTTCTACGACTCAGGAAAAATCGTCTTCAAAATACCTAAATTTTGTTGAAATACCTGTAACTTCAACCCGCACAGCTGAAGCGCTACCCATGCGTGTGTATTTATGCTCTGTAGCACCCTTACACCAAGCTTCACCTCTCCCCTTGTTTGCTCCTCAGTCGATGCACTCCTGGGAGGACAGGAGGTGACACATCCGCATCTCAAAGCGGGACGTTTCCTCAAAACCCCGAGTTTCCCCCCAGGCAGCTGTGCTGTGCCAGTTCCCAAGCAGGTCCTTCCCCCACTGAGCCGGCACACTGGAGTAACTGGGAAACATTCGATTGATTTCAGTGGACCTCACATTCAGTTCTGAGTGGTAGAATTATCTGATCTTACCCTACCTTCTTTTCATCTGATAGATAGAATTAGGTCTAGTAGAACCCTTACAGGTGTTTCTAGAGATTCAGTTGCCCCAGGGAAGAAACAGTCTCTTTGCCCCAGTAAGGGCCACTGGTACATGTGTTTTCCCCCCCCCTGTCTAGCACAGGCCAGTTTTATCCAGCCTTACCCAGTTCTTGGTTGCCCCAACATCTTTGCAGTGCTGATTTATGTAACCTAATTGTCCATTTTATCGATAGAGCCTGCTTCAGATAAGACCTTTGAGTGCATTTCCTGCCCCTTTTTTAAAAAATACAACGGGGTTGCCATCACTTAATCTCCCCTGGTTCCACCAGCCCTACCACCATCCCATGAAATTCAAAACCTGACTCCTGTCTTGATTTTAATTTACTGGTTAATTTGAAATTTTGGCACCACCACAAGCATATGTGAGTTCAGACTGTTGCGAGGTTCCCATTTGAATTCCTGGAATTTTCAAGCTGTTTTAACAAGTCTCTGAATTCCTGTCATCCCCTTTTAGATTTTCCTCTCCTAGTTCATAGCTCAAGCCGACCATATAAATACGCCACACAAACAACTATGCTTTCCAAAAGGATCCACCTTTGCATTCCCGAGCAAAACAACTCAGGGCAGACAAAAAGGCAAAAAATCAGCTGCTCATGCCTACAGCCAGGGGATCCCACTGCTCTGACCAAAAGAAAATCAAATTCATACAGAACAGTGGGTAGTTGTAACTGTTACAGCAGTAAATAGTCGGAGTCTTGCATTTCTTTTAGACCAGGCCTTGATACTTCGGCAAATTCTGCGCGTATCATCCAATCACACCCCAAGGTGTTTCTTGGGAATGTTTATTTGTACCGTCTTCAGTACTGCCCGACCCTTCAGTAACACTGCTTCTAAAGGGAGGAAGGAGCCAGCAGTCTAACTGAAGTGCACAACCAAGCATGAGGAGAGCCGGCACCTCTCTCCAGTCTAACCTCCTGTTGACAGGCAAGTGACACAGACAGATTCACGTTAGAGAGTGTCATGCTCAGTGAATAGCCCTCTTGTCAGCGGGTCCCAGGGCTTGGGTAGTACTCAGAACACAAAGAGGTCTCCAAATTCTATTTGTAAACCCCTTGGTTTTTGGTTTCTCTGACTGGAAAAGAGAGATAACCTTACCTGCGAGGTTTAATTCACTGACTGTTTAAAATACGCTGAAAGATTCAGAGACAGCAGTGAGAAGTATAAAGTATCGGCAGAGATAAATACTTTCAAGGTGGTCTTTGTTGTTGTTCTGGCTACCTGCCCACAGTGCTCTGCATGCAATTTAATACCACTGGTAGGAGAAATATTTGATTTACTAGATTTGTAAGCTCTAGCTGATTAAAAAAACTAAGGGGGCGGGGAGGGGGGGGAGTGAAGTACTTGGTTGAGCCAGTATTTAACACCCTGTCCAGAAGCACTCTTCCTGTCCCTTCCAAGTGGGCTGTCACGATACCCAGTAGTCTTAAGAACAGGGCAAAAAGGTCAGCTGAGGATGGGAAGTGTGCTTTCTAACTAACGTGCCTGCAGGAGAGGGAAGCAACAAGTAGTTAAGGTAGCAGCATTCTCTTAAAACTTTTGTAGATAGATCTGATTACAAGCATGTCCTAAGTCTTCACGTGTGGCAACAGTGGAAGAAAAAGAAGGTAATACAAACTTATCACTGGTAGGAAAGGCAGGATCTGACCCAAAGTGGCAAAGAATGTAATGGCAGTACTCCCAGCTTACCGGATGTTAGCTTTTGACTGAACCAGTTGCTATGGCCCTGCCCTAAAAATATTTCAGGTCCTGATGAGATGATAAAGACCATCTCACAAACATTCTCCTCACTTTCTGCTTGCTTGGTAAGGAATAGAAACAGTACAGTAGAATTAGCGCATTCAGGCAGCAGTCATCACAGAAATGATAACACAAAATGAATACATAAGGTAAAGAAGCTTTCCAAAGACATCAGAATTTAAACAGGTTTCCTTGTAATGTACACTGAATAAAGAACCTGCTTTTAAACAATCCACTACTCCAGAAAACAACCCACAAAATGAAGAAGAGTCTTACAAAAGGGCAAGGACCACACTAATTTTAGAAGTTGTTTTCTACAGATAATTTTCCTGTCCCTACGCTGATATCAGGAAAAGAATCTGACTGGTTTCAAGTAGACAATAGCTGTCCTGTCCTCAGATAATCTGTGAGAGTTGCAAGAATTAATCTATACAAACACAGCACATTTGAAAAATATTAACTGAAGTTGGGGAATAGATTATTCTCTAATGGAGGTCTCAAACCTGATTAACAAAGAGAAAAGCTAAAGCAGATACTTTCCAAGGGAAATGTGTACAACAGAACTATTCCAGGCTTTTCTGACTTGATCTTTAAAACTGGCCGAGAGGAGATTTAATTTCGTTTACTTAAACAGATTACAAAAGGAAAATGTGTCATAAGTTTGCCCCTTTGTCAGACAGATTCCAGAACAGAGGATTAGCTAACAGTTTGGTCTTACAGCGTGTATAAGCGTACTACCTCGCATCTGAAAGAGGAACTTGGTCAGCCTGTAACACGAGGAGAAACGCATGTTGGTCCAAGTTCTCTGTTTCTGTCAGCCTCTACGGGTAAAGCAGCACAGTGGGTCGCGACGTTAGGGAAAAGGTTTTCAGCGTTGGTTTCCACTTCTCGCTACATAGCATGAAAAAAACAGCCCCTCTGTTTCTGCTTGTTCATGTAGGAGCAAACTAACGCAGCTTCTGTCAAAAGCACGACGGTACTGCAAGTACTAAGATCATCAGTATTACAGATGCGTTAGTAACAAAATCCTCCTAATTCGGGGCTGAACCCCCGTGCCAGCACGAACCCTGGCGCGGAGCCTTCCAGACAGACTGTCTGCCTGGGGAGGAAGCTGGAGCGAGCGGCTGCAACCTTCCTCCAGCCAGGGCCACCAAAGGAAACCAGCGCTGCTCAGCAACGGGACGGCACTGGCTCGAGAGAGCTGTGCCGCCAGGGTGCAACCATTCAACGCCATCCACCAGCAGCCACCTGTGTCGGAGCTTCTCTGGAGGGTTGCCCAAGACTACGGCTGCCCCACCTTCACCCACCCTCCTTTCCAGTCTGCGTAGAACAGTGCTGGAAATTTGCTAACTGCAAGGCTTGCCCAGCTAGGGTGTGCACTGAAGATGTACCTTAGCGTTGCTGCTTGCCTTCCTTCGGGGTGGAGCCCTCCCTGCAAGTCTCCATAGCCATGCAGAACACTTTCTGAACCTATGACTCCCAGCTTTTCTGCATCTACATGTTTAGAGGCAACCCACTCCCTCCAGCCGCACCTAAAAACATGCGGAGGATCCTAAAATCTAGAGTAACTGTTCCTGGGTTAAGGCAAAGTTAAAGCATCTTTCATTTGGAAATGTTGCCTATTCCTGAAGGTTTATAGTGGACAGTGCTTTGGTCATTGCATCTTTTTGGCTGTATTGCTCTTATTTTAACTTCTGTAAGTATAATCTGTTTTTTATGCCAGGGGCTTGCTGATTATATTAAATTTTGATTTTGCACATTTGAAGGGATTTCTAACAAGAGCAAATCACTGCTAAATGAAGAGATCACTGGAAAATTAGAACACCTCTCAAATTTCCAGGTGGAGCTGAGATGTCGTTGGTCAATAACGTAGGCAACACCGGGCGCCTCAGAGGTGAATTGCATCCAATGCTCTTTTGTAAGGTAACAGAGTAGTTTTCCAGAAGGTTTTCTTGACAAAACGTAATAATAGTGATGGGAGCTGTGATGATCAAGATAAGGAGTTCAAGCAGATCAAGATAAGCAGCTGAGGTGAAAGTCAGAGATACAGAAATCCCCTAACATAATTAAAAAACAGTATTGTTAAAAAAACAGAAGAAAAAGGAAATTGCTTTAAAGCAAGATTCAAGGCCTGCGTGCAGAAATATACCTGTCTACATTCTAGATAACACTCTGTGTACACACGTAGTGCAGCTGGCACCCACCTGCCGACCTTTGTAGATAAGAAGTATCTCAATGATACACACAATTGTTCTATTTGCATATGTGGTAATTATATGCACTTGTTTCCCTCTGGACTTTCCAAGATAGTCTTCTTGATGAGGGCTGTGATAAAATGTCAACAGTGCAGTTACAGCGTTGAAAGTCTGCTCTGTTTAATCGGTACAGAGCAAGGACAATGTCCTATTACCCTGCCTTGCCATGAATTTGTTGCCGAGAGGTAGCTGCCATGAATTTATAGCTAGGTAAGAATGCATGCACAGCCAGTTACAGCAGGTTAAATTAGAGGCTATGAATGCAATCTTAGTTTACTTGCTCCTGGGCACATACCTTTCACACTGACCCTAAATGACCATAGCTAAAAAAATAACCGATTTTTCACAGGTAACCAAGGAATCGCAAATAAACTCTGGATCCTTTCCAGCTACAGCTTTGAGTTTTGTAAGTTAATTTCTAATGAAGCTGGTGAAGTCAAGATCTCCAGGGAGCTGTCATCTTTAACTCGAAGTGTCTTTTCCACAGCTCTGTTCCAAACATACAGGGAGCTGAAAGTTGCTTTAATCATACTAGTCCTGTTGAATCTGTTAAAGCTCAGGCAAACATGATGTCAGCTGCAGGCCCAGCAGGGCACTTTCAGGAGATCAGATTTCTTCAAATTACAAAACCACGCTCTTTACAAGGAGCAGCAGACCTTTAATGTCAATGTTTTATAATCCAGGTCATGGTTATTTTTTCACTCTGTACTTAGAATAACACCTTTAGCTTGGTTGACTTAACACTGCCATACAGACATCTGATGTAGAAAATTCGGCAGGAACATTAAGCAGTGTAATTAAAGCACCTTGTGACTTTTGGATCAAGGACAATATTACCCTATTTATGTTCAGCACTTTATAGATGATGAAGACTATTATTGTGCACTAGAATTTTATTTAGAGATAGTTAAGCTTAGTCCGCTTCACACCGTTTTTCAGTGTGCAGCACAGACTATTGCTACTTTGGGCACTGGTGCCACAATGTGGCAAACGCTCATCATATCCAGACTCAGTAAGAACAAAATCTTAGATAGATCTTAAAATACTCAGAAAAAAGAGAGGCAGGCAGAGGGAAAGGGACAGGCCCTCAGCTAGTGTACGTTCTGTGATGTTTCATCTTTCCCTACAGACCTTACAGTTGCTACAAGGTGCAGGGAGATGTTTTGTAGGTTCTGGTGCGTGAGATGAGCCTGGTTTGGTCAGGTGATTGCAGGGATGGGATTTAGCAGAGCAGATAATCCCTTCAGTTCTACATACCATGGGGTGAATCCCTATGCTGTTTTTGCTAAACATGAAGTTCTACACATGTTTGGTCCGATGGTTTGCAATGTCACCATTACCTCTGCTCACTCTGATCTTCACGGGCTGAACCATAAATACGATACGAATCCAAAAGAAATATAGTCTGTGTTGTGGAACATCAGTTGCTGACACCCTAAATACTTTACTCCGTCACAAGCTCCAGTATTGGCAGTGATACTATTTGCAAAATAAGAAATTGCCAGACAGAGCTTTCCCTCCCAAGGCATTAAATAGGAGATTCTGATCCTCAGTACTTAAACATATATTTCAATATAATCTTTTTGCTCTAGGATGCTAATTGGAAAAGCTCAACAACTAACATAATATCACGGGCTATTGTATGACCACCTGGGCAAACAGGTTACAGTAGTTGTGCTTATTTTCTGTGGAACACTGCTAGATTTGGTCTTTTCTTTCAGGTAGATGGGACTAAGTTCTACATAAAAGTGTCAGCAGCTTTAAATGTAGCCAGATAAAAAATGCAAAGAGGTCAGCTTCAGCGAGGCATATTTGGAGAGTGTAGTCATATTCAGACTCAGATTTCACCAGGTTTTTGCAATGAAGTATGATAATATAAACCCAAAGGGTGAAATTCCATACCAGAGTAAGTAGTCCAAAAACACACTACCTCTGATAGTGTTCCAGGTAAGTTACAGGGCTAAAGCTTAGATGGTCCATAAGCATTGCCTAGGCTTTAGTCAGGTTCTCCACATAAGGCTGAAATGTCATCCTTCAGGAAAACAGAAACAACAACAACAATCTGAAATTGCTCGATTTGTCGTATTGATTCCATGTCTTCCTGTTGCAGAACCTGCTGGGTTTTACAGCAGACTTGGTTTCAGTAAACTCAGCATCATGCAGATCTCTGCAGCAAGTTACAAAATTACCTTTGAGATGATGCCAGATGTGCATGAAGTGTGAATAATGAGCTCTTTGCAGAATTAACATCACAATTATTATCACTAACACATTGTCTGTAGTCCAAAACGTCTTCATACTACTAACATAATAATACTACAAGCCTAGCAAAAGCCCATGTTCTAGTTAGTGCCTACAGCCTGTAAGTTTCGATGTTCTAATGCCAGTCTCCTGAGTATACTCCGAATCCCTTTCTGTTTCTCATGCTATACCTCTGGGCACAACCACTTGGGCCCTTTACTCTAGCCTCTGTATCATCCAGCTGCAACTCATTTTGACTCCTCTGCTGACCCAACCATGGACCATGAATGAATTGGAAGCAAAGGTCAAATTTCAAGGCAATACTATGTATACACCTTGAGTTGAAGGTGTACACAGGTCCAGAAACATGCATGCTCTTCCTTCTGCATACTCTTACTAGTCAGAAGGAAGACATCCTCTCTATGCCAGCGTAGACTTTGGCTGAAAGACAAATTTATTTTGCTTTTTGATTTAATTAGTAAAGACAACAAGGATATTGAGCTCAAGAGAATCTCTTTGGGTAGAGCAACCAAACATTGAGAGAAATGTGATTAATTCTGCATCGACTTTGCAGCTGGCATAGCAAATAACATTGGAGAATCAATGTTTCATTGCCTAACAGCCCACTAATAAATGCAGCTGGAATGAACAATAGCATGCTGAGATGCCTAGCGGTAGCAATGGAGACGTAATACGCATTTAGTGCTGTTTGGTTTACAAAGCAGCGTCTTAGCTGGGAACGTTACTCACATTGTAAGTTCCTTGGGAGCCAGCGGTTCAATTTGATTTCACAGACAAGTAACATGAGATCCTAGAAACATTTGATCTACCGGATATTGCTGGCACTGCTTATGGTTGCTTTCTAAGAACATAGACTTCTGTCCTGTACCTTTCCTTAGGACACAAATTGCTTTCTGTCTTGGTCAGGAGTAAACTGTTACTCTAATTAAAATGCAAGTATAACTGATCTTATTCAGGAGGCCATCAAAGAGTTTGCATATCCTTTAACAGTTCTGTAAGGTATGATCTGCAATCCCCTCCCCGCCCCCCCCCCC
>Ga0065711_1010321_pt1 | contig 10198 bp, 2 predicted proteins | sample Hoacrofraction12_FD_59098 | JGI IMG/M metagenome (GOLD analysis project Ga0065711, IMG submission 59098) | Hoatzin crop microbial communities from Cojedes, Venezuela - Epithelial fraction 12 v2 (version 2) | ecosystem: Host-associated > Birds > Digestive system > Esophagus > Crop | place...
CTTCCTCGTCACATCCTTGCAAGCTCTGACCACATTCCTGTACTCTTCCCAAGTGGCCTGTCCCTCTTTCCACATTCCATGGACCTTTCTCTTCCACCTGATCTCCGCTAGAAGCTCCTTGTTTAACCGTCACAGAGAATAGTATAATAAACATAAAATACAAAAGTTTTAAATTTCTTTCCTTCTTCGCCTTTTATTTTTTTAATATAAATCCATCTATGCTCATCTGTCTTATTATCTAGTCTTCATTTAACTTCTTAATCTCACTAAAATAATTATGGTTTTGATTTTTTTAAAAAAGTATCAGTAGTCATAGATCTTCACTAAGCAGACTTTACTATATTTCTGCTCATCTTGTACTTTTCTCTTTTTCTGTTTTGTTCATCACATTTGTCTTTAAGGTCATGCAGCACACTTCATTTTCTGAGTCTTTTATGTCATGGATTTAAACACTTCAACCTTCTTTTAACATGTCAGCACTTAGTACTAGTCCTAGATGGCTCCTCTTTCTTTATGTCCAAAGAACAATACTTTGGCATTAGATATTTTAACCTTTCTGTCTCACCTTTTAATTAACTGGACTTTAGACGTGTTTTCAAGTGGCACCCAAGAACATATTAGATAATTATTAAAGTATGATATCGATGTAATTTTGAAGAAAACTCTCAAAGTTTTGGAAGTAGGGTTCAAATTCCATCATGGAATAAAAGGTGAATTTCATTCTTGCATAATCAATCAAAGGTAGATCAAAAAGAGATCAGCACTAAACAATCTCTCTGTATAGAGTATTTAAGGAGTATATAGGTTGTAAATTTTATTACATCTTTAACATGAATCTTTATCATACAAAGAAAGAACACAGAATCATGCATGAGAGCAGTGAAGATGGACTTAACTTTCTAAAAGATTATTCTTCTTACGGTTGTTATTGGTATCTAAAAATAAATAAAAAGATCATTCTCTGTCTCATTCTAGGAGAAATAGCAAAACATATTTAGAAAACAACAATGACGTTAATGAGTCTGTTCTAATAGCCTCATACTGAAATTAAAATCTTTAAGTGCATGACATACGTTCATGTAGACTGTATGGGAAGTGGATTTTACATAATCTTATCAGAGTTACAATAGTTTGTACTATTTGATAGTTAAGCAGCAGATACTTAGACTAGATTTTCAAAGACATGAATTTAATAGTAAAGTTCAGAATTTTTTTTTGAGGGAATAAATGTGATTATCCAGGCATGGAGAGACTTCTTTCCTGTGACAGAACCAGTTCCTGGCCAAATTGGTAAAAAACACAGGATTTGTGACACTTACATTTATATCCTCTGCATTAGATCGGAGTCTTCATATGTATCCATTTTGTAAGCAGTTTCCCCTGATAAAGCTGTGCAAAATTAAGCAGTAGTCTAACTTCATTTCAAATTTATTTAGGAGAAAATCATAAAGTTTATATGATGAAGTAGGATGTTTTCAATGTTTTTGAAGATGTGCTATGACAATGACAATCTTTTCCCCAAGAAATGAAATTCTTGTACTTTGTTAACAAGACATAACAGTTTTGACAAACTGTAGTACAAAATCCGAACCAATATAAGCTTTGACATTTATTTTCCAGTCAAGATAATTAGGGTTGTCAAATAGTTTGGTGTCAAGGGACTCATGTCTAGAGGATTCTTTGTATCTATGTTTCATTTTTCATCTTTAGCTGTCAATATACAGGACTCATCTATGTCAGTGTCAGAATCTACATCAGTATTTGTGGCAGACCAAATACCGGTATTTTAATATGCTTGTGTTAGAGACTGTCAAACTTTTCATAGTCTTGAATTTATGAGATTGCTTCTAAGGTTGTAATACTAAAAATGTGCTGAAAAAACATCCTGAATACATACATTACTCAAAGGAAAACATTTTATTACATACCATGTTACAATGGTTGTTTATTTTCTACAAATTGCAGATATGGCTTACACTTACTGTATCTGCAGCATCTTTTTGCTATAAAAGTAAGAAAAGAAAAAGAAAATAAAATCAATCTTGAATTCTGTAAGACTTTTGACATGACATTAGAACTTAGAATTAAAAGAAGCTGAAGAAAGCTTATTCAGGTAAAATGTGTAAAAAAATGACAGAGTGTTTGTTGTAACATGATAGAATTTGGAGGTATGTCAGGAAGAACTCTTCAAAGCACTATCAGCCTTGGTGAGACTGTCAGTCATACTAATATAAGTTTCCAACAAGGTAAAATGGACTAAATTTGTCATCCTGTATAGTTTAAATTGCTATATAATATGTTACAGAAAATCACATTTGCTACATTTGGGATTACAAGTTCCCTTGTTATGAGTAGGTTAGTCCATGAAGTCTGTCAACAACAATTACTTCTCTGTAAAAGAATTTATGATTTCAACCATCAGTGCTGAAATTTGAGAAAAATCTAAATAAATGTATTTAGACTAGGTAATTTGGAATAATCAGTTGGGATAATGAGGGAAGAAGGTACAAGTAAGATTTTAAATTTGTAGTTACAGAACTGGAAGTTAAAGGTAGCTCCACCTGAAATCGTAACTCTTCCTTTATAGTTTTCATAACTGAAGTCTTACTTGGACTTTTGTTACTTACAATTTGTTACCTACAGCTAGATATTAAAGCCAAAGGCCCACAGTGCTGTCACTCTTCCACTTGCTTGGTGCACTAGGGATTGCCCATTTGGAGGACACCTTCAGTAGCTTTGATGAAAAAGTAATCTACAGAGTAACAGAACTCAGTACGATCATAAGCTATGAACCTTGATGAGACATATCTTAGTACTACAACACTTAGAAATAAATTACATTGTAACATATTGTTGTGGGAGAATTTGCACCAGTGCAGGTTTAATTTAGGTCTTCTGGTATTTGTGTCAGACTTTTTCATTTTATTTGTTTTTGAACAGTGCTGTGAAGGCTAAAATGATTTCTTTTTACACTGTTTATGATCTTAACCTGAGAAACAATGATCTTCATCTTTTCCTTCTTCCTGTTTTGACTTTTAACTCGTTCTACACTTTTAACCCGTGTTTTTTATCAATAGCACCTTCTACTGGAAAATCATTCGTCATTTCTAGTTTCAGTGATGAATCCATAGATGAATCCATACCAGATAAATTCTACTGGGATCTCTTGACAAAAATCGTTAAAAAATTTATGTATAAATTCATATTTAAAAAAAAGAAGGAAATTGATGGATCATTTTAATTATAACCATGGCACTTGTGAGACGCAGAGTATTTTCATAGTATGAAAATGTTGTAAACAATTACAGTTGTCACCAATCTTTTATTTTGTTAATTTACAGAGCTATATGATATGGACAAAGTCTCCATTTTCAAATCAAATTTATCTCCAGATTTGAGTATCAGGGCCCTGAATGCACTAGGAAGTCATACTGACTCTCACCAGCTTCTCCTGGGGCCTCTACCAATACCTTCAGCCTAGTACTCCAGGGAGCTCGACTGAATTTCGGGCATTGGCCTCTGGTCCTTGTGTGAGCTGTATTGTAGGTGTAACTGTCTCTAACCTTGTCTTCTCAGCTCTACTCTACTGTTGGCTTGTTTCTTAGCTGGATCCTTTGGACATATGTCGTACTTGTCTCCATATCTGGTCTCCTCAGTGGACTCCTTACCGCTATTGTATCCATATCTTCAGCTCTGCCTTCTTTTGCTTCCACCTGGACAACCTAGATGGACCCTGGATTTGATCCATCCCCTCTGCTTATCTGGGACCTTTGATGGATCCTGTTTCTGGCCCTCAGGGAGCAGCTCTAGTCCTGTTGCTCCCTGTCTTTGTGTAACCCTGTGAATTTAAACTCATTCTCAAGAACAACTCCCTGGCCCCAGAAGGGAAAGATAAGAAAACTGACTGTAGACTTTAAAACCCCTAGGAGCTGTTTGTATAGCAACTGTACAAACATAAAGTGAAAAAAATGCACAAAAACAAAACTGCAATTTTCATAATATACAAGTGAAAATGTATACAAAGAAATGCTGGAAGGTGTTAATAGAATTTTGTGGATGAATAGACATTTCTAGATTTTTTGAAGGAATCTGTGAAAACTAGAATTTTGACCTACGTTTGCCTAAAAAGACATTTCAAGCGGAGTCAAAGAAAAGGAACACACATAAGAGATCGTAGAGGAAATTAACTTATCTGCACTGCTAGAAAGAAATAACCAAAAAATATAAAAGCTACAGTCAATGTTTTTACATTTTAGACATCTTTTTACATTTTACAGATCATGCCTACCTAGGAACAGGATCGTAAACTAAGTGCATCAGTTTAACATATTTGTAGTAAAGCAAATTTATGGTAGTGATTAGCTAATAAAAAATAGCTTCTGTTCTAGAGTAGTATAGCCCAGACCTTTAACTCCTATTCATGCTGAGATACCTGCATGCTTTTCCAAGCTACTTTTGCAAATGCACTATGACCCTCTCTTCTTGCAATCTAACATCTGCAATGTTGTCAAAATTTAACCCTAATAACTGAATGCCTCACTGTTTTGCAATATTTTTAAAAGGTACAGTTTTTGTATTAAGTTTTTCATCAGTCTATTAAATTTATCAGTGTGGTGGGTTGACCTTGGCTGGACCCCATGTGCCCACCAAGCTGCTCTATCATTCACCTCCTCAGCAAGACAGAGGGGGAAGAAAATATGGTGGAAAAAATCTTGTGAATCAAGATAAGGTAGTTCAATAATTCCAAAGCAGCATAGCCCTCCCTCCCCTCTCTCCCCTTAGCTTTTATTGCTGAGCAGATGTCGTAAGGTATGGAATATCCCTTTCGTCAGTCTGGGTCAGCTGTCCTGGCTATGTCCCCTCCCAAGATCTTGCCCACCCCCAGCCGACTGGGGTAGGGGGTCAATGTTGGAGAGACAGCCTTGATGTTGTGTGAGCACTGCTTAGCAGTAGTGGAAACACTGGTGTGTTATCAACATAGTTCTAGCTATCAGTACAAAGCACAGCACTATGAGGCCTGCTATGAGGAAAATTAACTCCATCTCTGCCAGTCCCAATACCTTCAGTGTTACTATTTATGTATATTTTTCAAGTAAAATTTTTATTGTTCTACTGTTACTCTCAGACGTGTCTGTAATTCAAACCTCGGTTGAAGATACATATACTATATATTTGTGTATATATATGTAGCCATATACACATATGTATAGCTATACATAACTGTACAAATATATGTATGTAGTTCTCTGGAATACTTCATTTCTTTCTGAATCTAGTTCTTGAACTTTTTTTGGATCATAACTCACGTTGATGGATGAATAAAACTTACTAAAAAGAGGCTGCAGCCAAATCCAGAAGAGGCATCCAGCTATATCTCTCTCTGCCCCATGAGGGACATCAGCATCTGAGTAAGGGAAGTGAAATTTTCTATATCAGCAATCTTGGTTTATGTATTTAGTATTTTTAGAGTTATTATTATGGTAATTTAGTCCAGGAAAGCATGCAAACAGGTGATATGAGAACTGGAGTGCAACATTCACTACACAAAGATGGTTAAAAAAAAAAGGAAATCTTTTATGTCCAGCTGTTTCTGAAGTTAGTCATTGCAAAGGAGAGGAGGGAAATGGCGTATGGCATGAAGAGACTAAAACTGTTGACTTCAATGGAAAGTGGATGGAATTGAGGTATGCGTTTTGTGAAAGACTTCCATATTTCTTTTCCCTTCCTGGGATTTTATGCTAGCAGCTGTTTTCTGAGGTGATAGAAAAAAGTAACCTTTATGCAATTTTTGTCATCCCAATTTCCTTTGACTGCAATAGAGCCTACCAGAAACTAAAAATTTCAGTAATACCTCTCCTTAAAAATTCTTTCTTCTGTTCACATGAATGACTATTCTGAATAATGTACAGAAAAGTCTTGGATTAAAAAAAAAAGAATAATTTGGAAAATGTAACTGTATTTCATGCTTCACAGAAAGTTTACCATTGGTAAAAAGAAGGTAAGCCAACGTGTTCTACAAGATTATCTCTGTCAATATATTGGAGATCTTTACTTTAGGATGAGGTGAATCATACTCATCACTAGCTGGACCACATAGCAAAAATATACAATATTATTTCTCCTTCACAGAGTGCCCAAAAATTTCTACAGAAGAGTCAGGTTACAGAAGAATGAGGTTTTTCAAAGCTCATAACTAATAATATAATTTTTTTATGAATAAAGATTTACATAAAAATTGTATGTCAGATAATTATATTATTCAACATGTCTTAAGTGTCCTTCATATATTTGGATATGTTTTCCAGGATTATATGCTCCATCACCTTCCCAGAGATCCAGATAAGGCTGACTGGCGTTAGTTCCTCAGATACTTCTTCCTGCCAAAGTGACTTTTGCTTTCTTCCAGTCCTTAGAAACCTCTGCTGATCACTAGATGGGCTTTGGCTTTGCCAACGTCGTACCTGTATACTTGGACAGTGTTTCTATATTCCTTCCGTGTCAGTTCTCCCTCCTTGCACCTCGTTTATGCTTCCTTTTTGCATTTGAGTTTAATCAGGAGCTTCTTGTTCATCCGTGCAGGCCTCTGGCCAACCTTGCTCAACTTCCTGCCTGTGTGGATGGATTGTCTGTGAGCTTGGAGGATGTGGTCCTTGAAAAAGAACCTACTCTTCTGGACACCTTTTCTCACCAGGCCTATCTCTCTTGGATTCTTCCAAGCAGGTCCCAAAACAGGCACAATATCTGTTTTCTTGAAGTTTGGGGCTAGAATCCTGCTTTTTCCTTTTCTTCTCTACTTGGGAACCTGAACTCCATTGTCTTATGGTCATCACAGCCAAGGCTGCCACTGATCTTCACATCTTGACCATTTCTTCCTGATTTGTAAGTGTGGTGTATGTTACTCCCTTACTGGCTTGTCTTCTCCCTTTACCTTTTTTTCTTAACCTCTCTGTCTCAAGATGGCTTTTTAAACTGCTGAAGTATAGCAACATGATCTGAAACAGTGACTTCTAGATGGAAGTATACTGACATATCATTTACTCTGTATCTCAGCTCTTGAGTGGATAGAATATTGTTACATATTGTATGACATCAGCTAGTGTTTTGCCCATGCACTAAAATTAGGTGGAGGGAAATAATAGTTGGAATGTCCTGCAAAACACTAAAACCATTGGATTTTCTCTATGCATTCTACCACATCAAGTTTATTTAACCAAGTAATACAAGTTGCTATTTCATATCTAATTTCTAGGGCTTGCTTATATATGACAGGAATTGGAGAACTCCTTTCCTTCTCTGTCGATTTGTTCGTTTGGTGCTTGATCAAAAAGGAAAACTTATAGGGACATTTAGAAAAGGATCAATACTCAGATCCTTCACCAACCAGCCTTATTCAGTAAGGAATCTACACTGTGCGACATAATACTCTATTTTTTTACTTTTCCCACTTGAATATCTTACTTTTGTGCTTTTGCTTTTCCCAGAACTCCAACATAAGACAAAAACAAAACTAGAATATGTTTTTTTTTTACCCCAGAGAGCCTTGTTCAAAGCAACAGAACAGTGCAGAACTGAGTGAACTTGCCTGTATTTTCTTGTAGATTACCATATCCAGAATTAAATTAGAGTAGTTAAAAGTTCACAGGAAGCTATGCTTGGGAAGCTGAGCTCCCATACACAGACTAGACACATGTTCAGTGAGATAATTTTTTTCACTCCAATAGACATCAATACTCTAAGTCAGACCAGCAGCTCATTCTCTGCTCCATACAAAGGAAAGGACCTGAACGTGCATGTGAAATGGATTGCCAGTGTGTTTCAGCCTCCAGGATTGAATGCCTGCTGGCAAAGACCCACCTGGACAAGGTCCTCTGCAGCCTGTTGTAGGTGACCCTGCTTTGGCAGGAGGGTTGGACTAGATGACCCATAGAGGTCCCTTCCAACCCCTACCATTCTGTGATTCTGTGATTCTGTAAAGCCCAGGAGTGATCACTCATGGGGGATGAGAACGAGAAAAAATAATCTTGCCACATATTCCCAGCAGTTTACCTAAAAGTATTCTGTTAAGTGGATAGAGTATATCTTCAGAAAGCATGGACGGAGATAGTACTCAAAATCTATTTTAAAGGTTTACAACTTTGCATACAAAAATTTACCCTTTCTGATTCCCTGCTGCTGAAGATAAACATTCACAGAAATCTGCACAAAATGCCTCAAATGATGTTTTCCTTCTGGTTTTCTATAGCCAAGGTGAAGAATTAAATAGACTTCTATGTCTAAAAGCAAAGGATCTCCTCATGGATAAGGAACTTAATGTAGTACTTAGAATATTGGATTCAACACCCAACTCTTCTGTAAAGTCCTTATATTACACTGGCCTAGACATTTAAGGCCAATTTTTCAAAGCTAGCTGAGCATGTAAAGACACAGATAGACATAAGTGGCATTTCTACAAATGCCCAAGATACTTAGCTGCTTTGTGCTATAAGATTACTTACTGGTTTAGACAGCAAACTATCCAAAATTCTGAGCCCTAACCAACTCCTCCCCTGCTATGGCCTCAGTTTAACTGCCCATGAGTGTGTATATCAAGAACAGATATTTCACAAAGAGGTAGGAAAAGACAGGCATTAAGAATTTGAAGATGCTCAATATACAGTATTAGGAGCTATGTAAGTTACCTTACATAACAGATTTTAGTCATAATCTGGTTAGAAACAGACTTGCAGAGTTTATTGTTTCCATCTGCAGCCACAAAATGCCATCAGTTAGGAGAAGAAATTCTGAGAAATATAACTTTTTTTCCGATAACAATATGCTCGACTGACTGTTGCTTTTCTTCTCCCTGTTATTCTAGTAGTTTTAGATGTTTTCATTATGCATGTTTGTAGCTAAAAATATTTGTTTTTGTGAAGAAAAATATGTCTCCAGTGAATAAGAACACAAAGTATTTCAACCTGTGTCCCATGTATTGTGAAGGAATCTGTAATTGTCTAGAGAGGTGACTTCGCCTGTTCTGCTCACTTCTTTTTTTACCTGTCCCATCTCTTTTTTTACTTTAGTTGATTAAAGCACTCAGTCTTTTTTCCTCATCTCATTAAACAAACAAACAAAAAAAAAAACCCACCTAGAAATTGTTCATTGTACTTAGGACCAAATACAGCATATGGTCATATTTTGTCCTCTGACTATTTTTGTCATAATATTTCTGGGGCCTGCAGCATAGTGAATATTGTGGAAGAAAGGGAATATTTGTAGTAGTCAGACATTTGAGGCTTATTGAATTATATGAAAAGACTATGAGGCAGACATATGTGGGCATATACACCTGCTTGTAAAAGAAGTATTTCCTATCAGCTATGTATTCAAAATTTCTGTACAATGTTTACTCATCTGAGACCCCCAATTTGTCAAGTTTTAAAATTTTAAGAATGAGGTTGATTTTAATTATCTACTATTATTAAAAGCAGTCAGTATAATATGTAATATATCTTATGTCATTGAAATCATAGTACATCTAAATTTCCTTCAGTAATGACAAAATCACAGAGCAGCTAAAATCAACTGAATTAAAACAGATAAAGATGGGAGTCAAATGGTATGATCTTTACACAGCTTAAAGACATACTGTGTTTTGCATTTTTAAGCAAATTTTTCCCTTGCCTTCAGAGGCAAAAGTTACTTAGAAATGGATACCACAATAATCCCCTGGGTTATGTCACACAGAATCACAGAATCACAGAATAGTAGGGATAGGAATGGACCTCTGGAGACCAGCTAGACCAACCTTGCTGCTAAAATAGGTTCACCTAGAGCAGGCTGCACAGGACCTTGTACAGGTGGGTCTTGAATATCTCAGAAAAGGAGAATCCACAACCTCTCTGGAAAACCTGTTCCAGTGCTCTGTCACCCTCAGAGTGAAGAAGTTCTTCCTCATGTTCGGATGAAACTTCTTATGTTTCAGTTTGCGCCTGTTGCCCCTTGTCCTATCACTGGGCACCACTGAAAAGAGTCTGGCCCCATCCTCTTGACACCTACCCGTAAGATATTTACAGACGTTTATAAGGTCCGCTCTCAGCCTTCTCTTCTTCAGGCTGAACAAGCCCAGCTCCCTCAGCCTCTCCTCATAGGAGAGATGTTCCAGTCCCCTCACCATCCTCATAGCCCTCCGCTGGACTCTCTCCAGTAGCTCCTCATCTTT
>Ga0065711_1051866_pt1 | contig 10198 bp, 5 predicted proteins | sample Hoacrofraction12_FD_59098 | JGI IMG/M metagenome (GOLD analysis project Ga0065711, IMG submission 59098) | Hoatzin crop microbial communities from Cojedes, Venezuela - Epithelial fraction 12 v2 (version 2) | ecosystem: Host-associated > Birds > Digestive system > Esophagus > Crop | place...
CCCCCCCCCATTTTCTTGTGTTTTCTGGAAAAATCCAGTTGTTTTGACTATTGTTCTTCAATGCTCTCTATTGCTGTAAACACCTTCCTATGAACTTGGCAGCACTGACGCTGCTGGTGCATGGCAGCACACCACTGCGTACCCCACCGCCTTCTCACTGCACTTTCCCCATAACCCCTGACATCTCTGACAGTAATTTCTTAATATATGGTTGGAGAGTGTGCTCAGCCTATATTTTATCTAGAACAGGTGCTGGTTCATAATCCTTCTGTGGACACCAGAAATACAAAGACAACCTCTGTGTACGTTTTGGGTCAGAAACGCAGCCTGGTCTTCCATAAAGAGTAAATAGGTGGCTCAATTAGAACAAGGCAAAGGTAACAGATTGTGTAAGGCCAGGAACAGTACCAGATCAGCAGGTCCTTAATGACAATCAGGACAGCTTTAGTAGAGAAGTCAGCAATCAATGGCATAGAGGCAGATTTCACATAGTGCCTCGGCAGCACTGGGATCTGCAGCAACTTCAGCGAGGTCCACACCTGCGGCTCCTGCTACAGCAGCACCTGGGCTCCCTGACCAACACAGCACCAGCAGCCTTCTGTGGCATCCCAGGCCTTCCAGCAGTACTCAGCAACTGCTTGGAGCACCAGAGCACAGTACCTCCACTCCACAAATTCTCTCCGGTGTATCAAGAGCAGGGTATCTCCTCCCACCAGAAAGTTTGCTGCTTTCTTGCTCTTGGTGCTGGCATGTCAATTGCTCACATGTTTTTACTGAAGACGCTCATATGGAAACACTTTCACAACTATTTATTCTGGCCAAAGTTGTAACGTGTATCATATCTTCGTAAGACACAAGGAAACAGAATTCTAGGGACTCTGAAAAAAACATTTAGCCAAGCTAGTCCATTTATTGAGCCTCTATCCACTAGGTTTTGATTAACAGGGGGGAAAAAGAAACACTCAGCAACATACAAAATAAATATGGAAGACAACAAAGTTCCCTTCACACAGATAAAGTTTTCTGAGGACAAAGGTTAGAAGAGGTAAAATATATTCTAGTTGGAAGAACGTGCCTCAGGTTTCTTAGAAAAACAGATTCTCTTAAAAGAAACAATTTTCATACAGCACTACATTTAGAAACTGAACCATATGCCGAAGGGAAAAACTGTGAGGGAAGAAAAGGTTTATATTTACATATGGGACAAACAATACAAAGCATTACCTGGACATTCACTTGACATTTACAGTTTATACCATTAGTGTGGATGACCTACTGAACTGGAGAGCTCTGAGTTTCTCACCAAGTTACACTACTGCAGGCTCTAGGTGGACTGCCGAACTGTAGACAACTGAGTTAGACTGGTACGGAAGCTGTCCGACCGCACTGGTTTCGACAGATATCATTTAATAGCACACATTTCCTTCAAGGCAAATATTTATATGAACTGACACAGCTTTGCTCTTAGCCTCTCCATTCTGGTTGGAAGAAGACCCACCATCTCCTTACTGAGTTCTAGTTCAGTTTCAACGGCATGGACAGCATCTGGGTACTTCTCACAATAGTCTACAAGGAATGTGTAATACTCCAGTGATGTCTGCATATTTTCCAGTTGCTTTTTGCTATCCAAAGTAATAAGCTTACCATATAGTCGCGCAATACGAAATTTAGCCACCATTGCAGGGCGAAGAACATCTTCCTCAAGCTTTTCAGGAAACACCTTATCTGGGTTCCTCAAAGAATCTAAGAAGAGTTCATAATACTTGATCGCTAACTGAGCCAGAGAATTGATTTTTTTAATTGTGTGGGAGTCTAGCTCCTCTAACCTGTTACCAATAGCCACCTTTAAATCCATCATCTCATAGTAGGTGTCAGCTAGTTCAAACTGAAGCTGCCTACTAATCAACAGATAGTACTGTGGATTCAAGTCTGCATATATAGGCTCCAGCATGTCTATTCTACGCTTGTGCATTTTACAACGTCTCTCATAGTCTTCTTCAAAGAAAGCAAGTACCTTGAACAAAGCACTGTGATCCTGAACAATTTCAACATGGTCAGTAACATAACCATCAGCCTGAAAGAACTCTTTTGCTTCCTGAACATAGTTCTGACCAACGAGGAAGATTTCTCTGGCTTCTTGAAACTCTAAAGGATATACGCTGCTCACTTTCTCTTCCATGGCTAAGACAGAGTCATATATATCACTCGTCCCAAAAAGCACAGCTTTTTTCCTGCCCTTCTCTTTTTCATCCTCTTCTTTTTTCCTTTGGGCTTTAAGCTCCAATTGCCTGTGTGGATCCAGCTCTCCTATGATATCCTGAAATGACAAAGCATGCTAATGAAAAATGCACGTGGCTTACGAAGAGTGACTTACACTGAACCATTTTATTTACACGTTACCTTTGAAATACAAACCAGTTAGCAACAAGACAGAAGAGAAGACACAATGGCATGTTAGACCTTATATTCACAAAATAGCAAGTAAATTACAGTCTCCATTTTGTGAAAACAAAAGTCTCCCCACCCTGTGTGACAATATAGCCCTAACAATAAATGTAAAGCCCAAAGGCCCTGCTTCTGCAAAGCATTTCAGCAAATACTGAGTTTTAAGCATTTGAATGAATGATTATATGAATGAAACGAACACCTGAATCACTCAAATGCTTGAATGAATGAGAACGCCAGCACACAAACCTATTAAGATGTTCTTGCTAGCAGTCAAATAAGGAGTAATCTGCCAAATCAAGCCACAAGAAAACGCAGTAGAGAGGAGGAAAATTTGTGAAGTTGCTGTATGAGCAGTGCACTGATCACGCTACAGAGCTGATCTCCTATCCGTGCTTATTTCCAAGGGCTGCATTAAAGTCAAAGCATACTATGAAATGCCTGCTACACTGCAAGCATTTATTGTATTATTCATTGAGAAACTGATTTGCTACCAACTATGAACTGATTCCCGTTACAAACATCAAAACACACTTTGTTTCTTTTAAAAAAATGACAGCTACAGAACAGATTTTTGGTTACCTCAAGTAATTTCCGAGCGCTTTGCAGGAGATTCAGGCAATACTTAATCCAGCATCTTGCAATTTCAGCTTTTCTCTGTCGAAGGTCCTGTTGGTCTTGCTCCGTTTCATCTATTGAATGGACATAAACACATAAAAACCTTAAGAGAACTCGAGCCTTCCAGCAAGAACCTCAAATGTTACATGCAAAGTATACCTTACTTGTATTTAAATAATTTTTCCTCATTTTTAGACAGAAACATGTTCTCCATGTTATTTTATTTACTAATTCTGTAAACTGTCATTCTGGTAGAAACCCATATTGGTTAACATGGATTTGTCATGCATGAATTCTTAAAAAAAAAAAAAATCGTAATACACATTTAAAAAGACCTTAGGTTTTGGAGGTGTGTTACTGGAAAGCATTTTCATGTCTCTTTGTAAGAAGAGAAAGAAATCATGATAATTTGTTTTCTGAGATTCAGCTGCTTGCCCACTTAATTGTTTCTGAGAATGATCAGGGCATTTGTGTTAGAATGGGCCACAGGCTTGCTACCAAAAAAGGGAACAAAAGTAGAGGAAACTGCCTTTGGTTAATCTACTTGTACTAACATCAGATTTATTAGCTCTATGACTTCTGTATTTTTCTCCCCACTGTCATAAGTAGCAGCACTACTGATGTCTTACGATAACATTTTCAGAAACCGAATGAATTTCAAAACTTCCCAGACCCCCGGGTTCACTGTCTTTCACTACAGCCAATCAAGTTGTTCTTATTAAGGAAATAAGAACTGTTGCTGATCTAAGAAAAGGCACCTTCACTAAACATCTGTGTGTGTTCATATACCGATTAACGTGACAGAATGAATGTGCTTGAGAGTGGCCAATGCTGACTGTGCTTTTATCTTTCCGTAACTTAAAACCTTCTGCATAATGGTCTTCAAGTCCACAGCCCATCTCTCTGTACTGGGAAAAGGAGGGGAAAAGAGGAGAAATATTCACTCCACTGAAACAAACACAAATATCACTACTCCTATCTGGTGTAGGAGGAAGTCAAGATAGAAGTTAGTTGACTTGCCCAAAAATCACACAAGAAATCTATAAACTACAATTGAAAATAGGACTCTTCTCTACCACTTCCAATCTCGCACCTGAATTTGAGACCACAACTGACTATGTTTCTACATAACATAATTTTTTGGCTTAAGCATCATATTAATGAACTCTGACAACTGTGCAGTCAGGTAGCTATAGAAGCCCAGAAACACCAATTCAGACCTACTGAATATTTCATAATATACCATTTTCAGACAGCCTAGATTAGCATACCCTGACTCTTGACAGACCTGTTTCCCTGCAACTAAAAGCTTTTGGACATCATCCTCTAAGTACTTCAATAATAAGAATGGCAACTGCATAGAGTTCTGTATTTCTGAGCTAAGAGAAATACTAAAAGCAATTCATTTAATGTACTGTCACTGAACTTCAACTAAATAAAACTCAGTTGTGTCTATTCAGGTTATAGTTTAACTTGAAATAACAACATCAGTGGATTAAGGAGCTTGTGTTCTGAACAGCTGAAACCATTAAAAGTTAACTAACATATTCACTGTTCAGAGTTATGAATTCACACAGGGGCTACCTTGGGTACTTGCTTACTCCCCATGCGTTAAAGCTCTACTGATTCGAAGCTTTCAGTTGACCAAGACACAGAATGTGAACGGCTGTGTGGCAGATAAACAAAGACCAAGTCTAAAACAGAGGATTTTTTTTGCGTACCGACACTATCATGTAACCACAGGTCCTCAAAACTGTGCTCAGTTCTCTAGAAGTTTCTTTTATTGATCTTCACACTGAACCGCAAAGTTGTTCCGAAGTTGTTTATTGATAGCTAAAACTTGGAGGGGAGCTACAATTCCAAAAATACCCATTAAGGAGGCTGCAGCATCCAGCAACAAAAGAGAACAGAAGTAACTCCTGGATTTGGGGTTTTTAAGAGCTGCAGTTTACCTCCCTCTATTAAAACTATTCCCAGGAAGCATCTAGTTTGGTTCATCGAGTCATTGCCCTCTGATCACTGAGAAGCAAAGGCAAGCTGCATTTTAAGCACAGGTACAAGAACAAATGGGTGAACAGAGACGTTGTCACTACTGAAACAGATACTGTTTTAAATTTCACTTTATTCTGGTATGCTTTCTGAAACACCAGCAACAAGCACTTGAGTTTTTCTCACAGGGTTTACTCATAGCCAATCTTAAGCTGTAGTAACAGATCTTCAGAAACGTTCCATTTTATTGTTAATTGAAAAGATTTTAGAAAATTAACACTGGGATAAGTTTTGTGCATACTGCTTTTAACATTATATATCAATGATGCTTAATTCACAATATTTTATTCAAAACTTTTACATGAACTTACTGTCTTCAGCAGATGGCAGCTGCCCGGCTTGGCTAAAGATGACACTGGCTGCTGCTAAACAGTGTCGGGACTCCATAAAGCATTGCTGAGAAAAACAGAAACAGCAGCGTTTATCACTGGCATAAGCAGCCCAAGCACTGCTCTCAGCTTGGCTAAACCCCTCGCCTCAGCTGCTAAGGACAGATGAACACAAGGGAAATGACAGAACTGAGAGGCTTGGGAGCATACTCCCCTGGACACTGGAAGAGAGAGACACAATTTTTCCACATCTACTACTGAATACTGTACTTTCTAACCAACCATTTTCTCTCTACCACAGCCACAACAGCAAGCCTGCTTTTAATAGCAGATACATACACTGTGAGAACATCTTTTCTGTTCTGATCTATGCTACTGTCACTTCCTTGTGGTAAAGGAAGTGATGTCTTGTGGTAAAGATTGTATCATGGGGTGTTAGTCGGAATAAGCTGGACATACAAGTCAACATTATGAGTCAGATTTAGATTCCTTTACTCATATTTGGCAGTGCATTCTTTAATGATTAGTGCCAGCAATGCATCAAGACAACACAGAATTTACAAGTTACTACTGAAATTAGCATTAACTGGCTTAGGTATGGCAGAAGTCTTTTAAGCGTCAGAAAGAGAAACTGAATAGTCTGGAATATAGAAATTCCTAAATAAAACTGAAGTGTTTCAACACAGATGAGTGGAAGGAAACAGCTACCATCTTACACGCTCACTTTAATATACACATAGGCTCAAACAAGTCTTAAGCACGTGCTAAGATACAAAGGACTATAATTTTTAGGAAACATACAATGTGCAATACCTTGGCCCTCAGATGGTTTTGGTTTTAAACTCTTTTTTTGTAAGAGAACAATATAAGAAACAATTTAGAATTAAGTGATTGTAACTTTCAAGTTTTACTGACAAGCATCATGTCACATCACTGCTGACACTTCACAAACTACAGAGCTTTTCTTCTGCCTACACCCCTGCTCATTTTTCCCATTGTCATCACACCACCACAGGAAAGTCACTATGTCCTCTTCAGAAAAAACTATCAGATGTTTCATTTCAGAAGACAACTCGTGGTTTTATACGAGCACATTTTTAATTTGACATGGAGCCCTGTCTCAAATAGCTGTTTAAACAATTGTCTTACTTGATAGTTACATTTATGATATACTTACAGCAGAAAAACATTAGGTGTATTACCTTAGAGAGATAGTACTGTGACAAAGTAGCAGCATTGAGCGCCCATTCTACTGGGTAGTAGCCACAATACTCAAGCTGTCGTTTAAGAGTAGTATGGCAATACTGAGCAGCCTTCTCAATCATCTCCAGGTGTTGGTAGACTTGTGCCAGATAATACAGAGTATGTGTATAGGCTTTTTCAAATCTGGAAAAAAAACCAGTCTCTTTAGATTACTACTTCTTCTCCCCCCCGCCATACCTAGATTATTACCACTTTTTTTAATTTATGAGGGTGTATACTGTTACGCACCCACCTTTTGGATCTTTCTTGGTCTGTGAGTTTTTCTTCTTCTGCCATGAAATGTTCACTGGGATCCAGGGGAGGATTTCCATCCTGCAAAGAGTACATGATACATTCAGTAAACCACGCTTCTCTAACTTTGTAGCACAGTGCTCCCGCTTCTGGCCGCAGATGATTTATCATTTTTCAATCCCAAATTCAACAAAACCTCACATAATGTATCTACACCTATCTGAATGTCACATCTCTGGAGCAATTCCACAAAACTCAGGAGGTTTAGAGGATGAAAGCCACAATTCCACACAGAATTACAAGGTTTTCAGCTTGCGAAAGACTTCTGCTTACATACTTTAAAGTAATACATTCTGCCTGCACCAGAAATACTCAACCTAGATTCTATAAGACTGTAATTCAGTATCTTTATTTTGTACAATAACATAATGGCTTTTAAAGAATCAATTTAATACTAAGCATGCCTTGAAGTGTGAAATATTCGTTTGCTCAGCTGCACTAATCAGTAACAAGAAAACATCCTGCAGGAAGTACTGCAAAGAACATGATGTGCAGAGAGTGCTCAGCAGACCTGCCGTGAAGACTTACCGCTGTGAAATGACTCCCTTTATTCATAAGCTGGTAAGACTATTTACTCAAATATATGTATGAGGCAACAGGCAATGTCTTTGGAGGACAAAGCTGCTAAACCTTGATATAAAGCATGACCTATGTGCAAGTTATTAACAGTGTGAACTACTTCATTTGGAGTGTTTGGTTTTTCAAACCATGAGTTCTGTCAGAATCCTTATATAGAGACAGACTCTTGTGACATATACAAAACCGTTTATTTTCCTTGATCAAGAACGGAAAGTAAGATACTGCTGCACACTCAGAAGTAACTCTGATTTTAAACTTATTTTTGTGCATTCTGTGACATTAGTTTCTGAGATGAATGGAGAACGGTGACACCTATGCATCTTTCAGCAGTGCTCTGTTCAATCTTGCCTTAAAACACTACCAATAAAGTCAGAGCCAGCATAACTGGCAAGCCCAACAGATTAACATTGCTTATGGCAAAGTTTTATTAGTCTGTGCTTACCTAATTTCCTTTGTAATTGTGCATAACTTCAGATGCCAATTCTAAAACACTTCAAATGAAGGTGTCTTTCTACAGGTGTTTTTTTCCCACTACACAGTACATCCTGAAGCACATTCAACAAGCCTGCTAGCAACAGAGCCCGGTTTAGTACGCAACTTTCCCAGCCCTTTCCTAACCCCGTTTATTTCTTAGCCCAAGAGAAAGTAAGGCAACAAATAAAAAGCAGTCCAGAGACATACTTTTTGTAAGATTAATATGGAGTCAGGCAGGAACAGGAACAAGCGTAGAGAATGCATTCACTTTACAGAGGAGAAAACGTATTCTTATGTTTGTAATTCTTGTTAAAAAATCCTGAATGGATTTGTTTGTTTGCTTTTAATGGAAATGTTTTATTCATCTTCAACAATGAACAAATAGGTCTGAAACAGATAGGGACAAATTAATAAAAGTGTGTTTAACTTACCAGAGACATGTAGATTTTTTTTATATGATCTTTTAATCTTCAGGGGTTTCTGTTTATACCCCATTAGTTTTTAAGATGTGAGTTTACAACCTCCCACCTTGTTTTCTTTAGATACAAAGGCTTACAACTTTACAAAAGGTTCCCAAACCTTCCAACAAGATTTGGAGTATATTCTGGCAAGACTAGAGCTATTCCTAAAAAGAAAGCAATTGAATTGACACAGTAAGCAAGACCCTTGCCTCCTTACTTTATCTACAGATTTATCCTCTGATGTCAAGCCTTATGCCTAAAATTATCCTTAGGAAAAGCTCTGCAACTCTCCTTTCCAGGTAGACTTTCTTAGCCCAAGTTCCTGCCTGTAAAGTTTAACATCCTGAGATTTTTACTGTGCATTATACAATCAAACAGCTTTTCTAATAGCAAAATACAGTTACAATAGCTGATTTTTTTTTTTTTAAATTTAAAATACATGTAAACTTAAAGCATTCTGGAGCAGAAAATAAAAGGTTCTTTTATCTCTACCAAACTAATTTTATTCTTGCAATTGCCTTGGTTTTGTTCAAGTTGCTTGAGGGGGAAAAAAACCAACCGCACCCAATGTGTAAGTGAACTAGACCCAAGTACTAAACAACTAAATCCACCCGTTCAGGAAAACACCTTAACCATCAACAGTTTACCAAAGGTTCCCAAACAGGAAGGCTTCCAGACAGCCTAAAAATAAGGAACGTTAAGAAAAGTAGTCGCATTTTTTATAATTTATGAATGGCGAATGAAACACCACGGCAAGGAACTCAAGTCTTCTTTATAAACCACAAAGCAGTTAGAGAAGATCCCCCATGTCCTGTGTTTTGTGGGTTTTTTTGTTAATTCTTCACAGATTATGTTAAATACAGTTCAGTACCTTCAGAGAAACATGACAAAAGTCTGATGAAATTACCACAAAAACAGTCTTTTGCTGTAGTTCCTTTAAAAAAATAAAAAAAGTCTTTAGACATATCTAGGTTTGACTATATAATGCCCTGAAATGTAAGTGGCAAATTAAAAAAATGTTGAGGGGGAAAAAACTGACAGGTGATCTGATGTAGGCGTATTGACAGTCATGTATGTATGCTCTAGCCAGGCAGCAAAGCCCCAGGAGGAGCATTCACTAGCCATTACCCAATAACACATGCAGATCACTAACAAGAATTAACAGTTTCAGAAAAGCCCACAGTAAAATTGCGAATCATTTGGCAGCACTGTTTAATCCACTGAAATACATGGTAGTACTGATTCAATTTCATAATCACTGGCACAAGTGCCAGGATGTTTTAGGGGCAACGTGGAAGCAAACAATACAATGCCTGGCTGGGTATAAATACCTAAGTAGAATCACAGAATCACAGAATGGTAGGGGTTGGAAGGGACCTCTGTGGGTCATCTAGTCCAACCCCCTTGTCGAAGCAGGGTCACCTACAGCAGGCTGCACAGGACCTTGTCCAGGTGGGTCTTGAATATCTCCAGAGAGGGAGAATCCACCACCTCCCTGGGCAACCTGTTCCAGTGCTCCGTCACCCTAAGAGTGAAGAAGTTCTTCCTCATGTTCAGCTGGAACTTCCTGTGCCTCAGTTTGTGCCCATTGCCCCTTGTCCTGTCACTGGGCACCACTGAGAAGAGTTTGGCCCCATCCTCCTGACACCCACCCTTCAGATATTTGTAAGCATTTATAAGGTCCCCTCG
>Ga0065711_1051875_pt1 | contig 10197 bp, 10 predicted proteins | sample Hoacrofraction12_FD_59098 | JGI IMG/M metagenome (GOLD analysis project Ga0065711, IMG submission 59098) | Hoatzin crop microbial communities from Cojedes, Venezuela - Epithelial fraction 12 v2 (version 2) | ecosystem: Host-associated > Birds > Digestive system > Esophagus > Crop | place...
GAGGCTGTGGAGTCTCCTTCTCTGGAGATATTCCAGCCCCGCCTGGCCGCGGTGCTGTGCAGCCTGCTCTGGGTGACCCTGCTTGGGCAGGGGGTTGGGCTGGGTGACCCACAGAGGTCCCTTCCAACCCTGAACATTCTGGGATTCTGCTTGTGCCAATGCTGTCCCACTGAATACGGGAGATAGATAGTGCAGTCGTGGTATCTTTGGACATCCTGTGTCTGTAATTGGTATTTTATGAGGAGAGATCTGTAAAAAGAAGAAATAGCATCCTTTGAACCCGGGTACAGATAGCTGCATGCTGGTATCACAAGAAGAGGTGTATTTTTGTAATGTGCTGAATGTTTATTTTCTGCCAGTCAAAAAGATTGAGTTGCATTTTGGGTAGCCAGTTTACCTGGAATAGCTTTAACACCTAATGGAAAAACACAACTGAGAAGAGGCCACGCAGAGATGTGGTCTGATAACTACTTGCCTATCGCTATGAAGAGAGGGATTTCTCTGAGTCCACTTGCGACAGGCGTGTTGGTGCAGGGTCACACTGAGCCAGGGTGAGTGAGTAACCTACTGTTTGGAGGTTTATAATTACTTTTGAGTTGGCCAGTATAGATTCAGTCTGCCATGAGGGATTTCAGTGCAACCTTTACGAACATCTCTGTCTTTAAACCCACAGTTATCCTCTTTGTCTTGCCTGCCTTGTGTTTTGCCACCTTTCCTTAGCTGTGGCTCAGCTGACATGCCTGCAGGTCTGTTGGCTGTTTCGTTATTGGAGTTGGACAAAATGGAGATGAGCTGCATAAAGTAGTGACATGATTTGGACAGGAAGGGATGTCAGGACATTCCCCTTGCCTTGTCTTCTCAAGGCCGGACCAACTTCAGTTATGCCAGATTCCTCAGGGCCTGGGTCCCCCCTGGATCTGCAAGGATGGAGGTACCACAGTCTCCCTGGGCACCTCTTCCAGTGCTGGCTACTCCTGTGAATTTTATTTCCACTGCTATATAATCAGATTTTGCCTGGTTGAAACTTGAGTCTGTTGCTCTTCATCTTTGTACAGGCTTCTGCTGGAGAGCACTCTGGGAAGAGAAGCAGTTAAGATTTTCAAGCAGAAAGATAAAAACTGCAAAAAAGCCTCCCTGTCCGTTCCCTGTTCACCCTTGGGTCCTCTGACTGATGGTGCCAGGGTATGGAGTGATGCCAGCAGAATTTCATTCGCATCTGCCAGCAGCAGGAGAACATTTATGAGCAAAATCATTCTGATTTCCTTATTCTGTTCAGTTCTGGAGCTCACCAGCAGAGCTGAAGGAAATGGCAGGGAGCTAGAGACTTGTTACGGGGTGAGTGATGACAGGCTAACCGGACCCCTGAAAACTTTATTGTTCTCCGCTGACTGGATTTCAGTATTACGTACAGTGAACCTGGCTGTGGAAACCAAGGGCAGGAATTACCCTACACCTGTGGTTTTGATCTACCCTGGAGTGAGGAAGAGGATGTGTCTGCTTTGGCCTCCTGTGTCTGGTTAGCTGCCCCCAGAGCAGGGTTTCCTTGCTGCGGGACAATACATGGTTGTGCTGCTTGGCACAGGGCATCTCGACATCTCCATGTCGTGCGCAGCGCGAGGGCAGCTGGGTCTCCCGTTGGGATAACCTGCATTTTAAACAAGAGGAGCAGTGAAGTAAAGAGATGATCTGTATCATGCCTTAGCGCTTCTTACAGAGTCAAAATCGCTTCAGAGAGTAATGCCCTGCCTGCCACGTCTGCTCAGCGTTTCGTCTGACAGAGCTGATGTGCAGGGGGCAAACACTGGCCGTTGAATTTTTGGCATGCTTTTATTAAAGGTTTTAACCCCGTGGTGTTTCTCAAGTGGGGACTCCTTCCTAACAGCTGGATGAAAACTTCTCCTAAGTTTTCCCTGAAGCCACTTGGTCAAATGCCCTGCTCAGAAATGGGCAATTACATGAGTCCGTTAGTAGAGGACTCGCCTTCGACTTCATGCGGTGAGCCTGACGGAAGAGGAGAGGCACAGAAAATGGTTAGTGCTGTGTAGCAGGATAGCAGTTTTCTGTATCTTGTAATCACGCGTTAAACACTGCCAAGCATTCTTATTTTATCAGGTAGTTACTGTTGTTTCTGGTGAAATGAGGCTGATGAAATGCACAGCTTGGCTTCTTGTGCAAAGGGAGCCCTGCTTAGGAAGCGGGGACTCCTGCAGCATGAGTAACTGATTAGTACCGGATTGCAGGAACTCGTAAAATGATTTGGAGCTAGTTGGAGAAGTAAGAAATAAAATAAGACTAGAATGAATTGCAGATGTGCGTTGTAGATTTTAAACTGGGAATCCTAAAACCACTTGCTGAAGTTGAACCACATTAAGGGCTTGAGAAACACCAGGTCCATGGGAATCCTGTGCTGCTTGGCATTGTGTCCACAAGCCTCTGTTTTTCAGGCTAGACACCACATTTTCAGTGAGAGACTGTTTGGGCTCCAAGCAGATTTTTTTCATTTTGTTTTAAGCTAAATTAAAAAAAAAAAATGCAGCCAGCAGCCAGGAGAATATTTGGCTTTTGTTTCGTTACCAGCTGTTTTTGTTCTCGGAAACTCATTTTAGCTCCTGGTGTGTTTCTTCAATTTGTAGCTTATGAATTGCAGGAGCAGATGATACGCTGCTGAGTGCACCCTCTGTACGGAGCCGTGTGGGAATCGAGCGGTTGTGTGTTAGAGAGGGCAGGCGAACAATTTGTCATTAATTCCTAGAAAGAAGGAGCTTTTGGGTGAAGGTCGCTAGACAGGATCTTGTGACGGAGAAGTTGCCTGCTTTCAAGAGACCTTGCTTTGTAAGAAGGCTTTAATGAGCTCCTTCCATACCTTGGAGTTTTGGCTTTCGTGGAGCAGAGGGCAGTGCCTGCTGCTCCGGAGCTCAGTGCAAGAAGCGCGCAGAGCAAAGGCTGTGCAGGGTCTGTACGTGGAGGGCTGGTTTTCACCACCACCTTCTCTTTCTGGTTTGGGCAGGCTGCTCGGCTCCGCTGACCCTGGGTTCTGGCCGGAGAGCTGCCATCCTCGCTCGCAGCCGGTCCCTCGGCGGGAGGTCTGGTCCTGGCTGGCCAGCCTGGGCACCCAGGGGGGTCTCCGGGGTCCGCCCGGGTTCCGGCATTGCCTTTGATCTCCCGCCGCTGCGCCTTGGCAAAGCGGCTGCCTCGCCGGGGTGGGGGCCGAACGCTGGCCTGCTCGCGGCCATGAACGCCGAGGTCTGGCCCTGTTTGTTGAGATGCTTCTTATCTCAGCCATTGTTCCACCTTTCCTGCTTGTTCCCTTAACAACCGCTTTTGATCCGGCTCCATAGCGACTAACCCGTCCCGCACCCACGCACGGAGGCATGCATCGTCGGCAGGGAAAACAATGCCCTTATCTCCCAGTTATTGCTAATGGCGTCGATATTATTCTTCATTTGTCTGGTGTGAGAACGAGAAAGAAAACGTCTCTGTTCGGACCTCTACTGGTGTGAATGCCTGGCCTGTCAGCCGAAGTCCTTGCTGAATCCATTTGCTTTACAGTTTCTTCTCTTTGATCTCAGCCCCGTGCGTTTCCTCTGTAGCTTTGGTTTGTTAACGCGTGTGGTGCTTTATCGTGTGCTTCATTTTAAGCACAGTGAGAGTGCTTATGTGCTCGAGCTTGTTCACAGCCGTGGGCCTGTCTCGGGACTGGGGCGTGAATGAGGAGCCAGGGATCGCGGCTGAATTCTAGCAGGGGATCTAGCTGGGTTCTCATTCTGAAGAATTAATTTTTGAAGACGTTACTTTTTCTGCACAATTAATTTATGGCGTGGTACGGTAAAAACATTATTTAGATTTCAAATGCAAGTAGCCTAAAATGAGGAAATGCCAGAGTTCAGGATGCCTGCACAACACCAACCTACCGCAATGTGGGTGTGAATTATGACAGCCTTTAATTACATGACCGCATACCAACTTTTTTTTCCAAAGAACTGTTGCTTTTCAGAGTGTTGAAGATGGATGTGCTCTGGAGTGTGCAGTTAGGAAAGCTCTCGTCTGTCAAAGCTCTGCCTTGCTTGTTACCGTACCAGAGGGTGTGGAGGGAACCGAGCAGCGTATTGCGGGAGAAAAGGAAATGCTGCTTTCCTACAGAAACCTGACTTCGACTCTTACTTCCTCCTTAGAGGTCTCCTGCAGAGGCAGCTGTCTGGAAGCGAAGCACACGCAGAGCAATCGGTCAGAGTTACAATTAAATTAGCTCTGAAAGGAAAAGGCAATGGGACTTGTGGCATAGAGTGAGGGTAGTGTTGGGGGAGCGGGAATGGTGAAGGAGAGCCGTGATGAGGAAATCTGCTTTGGGGAGAAAAGAGCCAGGTAAGTAGTTTAGAACCTGTGGAACATGATCAGTGGATAGAGGACGTTTAAATGACACAAAATCCCTTCTTCTGCTGTAATACCTACGATGCGCTTCTCTGCCTAAAACCTTTCATAATTCTTCCCACTGTCCTGGTTGGGATAGTTTAACAAAAGGTACTTGATGGCAGTCCTAGAGCAGCATAGCTGTAACAATACCACTTGTGTGGTCAAGCCGATTGTGTGAAAACAAAAAATAAAGCCCAAGTTCTGAGATCTCAAGTTTTGTATCTCAGGGTAGTGGAAACATCTTGTCTCCCCCTGTGTTTCAGTTTCCCGTTTGAAAAAACAGAGAACGCTGCCTGATACACTTGCATTCTCACCTCTTGGCTTCTGGGCTCAGCACTGTTGTGTGTTTTGGTCCATCACCCTCTGCTCTGAAGGGGCTGATGCTGGAGACAGAGGTGTTCTGCGAAGTTGTAGTTGTTCTTCCTCTGATTTCAATCCTCATAGAAAACTCTAAATGAACATACTGACTGTATTTTCCAGATCAATTATTCTACTTTATATTTTTGTTTTTCTCCTAATGGTGGTCCCAACACCACTCCCGTTCCTGTAGGAGCCATTCCTGGAGGTGGGAGCACAGAAAGCTCCATGCTGGTGGTGCACTGCCGGTGGGACGAGCCGTTAGCTGGGGGTGAGCCCAGGTCTGGAGCAGCTCTCAGTGTCGAAAGGCCAGTTGAACCAAAGGGCAGGCTTTAAATCAGGGTGTGTTAGGCCCCCAGTTCCTATGAGAGCTGAGCTCCCTCAGGAGAATCCGGTACTGGTTTCGGAGATAGGAAGGTGCCGAGTGTCGGTGCGGGTTGTCCCGCTCGTGGGTTGAAAGTTGTTTTGAATGCTTCTGTCCCGCTTCTGATGCTGCCCCTGGAACTGCAGTTAACATAGCCCTGTAATTACTGTGCCATGGATCACACTGGTATTTATTACACTGCGTTTTATGTCATGTTTCTGCATTGTTTTAAATTAAATATTTTTATAAGACCGAAAAAACCAAGCCCCACAGATGTAAACTTTGAAGAGAGCTGCACGGTTTCAGAATGTTTGGCAGTGCGATTGGTTTGGTTGGTTCTGAATTTCCACCCTCTCCTTGTGCCAGCTTGCTGCAGGTGTGCCGGACTCACGGTGTGCTGTAGTAGTTTTACAACTAGGTGTAAAAGACTTTGTAAATGCAACAGCTGAGAACGCGAAGTATTTTTTTAGGAATAATGTACCTTTAAAAAGGCAAAGGAAATTGGGTGGTTTGTTCAAGCCTGTTAAAAACTGTTGCAAAAACTGTATTAGCTGTTGCAAAAACTGTGATTTCCTCATTTGTGTTCATGTTTTTAATTTGTTGGATTTGGGGATGGATAATTGCTTAGCAGCATAAGAACAAGTCTAATTCCCAAATACTTCAGCGTATTACCTCTTCAGCGAGTCTGTTACACTCTGTCTTCCTTTGTCCCACAAAATCCCGTTGCTCTGTAGCGAATCCCAGAGTACCAAAAGGGGGGAGAATGCTTTTTTTTTTTTTGATGAGTAGCAGCTTGTTGTAATTTTTTAAGTTCAAATTCTCTGCTGTCCAGAACATGTTCTTACTGAGGCTTGGGCAGTTTGAAAAAAAACTGATGAGCAATTTACTTTTAATTTTTGTCTTACTAAGCCTGATTATTGTTTTAATTATCCATTGTTATTGTTTGTGACCTTCCAGTAGAATTGTTCAGTATGAGTTTAGAAAGATTCCTGCTTTTATGTGAAGAGGGTGTGACTGCGAGGAAATGTTTGTTCAGTTGGGTGGAACAACTTATCTTTCTTGTGCTTTCTGTGTGGGACATTCATCTTCAGCCGAACGCGGCAGGGTCACTTACCGAGTGGTTTATTGCCCCCCAAAAGCAAATGGTATTTTAGATGTAGTGGATTAAATTGTCTGTTCCTCTAAAACCTCCAGGTGTTCCTGTTTCCTGGGGCAAAATGCTTGAGGGACACAAGGATGCTGTTAGTACCCAACTGTTACCGTATGGGAAAAGATGGAAGAAGTTGGAGGGAAGGCACTGGACAAACCTGAACACCAGGGAAGCTGCCCTTTGCAATCAAACTTTGATGTTTGGATTGTGCTATGTAGCTGTGAGGCAGTAACTGAGTGTGCTTTAATGAAGAAAGCATTAAAATTGTCACTCCGTAAGTCGTAGTTGGTGCGTTTCTGTTTGGTATCTTGAGGAGTTAAATTCCTGCGTGGTGGAGTCAGGGTTTGATGTAATGTTGGGAAGCAAGTGCTGCCAAGTTGGAGTCCATGACTTTAGTAATTGGCGGTCCTACTGAGTTATCCATAACAAACGGACAGTTCAAATGCTTTATGTTTATAGAACTAATTTTGTAATTTAAATGCCTATTTAAAAGCTCTGGTCTAGTGTTTCGTTTCTCAGTGACCCTGTTGTACCGAGGGATTGAGCTGCAGTTCAGAGTCTTTCTCCATGTAACACGTTACGGTTTAGGAGCACTGCACTCTCGGAACTCCACTGAAGATGAAAGGCAGCAATGAAAAACACTCTTGGTCGCATACAAATTGTGTGAGGTACAGGGGAGATTAGAAAATGTGAAGTACATGGCTAAGCAATGAATATCCTGGGAAGCTTTACAGGCGTGAAGCTTACCCATCGTGCTACAGACCTGTGGATTATTACTAAAATTCTTCTCAAAGTGGTCACTGAGTCTAATGCTGCTATTTAGTGGGTACACTTTTAGAAGTGTCTAATGTATGAGGCTGGACTTCCAGCTTTTTCAGTAAGGAGAACTATATAGATACGTATTCTTAATGATCTATGCACCCTACCTTATATTTAGTTTCTCAGTTTTAAGTGCCATTCAATCTTGCGAACAGTTTTATGTTTTACATCCATGCAGGGTTTTTGAGTGATTTGTTTGGGGCAAAGAAGCAGCAAAATAACCAGAGGGTTGGCTTTTTTTAAATACAGATATCAGTGCAATTAGTTGATATACAGATTAGGTGTTTATTGTTTGTGTAGTGGTGACCAGTAAAAAATATATATATATACATTTCAGCAAACCAGCGTGGATAAAGGCAGTGAATCTGTAAACTCCAGAAACCAGTGTACCGTTACAGACCATGCACATTTGGGAACAGGTTTATATTTCAGCTTCTTAAACCATCACCTCTTGTTTTAATCAGTAGCATGCTTGTTGAAAATAAACCGAACCTCCTGGGGGGAAAACAAATGAATAATGTCCCACTTTTCATTAGAATCTCATTAGTTTTGCAGTTATGAGGTATAAATCAAAAAACGTAAGGAAAAGCAGCAGTTCCCAAAACACAGTGCTGTTTAGCTTCCCGCTAATGGGTGTCTGGCTCCTCGTACTTTACGTCAGCCAGTGACTGGAATTCCGCAGGGTACCGTGGGGTGGCTGGGTCTGGGCAGCACAGATACCGTGAGAGAACTGCATCTGCGCTGGGAGGCGAGTTCGTGGATGTGGATCGGTGGGAAGTCTGCTCACCAGGGCGTTCGCGGGGGTCTGCCTACACAGCGTATTGGAGCATGTTTAACTGGGCCTGAAGAAGATGCATTTTTAAAGAATTTCTGCCACGATTGTGAAAAACATGTTTGAAAAAATTTCAGAAAGGCTGAATTGAAACTTTTTGTCTTGGACATGTTTTGCAATGCAGAGATTTTAATTTTAATGAAATATGGACATTGTGAAACGACAGAGATCTGAAAATGGGCATGAAAATAAAGGAAACTTAAAATGTGCTTCCTTCACACCCAGTTTTTGCAAGCTGATGTTAAACCAGATCGTTGCAAAAGCGGAGTGTAATGGTTCATGACTGAAGCAGCTCATAAAGCTTGCAGAGGTCAAGACGGGGAGGTGCACTGCTTTCCACGTAGTAGCTTTAGTGGTCTTGGGGGAAAAAGTCTCCCGCTGCAATAGAAAGATTGGCTTTGTTCCCGAAGCTGCCTCTGGTGCTGTGATCTCTAGTTGAGTCTTCATGAATGTCAGCTCTTCTCTGCCCTGTCCCACCACTGTGGCTCTCAGTGTCCGTTTCTTCTTGGATCAGCGGAGTGCTCTGTTCCAGAGGTGCAGATCCCAGAGGAGAGGAGCGATCTGGGCTCCGTCAGCAGAGTCTCCTTTCCTGTGGGTAAAGTAATAAAAGTGACCCCCTGCCAGAGCACCTGCTCTGCCCCTCCGTGCTCTGGGCCTGGGTGTAGCACTGCTGGCACCCACAGACCACCCTGGGTCCCTGGCAGCCCTTCTGTGGGTGGGCACAGCTCCGGGGTCCAGCACGGGGCTGGCAGGGCTGCGCTGGCCGGCTGCTCTGCAGAGCTGCCCTCCTGTCCTGCAGCCCACGTCAGCCTTTTCCAGCACTGGACGTGGGTGAGAGCCCCTCCAGAATTCCAAAGCCAGGAACGGGCTGCACTCTCAGACAGGTAAAACACAATCCCACGCAGAAAAAGCGAGCCGAGGAGGAAGCCAGTGGCCTTGTGACGGGGTAAGGAGTGAAGCAGATGAAAGCGTTCTCCTTTGATGCTGTGACTGTGGTGGGCTCGTCTGTAGGTACGTGTCTGGTGCTTGGCCAAGAAAGTGCCTCCTTGTTGGTTGGCGTTTGTTGATATCAACACAGACCCACGCAGGCTGCTGTTACCTGGGGAGCCTTTTCAGATTAAGGCCTTGAGGACAAAGCTAGACTCATTTTCTTTTTGTGGTTGTGTCTGCCTAACCACGTGGCTTTTATTGTAAACTTGGTAGATAATGTATGTAGTAGTTCAAGGAGAGGAAAACGTCTCTAGTTGAACCAAATTCTATGGAAAATCAATTCCCCCTTTTAGTATTACCACAAAAAGACTGCCTGCTTGCATTTATGTAATACCAAGCATGTGTAATTTTAAAAAGTGGTACCTAATTTTGGGCAGAAAATGAACTTGCTGGGCCCGGACGGATTTAATAGCTGAGATTGGAGGGCGCATGCAAGTCTGTTCAAAATCTGCTGTAATTTGACTTGAACTTTGATTTCCTGCCAGCCTAAAAATGTAGGTCAGGAAAAACAGGTACCTTGTTTCTACAACAACTGTTTGATTGCTGTGGTATAACTTGGAGAAGTGTTCTCATTTTTTTGAAGAAGAGTTGCATTGATTTATAAATCTTTAAATTTAGAAAGGCAAACCAGTCTTTCACTTCTTTCCAGAAGTGCTTCATTCTTTCCACAAGATGTGTTTGGAAATCTGAATGCTCTTTTGCTTGGAGAGCAGAGGAGAAAGCAAGTAAAATGCTGGCCAGTTTGAAATGTTTGACATTTTTTAGAGCAGCGCAAGCTGCACTAACAAGCATTCTGAACCCTTCTCTCCGGAGTGCCCTGGGATGCTATGTGGCCTCATTAACTTGGCTACTCCAGGAACAGACCGAAAGCTGCTATTTTCATGTATATTGTTTAAAACTTGGCTGCAGTGATGAGGTGGGGAGGGAACACCAGGGAAGGGAAAAAACAAAAAAGGGAGAGAGCAAGAAAAAGAGCCTGCAGGCTGATCTTGCTAGTTGTGTTACAGATACGGTAATTTTTGCATTTTTGCAAGGATAACATCATTTTGGCGTTGATCTGTTCCATTTGGGATGTCTCCATTACACTTGCTGAGTTTAACTTGGATTGAAATGAGGAACTTCACAGAATCACAGAATGTTCGGGGTTGGCAGGGCCCTCTGGGGGTCCCCCACCCAACCCCCTGCCCAAGCAGGGTCACCCAGAGCAGGCTGCACAGCACCGCGTCCAGGCGGGGCTGGAATATCTCCAGAGAAGGAGACTCCACAGCCTCCCTG
>Ga0065711_1051876_pt1 | contig 10197 bp, 4 predicted proteins | sample Hoacrofraction12_FD_59098 | JGI IMG/M metagenome (GOLD analysis project Ga0065711, IMG submission 59098) | Hoatzin crop microbial communities from Cojedes, Venezuela - Epithelial fraction 12 v2 (version 2) | ecosystem: Host-associated > Birds > Digestive system > Esophagus > Crop | place...
GCACCGGTCCCAGTACGGACCCCTGAGGGACTCCACTCGTCACTGGTCTCCATCCGGACATTGAGCCATTGACTACTACCCTTTGGCTGCGACCATCCAACCAATTCCTTATCCCCCGAACGGTCCACCCATCAAATCCATGGCTCTCCAATTTAGAGAGAAGGATGTTGTGGGGGACAGTGTCAAAGGCTTTACAAAAATCCAGATAGATGACATCCATTGGTTTTCCCTGTACACTGACCATATCTGTGGAGCAGGGTTAGGAGATCCTAGATTAGTGTGACAGCTACAGAAAAACTGCCTAAACAAAGTTTGGAACAGAGAAAAATTACTTGAGAGAAAGTCCAGTTATAAAATAGCTTTACAACGGCAAGTAAAAACAGTGGTACTGTAGTACTGCAGCCCTGAAAATCCGTATGAACACCTGCCAAAAACATATCACCTTTTCAGGCAAACATTCTGCTTCAAAGCATTTGTCTCATCTAACATATTTGTGGATTCTTCATGTATTATCCTCCATACTAACACAAAAGAAGTCACATGTGTCTTCTGCTTTTCAAGTTGCTTCAGATTCTCAACAGCCTCGATCAACTCACAGACTGGTGACAATTTACCTGCTGTTATGTCTTTAATACTTATTAGAAGAATGTCCACTTACTTCACAGTGTCTCCATCCAGCAAGCTGAGGTAGGGTGTGATACAGACACTTGGAAAAAAGGGTCACTGGATGGCTGAGGAAAAAACAGATCTTACTTTTGTCTTAATTTAACACTTGTAGTAGCTCAACTCCTCCTCCATCTAATAATGTAGCATCTGATATACTATGATGACAAAAATTTAACATGGAATTTGCAATGTGGCCAACACTGAAATCACAGGAGGAGATGTTCAGCTCTTTTTTGTTAATTTTTTCATCATCTAGTCATGCTGCCGTGATTTCATTAAGAGTAAATACCATTATCTAACTTTTAAATGGAGAAACAAAAGGTTGCAGAATAGCTTTTCCCCTTCACTCACTACTTGTGAAACCAATACCTCACCTATTGTGGATCTTCTGTTCTCTTGTTTGATTACACCTCAATCAGATGACTCTTGTGTTCATAATTAACTTGAATTTAAGAATTTGGAAAAATCTTTGAAATCACCAGAAGTGTCACTTTTGTTGTCTAACTTTAGCTATTGAACAGTTAGGATTATGTTTGAGATAACAGATGAGGCTCTGATCAATCAGTAGTGAAAAGCCTCTGGAGTATAACTCACCACGAATAATGAATCATTATAGATAATGAATCACTATCCAAAGCACTGTTTTAGGTGTTAGAAATGCTCTAACGTGTTAGGACTTCAAGTGTGAAGAAAATGATGTGGAACTGGATATGCAGCTAAGCAGGCACACTGTGCTTGCTCTGTGCCATAAAGAACAAACCAACAGTGGTGGGAAAGCACGTCCACATTTGTATATAGCACTGATATATACAAATATATCATATATATACAAATATATGCATCAGACCTTTTTAGTAGAGTCATGGATGTGTGTTGACGTGACTTACAGACCTGGACTTGTTCCTACACGCAGGCTCCAAACTCATCACCATTTCCTTATACTCTATTTCTATTCTCAAATTATCAGTACCCACAGCTTCTATATTTCATGAGCACTATCGTTTAATAACCAAATGAAAGGAAAAGTTATTATCTTGTCTCCTAAATCTCTGCATCTGACCAGAATAGATTTATATGGGACATTCTAAAGGTAGAGTGGCTTGAATGGTTGATAGGCATTTCTAGAAAGTATCTGATGGAGAGAATTTCATGATACTCCTCGGCATTTTAATCCTTAATAATTACCCTGTAATAATTAGAAGATATTTGACACAGTTACAGACCTGCATCATGACATGAACCTGTGGGTCTGAAGGCACAGCTCAGAAGTGATGCATGGTAAAGAGAAATAGTGTGGAAAGGAATTGAAATTACTGCAGAAGTAAAATATTTCAAAAGAGCACATCAATTTGTGCCAACCAAAAATAGAAAAAATAACCTATGCATTGCTATTCAAGACACTGCTGAAAAACTAGGAGCTCAGATCCACGGAAAAGGTATTTCAAAATTCAGGCATTACTTTTGTTTCCACCTTAGCCCTTTCCTGAAATAAACATATGCTTTGTAGATCTAATTAAATTCTTCTTTGCATTAAATTTAAAAAGAAATAAAATTGCTTCCAATATTTTTTTCAAATCATTTTTATTTCCAATGAAACTTGTGAAGAATTCCCAACAAATTCAATAGTCTTGTCCCAAATAATGTACTGCTGAAAACTGACTTTTATAATCTCTTGTAAATGTAAATATAAAACTACAAGTCATATTTTCTTCAAATTCAAAGTTAATAAACCCACAGTAATGTCTATCATCACAGTCATCAGTGACCTATCAGAACTTCTGTTTCAGCTCAGATAAATGAGAAGTTTAATGATGGTATTTCTGAAATTAAGTAGGATTTTTTTTCTTAGTGGTGCTAAGATTTACCAGCAGCATTTAACATATTATTTCCAAAAGTGAGGAGAAATCTTATCTTTGAACTCACTTGAATAAAGTTACTCATAGGAGTTGAATATGAACAGGGTTATAATAAACAAGGAAACTATATTCCCATAGATGTCTGCTGAGACCCAAATAAAAATGGATTAGAATGACTGTAAGATTTAACACTTATGCATATTACATTAAACTCATATTAATGTCAGAGACACTTCTGCTGTTGCTCTCTTTTTAAAAAAGCTGTGGATCATTTGAAAAGATGAACAATGTGCATATGTTAGTTAGTTTTTATGGTGGTTTTCATGAGTTTTCTAGAAGACTCACACAATTTTATTCTTTCACATCCTCATTCGGACATAATTCTTTCCTTCATTTCTTTCTCACACAAGTCACAGAGGAGAAATAGGTATAGATATATTTTTATTTCAGATGTAAAATTCATACCTTACTTGTAAGTTATGCAAGGAAAATAAGAAGCTTCATTAAACAGAACTACAAGTTGTCAGAGAAGAGCGATGTGCAGTTTGGGAGTACTTTCCTTTGAAATCATTAAATCTACACAGCTAAAGTAATTTTATCTCCTTGAAAAACTCCTCTTACTACCTCATACTGATGAAGAAAAAAGAGAGGTTTCATAAATTGTGTTTCCTAATGACCCAGAGAACAAGAAGCTTCTTCTGTACTTGCTATGTTATATACATTTACTTTCTGTAGCATACATGAAAACAAATATAAAAAAAAATATTTAAATGCAATTTAAAGGAAATTTTCTAAATACATGATTTTCAGAATAATCTCATAGCAACTAAATAAGACAACTTTCATAGTTTATAATGTCTTCATTTTTTTCTCAGAAATATACACTATGAAAAAATCCGTTTACCAGCTCTATATAACAGAACTGGTTTTCTTGCATGACAATAAAGCAAAAGCATTTTTGTCACTGATTTTAGTGGAAGTAGGGCTGAAGGGCAAATAAGCAATAACAGGCAACAAGCATGGTACTCTTATGGTGCCAAATAAAGTGTACCTGCACTCTCATTCATAAAACAGCTGTTGCTGAGTAGTATTGCACTGTACCAGCATAAAGTATTCCTACTGTGGACATGTGTTGTAACCGGCAATGAGTAATCACAGAATCACAGAATGTTCGGGGTTGGAAGGGACCTCTGTGGGTCATCTAGTCCAACTCCCCTGCCGAAGCAGGGTCACCTAGAGCAAAACACGAATGAAACCCTTGCCTAGCCATGGTGGTTGTTTTGCAGGCAGCAATCATGACATAATTATATTGCATGCAGAAGGAGGACAAGCATATAAGGAGTTTACACTTAAACCTGAACCCAAAACAACAAGAGTTACAAAATCTCCAGAACGTCACTCAAGGAAAAGTATAATTTTGAATATCAAAGCTAAGTATGCAACTGGAAATAAAATATGAGAGCTAATAAATGGGAAAAAAGAAGAAACTATTATTATTATTTTTACTACTTCTAATATATGCAAATAAGTATCAAAGTTTAACAAACCAAAAAATGTAGCTAAGGATGTGAAAGGAATATCATACGTGGCAGGGCAAAAAAACAGTAAGTTTTATCAGTGTGTCAGAGACAGAAATATCTTATTTATTCTTCATATTTAGAATTGAACAAATAGATTGAGGTACTTGTGTCAGATAAGAATGACAAGTTCTTTTAACTTTCTAATTGAAAAGTATGTAAAATGACTTCTAATAGGAAGCAAACTATAAATTAGACACATAGCGTCGTAGGACAGAAGAGTCCTCAAACTGAACCTACAGGACACTAAAACATGAAATCAGTCCAGCAAGAAAGTAATTTAAGATTAACAATGAGCGAGCTATCAAGCTTCTGTGGTGATACAGGAGGCTGAACAAAAGAGCTGGTATGATCCACACCCATCTTACGAACAGCAAACATCTATAAAAACAAAAATATATACATGATTGGAGTGCTGAAGAAAAAGACATCAGTCTGTTTTTCTTGGTAAGGAAAAAAAGGTGATTTAATGTATTTCTTGCATGGGGGACAATGATAAAGGACAATTTTGCAAGAATAAACAGGTATTGTAGAGACTATGCCTCAGAGATGAATCCACACACACTCAAAACAAAGTATTTTTTGTCAGATGAAATAATCCATGAAGCAAACTGATAAGGGAAAAATGATTGTCTCTTTCTGATATATTCAAATAAATAGTGCATACCATTCTATATTGGACTGTATGTTGGCTTCGTGAAGGTAACTGTGTTAATATGTTCAATGAAAGTCAGAGATTTCATAGAATCCTAGATTCATAGAATGGTAAGGATTGGAAGGGACCTTAAAGATCATCTGGTTCCAACCCCCCTGCCATGAGCAAGGACATCTTCCACCATACCAGGTCGCTCAGAGGTCCTTCCAACCTGGCCTTGAACACTTCCAGGGAAGGGGCAGCCACAGCTTCTCTCAGCAACCTGTGCCAGTGTTTCACCACCCTCATGGTGAAGAATTTCTTCCTAATATCTAATCTAATTCTGCCCTCTTTTAGTTTAGAGCCATTCTCCCTTGTCCTATCACTACACACCCTTGTGAAAAGTCCCTCTCCATCCTTCCTGTAGGCCCCCTTCAGGTACTGGAAGGCAGGTCTAAGGTCACCCTGGAGTCTTCTCTTCTCCAGGCTGAACAGCCCCAACTCCCTCAGCCTGTCCTCATAGGAGAGGTACTCCAGCCCCTCAGATTATCTTTGTGGCCCTCCTCTGGACCCTCTCCAATAGCTCCATGTCCTTCTTGTGCTGAGGGCTCCAGAGCTGGACGCAGGACTCCAGGCGGGGTCTCACAAGAGCGAAGTAAAGGGGCACAATCCCCCCCCTCGACCTGCTGGCCACATTTCTGTTGATGCAGACCAGGATACAGTTGGCTTGCTGGGCTGCAAGCACAGATTGCTGGCTCTTGTTGAGCTTCTCATCCACCAGTACCCCCAAGTCCTTCTCCTCAGCGCTGCTCTCAAGCCACTCTCCGTCCAGCCTGTACTTGTGTTTGGTATTGCCCGGACCCATGTGCAGGACCTTGCACTTCGCCTTGTTGAACTTCATGCGGTTCACGCAGGCCCACCTCTCCAGCCTGTCAAGGTCCCTCTGAATGGCACCCCTTCCCTCCAGCGTGTCATCCACACCACACAGCTTGGTGTCGTCAGCAAACTTGCTGAGGATATACTCAGTCCTACTGTCCATGTCGCTGACAAAGATATTAAACAGCTCTGGCCCCAGTACCGACCCCTGAGGCACACCACTCATCACTGGTCTCCACCTGGACATCGAGCCATTGACTGCAACTCTTTGATTGCGTCCATTGAGCCAGTTCCTTATCCAACGAGTGGTCCATCTGTCAAATCCATGTCCTTCCAATTTAGACACAAGGACATCACGTGGGACAGTGTCGAATGCCTTGCACAAGTCCAGGTAGATGATGTCTGTTGCCCGCCCTTTGTCCACCAATGCTGTAACCCCATTCTAGAAGGATATCAAGTTGGTCAGGCACGATTTGCCCTTGGTGAAGCCATGTTGGCTGTCCCCAGTCGTCTCCTTGTTATCCATGTGCCTTAGCACAGTTTCGAGGAGGATCTGCTCCATCATGTTGCCAGGCACAGAGGTGGGACTGACTGGCCTGTAGTTCCTCAGGTCTTCCTTTTTTTCCCTTTTTAAAAATGGGGGTGATATTGCCTGTTCTCCAGTCAGTGTGGACCTCCCCAGACCACCATGACCTCTCAAATATGATGGAGAGTGGTTTGGCAACTTCATCTGCCAGTTCCCTCGGGACCCACGCATGCATCTCATCAGGCCCCATGGACTTGTGCATCTTCAGCTTGCTTAGGTAGTCTTGAACCTGGTCTTCTCTGACAGTGGGCGTTTCTTCATTCTCCCAGTCCCTGCCTTTGCCTTCTGCAACTTGGGTGGTGTGGCTGGAGCACTTGCTGTTGAAGATTGAGGCAAAACAGTCGTTCAGCATCTCAGCTTTCTCCACGTCCTGGGTAACCAGGTCTCCAGCTTCCTTCCAGAGAGGGCCAACATTTTCCCTAGTCTGCCTTCTATCACTGACATACCTATAGAAGGCTTTCTTGTTCCCTTTGACATCCCTGACCAGATTTAATTCAGTCAAGACTTTAGCTCTCCTAACTTGCTCCCTGGCTACTTGGACGATTTCTCTGTATTCCTCCCAAGCTACCTGTCTTTTTTCCATCCTCTGTAAGCCTCCTTTTCCTGCTTGAGTTTGGCCAGGAGCTCCTTGTTCATCCACGTAGGCCTCCTGGCATTTCTGCTTGACTTCCTCTTGGTCAGGATGCATCTCTCCTGAGCTTGGAGGAGGTGACATTCTGGAGATGAGAGAAATCTTCTCACCTCCAACTACAAATCTGGGAACTTTCTGAATCTCTGTAAAGTACTAGAATTTGGAGCATCTTTTTTGGAAGTTTGAGTACAACTGCAGGAATTCACAGTCTGATTTTAGCTGGCTGAAGAAAGGCTATGGCTTTAGCCGTGGTTGGTTGCCATGTCTGTCTTTGTTGTATCTCAAATTGGACACCCTGAAACACTGAGGAAAAGGTGATTTTTTTGATCCAACTTCACAGAGTTACATCAAGTGAAAGTTAAAAACTGATGGCAGAAATTTGAATTTGAATGTGTGCTATGAAGTACTTTTCCCCATTTAAACTACCACAACATCCAACTGCATTTGTATCTGAGGTTAGATTTTAAAGCAACTCAAATAAATACAAAATATTCTTTTAAAAAATATCAGCATAAAACAGTAACGTTTTCTTTTATGATGCCCTTCAAGCTTCTTCTGGAATACCTGAAACCGTCTAGTTTTCATCTCACAATCAAACATTTTATAACGAGTTATTTTTTTGATTTTCTTCCCCCTGAAGTACCCACTGTCACATTTAGACAAATGTATGTCTGTACCTGAAAGCTCAATGGACGCACAACGACTGATGAGTGCTTGGGCTAAAAAGAAAATTGAATGAGTGCAAACACTATCTATTCCATGTGTTCCCTCAGTATGACTGCAAATGACACAGTTTTCTCATAGAACTGTGTGGAACAGCGAGGTATGGTGAAAAGCCCTTCCATTCCCGCGAGCAGACATGTAATGCTGTGAGTCAGAAGCAGTTGTACCATTAATACATACTTCTTACACAATTAGTTTTCCAACCTAAAAAATATTGCAGCAGAAGAGGTCTCCAAAACTTTGGTCACCTAAATTTACCCAAGACACAGTGGTGCTGAAATCCACCACCTGATGTACATATCACTTAGTGAGCTCCTGAACTGTAGTTTCATTGCAGGAAAATCAGGAAGTGCTAGAATTCGCTAAATTCATCCAGGTTTGGAAGCTGTTATTTTCTTTTACCTAGCGAGTGTAAGTGTTCAGGAGTGAAGCATAGACTGCTAAAGAAGCTCTAGAGAGAATATTTCAAGTGATTTACCTGATCTCAATAAAAACTTAGCCTCCCTTGTGGATGAAAGAGACACATTTCATGTAGCAAACCATTTAGTAAGGATTCCCTACAGAAAGTGAGGTATATCAAGTATATAGGAACCTTAATTATGGTTATATTTTATTGCTACTGATTATTAAGTGTTTAAACTACCAGATAACAGAATCTATATTCTCAGCAGTGGAAGAGTGCTAACAGTAGTTTTACCAAATATTTCAGCCCTGTTCCAACAATTTCTTGGAGGAAAGTTAATGGTCATAATCCAAGTAAAGCCCGCCTGAGAAAATCCCAAGCTGTGCTTGAAATACCTAATGTGCAGCTGGAGGACGCAGGAATGTATGAATGCAAGGCTGAAAACTCTCGTGGAAGAAATGTCTTCAGAGGACAACTACAAGTGTACAGTAAGTGTAACTGCACACAGTGTTATCCAGCAATGTTTCGTCCACACATAGTGTTCACAGCTTGCTTACGAAGGATGCTAAAATCCAGTTGAAACAAAATACCATTCTTCTGAAATGAAATTACTATTAAATTAATTATTTGTATTCCTTAGTAATGCATTAAAGTCTGAAATAAAAATAAAGTTGAATCCCTCAAAGAACTGGCTTAAATACAATGTCATATTTGATGATTATGGTTTTTGCAGTGTTTTTTTTTAGAGGGTATCTTTATAATTCTAAAAGTCTATTTTTTTTCTTCTAATATGATATATAACAATGACATGTAACCTAAGCATGGTGTGTCTACCAGAAAACAATATTAGAACTATCTTTAAGATTTTTATGACAGTTTAACTGATGTTTCACCCTTGCCATGCCTGGGTACTGAGTTTCATCAAATTCATTGTACAGGAATCGGAGCTGGAGAAGTGCTTCTGTTTTTGTAAAACATTCTTAAACTACGCATGCAAGATTTCTGAAGGTTGTGATTAACAGGAAGTGCTGAATATTTTTTATCCAGCATTGGTGTCTCTAAAACTTTTTTGAGTGAGCATTAAAAAAATGAGTCATGCATCACATATTGAAAAGAAAAAACAACCTGAAATTAAAAATCTTTAGTAAAAATCACAAATTTTATACAATATTGTTGCTGCATGCTAGAGACTAGAAACAAAATCCTGTAGAAGACATATTCTGTTTACTAAATGTTTGCAAGTCAAAATTTTCCCTATATTGAATGTCCTACCTACTTCTTATAAATTAAAGTTACATCACTTGCTATCATTCCACGAATCCTACAACCTTAAATACTTAGTAGGAAATGTCTATTGCAGGAGATCATGCAACAAATCTTTCAGATTCTGAATTATTTTCTGTTTTCAAATATTGCAGCCAGTGGAATTCCAGCTGCTGCAGCTTAGACAATTCCTCAGGCTAACAGATACCTTTAAGAAGGAGTCTCTCCTGTTAATCAATTTTATTTTTCTTTTCTTGATTTCAGCCCATGACTCCTAGTGCTCTCTCCTCATTACTAAGCATACACAGTTCTCTATCTTTGTTACACACTTTCATCAAATAGCCCTTGACTACCATCATATATTTAGTTGATTTTCCACATATGTCAATACTTCCAGGTCCATAATCAATTTTCCTGTCTCCTCCAGCTTTCCAATATCTTTATTTTAGCTCCCTTGTTTTTAGTGAGTATCAGCATATCGCTGGATGGTGCTTATCTCCTTGCTTTTCGTTCTCATCCATCTAGAGACAAGGGTAGGTTTTTGTCTTTAAATTATTTTGGTACATGCTGGAAAATATATGTGATGACAAAGGTGGTAGTTTACACCTCTCATTTTGCACATGCCACCCATACTGCACTTGCAGCAAAGGTTTTATGAGACTTTTGGTGGGAACAGCAGTCAAAGCCCAGGAATCATCATAGAATCATAGAATCATAGAAAGTTTTGGGTTGGAAGGGACCCCTACAGGTCATCTAGTCAAACCCCCCTGCAGCAGGCAGGGACACCACTAACTAGATCAGGTTGCTCAGAGCCCTGTCCAACCTGGGCTTGAATGTTTCCAGGGAAGGGGCCTCCACTACCTCTCTGGGCAATACGTTCCAGTGTTTCACTACCCTCATTGTAAAGAATTTCTTCCTTATATCTAGCCTAAACCTACCCTGTTTTAGTTTAAAACCATTACCCCTCGTCCTGTCACTGTTG
>Ga0065711_1051877_pt1 | contig 10197 bp, 5 predicted proteins | sample Hoacrofraction12_FD_59098 | JGI IMG/M metagenome (GOLD analysis project Ga0065711, IMG submission 59098) | Hoatzin crop microbial communities from Cojedes, Venezuela - Epithelial fraction 12 v2 (version 2) | ecosystem: Host-associated > Birds > Digestive system > Esophagus > Crop | place...
TCGCCCCAGTGCCCTGAAGTCCCTTTTGATGGCCTTGGGACTTCTTTCTGCTACCTCGTCCCCGCCAACCTGCATTACCAAGAGGGGGTAGTAATCAGAAGGCCGCACCAGACCAGGGAGTTTCTTCGCAGCATCCCTAACCCGGGCCCCAGGGAGGCAGCAGACTTCCCTGTGGGATGGGTCCGGTCGGCAATATCAGAGATATACTTGCTCGACTGTGGCCTTACCCACGGCTGCAGTCCCTCCAGGGGTATTCCTACTCTGTTGTGGGCTGATTCATGGACACGAGCTTTGAGGTGCTCCAGCACAACCTCATGCACAGTCATTGATGCTTCAGGGTGTACCTGTTGTAGTAAGGATTTATCCAGAGCCACAGGTACTTTGAGGTGTACCATCTCCAGCATGGACTTATCCTTGGGCCACAATCCCTTCCGAGGCATACCTGCTGCAGCACAGATATACCCACTGTCACAGACACTTTGAGATGTACCTGCTCTGGTGTGGACTTACAGCCACAGACACTTCCAGGTGTCCTGCTCCTGCATGGACTCATCCGCAGGTCACAGTCCCTTTGACTCGAGTTCACACTGGAGATCCAGCCTGTCTACTACAGCAGCACAGAAACAGCAGCAATGCTCTGGTCATCTGCCAGCCTGGTCACATTGCCTTTGCTGTTATCAAAATGTTCCCAGGCACAGTAGAGTAGGATGATAAGCAGTACAGAAGTACAGCAAGCAGCCTAAGCAAAAAGCAGCCACTAACAAACACCAGACTGTAATACACAGTAAAGCAAGCAAGCAAGCCCCACGGCAAACACAGGAGCTTGCTAATTAATAGCTAAACAGTAATAACAGCTATAAATTCGATCTAGAACATTCCAATCAATTCTGTTGTTACCTCGAACCCTTAGAACCCTATGTTGGGTGCCAAAAAAGAATGTCGTGGTTTAACCCTAGGTGGCAACTAAGCGCCATACAGCTACTCACTCACTTCCCCACTCTGTGGGATGGAGGAAAGAACAAGAAGAGTAAAAGTAAGAAAACTTGTAGGCTGAGATAAAGACAGTTTATTAGAAAAAGCAAAAGCCATGTGTGTAAACAAAGCAAAACAAGGAATTCTTTCACTACTTCCCATCAGCAGGTAGGTGTTCAGCCATCTCTAGGACAGCAGGGCTCCATCATACCTAGCCGTTGCTTGAGAAGACAAATGCCACCACTCTGAATGTCCACCCTTCCTTCTTCTCCCAGCTTGGAAATGTTCTCCCACCCTTCATTTCCTGAAATGGGGTAGCAGGCTTGTAGGAAGGAATGCTTTCGCACATCTTCATTCTCTATACTCAGCATCTCAGACAGCATTTTAAGGATGAACCAAAAGGAAGAATGGTGAATGCTAGCTCCTCTGAAGTTATTTTCTGAAACAGGAAAGGATGTAGTAGGCTCATGTATGGGTAGTCTCAGCAGAGCCAGTAAACAAGTGCAGAAGAGCCATAGAGAAAGATGGTGGGCTGAGGGGAAACCCCGCCTATCCAGTTCCCAGTGACTGCAGAGAATGCATGAAAAACACAGAGTCCTAGCGTGCTTTGACAATGGGCTGCTGTGTGGATGGAAGGATTCTTACTCTTTATCAAGCACAGAGGTTGTAACTGCTCTGTCTTGAACAATATACCAGGTTAACTTTCCTTTCACCTGTATATACTTCCCCTAAGTATACAGAAGGCCCAAAGGCAATCTGGCAATCTTTTAAAGTGATCCCAAAGAAGAGGAACAATTCCTGTGAGAAGCACCCACGACTTCCATTCCTACAGCAACAGTATCACTTTTCTGTATTTGTCCGTGAGGACTATGTGATCTGGAATCCAGTCTCCAAGCAATTAAACTGACACAAGGAAAAATGATGGGGAAATTGCACACAGAAAAAAGGGAAAGTTTGTATCTGAGCCACTGTTTTGGCATCATAGGTGTTGAGCTATAGGCTACTGCCAGTGAGGCTGGTGACATGGGATTTCTCTTGGCAAAGACTGTGAAATGATTTATAATTTAGTTAAACTTGCATTATTAAAAAAGGGCTCTGTCTCTTTTGAAAGATGTTTGCATCTGTCAGTCATTCTCTTTATTTTACAAGGTACTAGCCTTGTTGGATACCAAGTTATTAAAAAATAATCTTTTTTGTCATTGTAGTTATTGAACTGATACTATCAAAAGGACTCTATGATTTACAGCATCTGTATCTAGGGAGGCTTTAGTCCATATTTTTTTGCCTCTCCTCTTGATGTACATTTAAATTTGCCACTCAGTGAGATTCTTTTTCTTTCTTTCCTTGTGTGAATGCAGATGCTTGGGCTACTCTATCATTCAGCCTATCTCAGTGTAAAACGGGTTTAGGCTGTGGTATATCTTTCTTTCCTGTTTGGAATTTTCTAGAATCATTTTCACAATCAGCACATTGGCGACGACACTTCAACCAAAGTACCCCATGACTGGTTACAAAATCTTGTGTGTTTTCTGAAGCTTTGAAAGCAATGTTTTAATGCTCGGGACAATGATTCTGCCTAGTCTCCTTTTGCCACTAATTGTGAAAATCTGGTATACAGCGTGCAGTGGAGCATGGTGCGCAGATAGCTGTGTTTGCACTGACTGCTGCAAGGTCTGCAACTGGAAACAGTGCAAACCTAGCAGCACAGCATGGTTAACAGAAAAACTAATCCTATGAAGAAGAAAGGTTTATTAGTCAGTGTCTATCACAGTTGTTTGATTTTGGGGAGCCTGATTAATATCTCTGCATAGTACCATGCCACATGATGGCTTCCTAAAGCTAGCTCAGGACATGAAATGCAGGGCTGTTGAGCTGCCCAAAACACCTCAAAACATAACGAATGTACACATTCCATATGTCCTCAGCATACAGGCTCTACATGGAAGGCAATCAACCATTTGCAGCCAAATGCCAGTCTACATTGTGAGGACAGTAGGACTTTAAAAGTCAAATCAGGACCTAATATGCCTATAGCTTGGACTCTTGCAGCCCTGCACTTTGTTGAACAAATACAAAGTAAAGTAGCATTCAATACTACTACTTTTTTAAAAAAAAAAAACACAAGTTTTAAACCATTCCATGACTACCACATTTTTCAGGTCCAGTGAAATATCTGCAGAAACTCAGAGAACTGTTGTCTCACACAGAGACATTCAGATAAGAGTTAGAGGCCTCCTGAGCTGCTCTGGGCACAGCAAAGCAGGCTGCCCAGGGAACGGCTGATTAACAGTGTTTTACTTTGTGAGAGGCAGCCCCTTCTGGATCCCATTTTCTGATGAGTTCCTGTACCTGGGGAGATCTTGCCTTTCCTGACCAACGCTGACATGTGTTCCTCTGCAAGGCTGCGGTTCTCATTAAACTGATATCTATGTCGTCTCCCTTCTCCCTGACTGGAAGCGTCACTGGCTGGCCACATACTGACCAATCAAATGGGAAAACAGAACAAAAGCTCCCAGGGCCACATCAGTCATAAAGCTTCTAGTTTCATGTTCAACTCACACTCCTTTCATCAATACCAGAAACACCAATCTCCTCCCAGTGTCCTGCAAAGGAAGAGACATGTGGACTATCAGAAGTAAAATGGAGACTTCCTATGTATTTTTAGCAACCCGAATAAACAGATCTATGGCATGAGCAGTGACTGTTTTAGAAAGTCAAAGATGAGAGTCAACATTCAGCTTATTTTTGTGCAAGCTTCCTCTCAACGGGCATTACGTTAGACTTTAGAGTCAATAATTAGTAACTGATTGGTAACATCATGCACTGCATTAAGCACAAAGTGATATCTTATTAACTAGTTCCCAAACTATTTAAGTTGTTTCACTATGTTTTAGATTTTAGAAGATATTTGGAACTAAACAGTGCAGCAGCAGGCATGCAACTAAGCCAGAAAGGTATGCGTACAAACACAGCTACTTAGCAATGGACTATACCTTGGTACAGGTCTAAAAGGAGATGGGATATTCACAGTCAATACAGAGAAGCATCTACTGTTAGGCAGTGGTTCCTCTTTCTGTCACTTAGAATGAATCAAATAATTTCTTATACTGACATTTCTCTCCCTTGATGATAAATGGAGTCTAGAAAACTAGTGCAGATCTAGATATTGTAGAAAATTAAAATTAGATGATGTGAAACCCTCATCTTCCCCAGCTTCCTACACAGTCAGTGGAGAAAGTCATGCATCTTAGAACAGTTGCCAAGTTAGGCTTACACATTGCCAAATATGGGTAAATATTTCTATGAGACAAAACAGTCTAGGCCAGAGAAACAAAGTGGAAACAGTCTTTTTGGAAGGAAAACAGAAAGTATTACAGAAAGAAATACTCTAAAACTAACAGAGCTGCATGCCAAGCCTTACAAAGTTCCTCAGGAAACAGTTTTCAAAGCAGTCTCATGCCTTTGCCGTAGTCCCATGTCTCTTTAAGTGTTGCTGACTTAAAGACAAGCATAAGATATTAACATGAAAAAAAATCTTAGCAGTTATTGCTGCGTCAAAAATTAATCCTGAAAATTATTACTTTCAGGCTTTCAAGGTCAATTATCTTGACTGGAAACAACTGATTCATCTCCAAGATTTGTTTTTTTCATCTTTTTTACACTATTAGGAAATGTAGTAATATTCTCTGAAGCAGGGACCAAAACTCGTCCTTCTTCTCAGTTATGGGATTGCCTAACCAATAGGCTGTATAGTGATGTTCCTGTCTTTCTCTTTTGCTCTGTGACCCAACAAATCTTACAGTCTTTTCTGAAAATTTAAACAGCCTCACCATGAAGAGTGTAGCGTGGTTTCTTTCCAGAGCAGCCCTTCATCGACCCTCCTCAAGGAGATGGAAAGTAAGGCATTTGACTTGTTCAGGCTGAAAAGGAACCAAAGTTCTTCCATATCTGGTGCAAAAGCTAAGAAAGAGGTTTTCCAACTTTCTTTGCTTGGATATCACTGACTGTAGCAAGTACCACCACTGGCAGCACTCACTCCCACCTCTGTGAAGATCTGTAAAAAGGCACAAGATAAGACCTTTTTTTTCCTCTTTCCTCTCTTTCCTACCTTGTTTCTTTACACTTCCTGCCAGGATAACCCCTCTCGCTCCCATTACACCTTACACCTCAAACTGGGACCCCAAGATCATGCCATCTCCTGCAGCTCAACCTGATGCCATCCTCCCGAGAGGGGTCCCTGAACCCACCATGGGTGAAGCCACAGAGTGAGGTTCTGCTGCAGGCCACAGCAACAGCCAGCGGCTGACCAGCAGACCAGAGCGAATGGCCACTCAGGTATAGCTGCTCCCAGTGGCAGCCTCCATTCCATAGCATAGATGAGACACACTGCGATGAATGTGTGTGAAGGGGCTCTGTCTGAGTCATGTGAGAAGTTTCTGCACACAGGCAGGTGTTTCCACAGTCTCTAACCCAGCACAGACAAAAAAGAAACTTCTCAATAATGCCGATAACTTAGGAAAGACAAAAAATGTTAAAGTAACAAGTGGGAGGATGAGAATGAAAACCCTTCAGAAACTGGGTTTTAGCTTCATCACTGAGAAACAACCCTCTTCTCCACCAAGTAAAATGGGCCTGGAGAGCTCTTCTATCTGTGGGGGTGGGTGAGGACATGGAGTGTGAAAGGCTGAGGAGGGTGGGAAGGTGAACACTGTTGCCTTCCCTGCTGCGCTTTCTTCCACCCCATTCATGCTTGAGGGAATGCTTCCATTAATACGCTTCTATAGAAGTTATCAGAGGAAGCGAGCCAAACTGTTCCTCAGCAGGAACTGTCTTTAACAAAGGGACATCGTTTCCTTACAATACTTTTTCTTCAGGGTTATTTTAATCTGAAGTTTAACAGAATATAGGAGCTGTTTTGGTTAAAAAGCCTTAGTGGACTAGAAGCATGACAAAGGACTTGAGAAAGATTTTTGTCTCCTCACTTCGTCTAAAAACTTCTAAGTCTTCTTTTCTACTCCAACATCCATTTTAGATACCGATGTCTATGTCCGAGATATTAATAGTTGATGGGTTTGGGCTGGGACCAAAACCTATATTCCTTCTCTTTGCCTAAGGTAACCAAGAAATCCTCTTCAATACCAATCACTCCACAGCAACAGCTTAAAAAAGCGGATATCAAGCTATAATTAATTGAGACTAATAAAATATTAATTGAACAAAACCTAACAAAGTCTATAAGTATTCTTTGAAAATTCAGTGAGTTGGGCAAAGACAATGTGGAAGAAAGGCTACTTGGACGATAAAAAATATTTGCTGTGCCTAAAACACAGTGTTTATCTTACCTAACACTGTAGGACTTTACAAAATGTATTCAAATCTGATCTGTGATCTCCTTTATGTTAGCACTGCCCCAATTACCTCCCTAAAGTATATGGGTGTGAATGGAATCAGCATCAACTCTCCCAAGTAATTCTTAAGTTTCACTTTACTCAAATTATAACTTCTACTCAGTATTGTGTAAATATATTTCCTCACTGTGACACTGATAGCAGATAGAAATCACAACATCAACACCCACCCCAAAATATTATAATTCATTGTTTTGATTGAACAGTCTGATTTCTCTGCCTTCACTCACTGTATGAGCATGGCTGAATGCCAGCTGAATCACAACGATGCCCAGGATCCAGAGAGATTATGTGGGTAAAGCACTTACTGCAGCTGTGATGGTATACAGGAAGGGGCTGGATCATGCTGAGAGTCACTTCTGCCACACAGTAATTCAGTGGATTAAACAAATATTTCTTTATCTTAGGCTCTGTATGCCCAGTGCTTTCACAGAGTTTTGGGGGGAGGGGTGTGTTTGGGGAGTTTTCTTTGGTGGTGTGGGATAGTGCCTTTGCAAAAAAAGAGATAAATCAGTTCATTTAAAAGGCCCATCTGCATCATTTCTGGAAATGTTTGCAACAAAGAAACAAACCATGCACTGTCAGCACAAATCTGCAAAGCTGTTTCATACAAACTATTAGCGTATCTTTTAAAACTTCAGAACTTTTTGATTTCCATTGCCTTTTCTCCACTATTACCTTCAGCATTCACACTGTGCTCTGAAGAGGCGGCTGCTACCACTCTAAATTTGTAAGCAGGTAATCATAACAGTCAATCCTATGGAACATATACATTGTACCATAGCTAATAAATAAATGAAATAAATAAATGAAAGCAAGGGGATTCTGAGTACAACAGCTACAGTGTCCAAAGGGGTTGATACTTGCTTATCTGAATCTAAGGCAATCTTTCTACCTACTACAAGTGGCTGCTGGCACTTCTGAGCCAGCAGGCAAGAAGGAAACTATCTACTGAGCAACTATAGAATCGGAAATCAGTGCAAGATATATCCGCTAGCCTTTAGGCTGAAGAAAAGACTGTAACAGGAAAAGATTCTCACAGTAGGACTTTCATGTAAAAGTGGCACTTCTTTCAGAATTAGTGTTCGTTGCATGCAAAGGAATCAAGATATTCTTCTGAATAAAGCATTGATGTTATAGGAATTACATCTTGATGAAAAGACTAGTGCTGAGAAAAGGAAGTAGTCTAACTAAAATGAACAATTATTTGGAGGAGAAACTAATGCAAAGCAAAAAATTGAAAATACAGTAAGACAAATATATTTGAAATGTTAAATAGATGAAAATTAGTGCAGAAAGAATCTCAGTACTGGATGAACTATGAAGTTCCGGAAAAAAAGACATATCTCAATCTCTGTTTTCACTAAGATATGAAGAATGACTCATATGTGATCTCTATCAACGTACTGGGCTGAAGAGACATCTCAGTAGTCCCATACTTGTAAAGTACAAACACAGGGAATATTTGAACTAATATTAAGCACAGAGACTCCTCAGCGGAGAGCATTCATGTCTCACAGATCTATGTTTTAAAGTTCTCAGTTACATCCAAATCTGAAGAATTAAGATGCTGTACAGAGACACATGGTTCCTACATTACAATAAGAAATCCATTCGCCACACTTTTACAACAATATTAATAGTATCTCTCCATGACTTGGACAAGGTCATAAACATATTTGAATCTAAAGAGCACAGAAGGGTTAATGGGTAGCAATGAGAGGTAGCAGATTATTAAAGAGTGAAATGAAGTTCTTGGTTAAATAATAGTAGTCCATCAGTATATATTTTCAGACAGCTGAAATATTTTCAGGGTAATACCTGGAGATCTGAATTGCAGGATATAAGTTAGACATTGGGACTCTCAGCCTTGAAAACAATGTGTTGGGTGAAGATATTGCCTGTTCATGAACTATGAACACATTATTACTGTTGATAGGCCTAATGATGACCTTGAAGACAGAAGAGATGAGTGGGTGAGACAGCCATTGGAATTTATGTACCTAGTTCCAGTGCATACTTCATGGTAGATGTACTAATGCTAGAGATACTGATACTGAAAGGAAGGTACGTGAGATGCATGAAAATCTTTCACATTCATTGGCTAATCTATTTTCAAAAAGATTAATTAATTCTTACAACTACTATGAAAACAATAAGTAAGGAAAGTGATCCTACTGAAGTTCCTGCTGAAAGGCGGCAGTATGGGTTCAAGCCACTGTAGGCTTCCAAGAATACATATCACAGGAGGTCCTTGTTTCATAAATTGGTGAAATGTTAAAGTCAAGGGATATGCAGGTGGTGAGAGCAGACGATATAATGAGGTCTTGATTTCTAGTGCAGACCCTGAAGAACAGAGTTCTAGAGAAGCTGGATAAACTATATACTATCAGAACCTGTCCACTACAGTCTGCTAAATAAGTTAACTTTTTGAAAAATTACAAATTTCTACTCATACCTCAAAGATTTGCTACCGAGTTCAGACATGACTGACATATCTGACAGATAAAAATATGTTGGATTTATAAGCTACCTTGAACTGCGTTTTAGGACAAAGTAAAAGTTTTCCTTGTTCTATTCAGGCAGAAAGTAACTGCTGTAAACAGTCTTAGTCGTTCTCCGCTGCCTTTATTTCATCATGAACAAAACATTTCTTCCCCAATAGCAGTAATAACAGTAGCAGTAGTGATAATAATTATAGTCCAATAAGATTCAGCTCTCAGGATGATAGTAAAACTTTTTAATAATTGCAAAGATTATTTTTTCACTCCTTACTATTGTCTATAACAACATAACATTTCTCAAAGATTTTTCCTTACCAATTTACTTTCTCACATTGAATGTCCACAACTTAGTTACAAGAGAGCTGCTCATTAGTGCTGAACTGTTAGCAATGATCATCGGAGCATTTGTGTTTTTACTAAAATAAATAATTAGCAACTGTGCTAAAGATATTGGATGTAGGGGAAAATGGAACAAAGAAGGATCAATATGTTGAATCTTTGAGAAGCTCATAGGCTGATGAATGACCTCAGTGGTAGAACACAATTAATTGCCTCGTAATACAGTTTATACCGATTAGGATTTACTTGTTTGTTATTGGAGAAGGGGCTTTTTAGGAGGGATGAGCTCACAAAAAGTCATGAACAAGTCCCCTTCAGCATCAGGCATGTCATTAATCTGACAGTGCTGATTTTTGTCATGAATACATATGTCCTGTTTTCTGAAACAATAGTAGCGTGTTTTAATTAGTTTTCAAGATTAGCAAAACTTGTTTCTTGGCATCATTTTCCAGCCAAATATCTGAGAAGAAAGTTGAAATCAGTGCTGAGCACAAGCACTGCTAAGCTCCAACCTACTGGTTTTTTTAGATCTCCTAGGTTGAAGTCCTTTTTCTAGACATGCAGAAATGTAATGTGTTTTTTTCAGTTGAAGTCTAGACACTCCAACCCTTTATCCTTCTCTTTGTAACTGATAAGGAACACGGTGTTCTCTACTCGTACTCGAATAAACACAGTGATTTCCATCCACACATCAGGCAGAGGAGGCTGAGAAGATTATTATTCAGTGATCGACTGTATAATCTCCACATGAAAAGGAATGGCAACATTTTGGGGATAATGTAGCCTCGTCCAATGATTCTTTGCCATTTTAAAGGGGAAGGAGAACAGCCAGTAAATAACCTGATATATATAAGCAAAGAAGGCAAGTTATGTTAAAGTTTCTTAAAGAAGCACAGCAAAGCAGATTAAGAAAAAAAAAAGAAAGAAGGGAAGGGAAGGGAAGGGAAGGGAAGGGAAGGGAAGGGAAGGGAAGG
>Ga0065711_1051878_pt1 | contig 10197 bp, 5 predicted proteins | sample Hoacrofraction12_FD_59098 | JGI IMG/M metagenome (GOLD analysis project Ga0065711, IMG submission 59098) | Hoatzin crop microbial communities from Cojedes, Venezuela - Epithelial fraction 12 v2 (version 2) | ecosystem: Host-associated > Birds > Digestive system > Esophagus > Crop | place...
CCTCCTGCCGAAGCAGGGTCACCTACAGTAGGCTGTAGAGGACCTTGTCCAGGCGGGTCTTGAATATCTCCAGAGAAGGAGACTCCACAACCTCCTTGGGCAGCCTGTTCCAGTGCTCAATGCATACATGCGAAGGAATTGTATAGGTTGGTTAACTTTATGGAGCTGTAAAAAGGACATTGCTTAAGTAATAAAGATTTGACACAATATTCTAAACAAAATTTTTTCAGCTTTGAGTCTAAATTCACCAGTATATCATTGATCAGTGAGATATGCTTTTTATGAAATAATTAAGTCTAAAATATTGAATGAAATATTGACTCTTATAATGGTTCTCCTCTTAGCCTTTTTCCAGTATGAGATTATTTTGGCAATAGCTTCTATTTCACATATGTGATGAGTAAACAAAAATAAGAGGACGATGATAGTACATCCTCTCCCTTGTTAGTTGTGCTTATTGTATTACTGGTAGTATCTGCCATTAAGGTATAAACAGTTGTGTTTACCCCAGATGGGTACTATGGTAGTCTTTTTAGCCCTCTGGCAGCTGGTAAATATTATTTCTTTTTGTATTTTTTAATGCAGTAGGGTTTTTTGTGAAATGAAAAGCTAGATACCGTGAAAACTAACATCAGTAATCCTTAGAAGGATTTTAAGCAAACTGTGCAGGAAAATATATCCAGGAATAAATATGCTTATTATTCTGGTTGCAGTGTTTCTGTGTTTTAAATAGGTGTTTCTCCATTTATTTTTCTATTCCTTTCTCTCTTGTCATCTTTTGTCCTTGATGTCGTGAGCTTTCTCTGTCTGCTTCAGACTTGGATAACTTTGTTTTCTAGACCTAGAGCTCTGGACATGGATGAGCTTTTGCGCAGAAGTCTCCAATTGGTTAACCTCCACTTGACAGGAATGAAACATCAGAACCAATTTTGGTAGTTTTCTTCATCATGGTTTTTCTTTTTACTACGGGTGAACTTAATTGCTACTCCAGCTCCAGGTAGCCAGAGCCGTACCTGTTCGTCAGTTAAGTCCCATTTATATCTGTAAAAGAAATTAAATGTCACATAGCCTTGTGTATGCCCTGTGCCCAGCATCCCTCTTACTTGATTTTACTTCTCCATCTGGATTTTGCATCTGCTAGCAGATGTCTGTTAGAAGCCATGCTGAAAAATGTTAATTTCTTTAAAATGAGGTAGTGTTTATTTTCATTGTGGAGTCTGATATTCTTTTCTTCTCCGAATAGAAAATGCATCAGTGAGTGAGACTACATTTTTGAGTGGTAAATACTGTGGTCTTAGAAATGTCCTTTTTTAAGTATGTAATCCTTATCCGTAAGTCATTCTTTTTAATGTGCAGAAGGAAAGGTGGTGTTTTGTGTTTGTTGTTGGTTTGGGGCTCTTTTTGGGGTGTTGGCTTTTTGGCGTGAGGGAGTTGTTTGGTTGATTTGGGGGGGAGGTTAGCAAATCAGTGTCATTTTTTACCTTTGCTTCAAAATCGGGACCAGCAATGAAGGGCATATGTGAAATAGTGGCTCCAAAATAATGCTTTCCAACTTTCTGTCTTTAGCACTAATTAGGCATAAATTGTTGCATGTGATCACTTTCCCATCCAGATGTTTCCCAGATAATGACCAGTCTAGCACGAGTTTCTTCAGAGGCTCAATAAATTATTTCAACAATACAGTGAACACTACGTGCTTTGTTCCACCACAGAAGCTGGGTAATGAATCGGACTACTGGCGGACATTTCGATACTGCTGGGCTTGATTCAGATCAAAATACTGCCAGATTTGCTATTCTTTTGCATGTTTTTAGTTTTGGTGTGGATTGATTTATGTATGGTCTGAACAGCAAAATGTGTGGTATCTAATGCAGCCCTACACAATGAAACAAAAACTAAGGGTTATGAGGCTGAGAAGTGGAGCTGAGTTGTTGAATGGTAGCTGTCTCTGGGAGGGAAATGTTAATTTTGCTAAAAATGTAAATTTTCAGCTAAGAGCTGTTCAGTGTTTTCATTGCTTTGGGTAAGAATGCAAACTGTAGAAGAGCTTTAGGTTTGGAGCATCATTAAGAAATGCTTCGTAAAACATATCAAAGCCCTGCTCGGGGAGATGTTTATGCATGCACTCAGATGCCAAGCTGGCATTAGTGTATGCTTAAAATTAAGCAGACAAATACCTGTTTGATGAAAGCATCAGTATTGTGTCGCTGTAAATGATTGTAAAGAGGACAAATGACCACTGCTGGTGTGATGTCAAGTGCCACGGCGGCAGGGAGGTCCCATGTGGCTGGGCGTTGCGGGCAGGTGGTAAGCTATCGGCTCAGCTTGTCCTGGTATTTACTAGGCAGTTGGAGGTGGTGAAACCCTTTGAAGGGACATAGTCCTGCTCTAGCGTCATGCAGAAATCGGATCTGAAGCTGCTCCACCTTCAGATGCCTCCCTTTTAGCGAGTGGCCTGTTTCTCGTGTGTTTGAAGGCCGCTGATTGCGTGCCAAGCCACCGCGGTGTGATGTGCTCCAGGTTTCTTTAAGCTTTGCCCTCTGTTTTAATGCTTGTTTTTTAAGGATCTTGCTGGGTGTAGCAGGCCTGTATGTAAGGACTGTGCTGGGCAAAGGGCTAATTATCAAGCCTGTACTGAAACGAGGTTCACCTGCCACATATACTACTTCATGAATTTGTGAACACTTTTAAGTAATGGTGGTAACATTGCAGTTGTCTTTACTCTCTGCATATTTGTTTGCTTTTTTACCATGCGGTTTCCGTGCTTTCTTGCTTTTGTTTCTTATTTTGTGCTTCATTTTTGAAAATATCTTCTACTTTATATATATAAAAATCTTCAACTCTTTTATCCTTAAAAGTGAGTTATGAAAAAACTGATGTATGTTCCCCAGTTTATATATTTTCTACACTACATATGAATTTTTCAAAATAATCTCTACAGTTCAATAATGGCTAAAAGAATTAGGATCAGTTGGAGAAGACTTTTGTCTTTTGTGCCTTACACATAATTACAAAGAATGAAATTTTGAAAGCGTTCCAGGAAAACAGGTGTGTGTATTGTTGCAGCTAGGGCTGAGAACAGTGTTTGTTCTTAATGACTGCTTGACTTCAACACTACAGATTGCATGAAACCTGTTCTCTGAATTGCTTTAAAACAAATGGTGTTGTGGTATTCAGTCAAGAATTTGGGACACAGTTGAACTGCCTGAGTGTGCTAACTTTTAAATATGTTTTATTTAAAAAAAAAGAAAGTTTGCAGGATATTTTGACAAGGAAAACTTGAAAACCCTGTAAGCTTTAAAAGGTAAATATGCAAAGAAAACTGTGTATGACAGTATATTCATTTCACTATAACTTTTTTTTTGTAGTTTAAGGAAAAGGGAAGGATGGAGAGAAATGACTTGCTAAAAATCTGGTAAAATGTCAAATTTTGAAATGACAGTGTTTTTAGAAAGGAAGTCTTGTGATTTATCTATGTATTTTATGTTTATAAGGAAAACAATTCTGCCAAACCAAATGATATTGCATGTCCTAATTTCTCATTGCATAATAGAGTATCCCGAGAAGCTTCCATGGTGGTGCTAGGTAGTAGGGATCGCAACTAATACACACGGAAAATTTTTCTTTGCTTGCTTTTACAGTCTCTTAAAGTGAAATCATCAGAAGAGGAGACAAGTAATATTGATTTGGGCATGTTGTATTCTGAAGTTTAAAAGTTGCAAGAATGAAGTGGGTGTGTATAATGATGGAAGAACACTGTATCCACTTGCATGAATATTTCCATTTTGTTCAGTATTTACCATGCAGTGTGCTGCAGGATGCCTGGTTGGCACTGCAGATGACAGAAGGTGGCCTTGTCTGGTTTACCCATGGAATGGATATTGTCGCAGAGCTGGCAGAGAAAGCTTTTGCTCACTTGTCAGTAGACTTCATTGCTCTGCCACCAAATTAAGAAGTTGTTCGCCTGCTGACTGAGTTTTCAAACCATGTCTCCTCTTGAGTTTTTAAGGAAATGTGACAAATAGTAGTTTTTCTAAACCATGTTTCTATTACAGAGGGAATATACGTGAAAAATAATAAGAACTTAGGTTGAAAAGCGAAACTGTTAAAGGTTGGAAAATATCAGAAAGAAGATATCCCATGGAACAGGCACATACAATTTTAATGTGAACAATTTTAATGTGAGAACTGCTTTTTTGGATCCCTGCCTTAATGTGCATATTTCGCTGTGCATCATAGTGATGCTGCTGGATCTAGTGAGGCTCTGTTTGCTGTGTAAGTAATCTATCAGGTTTAACTTAAATGTAGGACGTATGAATGCTTGATATCTTTTACTCCGAGAAGGTTTAAGTGTGCAATATGAAGAGTGAGCTTTAGCGTATCTGATTTTATCTTGCTTTAAAATTTTTATCACCGGTGAAGTGTGTAGTAATGGTTATGAAAGGAATTAATAACAGTAGTGACAGAATCAAGAGACTGACTAATTTATCATTATAGATTTTAATGAGGCTTATAATCTAGCAATAAATATACAATATATTCAAAGGTATGGAGTTATAAAAAGGATGATTTATTTAACTTTAATTCTAAACTAGTCTGAAAACCAAAGGTTGTAGAAACTAGGCGTGTAAGAACATAAGTCTTTTTGGTGTTACTGAGCAGAAGAATGAAAATAACAGAGGAAGGGAGTTTAAATTAAAATTATGGCAGAGGGAGGGGGGAATCAATTGTTTGACTTTAGAATAAAGACCTTCAAGCACACAAATAGTTTTGTAGAAGTGGGAGATAGCTTCTGGTGGACAGCTTTTTCCCATCTCAGTCTGCATACTTGGCAGAGCGTGGGAACTGTCTCAGGGCTGCATCCTCGGAGCTCTCAGGAGATGGCGAGCAGTGGAAGTGGTAGCAATATTTGCTCCTTGGGAGCTGCTGTCTCAGATTTCAGAGCAAGTTTGTGTAAAGAGACCTAAAGGTGAAAAGTTATTACAGCAACTTTAAGATTCAGTGTTCAGTTTGGTAATTAGGCTTTATTACCATATTATTGTATTATGTTTATTATGATCTGCCTTACAGCTTTTATTCTTCTCCCTTCCTTCTTGTGCTGAAGTAAGTGTACCAGAGTGTCTCTGGACAGGCGTATTGTTAAAAGGTAATAAGCACCTGACAGGATCTTGCCTGAGCAGTGTAAGGGGATGGCTGAAATTTGGGAAATTGATTACAGCCAGCCTTTCCCAAAGGGAAGCTAGAAACTCGGGTGGTAATGGTAGCATTAAAACAAGAAAAAAAGAGGCAACAACAATAGAACAGGACAGATGAAACCCCAGAAAGTAAGTTTCCTTACTGTTAGGTCAGCTTGGAGGTAGGTAAAAAACACACCCAACCAACCCACACTTGACCCTCGAGAGATGGAGAGAAATGACTTGCTAAAAATCTGGTAAAATGGCAAATTTTGAAATGACGGTGTTTTTAGAAAGGAAGTCTTGTGATGTACCGCTTGAGCATTTGTGGTTTTGCATCAGTACAGGTGAGGACACTGAAGTAGGAACAGCATGTACACATTCTGGGTTTTGTTGATGTCGTTATAGTTCTTGTGCTGTGTATAATTGGTGTCAGAAAATGTCTGTATTATCTGTCTTGTTTTTCTTAACTCTCATGTTATGAAAACTAAATTATAAAGCAGAGTAAGGGGGAAAACTGTGCTTTGGGAAAGGAAGCACTGAATTTACTGCTGTGTTTTAGGAAATTGGTGTCCAGCATAGGTGATTGGTAGGTGGAATTGGTCATCCAGTGGGGCTCCCAGCCCGTTCTTAGTGGAGTAATCTTGTAGACAACCATGAAAAAGATGGTGGCTAAAGCTTGACGAGCCAAAGGGAATCTTAAAGTTGCACGTGTCCAAGCGTAACAGTGAGTTGTATCCCTCAAAGAAGTCTCACCAGGTAAATACATCGTTAGATTGGCCTCTGCCTCTTTGTAGAGGTGGAGAGTTTGGAGCTGGCTGCAGATTTGCGTACCCCATCCAGCTCTTTGGGGACTTCGGGAAGAAGGATGTGCTCAGAGACTTCTGCTCTTCAAGTACAGCTTAATACTTTTGGTAAAGAAGGGTGACTAGCAAAGTTCTTGAAATTAATTAATATCTGCCTAACTACACTGGGCGGGGGTCCTCCTGTGTGTACTGAAGGATGGAGGGGTCTTGTTAATGCCTGCTGCCTTTGTGGGAACAGCTCTCCTGTGTTTATGAACTCAGTGTTTGTGCTGACTTTTGGGTCAGTAAGGAGACACTGCTTCTGCAAGACATTGCTTTGGCATGTCCTCAGTTTGTCTTCATTGCGCTGCTCCCATGACACCAGGTTGCTTCCATCTATTTTGCAATGTGTACTAAGCTCATTACAAGAGAGATTGGTGCATTTTCCAGTGACACTTTGCTGCTGCCAGGGTTTGGATTCAGCCCTTCTGTGATCGCTTGCCTTACATTGGGGTAAAAATACACTAATGCAATGCTGGATCAGGTTCTGCATTCTTAAGAGGTGTAGACACTAATTAATTTTCACAGAGCCCCTGCAGATAGAGAAGCCGAACTGCTGAAAGGCGCATGGTGAGACAGAAGTGTATTTAGGGTTTCGTGTGAGACCTCCTCCCTTGCAGTCCTGTGCTCTAATTCTGTAGTGTAGGATGCCTTGCCAAAGTAGTCCTGAGTACTGTCTGGTAGAAAATCTGCTCGTAAACAGGCCTATTACCATGCTTCTTACATTGTCTGTTCTTTACAGTAGTTTATTTTTGATAAGCTACAGCACATTTTAATGTAATTGTTAACACGCCTAATTTGCAATCACGCAGTCGTATCAATAATAATGGAAAGTTGTTCACAGGTAATAAATTAGCATACCATGTAACTAGCAGATCTATGGTTTTCAGTATATTGTTTCATGATCAAGAATTCAGTAGTTAAATATACACAGCAGTGGGCTGAGAACAAGCTGTTCATTTTTGCTGCAAGCAGCACCAGTGGACCAGAGTAATCATAGCTCCCCAAAGCAGGACTGATTTTATTGATTTTAAATAGGCTTTCATTATAGAACTGAGCCTATTACAATTGCACGGAGTATCACTGCCATTTGTATTCACAGCGCTGGCTGAGGGGAAGGAGATGTATTGTTGAATGCAGTGCAGAGGGTGCTCGTCCCTCAGAGTGCTGTATTCTGTTCTGCTGAAACATCTGAATTTATTTAAAAGAAAAGTACTTAAGGCTTCTTTCCTCTGTGATTAGATTTTTTTTTTTTTTTTTTTTAGAAATGTCATTAGACCTGACTATGGTGCTGAAATTTTAAACTCTGAGGACTTTTCTGAGGAGTAAAGGTCTGGCTTATTTATTGACATCTGACTTAGGGACAAGTTGTATTTTGCTTCATTTTTTTAAAGGACTCTAGAAATATTCGTGTGTCTCTTTTTCTGTGGATTAATGTAAAAAAGACGAATGTAGGATCCAGTGACTAAACTGTTAAGTCTGAGATATTAATATATTCAAGTTATAATTAGTTAAGAACACATGCTGTTACCAGAAATGCGTCAATAATCTGCAAGGAGCAGTCTGCGGCTATTTGCTGCTAAATTAGTGACACTTAAAAGCAGTCTCTTTTTGTATTGTTTTGAATGATTAAGAAAACTTTAAATCTGTGACAAAAAAAAAATTCTCTGCACACTTAAGCAGTCTTTTTTTGTTTGGGTTTGGTTTTTGTGGTGGCTTTTTTTTTTAATTTCACACAAGGGCTTGTCAGTCAATAGATGTGTGCAGAAGTTCGTTGAAGCCTTGATTACCAAATGCAGTGCTGTCAAGAACATGGCACTGTACTTCATCGTGGTGTAAGGACATGTTGCTTGTGCTAGGTTGTCTTCAAATCCAGTATTTGTAACTGCACAGCCCTGCTTAAACATTTTTTTCAGTATTAACTACAGCAGTTTGGAAGAGTGCTAGTGGAAATTTATTACAGCTTTTTGTTTTTGATGGGTTTAATACTGACTTTGCATACTGCTTTTTAGATTATTTATTTTTCTTAGAGCCTACAAGTGAAGGTGAATTACTTCATATATTCCAGCTAAACCCACATTTTTCTTTTGGGATGGTCTTTTGTAATATAATTTGGGATTTCAGGCAGGAGATAGGATAAAAACTTCGTATGAGCATTTCTAGAAATCAGTTCTTTAAATAAAATGCTGATGTTAAGTAGTGAATCGGCTTGGTAAGTACTAAATGATCAAGCTTAGTTACTGTAAAATAGGATCTGGCTGGTTTACTTCATTTTACAGAGCTTGGGCAAATAACTATTGAATTAAATTGCTTCCTGTTGGTTTCCCCCAGAGCAAAAAGAACCTGCTGTACTCTGCTCTGCTGAGCTGCTCTATTGATTAGTTCTTCAGGTCTAATCTGGACATGGTTATGCTTACTTTCTAGTCTGTTTGTTTATGTTTTTGATAGTTGTTTTTCTGAAGTTATTGCATTGCCTTGGTAGTCCTCTAGTGGATTATAAAAATGTACACATTAATTCCTTTCTCGAACTTCATTTGTGTAGCCAAATGAAGATAATCAGCGCTCATGTAGTGTGCTGGTTAGGAGTGAGGGTAATGATCACTCACATAATTGATAGCACGTATCACTGACATTCAAAACTCACATTGCTGGGACAGTTGGCACCTAAAACTGATCTAATTAAATGCTTGCAGCATCTCTTAACAATACTATATTTGATTCTTTGTTGCAGCAGCTATTGTGAATTTAGAGTTTGCTGCTGCAGATTGGAAAGTGATTTACAGTTTTAATTCATCTTAATAATTTGTGTGCTTAGGAAACACTTGATATCAAACTTTTTGTTGCATTTAAATTTCCTTGTTATCTGCCTTGCAGTAGCATGAATAATAGGGAGCCCAGAACATGAATATATTGGAATGCATGAAGTATTTTCAAGGAGAGTGCTTTTAAAGTTCAGAATGATGCATGCCAAATGTTAGTGAATGGATAAACAGGTGGAGGGATTTTGCCTTGAGAAGGCTGAAAATCGGGCATCTCTGGCAGTACAGCACTGCCAATGGCTGTATTGAAAATGTGTTTCTGTCTTTATACAGGAAATATTTATTTCATCATATTAATTCTGTCCTAAGTTCCGACGTTTTTCCTAGTTGCTGAGATTTACTATTCTGGAACTTTTGAAATGGCACTGTGTCAGAGCTGATCTGCACCAAAAATGGCCGCACCTCCAAACTTGTATTTAATGATCTGTAAAATATTTTTGTGTTATACAAGCCTAGAAAGCCTGTGTTTGTTTGAATGAAACTATTCATATCCTCTGTGCCACGTAAACAGTAAATCAGTCAATTTAATGACCAGTTCTCATGTTTTCTTGCATACTTGCACAGAATATTGTGATTCAAGGTGTGACCTGATCCAAACATCACTGAAATCAGAGATTTCGACAGACCAGAGGGAATTGGCTCAATCACAAAAGGATAACAATGTTAGCCTTTTCTAGGCACTGCTTGATGATATGTTAATATTAGGATCTCAGACTTTGCAAAATACCTGGCAGCATTATGAGAAGTGTGCAAAGTGACAGTATTCAGTATTAATAAATACCTGGCAGGTCTTTGTGGTTAAAGAAGCTGCAATGGTCCATGGAGCTACAGAGATCATGAGTGATGTTTTTGTTTGCTTGGTTTTTTTTCTTTTCCCTTTTTCTCCCCTGTTTTACTCCGTAAGTGTGCCAGGATTGCTTCTGCTTGGAACGTAGGTCTTGGTGTAATTACTGTTGTTGCTGTGCCGTGCTGAACTTTGTGGTTACTGAGATGCTGGTGCACTCGCATTGCCAAGGATTACAGTGATGCCTCACGAACAGCTGGATGTGTTTTCACAGCTCCTGCCCTTGCGTTGCATGTACTTGCTCTGTGGAGATGGGGATTTCTTCATCTAGGACCACGTTCATAGCTTTGCTTTCATGTGTTCAGGGCAAGGAGTGGAATTTATTTTCACAGAATCACACAGAATCACAGAATGTTTGGGGTTGGAAGGGACCTCTGTGGGTCACCTAGTCCAACCCCCCTGCTGAAGCAGGGTCACCTACAGCAGGCTGCACAGGACCTTGTCCAGGCAGATCTTGAATATCTCCAGAGAAGGAGACTCCACAGCCTCCCTGGGCAGCCTGGGCCAGGGCTCCG
>Ga0065711_1051879_pt1 | contig 10196 bp, 1 predicted proteins | sample Hoacrofraction12_FD_59098 | JGI IMG/M metagenome (GOLD analysis project Ga0065711, IMG submission 59098) | Hoatzin crop microbial communities from Cojedes, Venezuela - Epithelial fraction 12 v2 (version 2) | ecosystem: Host-associated > Birds > Digestive system > Esophagus > Crop | place...
TCATCATCCTCGTAGCCCTCCGCTGGACTCTCTCCAGTAGCTCTTCATCTTTCTTGAACTGGGGAGCCCAGAACTGGACACAGTACTCCAGATGGGGCCTCACTAGGGCATTGTAGAGGGGAAGGAGAACCTCCCTCAACCTGCTGGACACACTCCTCCTAATGCATCCCTGGATCCCATTAGCTTTCTTGGCAGCCAGGGCACACTGCTGGCTCATGGTTAACCTGTCATCCACTAGGACACCCAGGTCCCTCTCCGCAGAGCTGCTCTCTGGCAGGTCCACCCCAAGCCTGTACTGATGCATGGGGTTGTTCCTCCCCAGATGCAGGACCCTGCATTTGCCTTTGTTGAACCTCATCAGGTTCCTCTCTGCCCAAATGTCATGGAATCTTGACCCCTGGAGATATTCAAAAGCCATTTGGTCCTGGGCAACTGGCTACAGGTGGCCCTTCTTCAGCAGGGGCAAGCTGGTAAAGATGCTCTCCAGATGTCCTGTCCCACGTCAACAATTCTGTGAATCTGTCAAAAACTATGTATCTAATTTCTCAAAAAATGTTTTTAGGGATGAACCATTGCCCTTTTTTCTGAGTTATCTTGTTCACTTATTTCTACTATCCTCAGTTAAATCCTCAAAACCTTTCTAACTGTTGATTTAAAACATAAATTTTAAGGAAGTTTTACAGAAACATGCAAATAGTGCAGCCACTGAAAAGCAAATATTACGTATTTATGACACTATGCTATATCTTGAGAGAAGAGCTTTAAACTACTAGCAAAAATCTAAAGATTATATTGGTGTGGAAGACTAGGAAGTGCTGTTTGTATGTGTAGCTGCTTCAACTGGATTTGTGCACAGCATGGACAAAGGCTATAAATCAAACACATGAGCTGATCGCAGATTATCATTGTATCACAGACTACTGCTGCTTTGCCTTCTTGCATGTTCCTCTGAGAGATGATATTAACATTAAGGTATTTTTATTAGAAAGACTCAGACCCATTTTGCCAGCTTTTTAAGTCTAGCCCCACTGTCCTTACAGAAAAATAATAACTTGTTATACATTGCAAGCCCAGTTCCTCTCACTCATATAATAAGAAAATATTCTACATTCATCTTTGATTAAACACATACACCTCCTCAGTTCTGGTGATTTGCACAAAACCATAGGGATATTACTTGTTATGCTCTGCTGTACCACACATACCTTCATGTGGATTTTGGATGCTGGCAACTACAGATATTATAAAATGTGCGCTACCTTATCCTGTGGATTATCAGTACACACAAACATTAGCTTCCAGGAAACAGAAAAATTGTTGTGATAAATGTTGTTCTGGCAGCAGTAAAATAAGGAAATGTAAGTGAAAAGAGGTAGTTAAAATAGTAATACTTCCTTCAACAATTCTAGAAACACCAGCAGAGGAGGGCAAACTGACTTTATACTACACCCAGTATGCACAGAGGGTCTCTTGTTGTCAGGTACAGGAAGACAGTGTGTGAAATAAGGTGCTCCACAAAACTGTAGGATATACCTGATGGAGACCCAATTACATAATTCAGAGTCCACTTAAGTTTCTAAAAGCCTGATTTCAGGAAACGGCTTTAATCAAAGTGGGTTTTCTTCCTTATACAGTTCTTTCAAGGAAAATTGCAAGAAACACTGCTTATTTGGCACTTACATTTCTTCACTGAATTCTTTCAGCACTGGGAACACATCTGCCTTTGTGCATTTTTCTTTCATTTTTCTCATTTCACTTTTTTCGGTTTTGCTATTTCTTTTTGGTGTCTTTTTCATAATTTATGGGTTGAATTGTGGGGGTTTTGGCTGTTAATCATTTTGGGGGTTGTTTTTGGGGGTTCTTAATTTGTCTTTTTTCCTTTGTCCTTTATATTTTGCCTGTCTCATCTTTTCTTCCTCATTAACATCATTCCTTCAAAAACTTAATATTGGGCTCAGCTTCATGGTTATGAGTAGCATTTGCAGAAAGAAACTAGGTAGTTAGAATTCTTCATCCAACCTTTGCATACACATACTGCCTAGAGACCTAGATAATTAGAAGATAGATAAATATTTTCAATATTATTAGTGCTAATTAGGATATGCCCATTAGAATCAGGTAGGTGGAGGCAGCGAATGCCTCTCATAGTTTTCTCTACCTGGCTAGATTTTTCTGGTTTCAGCTGTCTACTTTTCAGTTAGTGTAATACAGAACATTTTTACTGTTGTTGTTACTACAGCTAGATAGTTTTTTCATAGTTTTTAAATGCTATTACTTCGTAATGAGAATTTCACAGGTCTTTCCAAAAGTGCAGTCTATGAGTGGTTTTCCCTATTAAAGTTATAACGAAATACTAGGCAAGTCACTATCTTGTCAGTCAGAAGCAGTGTGGCTTTCAATGATTCATAAAGAGTAGTCAGTTTCATGAAAAATACTGTCAGAGAATACTTACTATTTGTAAAATGGCTATAACTTTGAAACAGAAAGCTTACTTCAAACTCAACTACTAATTGTCAAATCAGTAAATAAATAAACAAATAAATAAATAGATCCAGCAAGAACCTACCTACAGTGCCACCAAATATAAACTACTCATAATCCTTCCACACACACATATAACTGCTAATGGCAGTGCAGTCAGTAGGGTTTGTTTAAATTAAATCAAAATTATTGATCTAATTTTTAGGCAACAGATACAGTCAATTACTGCAATTCCAAATTCCTTTGATTACAAAAGTATGTAAGACAGGGCTGGCCACTGTCTACTGTACTAAAAGTATTTGCTGGTAACACAGGATTCATGTCTCCTATTCAGAGAAATGCCTGTTTCCCGGCAGACAAAACAGCATACATTTTAGCTTCTTTTGGCTGTATTTTCATGACTATTGCTTATCAAATTCTCTTTTTATGTGAACATTCATAAAGAGAACAAATGATCATAAGAAAAAAAACGAATCGGAACTAGTATAAAAAAAGTAACTTTAAGCTGTTAATACAGGAGAAAAGTCTTGAATTTCTTTGCTGTCTGGTAAGATCCTTTTTGCAAAGCTGGAATTGAAGAGCTTAGACCAAACACTTTAAATACCCAGAAATGGGTCAAAGTAAATAGAAGAAATTATGAAAAATATTATACTTTGCAGCATAGCATGTTTTTTTCAGAAAAATATATGCCAAAATCCTACATCACTTAAAGGATTTTGCATTTATATCCTCTTATGTATAGGATGAGGACATAGTTGGTGTAAACTGGATTAGCTCCCTGAATTCCAGGACCATTAAGTCAAACAGTCTTCCTTGTGAATTATTTCTTCATTTGCATCCTGACAGACCAGGGCACACTTAGTTGACAATCAGAAAAAGAGATGCTGAAAATAAAAGTCTTAGATTCCTTTCAAAGTATCGCCTCCTTAGAAGAAAAAAAATGCTTGTTTTCTTATTAAGGATTAGTTCTGGTTTGTGGCAAGGTGTTTTGCTGTGTTCCTGACACACCTAAAGTCTCCAGAGTACTGAAAGTCAAACTAGTTGATTGTAAGCTTTTGCTAAGATTTATATAATGCAAAGCAGAATATTGAAAATTGGCTTGGGTCATTATCACTATAGTGAACCCAGTTGTATATACTGACTTCTCAAGGACAAGTGCAATATATTTTGGTTTGGTGGATTTACAGTGGTAAAATACTATTTGTCGCTCTTTATCAAGCAGCATTTAAAAGTGAGAATCCAAGACAAAGAAAAACATATATATTTTTCATAGTCAAAATATTATCTTTGAGTGGAGAAAGAGATTACTGAAGAATAACGTGATATGTTGCATGATGTATGAGTGTCTTAAACAACAAAAGATTCCTTAACAAGTTTGCCAGGCTTTGAATCAAGACTTGTATTTTGCAAGCGGAGCAGGAGTATGTAATATATTTTTTAGCTTTCCTTTTTTCTCCTTTGTGCAGGCATTTATAGGTGATGAAAGAAAGAAACATGATATCACTGGCTTGAGTAAGCCATTGTGTGTGTAGTTAAGAAAAGTTTTTCATTTCATTTCTGTAGAACTTTTTCCTCTTCTCTTTCAGACTCAGGCATTTAGTTTTTCTATGTTCAAAGTGGGCAGCTTCAAAACAGTTAGTGTATTGTTATTTCTTTTGCAGAGTATTGTAATAATGTGGATCAAAAAAATTAAATTGATATCAGGTAAAACACAGGAGAAAACTAAAACTTTCTGGCAAAAATGTCTTGTGCATATACATGTGATGAAAGAGCCCATAGAAATGACTGAGACAGGGGATAACATAGCACAAGACAGCAGACATTGGGTTGAGGGTAAGATTAAAACCTTTCATATCAGAGCAGTGTTCAGCCAACTAAGTGATTCTGAAAATCCCACCACTGACTATTTTTTTTTTACTTTTCTTTTTTCCTGTGGAATCTAGAAAGATTCAATCTACTGAGCAGATTTTTAACCACCAACATGACTAACTGACCATTTGATTGAGGTCCAGGTATAAGCTGGAGCTGTCTTTCAAAAACTAGTCTGAATTCACCTCTGTGCTGTCAGTCTCAGGAGAAATGCCCAGGGCTACCTGGTGCATGAGACGGATACATGGCATACAGTATCCTTCCAGGCTAGCTCAGAAGCGTGTCTCTGTAGCGGTGCAGCAGGGACTGTACTGCTGTTTTCGCCTTGTAGCTCCAAACTTGTCAAGGTGTCAGTGACCACAGCAAAAATGAACACATATTTTCTGACACTAAAAGACCAAAGCAAAATAGCCAGAAAATTGAAGCTTCTCAAGCCATGAGGACAAATGGAAAAATTTGCTGCTTTTAGATACTGGACTTCAGAGATACAAGCCTGTTCTGCTGTAACTGGTGTGTTTATACACACACCAGTCTTGAATTAAATTATATCCAAAATTATATTTTGGTGTTGTATGATTTTCCAACCATTTGTTTTGCACCCACTTTCAGTATTAGGGTCCAGTTGAGACTTAGACTGAAGCCCAGTCTTCTGCTAGTCTTACTTTCACTGAAATTTAGGATATGTCATAAAGGCAATCCATCAGGAAGGAATACAAGAGAAAGATGATTCACACTTATGATTCTCCTTGTCACATAGTCATAGTATTTGCTGGGGCACTTACAGACAGTTTACTCCCAGATGTTACCAATGCCACAGGCAAGTAGTTTGTTTTTCAATAATACCTTTCCCAAACATCAGTCCCAGTATTGGAAAGGAGTACTGAGATTAGCCAGTAGCATCCTTTTAGCAAAGTAGAACTGCCATTAGGTAGTAGGCATACGTCCAGCTCACCAGCACTTCAACTTGTGGCTCCCTCAAGCCTTCCAACCCATTAAAGATGTAAAAGGCTAATCAGTTCTAATTCGTGATCTTGTTTGATGCAGGAAAAAATTATTTCTCTTTTTTTGTTTTCTTGAACAGCAGAATATGGGCTTTCCAGAGCAATAAAAGACGTGACTTGCTAACATACTGGCCCTGTATGACATTTCCAAGAAAACATAACTTGTAGGTTGAGCTAGAATGATCCTGGCAGCTGGTGCATACAATTCAGCAGCAGTCACCATCCAAGAGCAGTCAGGGCTGCTGTGTCCTGGGGTCTTGCAGTTGGCATGCTGACACACTCACTACTTTCCAAGTAGATAAAAGCATACACTAACGTTTCTGCCATCCTCTCTATCTATACTGCCTCCCTCCCCCCCGCTTCTTGTCATTTAGTTATATAGACATGCTGGTATTTTATATACACATACACATAATTTTATGGAGGCATTTATTCACCTGTAATTAAAAGCCATCTAAAAACAGTCAACTGACCCTATTTTGAACCTCCATTTCAGCTGTGGCATAGCCAGACTACATGTTTTACTAATCTGTGCTATTTTGCATCTTACAAGCAGGTTTGGTAATGTCTTTTGAACGCTTTTCTGAACATGATTTCCTCTCTTAAAACTTTCACCTGTACCCATTCCTTAGGTTCACAACCAGGCTACTGGGCACTTCCCTGTCTTTTGACAAGCTGCAGTAAAAGCAAAAAATTTCAAGCTTCTGACTTGAAATGTCAGACCACAAAGTTGCTAGTAAGGTGAGCTGGTGACAGAAAACACCAGGGTGTGAATGAAAGCAGCCTTGTGCTGTGACAACTGCAGATTCCATCCTATCACTTACGTTGACCTTAATATCAAAGCGCCTTCAGGTAAGAGAGGTAGGTAACAGCAGAAACACTGTAATCTTACCCCATTTGATGTTGTTGTAACTGTTTATATAAATGATTAATTTAAAAGTAAAACAGATATTTTCATTTCTTCATCTATTCAAAGTATTTTTGCTTTCTTCCTTCCCGTTGCCCTCCCCACAACCAACACCAATTTCCCATGAAGACAACAGGTACATGGCATCTTTTGTTAACAACATGATATTTTTATGAGTTGATTGGAGCCTTTGCACTAGATATAAATACCAGCATTGGGAGAGGAGAACACTTCTTGAAGGGTGTTGTGTGCCTTAGCTACACCCACCGGAACTGATGGGACACTTCAGTTACCTGCACTGGCTGCTTACCACAGGGCTTGAAAGCTGTAAATCTTTCCAGTAGGAGACTGACATAGCAGAGACACAGATCACAAGCAATTTATTAGAAGACTTGTTTAATAATTAAGTTTTTATTTTTAATAGCAGATAAGTGTTCACATAGTTCATTCAATTATTTCCCCACACAAACTCATAGGTACGCAGCTGCAGTAACAGCTGGAAGGCCAAACTCAGCTCTTTACTAAGAAGGGGAGGGTCATACTGACTTGCCCATGACACCTTGGTTGGTGGTGATGAAGTCCTTCAAAGGCTCTTTTTTTCAGATGTATATACAATCCTGTAGGACTGGAAGTGGCCTGAGTTATACAACCTGCTGTTGGTGCTAGTGTGTGCTGGTGGCCTTGGACAGACACTTAGTGTCCTGAGTTTAACAGTTCTTGCAGATTCTGAAGAGCCACTAGGCTCCAGAGCTTATCAGTTCTGATTAGACACTCAAGCAGTGCCTCTCAGCAAATACTTTTGCCCTCTTTGTCCTGCTGTTTTCTGATAAGTCCTTCTTCATCCACACCCGTAAGTTCTTGTGGGGCCTGCTCACAACAGCTCACACAGAACAGGCCTTCGGGGCATGTCTAAGTCAGCATACACTTTTGAGAACACGTTGTCCAATACTCCAACTTAGTGTACATTGTTCAAAAGCTTTCACGGGGCTTTCACGGGGTTTCCAAAGCTTCCTGGCATATTTGCCTTCAGACAGTTAAAAACTCTAAAAAACAAGGATAAGCACTAATAAGAAACAAGGTCTACAATACGGGGTTTCATCTATTTTCTCCTCAACAGTCTATCTCAGTGCTCAGTGCTCTATATAATAACCTCCACATGTTATTCTGGACAAAGTTTTAATAATAACAATGAATCCCAAGTATTTGTTGAGTTCCTCAGAAGTGGTACCATCATCTACGTATCTAATCATAAGTCCCACCTAATGCTGTTATTCGCAAAGACTGTATACTTCCATGTATCTTCTTTATTAAATATATACAAGGAGTTGGCGACACATTTCATATCAGAAAATATTTGCACGGTGATAGAAGTTCTGTATTCCGAGACTTACACTGAAGGTCTCTGTATTGGTCACTTTATGTTCTGCAGAAGATGGGGATTGTAGTTTTGAAAAGATTGTCATGATTTCCACATTCTGCAAGCCTACTCGTAGGGATTGTGTGTAATGCAGTTTACTGCAGCTTCTTCATTCTCTGTTCTGTATTCTTACATTGTGCTGTACTTCTTCACAAAAACTGTCAAACAGCACAGTTGGAGTTAATAAACTGAGGAAGGATGCCCATTGCCAGTTACAGACATCCCTGTTGTTTGATGCTTTCAGTATTTCATTATCTCTGCATCAGCACTGGTAGTCCTGCAACTGAAAAGCCATCAAAATAACACAGCTTGAAATGATAAATGAAAGTAACAGAACAACTGCAGCACAGACTATGCAATTCTGTGGGCTTTTCTACGTGAACAGAGATTTATATCTGTGCTGTGGCAGTCTGATGCTACCACAAAAAAGATTTATCCAGATGTGTGTTGGCTTAAAGTCATTAGACTCATTTCACACAGACTATTTTCTTTAAGTGCTAGGAAACCTAAGAAATTACATTTGATTGTTCTCTCTCATAAATAATTATATAAAGATACAAGATTTCATTTTATCCTTTTCATTAAGGAAAGAGCAGAAAATACAGTAGGGTCCAGGAAAAGCCCATATCAAGTGCAAATAATCTTACTGCAAGATGATTGACACTTAATTGGAACTAGTCAAATCAATTAGTACATTCATTCCTGAACTAAGGTTAGATATTGCTCAGGAAGGTACTAGATTCTCAATGAAGAGTTAACATAATGGATCAGAATTCTCTGACCCAGTTTAACAATTAGCTGGAGGTGACGTGATGTGAAATTTAAATGTACACTCCAGAGCAGGGAGTTCTTTCATCCTTTTCACAGAATTTCACAGAAATTCTTTCATCCTTAATAAACATGGCTAAATTTAAAACTGGAATGTATATTTCATTTTATTGTTATAAATGTTATCTGCTTAGTACCAACAGCATATTTTCAGCAACTAAAAGTGTCTTGCTCTCACCATTTGTCAGATCCGCAATGTACTCATATAGCTGCTGTATATAATTAAACATGTAAAGCAGAAGACTGAAATTGGTAATTAGCCCTCAGAATTTTGAAGTAGAGTCTGGGAATTAAGCCACACAGTTCCCATTATAGTCCAGAGAAATCACACAGCTAAAATTCTTTCACTGCTTAAGAGATCAGGAGCCAGCTTCTGAAACTTTCTTACTCATGGGAGAGTAATTTGAACTTTATGATTACATATGGATCAATATCTTTTCATTATGTATTTTTCTGTTTTAATTTGTATGTTTTTCCAAGAAATTAAAAGTTGTTCATTGTGATTTTAAGTGTTCAATCTTGAAGAGATGATTCGTCACAGCTCTTTACTGATAAACACCAAAAAAATTTAATTCCATATTAAAATAAATACAAAGAGAAAAATAGGCAGACTGACAAAAATCCCTAACCAAAGATCCCATAGTTCTGATTTCTGAAAAATTGGCCTTTTATTAGTATAGGAAAACATTTTCTGTTGGGGTATTTTGCTAATCTATATGCAAGCGACTGCAGTTAAGATAATTTTCTAGTTGAAGACTTCTGTTAACACAAAGGGTAGGGAATTTCAGGGACTCTTAGGGCTTCATGAAGTTTCAGCTTGCTTTGACATTTGTTGAATAGTCCATACATTTCCACTAGAGAGAAAGTAATTACAGTTTAAGTGTATGGAGAAAAAAAATTTCTTCTTCTCACTATTTTGCATTTGGGCACATGCAGTACGTATTCAAGATGTAGCTAAAAAGTGACTCCTATCACTGTTTTCTAGTTTCTTTTTGCTAATAGGTCTTTGCCCATATCTATATAATACACATGGCATATGATAACTCAGAAAGTATACATAAGCCTAGGTGTACAGACTTGGTTAAGTTTCTACCTGAATTTAGCTTTTGTTTTTTTCAATAGTGGAAAAGAAGATATTAGCTGGCTTAATACTGAAATACTATTCAGAACCTTTAAGAACACTTGGGATGAATTACAGTTATAATCCACATTTTGCCTTCCTGGTCAAATATGTGTGAACAAATTATTTATATAGTTCCACACACTTTTATTCGTACTTTATTTGTCTGATCAGATATTGAGCATATATTTGAAAATCTTGGTTTTAAGTAAAGATTTTATCAACATTTCAGTATTAACAGTTAGGTGTTTAGAAAGGCAGAAAGGCAGAAAGAAAGGAAGAAAGTAAGAAAGGAAGAGAGGAAGAAAGGAAGAAAGGAAAAAAGGAAGAAAAGGAAGAAAGAAAGGAAGAAAGAAAGGAAGAAAGGAAGGAAGAAAGGAAGAAAGAAAGGAAGAAAGGAAGGAAGAAAGGAAGAAAGAAAGGAAGAAAGGAAGAAAGGAAGAGAGGAAGAGAGGAAGAGAGGAAGGAAGGAAGGAAGGAAGGAAGGAAGGAAGGAAGGAAGGAAGGAAGGAAGGAAGGAAGGAAGGAAGGAAGGAAGGAAGGAAGGAAGGAAGGAAGGAAGAAAGAAAGAAA
>Ga0065711_1051880_pt1 | contig 10196 bp, 3 predicted proteins | sample Hoacrofraction12_FD_59098 | JGI IMG/M metagenome (GOLD analysis project Ga0065711, IMG submission 59098) | Hoatzin crop microbial communities from Cojedes, Venezuela - Epithelial fraction 12 v2 (version 2) | ecosystem: Host-associated > Birds > Digestive system > Esophagus > Crop | place...
TCACCATCCTTGTAGCCCTCCGCTGGACTCTCTCCAGTAGCTCTTCATCTTTCTTGAACTGGGGAGCCCAGAACTGGACACAGTACTCCAGATGGGGCCTCACTAGGGCAAAGTAGAGGGGAAGGAGAACCTCCCTCGTCCTGCTGGCCACACTCCTCTTAATGCATCCCAGGATCCCATTGGCTTGCTTGGCAACCAGGGCACACTGCTGGCTCATGGTCAACCTGTCGTCCACCAGGACACCCAGGTCCCTCTCTGCAGAGCTGCTCTCCAACAGGTCCGCCCCATGCCTGTACTGGTGCATGAGGTTGTTCCTCTTCAGGTGCAGGACCCTCAACTTGCCCTTGTTGAATTTCATCAGGTTCCTCTCCTCCCAGTTCTCCAGCCTGTCCAGGTCTCGCTGATTGGCATCACAGCCTTCCGGTGTATCTACCACTCCTCCCAGTTTTTTATCATCAGCAAACGTGCTGAGGGTACACTCTGACTCTTCATCCAGGTCACTGATGAAGAAGTTAAACAAGACTGGGCCCAGTACTGACCCCTGGGGGACACCACTAGTTACAGACCTCCAACTAGACTCAGCGCCGCTGATGACAACCCTCTGAGCTCTGCCATTCAGCCAGTTCTCAATCCACCTCACTGACCACTCATCCAGCCCACACTTCCTGAGCTTCCTTAGGAGGATATTACGGGAGACAGTGTCAAAAGCCTTGCAGAAGTCAAGGCAGACGACATCCACGGCTCTCCCTTCATCTACCAAGCCAGGCACGCCATCGTAGAAAGCTATCATATTGGTCAGGCATGATTTCCCCTTTGAGAATCCATGTTGACTACTCCTGACAACATTCTTTTCCTCCACTTGCTTAATGATGGCCTCCAGAATGAGCTGCTCCATCATCTTTCCTGGGATTGAGGTGAGGTTGACCGGCCTGTGGTTCCCTGGGTCCTTCTTCTTGCCCTTTTTGAAGACTGGAGTGACACTGGCTCTCCTCCAGTCCTCAGGCACCTCTCCTGTTCTCCAGGACCTTTCAAAGATGATGGAGAGTGGCTCACCAATGACATCTGCCAGCTCCCTCAGCACTCGTGGGTGCATTCCATCGGGGCCCATGTATTTGTGGGAGTCCAAATTGTTTGAATCATCTCTCACACAATTCTCCTCAATCAAGGGAAGGCCATCCTATCTGCAGGCTTCCTCTCTTGCCTCAAGGGCCTGTGATTCCTGCGGGACAGCCTTAGCTCTAAAGACATAAGCAAAGAAGGCATTCAGTAGCTCTGCCTTCTCCGCATCCTCCATCAGCAGGGCACTCACCTCATTTGCCAGTGGCCCCACATTGTCCCTAGTCTTCCTTTTGCTGCCAATGTACCTGAAGAAGCCCTTCGTGTTGTCTTTGTCATCCCTTGCCAGATTTAATTCCAGGTTGGCCTTGGCCTTCCTCATTGCTTCCTTGCATGCTCTGACAATGTTCCTGTACTTCTCCCAAGTGGCCTGTCCCTCTTTCCACATTCTGTAGACCTTTCTCTTCCATTTGAGTTCTGCTAGAAGCTGCTTGCTCATAATGTGGGTCTCCAGCCTCTGCTACATTTCTATCTCAGAGACATGCACAGATCCTGAGCATGGAGGAAGTGACGCTTAAACAGTGACCAGCTCTCTTGGTCCCCCCTACCTTCCAGAGCCCTGACCCACGTGATTCCTCCAAGTAGGTCCTTGAAGAGGCCAAAGTTAGCTCTCCTGAAGTCCAAGGTTTTGATCCTACTTATTGCCCTGCTTCCTCCACACAGGATCCTGAACTCCACCATTTCACAGTCACAAAAAAAGAGAAGAGCATGAACGCAGTCCCCCACTACCACAAATTAAGCAATTGATTTTCCCACATTTGGGGAAATTGCAGTGGTCAGCGCAGCTGGAGTGCAAGAGATGAGACTCGCCCTGGGAAAAACACCTGCCTGATCATGGTATCTCCACTGCCAGGTAAGTAAATTTGCTTGGTTTTTCTGTATGCCCTGAGACAATTCAGGGTAGAATTTAAAGTATTTAACATATCTTCATCTTTCGGTATGATCTAAGCAATTTATGCCCACTAAGTCAGGATCAAGATTGGAGCAACCCTTTTGAATATTACGTGCGATAAATTCCTTTCAATTTTTTTCAGGGACTTATACATTTTTCCTTAAGCCTTTTAAAACACAGAGGAAATTAAAGTCTTCTCTGAGGTTCTGATGGATGAAGAACTTAAATGCTGACATTGTACAACTTATTAGATCCAAGCATTAGAATATTCACATTAAATCAAATGGAAAACATTAGTGGGTTTGTAATTATGACTTCAGTATGATGGGAATGTATTGTGGGTTTTCTGGTTAAAAAGCAAATGTTACTTAGAAGCCACTTCTCTTAAAAAATCATGAACATAAACCATCAGCCTTAGGAAATTCCCATACTGTTATTTAACCAGAAGTATGAAAAGATGAAGCAAATTCTGTTTCGGACTAGTGAGCTATCTGTTCTCTTATAACAGCACTAAGCTGTTGCCAAGAATGTATTTCTCTTTGCTAAGTCAGTATGCTGACATGGAACCTACTATTTTAGATGAGTATGTTACTTCTGGAAGAATTCATTCGTCTCCGTCAAAGGTTTTTGTATTTTTTCTTCCTCAAAGAAAAAAAACGCATTGGATTTCATTTCTTCTAGACATTTATGTCAAAGCTGGCATAAGCAGCATGTTACTTTATGAATTCAGTAGATTAAGAGGCTTCCTTCTCTAACATAGGTGTTTAAACTACACTTGGAAACACAGTTTATACCCAGAACATACTTCCAAGATTACCACTCATCCTCATTTCCATATTCTCAGACTTTCTTTTAAAATTTACGTTCTAAAATAGTCCTTTTCTTGTGAGAATAGAGTATTTTGTGTTATATTTGGAGCTAGGTAGACTCTCTCTGGTGGCTAACTTCAAACCTTGACTGTCCAGGTGCTACCATTTCTCTGGCTTAAGTAGTATATTGATAGAGAATGATGTGCATTAAAACTTACTGTGAAAGTAATGTGACTGGAGCCTGTCTTCATGCTTCTTTGCAAAGTGGATGCCAAATTCGGTCACAAAAGTCACAGAGACATACAAGAGAAAAGCATCATAAAACCTGTGCACCTTTTAGCTGGGAAAAAAGCTTCATACATTGTCCATCCAAGAAGGTGAAGAATATATGAATGAACAAAAGAATAAGAAATGGCTTACAATATTGAAAAAATGCTAATCTACTGAATCAAAGCCATTGCACATCATCAACTGGCAACCCTAAGTAGTTTGTCTTTAGAAAAAACATTTCTCTTGATAGCTTTGAGTAATTACTGTAATATGCATTTTCAAAGACACCTCTGCTTCCCAGAGAAGCTGTTTGAAACTAATAGAAAGTGGCAGCAAGTTGTTGTCTCATCCATCTACCACAACAGACAGTTAACAAGCCATGTCAAAAAGGAATAGCCAATGTTTCACAGTCAAAATGCAAAGACATTGTAAGCTGATACCACAGGTGTCTATTCTGAGTCAGCCCTTCGATCAGCATCTAGTTGATGAAACAGATTAAGACTTAAAAATATTGTAGATGCATTATAGATAAGTAAGAAAAGCTGAAAAAGTGTAGAATTGTGAAACTAAAGAACTTAAGAATTGTCTGTTAGAATTTAAAAAACACAAGTATCACATTCAGGAAGGAAATACGAAATGCACAAATATGAAACAAGAACTAACTGGTGAGGAAATAAAACTGCATCAGGAAATTGAGAGTGTAGAACAGAGCATGAGTTGATCCTGAGGACACCATCTGCAAAATAGGCAATTTTTTTTCTGGGACTATAAACAGGAACATTTTATGTAAGTCGTGAGAGACAGGTTGCATTTTTTTACTCAGCTCAAAGCTCAGGCTCCAGGTCAAGAGTACCACATGTGCAGAGCACAGTAAGAAAGATGCAGACAAACTAAAAGGACTGCAAGGGACAGCAACAAGAAGGGTAAGAGGTTAGAAAACAATGAGGGTCGTGTTACTAATCTAATATATGAGAAACTGTAAAGAAAAGTGTAAAGAAAAGTGATGGCAAACCGTTCTGCATTTCCCTCATAATATGGCAAGAAGTAAAGGCTTATTTGCAGATGGCAAAATTTTGGGCAGATAATAAGAACACTTTCTAATATGTTTCTAATAATCTCTTTCATGAGACGCTACACAGTAGCGTGAGCAATGTCTTTCAGGAGTGGTCTTTGTATATGTGTTCTTATTCAGAATAGGGAGCAGACTGAGTCACTTTCTTTCTTCTAGGTTGCAGGGTGGAATTTGTTACCCATGGACCTACACAGATTCTGCAGCGTGATTCCTTTTTCTCAGTTTTAGACCATAACTGCAAATGCAAGAACAAGCACTGGATTCTCTCACTGCATTGGAGACATCCACATTTTATGGATTGTTGAAAAGGGCTTATCAAGAGGTGCAGAGTTAAACTCTCATTTATTCTTGCCTCAGAGGTTTCTTGAAAAAGGTGACTAGTGCGTAAAGCTTGTTGTAGAACTTATTTGTTATATTTGGCATCTGCTGCCACTGAATGGTACCAGGGAGTCTGGATCTGTTGTTTTTCCTCCTTCATCCACACCACATATTTTTTCAACTTTATTTATATCTGAAAAAGAAGCCACAGGGGATTTTTTAAAAGGGAAGCATCCAACACAAACAAGTGTTTCAATTCACGTGAAGCAAGATAGTAATCCTGAAACATAAACCAAAATCACTTAGATCATTCTGTCACAATATAAATCCTGTATACAGTATTTTCTTAAGAATTCTTTAAAAAAAAGAATGTCTTTCACATTAGTCCAACCAGATCAGTTATTTTTGTCAGTTATGTATCTGTCTGTGATAACTTTCTATCTTATCATGGGATCGTAGGAGAAGGAGTTAGAGTAGACCTCAAGAAATTTCTGATTCATACCACTGCCTTGTGCTCATCTGTCTCCTAGCTGACAAAATGCACAGATCCATTTTTGAAACATACAATATTTTGTTTTTCATTCTAGTTTTTGTAACAAACTGAGAAGGAAATTTCAAGGTAGAGCGATAAATACTGTGTGCCTAGACATAACCTGGGACAATATGGTGATCCTCCCTGCCTGCCTTCCTAAGTTTTACTCGGTTGTCTATGTGGTTTGTTTTTCTTTTCCTCTTTAAGCTACTTTACAGTCTATTTTTCTGAAATTGTTGCTTTCTAGCTTTTGTCTTTCCTTTGCCCTTATTCTGTTATCTTTACAGATGATGGTGCAAAGAGAACTGAATGAAACCACTTGCTATAGAAGAGCCATCATCAGCATGGTATCTGTCCACTGAAGAAAACAGAAATGCAGTAAGCACAGAAATGATGCTGGCAATTATTGGTAGTCATCTCAAGACTTTCCCAGTCCATTTTTCCCTGCTCTGATTGCATTTATATTGTGGTCTGGACATGCCACGTAAGGACATAATGATTACACTGTGTTGCATCCAAGGAGCTCTTTCCTGCCCTCAGTTGTTTGGAAGCTGCTTGTTGTTTCTCCTGGACATCAGATTCCCTTCTCTGCTCTTTCAGCATGGATGTGATGCCAGCAGCATGACTGAAAGCCAGACCAAAAGCAACAGCTGACCTCCCACCTGGGTACTTCTTATGGGAGTCTGGTCTGTTGGAAGAAAAATCCCAGTGAAAAATCCAGACTGTTTCTTGGAAAGTGCTCACACCCCCAATGTAAACCTGGAGGCAGGAAACAGCTCTGTAAAATAGAATAGCTTTTAAAATTAATGAAAACTGCCTGGAGAATAGAATCCCATTTTTCTAACATCCATGATGATATAGTACAGGCTACCCAGATGTTACCAAAAATGTTTAGATATTCAAAAGTTGGATTTCAATAAAGTAAATTCTTGTAGAGTTTTTATGTAATCACTCTGCAACCTCCTTTGTGATATTTTTTTTCTCTCTTACTCTTTTTCAGTAGCTGTTGCTACAGGTGCATTGTTCTGCAGCTAGTGCCATTGTCGGGTTAGGGACCAGCTGGAAGAACAAATGACAGCCTCTGCTCCAGATGATCTGCCATACTTTCCAGTGCTTCTCTGGAATGGATCCCCAAGGCTAGCAGCTATATTGTGAAACTCCAGTTTATAAGTCATGATTTAAAATGGAAAAGAAGGAAAAAAAGTCAATGCACAAAGAAGAAATATCAAGCACTGGGTTATTTGTGACATAACTCTTTAGACTTGGACCTTTATGTTTAACTTTACAGTCTGTTTGCAAGAAAAAGAATTCAAATAGTTGAGAAGCTTTTTGTGTTTCTGAATGTCTGAAGTGAAGTTTCGTTTTCCCTGAAAACAGGGAACAAGAGAGAGCTTAGTGCATGTATAGTAACTTACAGCATGATATTTGCTTGTATAACTGGAAGAACTGTGATGATCTGCTCTGAGCTGTTGTCTGGATAACACCCGTGCATTTCAGTGAGATCCTGGGAAATCTCCCCAAACTGCTGGGACTTATGCAAGGTACCTTTCTTTTCTATATGCAAGAAAAGTGAGCTGCAGTAACAGGGAGCTCCAGCAGTTACTAGAAAGAGAGCATGTAGATCCTTGAAGAAGACAAATTGGGAAAAAATGAAAACGTTTTGTATCTCCTTGATTTAAAAAAAGAAATCACAGGAATCCTCTCTATATGCAGGGGCTCCCATCATTCTTAGGAAGTGGAACTGCTTCAGACCTGTTAGCCAGCTTTGATGCTAGGAAAGGATTCTCACCAGTCTTACACTGTCTCCACAGCACCCATTCCAAAAGCTCTCTTAATGTGTGTGCTAAAATAAAGATGAAGAGGAGTGGAGTCTAAGGCTCCACTGATGAAAGTAATGTGCTAGTTCATCAGAGAGCATCTAGAAATGTAATTTCTAATGAGCTTTCTCTAAGTAGCACTGTGTGTTGATGTGGAGTGTACTCAGGACATTTACACCAGCAGTGCCTGTGAATCAGGATTTAATTCATTGATGTTAGAATTAAAGATCAGTTAGTAGAACAGCTCCAGCATCTGCTCATTGGACACCATGGGAAAGTAGATAAACTTGATATATTTTATGTTATATAAATAGTAACAATCTCCAAGAATTCATTAATTGATGGCCTAAAGGCTATGAAGGAAAGCATTACATTATAATTCCCAGCGCAACAGCTGAGGTTATGATTGTTCAAAAAAAAATCCAGTGAGGTCCAAAACTAATGTCAGATTTGGCTTCTATGAGCTGATTTTCCCCAGTCACATTCTCACATCAGTTTTGGTTTATTTTTCCAACTCTTTGAGCATTACATCTCTTTGCGTCTCTTTAAGTGTTATGAAACACAGAAGGGACTCAGAAGGGACCTGTAGGCTGTGCTTCACCGCACTGACTGTGTGATACCTGGGAGATCCCTTTCTTAAACTGGTTGGATCTCAACTCACTAAGGGATTCAGAAGTGCCTGCATGACTCTAGTAGTATTGAAGCTAGTCTCCTTTTGTTCTTGCAAGACTATCGTAAGGTGAAATAGTCCACTGTAAAGGTTGTGAAGACTGGGACCTTACACAACTTTTTACTTGCCTTATTTGATTTTGCCTAAAGTGGCTTTATCCCTGACTCTTAGCACTCTCTTGCAAGCTTTTGTCTTTCATCAGAGAGAATCCTAAATCCTTCACTTACTCTTTGATTTGTGAAAGCACTACAGAGCTGAATACTTTTCTTTCATTTATGAGGAAAAAGATTCAGACTGCATTTTGCACCATGGAATTTTGTGACCTGAGATCAAGAGATCAGACAAGCACGTGCAAACCATGTTAATGCCCTGCAAAACACAAAGAGAAAAGAGTACATTAAAAATTAGAGCAGATCTGTTCAGGCAAAATGAAAAAATGCAGTGCTTTCCTGGGAGAATAATAGTAAGCGCAGTCTGAATATTAATTAGTGGAAATAAAGCAAAAAAATATTACAGCTAGAACAAAGGGATATTTGCCACTGGAGTACTTCAGGGCCTGCTGAATAAATACACATACAGTACTTTCTAATGCTAAGCTTCTATGTGCTTTAAAAGTTAGTGACTTTGTACAAGCAAGCCCATTATGTGAAGAATTACATGTTTACTACCTACAGCGTATATATTTTTTAAAAGTAGATCTCTGAACTGTCCTGTCTATGTAACCTGCCCAGTGGTTTAGAAAAAGGCAGCTCGTATGTGGTTGTTTATGGAGCTTGGCATTAAAGCAGCACATTTTTCATGTCACTAGATGGTCACCTGCCAAAGTTGCCCCCATCTTGTTATCTGCTTGTGTGTTGATAATACACTTATCCTGGTTGTCTACAGTTAAATGAAGTCGATCAAACTTCCAGAGAGTATATCACTGTTCGTGTGCTATGAAAAGACTGAAAGGGAATTGGAGTGCTGTGAAAGGAGGTTAGTGTATACTTTTAAACTTTCTAAGTAATTCAAGCCTTCTAGCCTAATAATGTCAATAAAACACACCAATAATTTAAAAAAAAAGACCTGCAGATAAGAGGAGAGCTCAGACACTGGATGGCATGTAAAACATGGAGCTGCCTAACACGATTAGTATTTTTATACATGTTCCACCGTATACATGGTAATGTTTGCCGCAAAAGAAATGAACCTGAACTCAAGAAAACCATCCAATGTCTGGAATTGCACAGACATATTTAATAAGGGCTGTGAAGTCCAGTAGTCAGAAACTCAGAGTAATACCCGAAGATGTTCCTAAAATGGTATCTGAAAAAAACTCAGCACTGTTTTTCCGTCAGTCCAAGCTGGTGAGTGTCAGGATGCACCACGCAAGGACAAGTGCTATTTGCAATGGCCATGGGAGGAGTCCTGGTGGTCTCCACTCCCGCTCTGGGCAACCATGGGCAAGGTCAGCCAGGCAGGGCCCTTGTGGTATCTGGAAACCACCGAGATACTGGATAGTGCTCTGAACAGGTTTGGCAGTGAGCAGTGGAGCTGGGTCAATGTAAACACCTGCACTGCATCTGAGCTGCTAACTTCTGTAGAGGAATTTCTTCTAATTGGTCTGTGTAAAGAAAACTAATGTTAGGCAGGGAAAAAAGCACTTATTGGTCAGGAAGTGGATAAGAACTGCAATCTGACCCAGCTGTGTCTTGTCTGTGACAAAGAAAAGTGAAATAAATTACAAGGTCATTGCACCCTACCTGTATCAGACTGTCTTTCATATTCAATAAATGATGTGCGATTACAGTAAGCAGCTAGCTTTGAGGGAGTATATTTTGGCAAGGCCTCTCCCTGCTCTCTTCAGCCCTGGTACTATGGCTTTGAGCCATGGTATCCTCCTACCTGTCAAAATACTTCATTCTGAATGCACTGAGTGCTACCGGGTGTGGAGTAAGGCTGGTGTTAGGCAGCTGCCTCTGGAATGTGTCTCACCAGCGCGAAGTCACTGAACAGAGAGGTCACTCACCCTGTACCCACAACGGTCATTCTGACATTAACAGGACTTCCCTCTCCAGACCAGAGAGAGGTGGTTTTAGGAGCTAACAGGCTATTCTGTCTAGTTCTGTTTGTGGAGGATACAGCAAAGTCTCTGTCTCTTTCATCTGTTTTTCCCTTTTTCCCTCTCCAAAATGACCTATCAAGACGTTGTGGGGTTTTTTTGTTGTTTTGGGGTTTTCTGTGCTTAAGCGTTGTTTTTTTCTCATTTCTCATTTCTTTCTCTCAAATACTCAACATTTGAATTTGTTTCTTTTATAGGCAGCAGAAACTGAAGACAGATTTTCTTTGCTTCCCCTTACTGAACTCCTCTTGTTAAAAATGACTGATGCTGGTTTATCCTCTCTTTTGTGCTTTGAACAGATATCAACTCCCATGCTTTGAGAAAGGAACAGAATCACAGAATCACAGAATCACAGAATAGTAGGGGCTGGAAGGGACCTCTGTGGGTCACCTAGTCCAACCCTCCTGCTGAAGCAGGGTCACCTACAGCAAGCTGCACAGGATCTTGTCCAGGCGGGTCTTGAATATCGCCAGAGAAGGAGACTCCACAACCTCCCTGGGCAGCCTGTTCCAGTGCTCCATCACCCTCAGAGGGAAGAAGTTCTTCCTCATGTTCAGACAGAACTTCCTGTGCCTCAGTTTGTGCCCATTGCCCCTTGT
>Ga0065711_1051881_pt1 | contig 10196 bp, 8 predicted proteins | sample Hoacrofraction12_FD_59098 | JGI IMG/M metagenome (GOLD analysis project Ga0065711, IMG submission 59098) | Hoatzin crop microbial communities from Cojedes, Venezuela - Epithelial fraction 12 v2 (version 2) | ecosystem: Host-associated > Birds > Digestive system > Esophagus > Crop | place...
TTCTTGCTGGGATCGGATCTCCTGGTCTCTCTCCTCCAGCTCCTTGCTCATCCTGCTCACCGCAGTCCCCTGCACTTCTCGCTGCTTCTCCAGCTCCCGTATCTCTTCTTGCTGGGATCGGATCTCCTGATCTCTCTCCTCCAGCTCCTTGCTCATCCTGCTCACCGCAGACCTCTGCACTTCTCGCTGCTTCTCCAGCTCCCATATCTCTTCTTGCTGGGATCGGATCTCCTGGTCTCTCTCCTCCAGTTCCTTGCTCATCCTGCTCACCGCAGCCCTCTGCGCTTCTCGCTGCGTCTCCAGCTCCCGTATCTCTTCTTGCTGGGATCGGATCTCGAGATCTCTGTCTTCCAGGTCTTTATTCATTTTGCTTACAGCAATCCTTTGTTTTTCTTGCTGCTTCTCCAGCTCCTGTATGTGTTCTTGCTGGGATTCTGTCTTCTGGTTTTTCTCTGTCATGTCCTTTATAACCTGATCAAGAGCAGTTTTATGCATTTCTTTCTGCTTTTCCAGCATTCTCATGCGATCCTGGTATAACTTAATTTCTCCCTCCCTCTGTGACATGATGGCAGTCATATGAGTGAGATTCTGCTGCAAAGCTTTTACCTCTGCTGCTTCTTTCTGATTTTTCTTCTTCTGTGTTTCCACTTCCTCATTTTTAATTTTTAAGATAGACAGTGTAGTTTGGAGCTCTTGTTCAAGGGCGTGTTTCGTATCTGTAGCTGTGTTTGCTCGGGTTTCAGAGGCTGTGACTGATTCCTGAAGAAGTTTTATCTCCCATACCAGTTCTTCTTTAAGTGCTTGCAGTCTGTCCCGTTCATGCTGCAAAACAGGGAGGAAAAGACTCAATAATTCCATCTATATGTGTTTGGTTTTCATACTAGATTTGAACTCCTGCTCCAGTGGCAGTCAAGGGCTGACGTTTGAGCTTTTCTTTGAGGTAAGAAATGGCCCTTCACAGCATCTGCCAGTCTCACCAGGACATCCCTTCTTTGCTTCTCAGTGCTCTCGAGTTTCCTTTCCAAAGATGCCACCTCCTGATGCAGAGCCATAGCTTCCTCCTTTAGAGCAGCGGCCTCTTCCTGCAAGGCAGCTTGAGAGTTCTTCATGCGTTCTGCCATCTCTGTCTCTACAGCAGTAAAGGTGAAGGTGAAAAGCAAAGCAAAACCAAACTGATTTGCATCCTACAGAGAAAACATAATTTTCTTATCTGCCTGTGTTTTCCAGGCCCTAAGCCCACAGCGCCTTTTAAAGCACATATAAATGAAGGAAACTTCCAGACAAAGGAAAAAAGACTGAAAGTGGCAGGGTCAGAAGGATATGAAAATGTGTTTGCTCTTCTGCTTGTTGAAAGGCCAGGGCTAAGGGCATGGCAGCACATCACCCACAGTGCTAGAAGCAGGAAGAACCGACATCGCTGAAACAAGGACAGGGACAGCAGGTAACAGTCGACTCTAATGTCCTAAAGGAAAAGGAAGAAGAAGCAAAAGTGAAGACTGACTATGACACAGTTAATGGACCAGGAACACTTAAGAGACATTAGAGAACAGAACAGATGTCAATGTTGTGCTTGAGGATGCACTTTAGTATTTGTCCAGAAGAATGCTAGGAGAATATGTTGTGCACTGGCAGACAACAGAAGCAGGGAAATATTCAGTGTTACCAGGACAACAGCAAGGCAAGAACAACTGAGCATCACACCAGTACCGAGACCTGAAGCAAGAAGGACTACAGATAGACAGGAACTAAAACTGAACTGAATAAACTAGTAGACAGGAACTCAAGAGGGAAAGAACTGACCAGTGGGACAAGCAGGATCCAATGGCAGAATTTAAAGTATATAAGCTGTTGTAATATGTAACATACATAGTAAAAACTACAGATGTTACAGAAAAAGGGATGATCTAAGGCCTGGAAAACTCCCCTGTAAAGAGTCTGAAAAATGATCAGCAGTTCCATCTCAGAGAGGGAACGTGAAGAAACACTGAACAGGTAAAGGCATGACGTGAGCAGACAAGAGCCTGTGGGGGAGGCGATAAGCAATGCCCATACTTCCTTGTTCCTGCAGTCTGAGACAAGGAAAATAGGAAAATGAGATGAAAATGCAATTCTGATGTGGAGAGTGGAAAAACAATGATAAAGAAAGGAGCAGGGATGCCTGTCCAGCTATGATATAGAGAGGCCAGTAGCCCTGGCGGCTCTGCGATGGCCTGGAGGTTAGAGGAAGAGGTGACTAGTTACATGTGAGCAACAGTTTATAGATAAACCCAACTTGAACTATGTTACCAAAGACATAAGTAAGAAGTGACAAGGGAAGTAAGAAATTGTGTTTGCTGTGGCTGTGAGCACATACACCAAATCAGTATCAGCAAGAAAACAGGTAAGAAGGATGCAAAGGCACTAGGCACCAAAGAACTAGGAAAAGCAGCAGAAGAAAGGATGAAACAACACAGGAGCTTAACACTGAACTAATGCTCTGTGAATCTGCCATGGAAGAGGAAAAGGAAGACAATAAAAACAAGGCTTTTTGCACGCTGGCGCTTTTAAAGAGCATATGGAGAAGGATGCTGTGAGGCATCAGGCTACACCTACGCCTACAGAGCAGTGACATGTGACCTGAAGGCACCACCTCTGCACAGGTTTCACCACTAGCACAACCAGACGCACTGCCAGCCACCAGATCTTTCTCTATGAAAAGCTTTCGCTGGTAGTTCTGTAGATAAGTCTCGTGCTTGTTGTTTTTCCCCTCCTCCCATCTCCAGGCACTGCACTTTTCTTCTGCATGGTATCAGAGATCCCCACTGGCGAGACAGGATAGGGTCAGTGGGTTGGAAAGGAGAAGCTGTACCTTCCTGGTGGTTTTTAGCCAACTGTTTCTGCAGCTCTTGATTGTGGGCACTGAAATGATCCCTCTCAGCTTGCCTCCTGCTCAGCTCCTGCTCCAAGTCCTGTATCTTCTTCCTCGCATCATTCTGGAACAGGTAAGAAGAGAAACATTACTTCACAGAGCCACTGCTGGCAGGAGACAAAGAGGGACAAACACAGGGCAGAAACAGCCAAGGCAGAAGGGGGCAGCTGGACAGCACTGGCAAATGTGATCACGATTGTCCTTTCTCCCCATAGCAGCAAGCCAAACTGGCCTGTAAGAATTTACACCCCTTCTGGCTTTGGCACTCTGCTTGTCAGTTCACTCTAGCAGAGGGACAGGATTTCTGGGTGCACCAGAGACACGTTACCAGATCTTGCTGAATCTGCTTCAGGTGCTGACACAGGTCTTGCAGGGCTGCTGCCACTCTGTCCACTGTGAGCTCTGCAGGGAGGTCCCTGGCCTGAGAAACAGTCAGGCCCCAGACATGACCCTGTTCTGAAGAGAGAAGCCATTCTGTTTCAAGCTTTCCTTGAAGGGTCTCCAACAAACAAGGCCTCTTTATGCACAGGAGAAGGTGGCAGCGCCTTTGACATCATCCTAGAGCTTAGATTACAAGAAGATGTGTGTCATAGGCTAACGTTATTTTGATGACCACTAATGTCTGTGCTGCCCCAAGAGAGAATGCACATGCCCTATGACTCGACATGACTTGGGCCCTGTTTCATTTTGATGCTGGTCATTTCTCCACACACAGACATGAACTTGTCTATCTACAGGGACGTCAGGCTTTCAAGACTTCCCAAGGCCTGAATCAGCCTAAACTGAAAGGATGAGTCTCTCATATTGGGACTGCGAGAACCACCCCTCCCTCCACCTGCTCTCCTGTAGGCGCTCTGTAGACTTGTTAACCCAGCCTCCCACACTTGCCTGAACTCCATGGGACTAAGTCTCTGCTGTCACAGATCACGCGGTGGAGAACCACGTGCAGCTCATCCAGCTGGGATCGGGCTTCGCAGTGGGCACTGTTCGCCTGCTGGCACTCTGTGGCCAATGCCTTCGCTCTGTTCTCTGTGCTACAAAGCCTCAAACGCAGTTGAGACATCTCAGCCTCCAGCATGTGCAAAGAGTCCCTTGAGCACCGTTCGCCTGCTCGGGACTCCTCCAGATCCTGCAGCAGCTGCTTCTCTCGAGTTGCCAGGCCAGCCTCCTTCTCCAGCACTATGTCCTGCAGTGACTGTATCTGTAACACAGATGCACAGAGAGTCAGGGACAGTGCTGCTACCGAGGCAGCACAGTGGGAAGCAGAGGAAGGAATGAAGGAGAAATTGCTTCAAGCAAAAACACACTGGAAACAGAAGGCACGCAGCCAAGGATTCAAACTGAGCAAAATAAGCTAGAAACAGGTATCTGGAGGCTAAGGGGCCAAAAAGAAGTCTCCCCATTACCAAAGGACCGGTCGTTCTGTCAGGCTTTCATGCCTTCCAACCTCAGAAATGAAGCTCTGTGTGTGTGAGTGAGGGTGAGAGTGGGTGGGTGGCAGGGCAAGGTGGCAGATCAAGCATCCCTGCATGGAGAGCGGGGCTGCCAGGGATTCTTAGGAGTAGAAGGGGAGACAATTAGCATCCTTGGTGGTGCGTCTCCAAACTGCCAGATGAACTGGCTGAGGTGGAAGCACCTTCCACAGACTGCAATAACCACTGTTTCACCAGATTGCTCCGTGCAATGAAGTGTAGAAACACCATCTGGGGAAACATTTGTAACAGAGGTACTGAGAAGCTCCAAAGGAGTCCTCTGTTTCTTCTCAGAGATTTAATGCTGTGAACCATGAGAGAGCAGGGGAAAACATAGGCAGAACACAGCAGTTCGCAGCCTTGACCTCAATGGGCAAAGTCTCTGGGGAGAACACAGAAGGAAGTGTTATGTTGCAGAGAGGGGAAACAAGTTGGGGCCTAGAAGCTGCAAGTGGTTTTCTGTGACCCTGGAGAAGAGGATGCTAGTGCATAGGTCACCTGGTTGTTGAGCTCTTGTATTTCTCTTCTGTGGTCTGAATGGAGCTGCTGGGCTTGGTGAATAGCAGAAAGAAGCTGAGACACCTCGTTGTGCTGGGCAAGGTTGTCTTCTTCCAGGGTTCTGAGGCTCAGTTCCTTCTCTTCCAGAGACAGAGTCAGCCTGAAAGAAAGAGCATGCAACTCATTACTACATGGTCTTAGGACTTCCACCACCAAGGGGAAAATTACTTTGTCTGCTGCGGTTTGTCTAAACAACTCAGCTGCTCGTTCAGTCCTCAGGCAGGTTGGCAGTCACACCCAGGCATGTGCCCACCACGCCTACTTCCACAGAAGAAGGCTGAATTACTGGGTAGATACCCGATCATTTTTTGATGCAGCAATGTGAATATAAACATAACGAAGTCTTGAAATGAAGACGTTAGGGAAGAGGAAGATTTTTATTTTGACTAATGAGACCCCAAGGGAGAGGTTTTGTTGGTAACGAAGAGACATTTTCTTCCTCTAGCTCATATGTCCTAGTAGGAACAGCAGCAACTGACAGCCAGGTGATCGCTGGGGAATTGTGTAAGACTTGCCAGCACCCACTACTTTCAGCTAGAGAAACGAAGGCCGATATCAGAAGTGGTAATGGAGGCTTGGAGGAAATACTCAGATCCTTATATAAGATGCAGGATCCCTCATATGGGAAGCAAGACTGCACTGCCTTTTATTTCTCTCCTTCAGTGAAGGCATGTGTTGAAGACTGGCAGGACTTTACCAGGTGAAGTAGCCTACCTACCCTTTCCCTTCTCTCTTGCATTCCTTGGACAGTCAGTAACATCTGTAGCTGTTGAGGCCGGCAGAGACCCTGCTCGAGCCCCTCTAGACACCTGTTGGGATTTTTTGAGAAACGAGGAAACAGATGGCAATAAGATATATTCCTGTTTCTTGGGTGCCTGTCCTGGTTTTGGTTGGGTAATTTTCTTCCCAGTAGCTGCTATGTTTTGGGTTTAGTATGAGACGAGTGTTAATAACAAACTGGTATTTTCAGTTGTGGCTAAGAAATCAAGGACATTTTTCAGCTTCCCATGTTCGGCTGATGAGCAGGTGGGTAGGAGCTGGGAGGGAGCACAGCCAGGCAGCCAGCCCAAGCTGGCCATGGAAATATTCCATACGATGGACGGCATGTTCAGTTTACGAATGGGGGTTGGCCAGGGGGCAGGGACCCTTTCTCCTGGTTTTGATCTTTTCTGTGAGTTTGAATTTTTTTTCTGCGAGTTTGGGGAGTTCTGTGAAATCCGCAAGTTTTGTGATCGCTGCTCAGGGACTGGCTGTGCAGTCAGTTGTCGGGTGGTGAGAAAAATTGTATTATGTATGGCTTGTTTTGCATATTCTCTTACTATTGTTTTCTTTGTCTTATTAAACTGTCTTTATCTCCATCCACAAATTTTACTTTTTGTCCATTCTCCTCCCCGTCGCACTGAGAGGGGGCAGGAGGGAGTGAGCAATGGCATGGTCCTAGTTGCCGGCTGCCAGGTCAAACCATGGCCGTGTCTCAGAGGGGAATCTGGCTTAGTTCAAAATCAAGGTTTTAAGCTGGCTTCTGCCAACGAAAGGTATCAAGACGGAAGACTGATACAGACCCCAAATATTTAAAGTTTGCTGGACCCAAGGTAGAGCTGACGAGTGTATCTAGCTCATTGTACCACAGCTCATCCTGTCTCCTCTGGTGTGTTTCAGGTTTGAAATCCCTGAAAGGTTCATGTAACAGTATTAACAGGCTGACCTAATGAAAGAACACCTCCTTTCATGGAAAGAATATTCCAAAAGCCATTGCCTTCAGAAAAAACTGTAATGGAAGGACTGAAACAAAAGAAAATGAAACACAACATGAAGAGAATAAAATGTACCTGCATGGATAGTTCAGAACTCTGCACTCTGCTGAGTGCTGCCAGAGCCACTTGTATATGCAAAAATCTGAAAGAAGGAATCCATTAAACAGAATGGAGTCTCACAGGCTTTCATTTACCTTGCTTTTTCACTCTCTAGGACCTTCAATGAAGCCTGAAATTCGCTGTTGTGATGCTCCACTTCTTCCCGTCGACTCCTCTCCCCCTCCAAAGACTGCAGACACACTTGCAGCTCCTTGTTCTGATGTTCTACCTCCTCCCATTGACTCCTCTTCTCCTCCAGGATCTTCTGGAGGTGCACAACCTCCAGCACCTTCTGCCTTGACAGTTCCTGTGCTTCACTCAGATCTTGCTGAGCTTTGCGGCGAATCACTTGCTGGGACTCTTCGGAGGCTGCCAGCTGAGACATCAACTCTTCCACCTCGAGCAAAACATAACAAAGCAGTCAAAGACTACAGCCTGTCACTGTCAGCCGCATCACATACTGTGAGGAAAGGAAAAGAACAACTTTAAATTTCACCCTATTATGAGAGTACCAGATTCATAACAGATACAGCCAAATTGTTGGAAAATCTAAGTGGGTCACCATGTTTCTCTGAAAAACCACCCTAAAAAGCAAGGCTAGCAGTAACAGGCCAGCAGAAACCCATCCTGATGGTGACTAGCAAGCAGGCAAAAGGACTAGCCCACCTGCCCAGAGCAGCAGCTGCGACTCAGCTGACCAGTAAGCCTCCTTCAGACCAGCCGAGACGGAGGCCACAGTATCCTGGCAGTCAGAGGGATCACCCCACCAGCCTGGTGGGCATTGGCAAGGCGAGAAGGCCAGACACCGCCTGGTTGATGACTGGAGTAGCTATTGCCATTTCTGTCACCTGTTTTTGTAGAGCATCTCTCTGCTGAAGAAGGATATTCATTTCCTCTTTGATGGTTTTGATTTCTTCTTTGTGCCTCTTCTCCTCTGCCTTGATCTTACCCTGAGTTTCCTGCAGCTCTGTTTGAAGCCTTTCTGTGGTGTTCTGGAAACACAAATGGAGAGCAAGCTACTGGGACCTGCCATGAGGTCCAGCTTTTTCCTCTTTCTGTCTCAAAACCACATTCGTTCAGCTACTTCCTTCTGCTTCTCTACCCAGCTCTGCTTCCATTGTAACCCTTCCTTCTTGTTGCTGATCTCTGGAGCTTACCAGGCTCTGTGCTTTCATTGCCTACAGCAGTCCTTGCCTCCTCAGTCCCAGGAGTTCTGTTTTACTTGCTTGTTACTGCCCTTCATGCTGCTACCTGGTGCGCTCTGCTTATGTCCAGTTGCCAATTGCCTGTTCTTTCAAACTACCCTACTAGTCAGGCTTACCTGCCCGTTTTCTTGCTGCTCTTTCACCTCCTGCCTGAGCTGCTCTAGCTGCTGGCAGGCTTCTCTTAGCTCTCCCTGAGTCTGGAGTAGCGTCTCTAATAAAGCATTCTTCTCGCTCTCCTTTTCTAGCAGGACCTGCACAGAAGTAAAGAGAAGACGAGTTTAAACTTACCACACAAAATTTGTGTGGCAAGACTCAAAGGCTGATGGGCTCACACATTCTCAAAGCACCGGGCTGCTGGTCTCCTAAGTCGTTATCTGCCCTCTTGGAGACACAGCTTCCTAAGTGAGACTGCCAGTATCAACATGGTCCATCCACTGTCCCTCTGTCCAATCTCCAACAGACTCGTACTCATCTAACAGGAAAATGTGTGGCATTTCTCCAGTGTCTCGCCTTGGTGGTGAGGGTATTCCTCATCTTCTGCTGTGTCCCATTTGTCTTTGAACAGTGACTTTTGCACCTAGTTAGCAGTAGAGAAAATGCAAGGCTCCCAGAGGGCTGAAGCTTGCAGCTCCTTCAGAAAACATATTCTAGGTGGGGTTTGCGGAAAATTACTTCCGTTTTATGGTATTCAGCAGACGCTGGTAAAGTACTGACATCACAGGGACACACTTGTCACCTCTGAGCACTGCCCCGCCATTTCAATACCTGTATACACAGTTGGGGGTACTGCTGTCCCTCAGCCGGCGGCATCAAGAGGACTTTGGGTAGGACACAAGTAGGACTCTCGGTGTATGACAGGGTTGCTTTGGCACAGGAGAGCTAGGCCCAAAGTACCTTACCAGCGAGTGACTTAAAACACAGCCCAGAAGACACCTCTGTTTTACTGCTCAGAAGTATTTCAGAGGAGTCTTTAGAAATATTCTTCTTTGTCAACAACCCTGCTGCACCCCTCCCTGTCCCCCCCAAACAAAAATCCCATCCTCGTGGGGATTCAGTCCCACAAACTCCGTTTGGTTTTAAGTGTAGTGAAGGCCATAAGCACATATCAGTAAATATCAAAAGAGGATCTTAAAAGAACAGTGAAGATACTCTGAGTCTTAAAATAAACAGAAAACAATAGCAGCACAAAAATCTAAAGTGCAAGGTGACATTTCCTCCTGGCTTCCTATGAGAGGTCTCATTCCTAGTCCCAAAGATAGCTCTGCACGCCCTTCACCCCACCAAATTCAATATAGAAAACATGCAGGGCATGCTCCACACAGCCCGATACCCAGCCATCTCCCACGGCTCTAGCCTTGCAGAAAACCAGAATTCTCCTTTCACAGTCTTTACCTCTTGCTTGGCATTTTCAACTCTGGTTCGTTCCTCTTCTTGTCGAGCTTGCATGGTAGCAACTTTCTGCTCCATATCAAACAGGTGCTTCTCGTGCTCCCCTTCTGTCTCTGCCTTCTCCTTTTCCCATTGCTCCAGCATCTCCTGCAGCTCTGAATGGTGTCCTTCCCGCTCGCTTGCCTGAGGAGGGGAGGAAAAGACTTCAAGATGAAGTCCCAGCCAAGCTCCTCAAAAAAATGTGATGCTTCAACCCTCCCACAAACCCCTACCCAAACGGTGCCCCGTAGTGGCTTTGTGCCCTCCATAAATCATCCTACCAAGAAACTTAGAAGGAGGGTCAGCACGGGGAAGAGAAGGAGGTGTTACCTTCCCCTCTCTGATGGCCGCCTATTTCCTAGCACCTCTCGCCTCAAGATTTCTCTCTATTCTCAGAGCCTCCATTTTCAAAGGTCACCTCCCTTTCCACGAATGAGGAGGTGCAGATGGACTGCAGGGTGAGACAGAGACTAGTGCCCTGATGCCCTAGTCACAGGACAGGCCAAAAACTGCAGTACCAGGAACGAGGAGCCTGTTCCATATGCTTCAAGCCCAAAGACAGTACCTCTGTCAACCGTGAAAGGACAGAGAGAGAGGAACAAAGTTCCTGTGACTGCAGCTGGCAGGAACGTGAGGAGTCTGCTTCATGGAGGACAGGAGAGGTGCCCGAGGACTGGAGAAAGGCCAATGTCACTCCAATCTTCAGAAAGGGCAAGAAGGAGGACCCAGGGAACTACAGGCCGGTCAGCCTCACCTCCATCCCGGGAAAGGT
>Ga0065711_1051882_pt1 | contig 10195 bp, 2 predicted proteins | sample Hoacrofraction12_FD_59098 | JGI IMG/M metagenome (GOLD analysis project Ga0065711, IMG submission 59098) | Hoatzin crop microbial communities from Cojedes, Venezuela - Epithelial fraction 12 v2 (version 2) | ecosystem: Host-associated > Birds > Digestive system > Esophagus > Crop | place...
CCTGGGTCCTCCTTCTTGCCCTTTTTGAAGATTGGAGTGACATTGGCCTTTCTCCAGTCCTCGGGCACCTCTCCTGTCCTCCAGGACCTCTCAAAGATGGTGGAGAGTGGCTCAGCAATGACATCCGCCAACTCCCTCAGCACTCATGGGTACATTCCCTCAGGGCCTATGGATTAGTGGGCATCCAGATTGCTTAAGTGATCTCTCACACAGTCCTCCTCAACCAAGGGTGGGTCATCCTTTCTGCAAGCTTCCTCTTTTACCTCCAGGGCCTGGGATTCCTGAGGGCCAGCCTTAGCACTGAAGACTGAAGCAAAGAAGGCATTCAGTAGCTCTGCCTTCTCTGCATCTTCTGTCACCAGGACACCCACTTCATTCAGCAGCAGCCCCACATTATCCCTAGTCTTCCTTTTGCAGCTGATGTACTTGAAGAAGTCCTTCTTGTTGTCTTTGACATCCCTTGCCATATTCAATTCCAGGTCGGCCTTAGCCTTCCTCGTTACATCTCTACATGCTCTGACCACATTCCTGCACTCTTCCCAAGTGGCCTGTCTCTCTTTCCACATTCCATTGACCTTTCTCTCCCATCTGAGTTCCTCTAGAAGCTCCTTGCTCATGCATGTGGGTCTCCTGCCTCCTTTTCTAGATTTCTTTCTCAGGGGGATGCACCAATCCTGAGCATGGAGGAAGTGATGTTTAAACAACAGCCAGCACTCTTGGACCCCCCTGCCTTCTAGAGTCCTGACCCATGGGATTTGTCCAAGTAGGTCCTTGAAGAGGCCAAAGTTAGCTCTCTTGAAGTTCAAGGTTTTGATCCTACCTATCGCCCTGCTTCCTCCATGCAAGATCCTGAACTCCACCATTTCATGGTCACTGCAGCTGAGTCTGCCTCCACCTTGTTGAATTTCATGAGGCAACAGCTTGGTGTCGTCAGCAAACTTGCTGAGGGTGCACTCAATCCCACTGTCCGTGTCGCTGACAAAGATGTCAAACAGCACCAGTCCCAGCACTGACCCCCGGGGAACGTCACTCATAACTGGTCCCCACTTGGACATCAAGCCGTTAACCACAACTCTTCAAGTGCAGCCATCCAGCCAATTCCTTATCCACCAAGTGATCCGTCCTTCAAATCCATGTCTCTCCAATATAGAGACAAAGATGTCATGTGGGTCAGTGTCAAATGCTTTATTCAAGTCCAGGTAGACGACATCATTTGCTCTTCCCTTATCCACCAACACAGTAACCCAATCATAGAAAGCCACCAAATTCGTCAGGCACGATTTGCCCTTAGTGAAGCCATCATCACAATTTACATGGACTTTAAGGCAGCTTGATAGACAACATAATGTGGAAAAAATGCTGATCTACAAGCTCAGCAAGTATGGTGAAAAGGAGAAGGTATTTGCACAGATAAAAAGTAGGCTTAAACATCAAAGACAGAGGGTAATTTTGAACTTCAGAAAGAGGAATGCAACTAATGGACCTCTACAAGGGTAGTAACTAAGGATAAGTCTGTTCAGTTTTTATATAAGTGACCTAGAAGAGGTAATGCAGCTTGCCGACAGAGTAGGAGCTAGAGTGAAAGACCAGTTATCAAGTGAAAATTGGCCTAGACTAGAATCTTTGTGGCTTAGAGTAGAGCTGAGACTACTAGTGATGGAAATGAAACACACACATCAAGCAGATGTGTGATAGAAAACACTAATAAAGAGAAGGATCTCAATGAAGTAATCTGGAATAGAAATTTTATTAGATTCTAAAGTAAAATAACTGAGAAAATTACCATAAATATAAGTTAGAATAATAGTTGCCAGAAGACAAATATTACTGAATATTCAAACAAATCTTTGAATGCATGTTACAAATATATTCGTGTAAATATATCCAGAGCAGAAAAGCACTCCAATTATAAAAGTAACTATCAATCATCCCAAAACTTAAAGGAGATGTAAGCAGCTTTCTTCTCCTTGTTAACAGGAAATAGACCGGATGTGATACTGTCTACTTTCAAAGCAGATGTAAGGATCCCAAAAAAAGAAGTATAAGAATTTTTTCTTGCAGAAATGTATTGGGTTATCATTGTAATACATGAACTAATCAATCAGATGACCTCATAGTTTTGGATTTTTTTGCCATTTTCTCCATCAGCATTTTCTTGCTCTACATTTTGTGAAACAGTTATAAATGCAAAGTTTTTTATATATTTTCAAATATTGAAGGTGAAATTCTGCTATCCATGCTTTTACCTCTTAGATAATTTGTAAAAACAGTGTATTTTGATGATGATGATAAAACACCTTAGAGAATTAATACAGTGTCTCTTATTAATCTGAATTTGTATACGCAAATGTAACATATGTAATTCATATTATATCATTGCTGCGTAAGATAATGTAAATTTTCTTATCCTGGAACCTTCTAAATCATGATGAAATTTTTGGTACTGCAAACTGCTCTTGGCTAAAATATTTTCTTTTCAAATACAAAAGCTGAAAATTGGTTCACTCTTTGACCTGCAAGCCAAGCTCCCCAAAGCCTGATGCAAATTAAAATGGCTGAGTTATAAATATCTCTGAAGCTAGATTTATAATGGAAACACAACCAGATCCTTCACTACAGCAGTACTCATGGGGGCTATTAGGGCTGTTTATAGAGTTATCAGCACCAAACTATAAGTTAATGAGGAAGAGCAACTGACTGTAATAAAACGCCCCTGAACAAGAAGGGAGCATTACAAAATGCAGGAGCTGAAAATTCCTATTCGGCTTTCCACTAGCTGTGTCCCTGTGTACAGCTTCTTTGTTCCTCATTCTGCTTCAAGAAAACACTGCCTTAGCTTCCTATATTTTCATGTGTTGAATTCAGTAAGTACATTTTCATAGGGCTGAGGAAAGGATGTGTGTGAAACCTAAAGTTAGAAGCCAGTTGTCAAAAAACAATTTACTATTCTCATCTAATCTCACCCTTCCCTCTGTTCTCCTTATTATTACATGGCTGGGAACACACCATAGGATGACAGCAAGACAAAATTAGAAATGGCTCCATTTGACGTTTGTGCCATTTCACATCAATCTACTCCTGCAAGTCTTATTGTTAACATTTGAGCATGGCACAGAGTACAGGTGTCTATGGCTGACAATCAGTGCTTGAGAAAAGAGTGCATAAAGACATGGCTTAGTTAATGTTAGGGTATAGAGGCAATGTGGCCAAGGGAGACAATTGCCATTATTCCAGTCCTACAAATGTATCACTAGGTGAATTTAATACATGCTATGAGTGTTGCTATAAAGCATTCACTGTAGAAGAGACAATAGAAATATTCTTCTCAATTGAGAGATGATTGATGACAGCTCAGAGTGATCAGGTTTTTGTTTTCCAGCCAGAAGTCATTCCACTCCATTTTGGAAAAGATATTTAAAAGACAGATTGAGTGAAATGCACTGGTAAATAATGTTGCTGAAGGTAGATGTGTGCACCTTTGAACTCACCTTGATTATTTTACACTGGCACATACGAGCTGCAGGAAGTGTTCAATATGTCCCATGTCTTGGCTTAAGACATATGCATCAAGAACAAAGCAAATGACGAAGTAACTGCCTTCACAGTAATGATTTTTTTCCCTTGTCGTCTACGTGCATTCTCTTTTCTGAACTGCATACATGTAGTTCTTAGTGAAAGCAATAAAGAGATAATTTGGACAAGATGCATGCTTCATAAAAAGCTACATATAGTTTTCATGTGTCTGGCTTAAATTAGTGAGTGGTTTAAGAATGTAAAACATTTCATTGCATACAACTTCAACCCATCCCAAATACTATTGTTTGAAATGCAGTAGCATAACGAACCCTCTTTAAAATTAGACCTCCCTTTGGGATCCCCGAAGCCTGTGCTTTCTACCTGTCACCTTCATTTGCAGGATTGCTGCTACCTTGGTTTTCTATCTCCATATAACCTCCTGTGACAGTGAATGGTGACAGGTGATTGGTAAAGCTAATATGAGGATGGCTATGCCATTTCACAATTTTGCTCTGGACTGCAACAAAACCACAAGCCTTCAGAGTGCAGGAACTGAAATTCCCTGTGACAAAATGGGGTTCTGCTGAAATCTGTTTTCTCCAGTCTAGCCCAGGCAGGATTTGTTACGGCCTCCTTTCCTGTGCACAGGGAAAGAAAAGTGAAAATACAGAGATTAAGCAATCTACATTTCTCAATTTCATTTGATCATATCCCACTCTGGTCCTCAGCTAAGAATGTGACAACAGTTTTTAACCAGAAAAGTATGGACAACAGGTTATCCTCAGCGGTGTTGCCAAGTTAGGTGCCCGCTATATGCCTGTGCGGGACAGCTTTTATGGGAAACCCATTAAACCGGTCTTTCATCAGTGTGCCTTCTCCCATTATACATTACGCTGGAGGACTTGCTGATGCATATAGGGATTACTCTGCACCCATGACTGCAAACGTGGACCTTTGCCTGCTCCAGGAACAGGCATCCCCTGCTTGCAGGAGACACATCCAAGGTTCACCTTATTTGGCTTCTTATATGCCTTTGAGACAAATGGCCACAATCTGCTGAGGAATTAAATTACTGGTCTGGAGGAGTGTGAAGGGCCGGAGGGAGGGCATGGGATATGCCTGCTGCCCTCAGAGGAAAGAAGACTCTCACCGAGTGCCTCCTGTCTCTCCACTGCTGTTAGCAAGGATGCTCATACAGCAAGAAACAGGATACCTTGCACTCCTACTGCGAGCTGGGAGCTGGGCATGTTATGACTCTAGTGGCAAAAATGGTTATATGCTACAGATACATTAAGTATCTGTATTGGATACAGCATGCAGAACTCCTTAAGATAAGGACTCTGACTTAATTCAAGCATCGTTCTTATCCTGCTGTGTCTATAGGAAGTCTAAAAGACCAAGATGCAAGAGCTTTAGATGTTATTACAGATTCTTTTGATTTTTAAACCTACAATTATTTTTAAGCAGTGAGGAGAGAGAAAAATAATCCTTCAGCATGTCTGCTGGGCTCTTCAGAAAGAACGTGCTCATAGACTTACTCTGTGTACTTCATATGCTGCACAATTGCCGTGGAGGAAAAAAAGAGAAAATTGCACATTTAAACTAAATTAAATTCAGAACCTCTAATATGTCAGGTCACAGAAGACATGTACACATTTAAATAGGACTGCTGCTTTGGAAACCAAGTAGCTCTGAAGTCCATCTACATGGCTGATCTTGACTCATAAATGAAAAATGCACATTCCCCATAAAATACTTTTCGAACAACGGTGCCCACCTATTTTTAGCACAAAAAAAATTGCATTAATCCATATTGTTGTGAAACTCCTGATCTGCCCTTGAGAGTCCTTCCCAGGATTTTCAATTATCAGTCTTACAAGGCAGGCTTCTTATAAGTTCCTAATTTTTAATAGGTGGCTAAAAAGTAGAGAAGCAACAAATACAGAATGGCTTAGGTTTGAGGTGCTTCAATACCAGCATAAAATGTCTTCATCTGGAGCTGTATGACTAACAGTTGCAAGTTCTTAATTCCCTTAAGGAAAATCAAGTGTTGGATCAACAAGGATATGTTGATTACAGAGCCAAAATTGCTACAGTGACAGACCAGGCAGAAGGTATTCTCAGTAAGGGACCATTGTTATTAAACATACTGTCACAGAAAATTAGGCCAAAAGCAGATCACACTTAAAGTGACTGCACAGCAAGACACACCCTTTTAAATTAGACTGTTCTCCTGCACTCCACAGAGTTAGTTCTGTGCTGGAGTTTAATTTAATTCAACACAACTCTTGCTGTAGTCAACCTTTTGGCTTCCACCATCTTTTCTCCCATGTTTTGCATCTTATGGAGACTATTTTTAAAATTAATTAGCTTATCCAAAATAAAGCAGAGAAAGATGCAAATCACAAACTAATGTTTAAAAGCACTATCATATGCAATACACTATACTGTGGTAGCTGTTAATTTTATGCTGTAGTAACTACTTTTCTAGGAAAAAGAAACGATTTGCAAGGAAATTATTTTGAAGTCTTTATTTACATAAGACCCTTAAAATGAATGTGGAAATGAAATGTTAGATAATGAGAAAGGAGGCAGCTAGTGAGTAGTGGAAAGATGAGTGCTAAGAAGAAGAATTTTAAAAAGACTAAATCTTGACCAACAAATGAGTATCTGCTGTCAGGATTTCATTTGGCCCCAATCCTGTAAGTTACCTGCTCCACAGAAGCAACCTTTGTGCTCATTAAATACAAAAGAAATCTTCCAGACAAGCAGATCTGATTTCTTAAGAAATATCTTAAGAAAAGCTACGGTTAATGTGACACATTATCCGCTTAGTAGGACCTGGTAAAACATTAGGAAATATACAGTATGGTTGATTATTATCAATTCATCATTCGAGTAGTACTAATAGACCTTAGCCAGCACTGGTGACCTCTGTGCTAGGCACTGCACAACCCCCCTGAAACAGTTGGTTCTTGTCCCCAGAGATTTATAATCCCAACTAACAAAATAGGGCTAGACCAGGCAAAAAAAATGCAGATGAAGACCTAACTGCAGCTCAAAAGGATATCAACGCATCAGAAACTTCAGCAAAGTGCTGATTCATTGCCTCTTGGGAATTCTGTTTTTATGTATTTACCTTTTCTATGGGTATAACACAAACAAATCCTTGCCAAAATGCAAACTTCCTGCCATTTACATGCCAAACATGAAAGCAGTAGAGTTAGACCAGGCGTCCTGTATGTAAGGATAAGAGAAACCTGCTAGGAGAATCTGCAGGGTCAAGAGGAACCGCAGAGAAAATGGTCACAGAATACCATAATGAAGGTTTATTTTCAGTTTCAGAATCTATGCCCCATCAGATTGCCTCCTATAGCCAATGTAACTTGCCTATGAATAGGGGAAACATTCTTCTTAAGAAAGCTGGAAATGAGTGGTCTGGTTGAAAGTGCTGTGAAATAAAAGCAACAATCTGAAAACTTTAGTCAACTACAAATTGTCCCCAGAACAACAACAAAAAAGCTTTGTCATGAAACATGTATAAAGCCAGATTCTATGCAGGCCTGTCCTGCATCTGATACTGAAGAATGTTTCACTTACTGCTTGTATAACAAAGTACATTATTAAATTTTCAGACAACTAAAAGGGAATAACAACTTCAGAGTATAGGATTAGGAATGAAAGAGTTCTTGTTAAATTATATAAATGGTCTGAAATAAAATAAGAAACATTTCAGTAAAGATGAGTGATAAGTATTCCACTTACATAGGCATAATCAACTGCACATAATTACAGGAAGAGTACTGATGTGGTAGGCAGTAACTATGTAAAAAAGAACCTGATGGATTGCAAACTCAACATGAGCAAAATAACCAACAGTTACAGTTGGAATAAAACAAGTTTCATGCTGAAGCACATAAATAGGAGTGCCATATATACAAAATACAAAGTAATTCTTACACTTCACTCCTCACCGATGAAATCTGTGCCCAGTTTGAGACATCGCTTCCCAGGAAAAATATGAAACCAACACAGAGAGCAAGGAAGAAATCATCAGGGATCTAGAAACATGGTCTGCGTGAAAATATGGACTTGGCTTTTCTTACAGAGGACTGAGAGACACCCAATGGCTATGTTCAAGTATACATAAGGCATGTAGAAAATAATTTGTTTTTCACATCCTTGGTCGGCAAAACAAAAAATAGCAAGTCTAAACTGGGTAATAGAACATGTGGTTAGACATCAGGAAACAGCTTTCTTGCTCTAGAGACTGCACCATTTATTTTACTATCAAGTATATGTTACAGGCCTGCATCTAGGGCTCGCTCTAGGCTGTTTGGGTGCAGGGAAGATGCTGATCCTTTGCAGTATTGCTTGCTTCTGCTGCCGAGGGATAAGTCCCCCAGGGCCAGCCTCGCACCCGCCACCTGCCTGCTGGCCAGCCCAGCTACTGCACGCCCAGCCTGCAAAGAGGCAAAGCAAAAAATGATGATGGACATAGGCAGGGAAATTCCTTGAAAGCCTCCATCTCCTGCAGGGTTGGGTAAAATTATCCTCCATTTCATCTGTGACCTTGGTAAATGTAGATGATGTTCTTTATTGCTCCTTAGTGTGTAGCAACTTTTTCTTTCATGTCACTGAACAAGCTTTGCATTGACCTTTGAGAGTCTGACTGGGCAAAATCCCTATCAGTTGCGTTGCCCCACTCGGTGCAACCTGTGCCTGAGACTTGCTGTACTGCAATTTTTCTGCACATTTGATTATGCTGGATACTGCTGGGCTGCTTTATATCAACATTTTTTTAACTTGAGACTATTTTTGGAAGGCTGAAAAATGTCCAGGGAATATGGTTCACTTGCATTCACAGACGGGCTGTTTGTATATGTTTATTAATCAGTTTAAAAACTACAAAAGCAACAACAACAAAACACTTCTGTATCTTGTCAACTTCACCTGGCATTTACAGAGAAAAGCCCAGATGTGCTAGGAAATATCTGGCCAAGTGGCAAGTTTGTGTGTTTTATTAAGCAACAAATAGACAAGTTTCTTCAAATGCTTAAGATTCTCCATCGATTTTCTGGCAAATATCTGTATTATTCTCATTTCAAAACACCAAATGGCTCACACTAGGAACAGTACAGATTAACTAAAACTGTTTTCAGTTTTTGGAAAATACACATTTTAGATGCACATTTTGATTAGAAAATAAACAAACTATGAAGATAGGACTTGTTTTTGTGCTTTCTGTAAATCAAAACCAATTAAAACAATTGAAGTTTGTTCATTCTTTTTTTAAACAGAAAATGAAGAACACTTCCGCAGTCAGCAATTGACTTGGGGACACTGAGGAAGTGACTTCTAAAAAAGATTTTTTTATATTATTTTTCATATTCATATAATTTATAAGAGTAGTTAACATCTAGCCTATGTATGGAGAAAAGAAACAGGCAGTCAAAAAAAAAAAAAGTGGAGTTTTGATCTCAAGAAATTCAGCATAGCACACCTAGCTCTGTGTACAATAAAGGTATGAGTCTGCTCCCTTAAATATGTACATTTGCAACCTTGATGTCTGCATCTAAGGTGGGCTTTTTCTGGATTCTATCTAATCAATGAAAGGAAGAGACGTATCTGGAGAGAAATTATTCTGTCCTATGTTAGCTACCTAACTTCAAAATGAGTACTTTTTTTTCATTATGTTTGCTAGCTGTGGAAACGAGTAGTGCCTTTTTCTTCCATTGGATATAAAAGGAGTCTAGACAACTACATGGATCGTGATGTCCACCCTGCAGAAATCTGAAGCGTTGAAGATGAAACCCAGCCAGGATAATACAGAGCCTTATTATACTTGAGATCGGCGACCTGACAAATCATACATTCCTCCCCACCAGCTTAGTCAGTTACAGAATTAATTGATGGTGACTCTGTCCAAATGATGCCAGATGAATTTTATTTACACCTACAGTTGCAAAGTTCAAATGGCCCACTAGAAAAGAAACCGAGCACTGGACTCACTCTGAGCTGCAAGCTGTAAAACGAACACTTAGCATTAGATAGCACTTGATGACCCCCCTGCGCAGGACAAAGCAACAGAGACTGCTCAGGACAAGCAGTTTCAGAATTTTAAAGCCCACCAGGTAAATATTCTACTTATTCAGTTTCTGCTGACACACAGATAATTGCCAGTAGCTGCAATGAGTTGAGGAGCTACAGTACGTAATCCAGCGTGCTATACAAATATACGTGTTCTTCTATTATTCATACCATGACATTTGTTGGTTGTCTCCAGAGTAACAAGTGAGCCTCCTATGGTTCACAAATTACCTGAATTATGCATGGTTATGGGCAGGCATTCACCATGTACAAACTGGTTTTGAATCATACATTTCCTGGGGCAATATTTCTCATGGTAACTAGCAAACTTTTTAGGTCTTTCAGAGCCTGCTGCGTATTAGTAATTACTACTGTGGCAGTGATCCTAGCATGCATGCTTTCTGGTAAATGTGGGAGATAATGAATGTGTACGTGTTGATAGATGGGAATCAGCGTTTGTATTAATTCACATTCAAAAAGCTATCTACCTCACTTGGAATATAAATTATGACATCTGTCCTGGGTTTGGCCAGGACAGGGTTAATTTTCACTGGACTCCAGGAAGGGGCACAGCTGGGTGGGCTGACCC
>Ga0065711_1051884_pt1 | contig 10195 bp, 4 predicted proteins | sample Hoacrofraction12_FD_59098 | JGI IMG/M metagenome (GOLD analysis project Ga0065711, IMG submission 59098) | Hoatzin crop microbial communities from Cojedes, Venezuela - Epithelial fraction 12 v2 (version 2) | ecosystem: Host-associated > Birds > Digestive system > Esophagus > Crop | place...
GTGACCCTGCTTCGGCGGGGGGGTTGGACTAGATGACCCACAGAGGTCCCTTCCAACCCCTACTATTCTGTGATTCTGTGATTCTGTGAACAAGACCTTCCGCTCAGCCAAACGAAGATGACAAAGGTCATACAGTAGCCACAGCCAAGGAAGACACACAACAGCAGAAGAACCAAGTCACTTCGGTGACAATGATCTCACGCAGGAAGCATGAGTTTACGTAAGGGGTGAAATACCACCCAAATATCTCTGTCTATAATAATCCAAGCTGAAATGCATGAAGCCTATGAGCACAGGCAGCAGAATAGATAAGGACATGCTTGTGAAGAGACTTTCTTCCAAATTCTGCCAAAATAAATTTACATTTCTGAAGTTTTTAAAAAAATGGTTTTGCACATACATAAAAGGCTTTTTATGTTTGAAATCTGTAACACATTCAATATTAAGAGGAATACTCCCCCAGTTTCTCAACTTGAGCTAGGCAAAATTACCTAGAGCTGGGATGGAGGGGAATGTTGGTTTTCTTAAAAAAAAACAACTACAATTAACAACCTTCAATTCCACCAGAGTCAGTATCTCTTACAATGTCTAGTTTAGAGTAAGAAATCAGTAGGACCAGTAAAAATGGTCCATGGGACACTTTAGACAAAGCCTTATCAGTTACAGATTTCTTCCAAGATGTGCTACGTGAAACAACCCCACAGGGGCAAAAGACGCAAGTCCCAGTCTTAAAAAAAAAAAAAAAGAAAAGTTTTAGAAGACAAATATCAATAGCATTTCCTTTTTGCAAAATGCCAGAATTAACATATTTAGAAATACTGATGGAACTGCTGAAGCTCTGTGGGATATCAGATAGCACGGAAATTTAGAGAAACCAACAGAGTAGTGGCCAGATAAATGAAAGCTGGTGCCCAGTAAGTCGCTGAATATCTCTGTGGTCTTGTACTAAAGGTACCTTATAAATATTTACGAAAACCTTGCTCAAACCCTAGCTGCCACTGTGGTTCTGAGCATGTCACTGACCCTTCTGATTCTCAGATCCCATGTACAAAATCAGGAAGAAAAATCTTAATCCAGGACTTGGCTCCTTCCAACTTGCTCTAGGCAATCTGGAGAAAGTCCTGTCTTGCATTTGGTAAATATGGCACCTGGAGGCCTGCAGATCCAATTGGATTGTAATTTCCAGGTAATGCTTCACTAACAGTACACACTGTTAGAGTATCTGAAAGCCGTATCTGTTAAGAACGAAAGGCAAAATAACACAGCATGTAACTGATACCATTTTGGGGAACACCATAAAAAAGACTCGGATACATATGTAGCTTGGATCAGCATTTCTCAGACTGGCTTGTAGTTAAACAATAAAATTCATCACTAGTTGAAAGATGGAGGGAAAACACTTAAACAGGAAATCCCCAAACATTTCCTTCAAACAACCTTAGGCAGCTCCAACAGTGGTCTATTTTATTCACCGCAAATTTTGTTCTCCAGTGATAGAAATATGAGGTTTATATCTGAATACAGCTTCACATAGCAACAAAGAAAATTATTTTTCAATCCTGAAGTGAATTTTATCTTAATACGGTAACATTGATAAAGTCACTAATCTCATTGCTTTTTAACATATTAAAATCTAGCTCATAAATGAATTCTCCTCAATACAAGCACGAAGTCTGAGCAGCAGCAATTTGTCAAATTATTCCTAAAATGACAGGTCATAATAATTGAAAGAACACTCAAGCACTGCATCCGGTGGAGCCTTTCCAAGCCACCTGTATTTTCTTCCTGATCCATGTTAGACTAAAGCCAATATAATTCAGGTTATGAATTTTAGCTAGCATAAAACAATCATCCAACTCCAATTTATGTATAGCAGAAAAACTTGCAACAAGTTCAAAACCAGGTTCTAAAGTTACCCATCTTTAAAATGTATTAAAGCCAATTTTTGAAGAAGGATTTCATTCTCATAATCACTACAAAATTACGTTACAGTTCACAAAACAGAAGAAACCCAATTTTTAGCACTGCAATTATTCTTTCGAGCTTATAAGAGTGAAACTATCTGTCGCCTTCCCACTATGTATTTAGCAAGTGCCTCCCTCTTGCAGGTCTTCCTTCACTCTGCTTTTATTCTCCACAGGTGGGCTATGATACAACTTTCTTGTTTTGTTTTCAACGACCTACCACCTTCTGCCCACATCATTCTTCATGTATGACCACAAGTCAAAGTAATTCAGCTACTAATCTCCTGCTTTGGTAGCATACGCATCAACATTTCATCTGATTTTACCTACCTACATCCAGTAACACCTGCTGTGGACACTTTATTAACGTTAAATTACCAGACCTCAAAATCCTTTTTTGTTTTTCTCATTATCATCCAGATTATCTCAAAACTTCTGATCATCTCAAATATTACAGATTCCTCCTAGAATTTCCTATTTCTGCCGCTTCATTTACTGAACATTTCTCCGTTCCACAGAATGCTATTCCACTCTCACAATAGCAACAGTGATAGTTACGAAGGGGAGACACGGGCACAGAAATTGTAATACGAAATTAATAACCCAGCAAAACCGGTCCTGTTTAATAAACCCACAGTACTAAACATTTGTTATGTAAATATGCATCACAAAATCTACTTCAAAATGAAGAAGCTGACTTTGTAACCTGTTTTCCTTTTTAACCTTGGCATTTATTCGTTTTGATTAAATTATGAAGCAGGTTTTGCAACATGCTAAGAAACAGTAAAAAGTGAAAACTATATAATTGTTTTTCCCTTTGAGGAAGAAAATAAGTTTTCCTTCTATAAATCTTATTTGGCTTTAGAGTCTAGTAAAATAATATGACAGAAAGCTCTTCTGAAACTAAGAGCTCATTTTGAGAAACTGTCAAATTTCTCATCCAGTAGTAAATAATTATTGCATCAATGAACTGCACCTGTCATGCAAACAGACATAAAGTTCTCTGTGGAATGAGTAGTAAGTCCATGAACAAAACGGTAACACAAAAAAGAGTGGCTATCAATGAAATTCACAGATGTGATATATTGAGAATAACTCTATTTACAGATTTAGCCTTTACTATTCACTGCAATATTTAGTAAAATCTGTTCAAACTATAAAAGGAATAAGAAATGCACTCAATATGATTGCAATTCAAACCAAAAGGTTTAAAGAACTCAAAGCAAAGTAATTTCCCAAATTTCAGCCAGAATAACTCATTCACCTTCTAGAACTGGATTCTAACTGAAATCCAATTGTACAGTTTTCAGCAGCACACTGCCTGCTAGTTTAGGAGACAAAAGGGGCATGCACCGGGCATCAGCAACTCATAGCTTCAAAAATTTTACAAAAAAGAGAAAACAAACAACTAGTGTATTTCTTGAAAACTGCTGCAGAAAATATCCACACAGAAAACACAAAAGCTACTTCTTCCCTAAAAGTTCAAACGTTCCTTACACCAGTCATCTCCTTAATATCAAAACCTGATGTTTTATTTTAAATGTTTACTTTCTCATTAAATTGTTTGAATATGAAATGTTAACTTTTAAGACAATACTTATTTGCAGAAGTTCTTGTAGTGACATGGGTTATGTTGTTAACCACCTTCGGTATCTTAGTGTAACAGTCTGGCGCTATTAAGAAAAGTCACCAAAAACATCAGCTACCCTCAGGCAGTCTCAAATTTCACAGAGTATAGGGCAGAGAGGTAAGTAGGTGCACCAGAACAGCTCAGAACAAACTCAGGTGGAAAACCAGCTACAAAGCTGTAATAATTTTTTTTAAAAGCTCGTTACAATCTTGTGATTGTTTACACATTTTTAATAATATGCTATAATATAGTCAATGTTTATTCAGTAACTAATTTTCAAACGTGTAAACCGCACATTACAAAGGACAAAGATAAAAAGTTTGGCAAAAGCTATTTAGTCCATTACCATCTTTTAGTGTCTTTTATACAATGAAAATGTTCAGTTTTAGGGTAGATTATATTTAGGAGAGTTTTAGGAAAGACTTCTGAAACTCTTTGTATAGGCCACAGACAAAAGCAAGGTATCAGCAGCAACCAGTCCCTTATGACTGCAGGTTGCTTTCTGCAGCAGTTCAGCTGCATTTAGTGACTTAATCCCTTTCCATCACTTGGTACATTTTCCCTTGTAAACAAGCCTTATGGGTCTTAGAGGAAACGGTAATTTGTTCCTGACGAGTCCCTATTAACAATTGGTAGGTGTAGGAAAAAAACTAATAGAGATTGTAAACGACGAAAATTTAAAGAGTGCATCCTCTTTGCCAGTGCCACGGTGTGACACACAATTAAGGATGAAGTGGAACTATACACAGCACTCTGAATGATGCAGACTCTGATACTCAGGCTGACCAAAGCCACATTTTTCACTCATATCATTAAAGCTGCACTGTTACCTGGCAGACAAACTAAACAAAATCAATGCCAAACATGGATGACAACTGCAAAATCATAATTTAAAGAGCTTCTTTTAATACTAATAGTCTATTAGATGTGTGGGTAAGCACATCTTTGACTAGATCAATGAAAAGTAAAGGAGGGGAAGATAGGGAAATGGCTGCAGAGTATCAGCCCTGTAAAGAACAGAGGCTGTACAAGTCATTTACATAACAAATTCGGACTTCATAAATTCAGACATAACTACCTTGAAGGAGAACATGACATTTTATTAGGCATTTTCTTGCCTATTCCTAACATTACATATAGACAACTTCTTGAAAGGAAAACTAAAGTTCCAACAAAGTAACTTTAACAAATGACAGAGAAAAAACTTCCGTAATAACCTAATGAAGATTTATAATTGCATATTGTAAGTACTTATACTCACAGACTGCTAATTATCTAATTGGCAGAACTCATACTAGCTGACACATCAGATTTAATTCACAGTGAGAAAAAGCAGGCGTTCATTTACATAACAATTAGAAGTGAGCAGAGCAACCTGGAGAACATTGTAGGCTCTTAACCTTCTCCTCACAATAGCTTTTCCAGACAAACACAACCCACTCAGAGGGGAAAAATTAACACTCGCATCTGGAAACACTACTCGTCTACCACAAATTAAAAAGGAAAAAGACAAGATCAATAAAAATGCTTTGTATTTCAAGCTCAGTAAATTAGAGTCTACTCTACTTTGGAGTGCTACCAGTCTACACTAGTAGGTTCACCAAGAATGAATACATCCTGAAGCACCAAAACTAGCAGACTGTTTTGGAAAGCACTGACTTTTGACAAACTCCCATTCAGGAACGATAGGCATAGCATTAGTAACACTTACAAGCAAAAGGGGAGCGCTTAGCTTTCAATACAGTGTCAAATGCTACCCAGGAAGCTAAGCTAATCATTGACACAATACCTTCCCAAATTCTGTTTACATTTCCTATTAAGAGACTAAAATATTCCTATTACTCTTAAGCATCTTTCATAATTGTTTGTGTTCTATCAAGACACACAAATAATTGGAGGAATAAAAAAGAAATCTACTTTGCTAAATAAATCATTAAAAGGTTTCAACATCACAAAATAAGGACATTCCAAAATAATGTGATGCTGACATCATACAAAGTGACAAAAGCGCAGCAAGCAAGATGGCTGAGATCACTTCCAGATATATATAGGTATGAGAAGGGGAAAAAGTACAATTTTAGCCACTCTGGTCTAAAGAAAAACAAAGAATGCTGAACATGTGTATCTCACAATGTAGCACGTGAGACAGTGATGGGGACCCACGTCCTCTCCACAGTGGCCTAAAGAAAAGTGAGGCTGCTGCTCCTGACCGTGTTCACTAGGCATTATCTTGGGAACCAAGAGCACCCAACTACATCTACTGTACTGTACTAGAAGAGTACTCTTGAAACTGTAGATTGACAAACAAGCCATTAAGATTGTAGACAAACCAGGTGTGAACTAGACCAGAAAATTATGATATTTGTGAATGTACTCTTCCACGTTGCTGTCACCTATCATGTCTCACATCCTACTTCAGGTACGATTCTCTTCCACTAAACTTCAAGTCCTTTTGTGTTTTTCAAAAATCCCTCACTGTTCCAGTTATTGTGTGTCTATGCATACCTCATGTGCTGAACATGGAGACACCATTACTCCATCAGTGTATCCTACTGCCTAAATCTTGTTACTGGACCCTACTGTTACATACATCAGTTTAAAGACAAAGGTCTTTGTTTTATGAAGTACAAAGAGCTTTTGATAAATGAATGAAAATGCCTGTGGATAGATATGAGTGGCAAACAGGCAGTAAGAGTACACAATGTGAAAGATAATACGGATGTGTGTATCGGTCAGACATTTAAAATGCTAACATTGAATGGCCAGGCTCATATAGCAAATGCAGATAATTAGGTATTATTTAATTTATGCAAAAACCCCAAGCGATACCAGGAAATTACTGCTAAGTGAAAAGGTGCTGCAACACGCTAATCAGGAAAGAAGCAGTTACTGTTCTTTTTTTAATATGACTTCTAAAGACTAACACAATGCGCAGCTGCATTAGGAAGATAAACAGGATGCTGGCTTGAAGGACTATATGCATACATCATAAAAGGCAGTGGTACTGTTGGTACTAAAGACATGTCACTGCATGTATCTCTGGATGATATTGCCTAGACAAGAAAGCTGTAATTTAGCTAATAAACTGTCACTTTGTATCCTGCTTAGTCCAATTAATTGGCCCCAAAACTACTGTGAACTACAACTGCTTTGCAGCATTCCCACCTTATCTGCTCTAAAATCCTTCAGTTGTGACGCTGTCAAAGGTGCTACATTTGAAATAGGAAATTATTTTTTCCATACTGGCTTTCTGCCATCTGGTTTTAAATGAATGATGGAAGCATTAGCTTCCCCTAAAAAGCAGAAAGTCCTAAGTCTACATAAATATCATCATAAACATGACCACTAACTAAAATAGTACCTAAAAGCAACAAAGTAATACTATAGAGTGGAGAGGGAGAATAAAAACAGCCACTCCTTAATATTTTCCCCAACATTTTATCCAAAAGCTACTCGGAGGTAAGAATGAAAATACATGTTATCTTCATTTTTTCCTCAGTACTTTTGTCTGTTCCCTCCCTTTCCTCTTCAAAATAACCTGATGGTCTTGGGACAGCTCCAGCTATAGACTAAGAGGAAGCAACTGGCAAAAAGAGCAAAATCCTTAGGAAGTGCTAGACATGGTACAGATGCTTGTTTTCCCTATAGCAGAATCTTAAAAAAATCTGAGCTTGCTACTGGCACCACCCTGACCATCATACAGGAGCCAGCTGAGGGTAGAAACATACCCTCAGCTTGGCCTTCCCAAGCAAGCCTGCCTCATGGCCATCCTCAGGAGACAAAATTCTGTTCTGTTTCTGCAGCTGAGAAATCTTAAACTCGCTTTGGATGTCCGAAGTAATATCTGTTCAGGAACCTGGTTAGTGATGTACTCCAACACGAAAAATTACTTAAGCTTTTCCTGAAAACATTGTTTATACAAATCAAAATATTTTGTTTAAATACTGTATTATATTCAAAACATTTTTGCTTAAACTTTGCAAATGGACTTGCACAAGAAGCCTGCTTTCAAAAAATTTAACACAAGTTTCAGATGTGAGATGTAGCATGCATATGAAATATACTCCCTATGAAATGGCAAAATCACAGTGATTCACATTGTTTGGTAGTAGAAGGAACAATCATTTGACAGAAGAATCATTTTCACACATTCTATCTGAAGGTATGTTTGGCCCTGGCACCCTACCAGTTGTATAATAAAATTTTCATAGCTTTGACATAAATACGTCCACTAAAGAGAGGCTTTCTATTTGAGAAGTAGCTTTCTTAAATGATTTCAGTATCTGAAAAATAAAGTTGTCATCTGCAGAAGGTTTTATTATGTTAAGGACTGCCAGAAATAATTGGCTCTTACAGCAGGAAATTTGGAGCAGCTCAAGGTAGTTCAAAATAACATGGTTATCTAAAGCAATTTTTTTTTTCCTTCCTCTCTTTAAAAGAAACTTCAGAGGAAGACAGACATGTAGTTCAGCACCTCAAATTTGAGATAACACCTTTTTATGAAGATTTTGAACATACTGGTAAGAAATATAACATTGTTACATTTACTGAGAAAAAAAAAAAAAAGAACACTTTCTCATAAAGCAGTTGCTTGGTTCACCTTTGGCTAGATGTTTGTCCTGATGATCTGGGACAAAAAAGGAAAGCTTCTGTGCACATCAAAAACGAAGCCTCTTTAAGTTTTACTTATAAGAGTTCCCTGATTTTTCAGGTGGTGTCCACATATTCTACAGCTTCACAGACACTAATACAGGTTTAAGATTTGTAAGCAACTTCTAAATTCCCATTAAACAATGCTTCAGACATTTCAGGAAATCCGGCAGACTAAATGTAAACTCCTGCTGTTTTGTCTTCCTGACTTTCAAACAGACAAGAATAATCTGAAGGTACATATGGACTGAATTCTCACCTCAACATACGTTATACACAAATTTTAGTAGTGACAATTTAGAAGTCAGTGTAACACTAGTCAGCATTTGCATTAGAAACTTTTGGTTTATACTGACATTCAGCAAGGACGATGGCTAGAGAACGGACAATACTAAAAGCTGTTTGCTGTAGAAATCTACAGTGCAAAACCTTTTTCACAGTCTTTCACAGCAACTCTTCCATTTGATGTCATAAAGGGGAAACCAGGATGGAAGTTCAAATCTACCCACAACAGCAAACAAAACCGAACAAACGCTGTTCCCTGGAAGGGACTCCAAAATACTAACAAGCCAACTAAAGCAACTACTTAATCACAGATGAGAGAAGCAGCTAGTTCAACATTAATATGAGAAAGGACAATAAAATATGCAGTGTTGTTCGCTCACTTTTACTAAATGACATTTTCCATGAAATAGAAGAAAGGTTACTACATTGCTATGAAGCCAAATAAAAAGTTAATATAATGTAGTATGAAAATTCTACCTTTTTAAGTTTCTCTTGACAAAAAAAAAAGAGGGAATAAAACTACTTATATTGGAATATTTATCTGCAGAATTGTGAAATACCTTAGAAACCATCTTAATCGCCTTTGAAGCATTCTTATTTAAAGCATTGAACATTTGCTTACCTATTCAACAACGGCAGCAGTGAAAGCAATGCCAAAGCAGAAAGTTTTCTTCTTTCTGGCTGAGTAATGTTATCCATCCGATCAACCCACATTTCAATCATGTTACCAAGAATTTGGTCCAACTGCAATGGAAAAAAGAACTTTCCTTTACGAGTACTTCAGCATATCTAGAAAATAATATATTTAATTTTTCTACCAACTGAATACATTACTCAATCTGGGAAAGACACCATACAGTTATGTACACCTGACAGAAGCAGCAAGCAACCAGTATTTTTAAAATTTTTTATGACAGCGCTTCCAGGCCCTGAACCCCCCTCACCATCAACTGCAACCTAGAAGTTAGAAATGCATTTAATTCATGGGCAGAGCACTGATTGAGAACACTGAAAACTCAGTTTTACCATAACAGTCTAATACATATAAAGCATGTGTACTTACTCTCTGTTTTACGGTCACTGGTGACAAATGAAAAAAAACAAAGACTTGTCTTTACCTGTTTGAAAACTGTATTATACCTAAGGATAAGAAAATTACTAAATTTCACTTAAAGACATTGTACAACATCTATAGCAAAACAACCTCAGTAACTTCATCAGTGAAAGTGGAGCACACTGAACCTCATACTTGTAGAAATTAACCAGAGAATGATTAGACCATTATCCCTGGTGCAAGACCTATCAAGCTGGCACAGCGAAAGAAACTCTCACCCTGCAATACCGTGCAAACTAGAGGGGTTTATATGGCTTACTGTGGGATGCAGCTAGAAGAGAATATAGAGATCGTATAAAACTTCTGGTGAGATGTTTTAAGGTAATTGTGTGAACATGTAAGACTTGTTTCAGGATGTTCATGGGAAGGACCAATGGAGGGGAAAGCACCCCTTTCCAAGGTCCATGGAATGTGGAAAGAGGGGCAGGCCACTTGGGAAGAATACAGGAATGTGGTCAGAGCATGCAGGGATGTGACGAGGAAGGCCAAGGCTCACCTGGAATTGAAGCTGGCAAGGGATGTCAAAAACAACAAGAAGGGCTTCTTCAACTA
>Ga0065711_1051885_pt1 | contig 10195 bp, 5 predicted proteins | sample Hoacrofraction12_FD_59098 | JGI IMG/M metagenome (GOLD analysis project Ga0065711, IMG submission 59098) | Hoatzin crop microbial communities from Cojedes, Venezuela - Epithelial fraction 12 v2 (version 2) | ecosystem: Host-associated > Birds > Digestive system > Esophagus > Crop | place...
GGAATTTGGGGGGGGGGGGAAGGCTGACGACACATACAAGGTAGTCACGGTCATAGCGTGACTTTTGGCGAGCTCCTGGCGGTACGCCGGGCTGATAACTGGCACACAGCCGTGTATCCCCCGCACACACACCCCACCCACGCACCCACCCACCCGCGTGTGCCCAGCCCGGCCCCCTCCGCGGGAGCTGGCCGAGGTGCTGAAGCGGGGCCCCGCGGCGGGCGCGCCCGCCTCTCGGGGTCCCAGGGAGCACGACCGGGCTTCCTGCCCTGGGGCAGCCCTGGGTACCTCCAGGGCACCCGTGGGGAGCGTGCGTGGGTCACTGTGCCACCACATCTTTCTTTTGGGTACAAGTCGAGGTTTCTTGCTGTACTGCCTGACTGTAATGTTAAATTAGTCCATGTCACAGAAAATGTGCAGCTGAGATACTACAGATATTAAGGTATTCGTGCTTCTTTGTCGTATTTTCTTAATCTCTTTAGAGAGACTCTTTATGCAGAAAAAGAACAGGTCATGTATTACATGTTTTATTTGAAAATATTTCTCACAACTAGTTATCAGACTTAAGGAATTCACAGATGCTTTTTTTTTTTTTCAAAAAGGATAAATCTTAAAAAATTTCTAAGCATAGAGGGATATTCCAAAAATGCAGCACCCTAACTGCCAATGAAATGGATCTAAGCAGTTGCTTTCAGAAAACATTTATTATACATTTGGTGCCCTATTTTTTTCAAGTATTGGGAGACTATCTGTACTAATATAAATCTATCAGTAGAAAGCAGAAACATAACAGTAGAAACTACTAAGATGGATCTTCTCTTGCCCTGTGAAATAGTCCTGCCATCACATCTAAGCAGAATGCTGCAATCTTGTCAATGCTTAAGGTCACAATTCTGAAATACTTTGGAACAAGAACTTAGCATCCTAAAGGATGTTGAATATTCAGAGGAATATTGATCCATCATTCCTGTATGTGCTGTATAACTGGGCTTTTCAATCCAAGCAGTTAAAAATCAGCTTGCCAACTTTCCATATATACATCTCTCAGCGAACCTCAGAGATGGCTGTTTGTTACACTGATCTTGCATGGAGTTGTGAGTGTGACAGATGGGTGATGCAATGACCTCCTTGTCAAGCAGTGGTACTAGTGGGTTTAGAACACCTCTATTTCACCCCCATCTTAGGTAATATTGCCCAGTTACTTTAAAATACACCACCTGTGACCAAAGTGCATCAGTAGCAAAATGGGAAATAGAAGCCTTGACTCTGAGATTCTTCTGCTTTACTAATTGCATTTTCACTTCATAATAAAGAATGTACATGAGGGAGCTGTAACTTCCCCAGTCTAGCCAACAATTTTTTATTCTTGATGAGTGTATTTATTCAGCTATGATTCTGTCCTGAGCTTTTGTAATTTTATTTATTGCTATGCTTATTTGTAAAAATGAGAAAATCAATAGAGTATTGGGGGAAGAGAGGGAAAGGAAAAGGAAAAAAATCACTCAGAAGCACTACAATAAATTTAATGCAGGATAGAAAACTCCAGAGACAAAAAGTAGATAAATGCTTGATGATAAAGACTGAAAGCAAAATCTGAATCACGCATTGATTCATCATGTCCTTTCTTCAGTATTTATAGAGAGCCAAACAAATAAGATAAAGGGAAGAGATAATCCCAGTAGCCTAATGAGAATTTTACAGTCACCGTAAAGACTTACCTTCTGAGGACTGAACACAGTGATGTGCTCTATAGATTTGTATTTAATAATGGTCTAGAGGGTGTTGTGGACTCATCTGGGTATTAGAATAGCTTAGCTGTCTTGGTAAACCTCATCAGCTGTAGACTAACACCACCATCTTGGGTTTTTTTTAAGGATTTTTAAGCCTTATTTGTTTTAAAAATGAGGTGATGTGACCATGTCATAGAACCCCCCTTCTATCCCCCTCCTATTAGCTGGGTGTATTGATTATTTTAATAAAACAGAATAGAAAAGCAAAGACCTCCATGAGGTATAGTTACAAGTTTCATGAAAGTACCTGGTGTGGAAGACCATGATGATTATCCCACTTAAAACAAGATCTGGATTCAGAGTTTCTGATGACACCTTTTCCAGAAAGAAAAGGGATGTGAACATTCCATTCTTCAACGAGACAGTTTTAGTTAAAATCCACATCTGTCTAAGGATGACAAATCCACAGGAGATCATTCTTCGTCAGCTCTGCTAAACTAACAGTTACAGCACTATTTGGGAAGATTGTGTGTGTGTGTTATTTTTGTTGTGTTAAGAGGTGAACTTGTGTATTTTCATTTTTTAAGACTGGTTTTTCATTTAGGGAATCATACTTTTCAAGAAGGCCAAAAGTCAACATTTATTTGTGCACACAGCTTTGCATTCCTTTTCACTGAGGTGGCATAGGTGGTCATCAAAGTAGTAGACAATCCTTGACCTGAATAGCTTGCAGACTGCAGAGACAGACAGCCAAAGTAAAGAGGAAAGGATAGGCTCCAAGATGTATAACCACTGTGGTAACTGGCAAATTTCTGCTGGTGTTTATTGTTTGCAATGGACCACAGCCAAGTTACAGTTTTTGCTTGTGAACAAAACAAGAAATGAAATTTTTTTTCCTGGCTGGTGCAGAATTGGGACTTTCCAAGATGAAAAAGGCTGGGAATACTTGACTGAAGTCCTCCATACTGTAAATCTTTTCTTAGCTCTTCTATTGCTCTTCTGCTGGTTGCACTCCCTTGCAGTGAGGTCTTTTTACCAAGTCCTCACAGAGTACCTCTTAGGTGCTTGAAAATTTATGATGGGCACTGCTGAGCAACACGAGTAAGCAGAAGTGTCTTTTGATGCTGCTATGGTGGCTTCACTGTGAACTGCTCTCTCCTCAGAGGCCCTGGCCCGAAGGAGTGTAAGAGGAAGGCATATCAGTTTCTCTAGAAAGGCTACTGTTTTGCATGGAATAGTTGGTAACATTGAGCAAACCTCTTGGTCTCCCAAGGATTTATTTTTTTTTTTATTCTTAACGTATTCTTTTTCTCATTATCTGTGCTTGGCTTTTATATAAATAAACTGTTACTAGTTTAGGGACTGGATCTAAAAGACTGCTTATTTTCCTTGTTTATGCACCCTGATTCTACAGCTGAACGAAAGCTCTTACTATCCACAAGATTTAAATTGGATTTTTATTCAACAGCCAAATAATTTAGAGGGTTTCTCTAATCTCTGCTACTCTGACTCATTAAGTGCAAAGGAATTGTCACTTCCACTCGCCCTCATTGAAAAAAACAGCCTGTAGTAACTTTGCATATAGCTTGAAGGCTGCTTTTGTCCCCCAAAATTTGTTTACGTTTAGACTATATTAGTTATTCCCCTAGATACCGTGTCCCAGACAGCCCGGTATTCAAGAGTCCTTGCAAATAAGGAAGAATAACACCAAAGACTCTCTACAAAGACTTCATTGTAAGACTAAAAGGATTTCCTGCGAATAAGAGCTACACATGGACTTAACACTGCTGGGAGCAAGAACATACAAGGAGAAACCAACTACATAGTGAAACCAAGACATTGCTGTTTTTTAATGATTTCTTTGTAGATAGGGAGAAGTCTTTTCCCAAGGAGCTCATGATAATACAGCATAGCCAAGAACACAAGGGAGAATGTTGTACGGAACAAAAAAAGGGAGCCTTCAAGGAGGAGAGAAAGCTCTGAGCTTTCTCTGTCTTTCTGTTCTTTTCTACTCATTTAGTCAAGGTGTGAGTATAACTGATTGGCAATGCACGCTGCCTCTTCTGCAGAAAGGGATTCCAGTGGGATACAACGATTTCTTAGTCCTACGTTATGGTGCTAGTTCAAAGAGGTAGCAGAGCACATCTTGAAGTAACACCATTCTTAAGGCATATGCCATAGGACTGCTCACCAGAGTAGACAATGAATGTCTGTAAGAACTGCATGGAAGGTGGGATGTATTTTACACAAACTTTTTCTTCAGAAATAAAAAAATAATTATGATAAATAGGAATGGAAATAATAGAGGTAAACAGTAGAAACACAGGGGCAGGTGATGATTTTGTTAAGTCTTTCCACAGCTAAAAAAAAGCCATTTAGCTACAGCATTTTTGCCTCATATGAATGTTCTCCGACCTTAGATAGCTTTAAATAAACTCACATTTGTGTCAACAGGGAACTTCGTTGTTATCATACATCAATGCAAGATAGGAGTAACTTCAGCCTGAAAATACATCAGGCGCAGGAGATTCTGGGGTCAGCCTTTCTCATATTAAATATTACTAAGCTTATGAAATTTTGGAAAGAATTAATATTCAGTTCAATATATCTCAGATGGTAGAGGGAGATTGATGCTCTTACTGTAGTGTTTTAAACATGAAATAAAAATTAGTATTGTATGCTCTGTGCGGTGTGCAATATAGGCTTAATTGCTCAGTTCTGTGAATAAAGTTGGCCAAGGGATGTTTTCTTAACCAGAGGGTATCTTGGTGTAGTCTGTGGGTCCTAGTTTATGGCAGGATCTGATACTCATTTTGCTGAATAAAGACGCAGAGCAGCGGAGTTGTTTGTGCCATGCTTACTTCTTTGCAGTAAAATATAACATGGTTTTGCTTCAGACCAAAGACCAGCTTACCTTTTATCCTATCTCTGACCACAAGCAAAAGGGAATGCTTAGGAGAAAGACATGAACAACTACACACTATGCTCTCATTTTTAACAGCGTGCAGCTCGGAAGCTTCATGAAAGAGAGGGAAGTGTCTACTAGCCTGGGTTTTGACCACCTCTCCATCACTGAACCATAGGATCATCACCTCAGTTTTATCTCTAAAATGCATTTGGCTGGAGCTAGCTCTGGAGTTGGCATTTAAGTATTTCTGCAATGTAGAAAAGCTAGCTTAGTTATAAGTGTCTGTATGAGGTATTTATTCTGGGCTGCACTTCATGAGTTGGTGGAGAAATTTCCATGGTATTTAGAAAGGAAGAGAAGCTCTGAGGATGTCACCTTCTGCTATGTCAGATTAAAGGTAGGGCTGTCAGAGTCTTTTCATACCTTTTTGTCCTTTTTGGTTTTATCTAACGACACATCGTTCATGTTTTCTCTTCCCTAAAGTCTTAGTGATGAATCTTGTAGGTGTTGGACCAATCTGATTACGTGCTGAATCACACTGATGTAATCTTGTTCCTTCTCTTTTCTTGGCCTTTTCACCTCTTTTCTCCATGCATTCAGCCTCTCATTTTTGTAAGAAAAACCAAAAGCTATTCATACTGTAATCATAGTGACCTTGGAGTCTCAGTTGGTGAGGAGCTACCTCATTTTGCATTCTAAACCATAATTAGTGTCAGTCAATGTCAGTGGCATGAGAAACAGTTCTGTGCAAGAAAGGTCAGAGACTGACTGTTCCTTAGGCTGACTGCACAGTGGGATAGGTGGGTGTCCGCTAACTGAAATTTGTGTATATGAGTAATCTAACAGGGTACTCAACCACACCGTGTAGTTGCCAGGTACAATTTCAGATCATAGTTTTTTCACGTTACAGTATTAGTTTTGATAACCATGCAGAGACAGATGGCATTTTGTCGGCTTTCCAAAGCAGAGGAATAATTTGCCGAGCTGTAGCTAGTGTAATGAGAAGCCAAGTAAGCTGAAGATGAGGTAAAACCAAAGCATCTGTCAGTCCTTGTGTGCCAACTTTTAGATGCTGCAGACAAACTAGTATTTCCACACAAAAAAGTAGTGACTGTTACAGATTTGTGTAAAAAAGATGGCATTTGATAACAATGCCACAACAGATGTCGTTGAGTCCATGCTTGATTTTTACTACTGCTCTGTGCATTTTTGGAAGAGATACTTGCTCTGCACAGCTTGTATGGAGTATGTTCATTATAAAATTTTATTTTTCAGGAAACAATGAGATGGAAAATTTGTAGCTAATTTGATATTGTCCTTCTTTATCATGCTTCCTTAGTGGTTAGGGAGGAAGAGTTTATTCTTGTTTGATTCCTTTTCAATCTTTTTTATGTGAGAGAAGTGTCTATACATATAACTATATACAGTATATAATATAAAAATCTTAAAAGAGAGCTCTCTATTAAAATACAATGAAAAATTTGAGGTTACTTGCATTATCCAATATTACATTTTCCAGCATGTGTCATGGAAAATGTGTAATTATATCTTCCCTATTCAAAGAAATCCTTCTTTTCACCTTAATCCTATTCTTTTTCTCATCTTCTTTGATGAGAGAGAACAATGTTTCAAAAGTTCCCCGTTAAGCACATAGCGTGTGAAAAGAAGCACATGGAATACTATAGCCTACTTGACTCTTTCTCCTTGGTAATAGATGTGGCAACTTAATAAAAGCAGCTTCTATCTAGGTCAAAATTATTTGAGGCATGCATACTTCACCTAAAATATCTATATTTTCATTAAATACCTGCTGTGATGCGGTATCCTCTGCACAGTCTGCACTGTGTGTTGAGAGTGTGAGGGGCCCAGTGGGAGTGGGTGAAGGGGAGCACTTACTCCTCAAAGGCATGGACCTGACAAAATCTAAACAATTATGTCCAAGGCTTTCTCGGAAAGAGAAAGAGCAGATCTGTGGGTCAGTGAGAGGGAGACTGAGAAGAGAAAAACAGCATTTGGGAGAGAGTAGAGGAAGCAGGCTCCCTCAGGCACCAGAGCATCCCACCACAGGCCTGTGTATGGCTGGGTGTAAACTTCAAGCAAAGGGATCCAATGCTAAGCAGCTGCTTATTTTTATTATGCTCCTTCTGCTTTTTGTCTGTCAGTTGTGAACAGTGGTGTAAATGTTGCTTTGCTGGGTGCAGGGCTGGGGAGGAGGGAACGCAGGTGTAGCTTTGCATTCAGCAGGCTGTCTTGCTCCCAGAGAGCAGCGCTAGCCCGCTCTTGCCAAAGTCTATCGCTAGGACTTAACCATAGCCAAGAGTTAGAAGTCCAGTTTGAGGCAAAAATGTCAACAGATAAACTGGACAGAGGTTGAATCTGAGGGGCAGAGATACAACCTGTTGATTAAGGAAACATATAGCAGTGTTTGATTGATTCTTTTTGCTACCTGAAGCCCAGAAGCGAGGAAGAGCGAAACCCTGAGATTATAAAGTGCTTTCACCATGGGTTAGCAGATGCTCTAAGCCAAGGGAGTACTCTTAGACCTTGCCAATTCTTCCAAACACTTTCGTCTGCCAAACAGCATTACCTCTGCCTTATCCATGCAGAACTGCAGTCTAACATGCTTTCATCCAGTACCAGATTTTTGCCAAGTATTGTAAGAGCAAACATTTTTCTTGTAGTAGATTTAAGTCACTGACTTTCTCTCCATTTCATAGTATTCAAAAGGGTGCTTAAAACACACAAAGACTAAAATGACCATATTTTGTACAATTATCACTGAGTTTAAATTGATTATCCTAATGGAGAAGTGCTATTTTCAAAATTCTGCTGTCTCTCTGGTTTTGTAGTGCATCTTGTAAACTACTGATGCCTTATAGCTCTTACATATTGTTTTCATTGTATTTGTTTCCTTATCAGTATGAAATGCTATCTCATGGTTTTGGGTATTTAAACCAAACCCTCTTAATGACTGTGTTCAGTAGAAAACATTAGTACACTGGAAGTCCACTAGTGTGCAAGAATGGAATAAATACACTTGAGCTAGAGAGAGAAAAGCAGCATCTAACTTTTTACTACTGCACCTGTACAGGAAAATCTGGCTCATTCAATGTTTTTTATTGTGCTTGAATGTTCATTTATTCAATATACCATCTGCGAGAACTTTGCTTCCTCCCCAATACTGCACACAAAAACCTTAATTTGATGAAATTAATGCTGATAATATCTTTGGAGACAGTTTGGGTTTTTTTGTATGAAATAGTTTTAAATTTTTGTGTATGGCTAGAAATCACGACAGCTTAGATTATTTGTGTCTTTGCAATGTGAAAACTGAAGTTAAATGGGAAGATGAGTAGGGACGTTCATGGTGGTCTAGACGAAGAAATGATGCTGTGTGTTGAAACACAAAAAAACTTGGGTTCAGCTCCCCAGCTGTCCAAGGACTTCTTGCAGAATATTTGACTTTATTTTCTCTTTGATTTTATCCCCTTGTGTTCTGTGATTTTGTGTGTGTGTTTAATTGGGAAATGTTTTATATTTTTCTTTATGGAAAAATAAGAGGCTTAAAAACCACTGAAAGTTCTGGAGGACTTAAATCCAACAGGAAAGATCAAGCTTGCAGTATAACAAAATGCACTGCAGCTTCTACCTTCCTGGAATTATCAACATTGCAGGTCAGTTTTAAAACCAAATAACTAAAGACATACAGGCAAGGACAGAAAAATTAGCTTATCATGCTGGAAAAAAAGTGATAATAATTGGAATCTTGAATACAAAAATCCTAGCAAATCAAAATACAGATTTAAAATTTGGAAGTTTAATCGGTATAAGAATATTTTAGAAGATAAGAGGATGAGTGCATAAATATCATACTTCAAATTTGGTATCGTTAAACATGATCCAAGAAGCTAATATAATTTTGTTCTGCATCACTTTCCTTAAGTACTATTTTGCTTTACTACTGAGCTGAATAGATGACTACACTTTTGGTATATTGTAGATTACATTTGTTAGAATAATGTTCTGATGAGCCACTTGTACAGTGCCAGCTTGAAGTAGATTTAATCCTTTTTCTTGAAATATATGTTATTCTTCTGCATGTTTTCTGTGCTGTGGTTTCCACTGACCCCTGTTTGCTAATGATACATTTTATTAGTGGCAGTTAGAATAAATTGGTCTGTTAGGTTTAGAGCAAAGATGTTAATAATGTTTTCAACCTTAACACAATGAATATCATGCAATTCATTATGCATACACTTCAAAATGCAGGGTCACTTCAATCTATGCAGTTTCTGTGATTTGTGAGTTTGGTGCAGTGTTTTATTAGAATACCATTCATAAACCATTTTGTCATCCAGGATGCATTGCTTCCTCTTTCAGGTGATGAATATCAATCAGAGGAGCATCTTTTTTACCAAGGACTAGTAAAAAAGAAAAGCAAAACAAATAACCCAAAGATAATAGTTATGGGCTCCAGTGTTCTTCTATTTGCTTCAGCAGGTGCACTGTGACCAAAGCAAACACTGATGCAAGGAAAAAGAGTAAAATCTAGTGCTCTCTACTCACATATTCATGAAGTTGAGCAGTAATATATAGCATGAGGACTAGGTCACTTGCATCACTCTACTTAACACAGTGAAGTTACTGTCAGTTGATACAAGTGCATAGGTAGCATGGAAATACATAACCCATAGATTCAGAAGTTTAAAATTAAACGAGGAGTCCTGGTTTTAGTTAAAAAAAAAAATTACTTTATAGTAATTCAGTTGTTAAATTTTCCCAACAAAATAGGATTTAGCTCATATCTGGTCTTTCTTTTCCAAAATGGACAAAATTGCCTTAATGGGCGCTACAGGGAGATGCCATTGCACCTGACAGATAATCAGTTAATGGTCTGAAGGACCAGACGAAAGCATTAGGCTATTTCAAAGCACTGGGCCTAGTTGTCAGCTGTTGTAAATTGGCATCAGCTAAGTTATTTTTTTGTTCAGTGATGTCTGATCCATAGGTTGCAGTTCTACTGTTTAGAAATGTTCCAGTTAGCGCTTTCCCCACCCCCACCCCCAATTCAAGGTGTAGTTCATGGCTTTCATATGAAAATTATTTAGCTGAGAAGCAGGCTAAGTTCTGTCATCTCACCTCTTGGTAAATCCTTCTGGTGACTGTGCTAGGTGTACTGTGTCTCTGGCTTGCCCTTCTTTCCTGGATCATCTCCCCTCCTGGTAGGACAGTGATCTTACAAGCACAGAAGATAGTTTCAGAGTTATTTTAGGCCTAAGAATTGCGTAGGTGTGCACTTTGTGTTCATTACTCTGGGATGACCCAGAAACAGGCCCTTGCGGCAAAGGCGGCCAACAGTCTCCTGGACTACACAAGGAAGAGCAATGTCAGCAACTCAAGGGAGGTGATCTTCCCGTCTGTTCAGCACTGGTGAGGCCATATCTGGAGTACTGTGTCCAGTTCTGGGCTCCCCAGTTCAAGAAGGATGAAGAGCTACTGGAGAGAGTCCAGCGGAGGGCTACAAGGATGGTGAGGGGACTGGAGCATCTCCACTACG
>Ga0065711_1051886_pt1 | contig 10194 bp, 5 predicted proteins | sample Hoacrofraction12_FD_59098 | JGI IMG/M metagenome (GOLD analysis project Ga0065711, IMG submission 59098) | Hoatzin crop microbial communities from Cojedes, Venezuela - Epithelial fraction 12 v2 (version 2) | ecosystem: Host-associated > Birds > Digestive system > Esophagus > Crop | place...
GGGGGGGGGGGGAATCCAACACCCAACCTCTAAACCAAAAACGATCATCCACCCCCGAAAGAACCCATCAAAAATATGTATACTGTGCACAGGCCTAGGTATCAAAGGAGGAAAACATTAACACTCTTTTTCCTATACAGCACTCCTATTGATAGCCTCCTTGTTTCAATTTCCATCTACGGCATATGTTAATCAAATGAAAAAATAGGGTATGAGGAAACAAATGGTAGTGAAAATGCTGAAAACGTAAATCAGCAATTGGTATTTAACACTATCCTCAATACAAGAAGTCTTTTTTAACCCCTTAATTCAGGAAAGAAGCCAGATTTGAAAAACATTACTACCACATTCCATTTTGCATGAGTGCAATATTTTTATTCATTTGACATATGTTACTTCCTGAACAGATTCAATGTATTTTGGCATTCCAGAACAAAACTGCTTTCATCGTGTTTGGCACTTCATGTACAATACAGCCAGGAAGCCACTCCTTAGACTATGCAGCCATCTGCAGCAGATACCAAACGTTTTTAAACAAGCAAGCTTCACTGCTGTAAATACGCAGTATTTCAATATATAAGAAAAGTCCTCCGCTATTAACCAGACTCTCCATTTAATTACCAGCAGATAAAATCGGGCAATCGGCGACACATAACAGTTCAGCACAAACAAGAACAGAAAGGGGGGGGAAAAAGGAAACTATTTCTTATCAGAAGATTACTCGTTACTTAATTGTTCTGCTTCCTAAATTGCATGGCCCATAAAACAAAACAGGCCCTTATGCTGGGCTTTATAGACAATCCCCCCAAAAACGTAATTGCCAGGATTCCTAGCTAGAACTAGGATGGATCAAACAACATAGGTTAGAAGAACACAGCAGGCCCAAAACAATGTGAGACTTTGAGATACAAAGCAAGCAGAGGTTGGGTACACGGGAGGAAGAGGAACCACCATACTCAAAACCCTCCGGTAATAAGACAGATAAACTGCCCAGAAAAACTGCTGCACCAAATCTAAACACAATTCAATCTGAGGTAACAGGAACACAAGCGGAAACACATTCATAGACCAGAGTTCAAAAAAGAGGAGTGCATGTCGATATGTATGTTCTTTCCCCATTTCAGGATTGTTATATTTCAAAAAAACACAGCCTATGAAAAACACCACAGAAGGATGCACCCTGACACTTAAAACATTACGCCGTGCCCTAATGAACGTCACTACTTACAGAAACAGCGTATACAACAGGATTTCCATTTTACTTTAGAATACTTCCTCCCTAAAGAACACTTGTCTATGTCTTGTGCTACCCACCTCAACAGGCCACTTTCTTTTTTGATTTTATATTTGTTCAGTATAAAACGCAGTACTAAAAACAGTAAGCTTTTATTTACAATGCAGCTTTAGAAGGAGTTTTACTTTCACACACCTTTCTCACTGCTACAATAAGGAGCAGCCACTATTTCTACACAGAGCAAAAGTTAAAAAAAAAAAACAACCAACAACAAACCCCAGTATTTTCCAGATTCTAAGCAAGTTTATTACAGCAATTGTGACACACATCAGCTCAACACTTTTAAGAGCTACTGTCCTGGGCAAATAAAGGCATCCCTGAACTGCACCTTTGTCTATTGTTTTCTTCTACATTCATTTTACAACTGATATATAAATACTGATCCTGACCCATTCCAATTAGTTGCTCACAATTGTGATGCACAAGAATTACTCTTCCTTGTATAACTATGCTTCTAACTACAAGACTCTTCACATCTCCCATGTGGCTAACCACCATTACTCTTGTCCTCTATTTACTCACCTTTGCTCTCAAAATGTGCATTTGATTTTTGCCAACTTATAACCTCTTTTCACTCCCAACACCGTAATGAAGCATTTAAGCTCATATTTTTTGTACTAAATTACTTTTCTCTTTACTTGCTGTTGTGTTGCTCTAAGTCAACAGATGATGACTCAAGAAAAACGAAGAGCTGTTATGTTACTTTTGTTTTACTACATCAGACATTTTGGAGATCAGATAAGCAACTGTTGTAACAAAATTAACAGAAGGCTATTCTTGAATGGTTTCCAAAGGTTTTTTCCCCTCTTTAGATAGTGAAGAATGATAGTTTACTGCTTAAAATAAAAATATCAAGAATTACTTGGAACTTAGACAATTATAGTTAAATACAGTTTCTCTTAAAGCGCTGTTATCAACACAGATAATAATTCACTATCTAGAGTCAAAAACAAGTGTTCCACCTGACAGAAGGTTCAAGTAGAACTAAGACTCTTCCTCCTCATTGCAGAGCAAATTATAGCCTCAAAACTGAATTCAAAGTTGACTTAATCATAACTCAGCTTAAAGCGTTACTTAACTTCTGACATCTGGTGCTTTCTAGAAAGAGAAAAAAAGAACAATACTACTTTGATGCTACTGAAGTAAAAAGTGGGACAGAGCCGTACTGATTTGTTATTAACATGTCAGCCCCTTTTTCTCCCCTAATGGGAAAAATGCAATTGAATAGCACAATGTAGGAATTTCACAAAATCTTGTAACTGTGATTTCAAATAATTTGAATTGTCCAGTCCGTACTGCCCTTCAGACTTTTCAAAGACTAAAAACAAGTTAACACAACTTTAGAGAAAATGAGTAACATTCTGATCGTGAGTGAAGATCATTCCTCTGCAGATATTTCGTACTCCAGAGCTGAAATTTAAAGCTTTGTCAAGACTTAACACAAATGGAATGACAGGTGATCTAAAATGAGCAAATATATATTTGAATTCAGTGGAAATAGTCAGAGACTCACTCCATCTGGGACAGACAGGAGAAATCAAGTGCTATTTTTAAAAGTTTAAGGAACAACTTATTGGTTTTTGATCAGTTGCTCTATGTGGAGGGAGAAGTAAGAAAGAGGACGAGGAAAAAAGTATTGATTAACAACATGTTTCTGTCCCGTCCCATAACACTTTCTTTTAACCTCCTCCGTTGACAGGGCCATAATCTCTCCCTTGAGGCATCACAGGCTGCTGCTGCAAAACTAATTCAGTAACACTAATGTCATGAAAGACTACAAGACATTTGAAATATTGACAATACCTCTCCCACAGATCCCACAGATCTCCCACAGGAAAACCCCACAGAAACGTTTGCCTGCTCTACTGTTTTTCTCTAGCAAGAGCAGCATCGCAAAACCACACAGGAACGCCATGATCCTCAGCACTTCCTCTGCTTTGCTTCAGTAAAGCAAGACAAAGTAAGAGCTCCTTGGAAAACAGAAGAGCGCACCCAGATAAATACAAGCAGAACGGTAAGTTAGTCTCATCTAAGTCTATTAGAATCTATTTTAAGTCTAACTTGCTTTTCTAGTACTTGTATTGTTTATGTTTTCATTTATTTAGATAAACTCTCTGGTACTGGACCCAAAGCACTAACGTCTAGATTAAGAACAATGCACTGGAAGAACGGGATTTTCTAATAGCCACAGAAAGCTCCCTTCCCCACAAAACACTGCTCAGAAAAAAAAGAGTCCTAAATGAAAAGACACAAATAAGAGGCACTATAGTTAAACAATAGTATAGTAAAATAGTAAAGCTCTGATAGTTTCTCCCTCCCTCAATGTTTCTAATCTCACCCATCAGAATCAGAGCCAGATGGCTTGCCAAATTCAGAGTTCCAACTGATTTCCCTTTCCTGTCACATTTCCAGCAAGGATGGAAACACACAGGTTTAACCTTCGTTTTCTCCTGTTCCTACTTAGAATTGAGTCCTTAGTTGTTACCTTGTTTTTAACAGTTTTCAACATCCATATGTGAACCAACAACAGTGATCTTAGACTAAAATTCTAAGTTTGTTCCAAATGTTATTTTCTAGCATGCTACACTTGGTTCTCTCTGCCTGTAATTCCTCCACGGAGAACTACTAAAGAATTCATGAATATTCTCCATTACTCAGAATAAATCACCTTGTGTAAGTTTACTAAAGCACAGCTGAAACAAATGGTATAAAGGCTGGATAGCTATGAATCAGAAAGATGTCAACTTCCGAGTTTCTCCCTCAGTGACGAACTTTATTGCCAACCCCCAAAAAAATATAGAGCACCTCAGAAATTAAATGACCCGCAGCTCCAGGGTTAACATCACTTATGATTATGTGACCAAAAGTAACCCAAAATGAGTACATTCTCCTAAAAGGAACTAACTACCAAGCTGACATTCCAGGTCACCACAGACTAATTTGCCACAGGAACTAAACATACCAGCAGCAGTACACAGCAGTGCACATCAACAGTTGTCTGCAGGTTCATTTCCTCCTTCAGGTATACACACCTGCCTCACAGGCCAAAGTGGAAACTAAGTAAATTCAACACCTGCATATTACACTCTGCAGCACAAGCATGGAAAGTGACTATTTACAGAGCATTTAAGTCATGAAAGATTTAGACTGCTACGCTGCCATACTCAGTTTACTTTCACTGAAAATACAGGTCTCAACCTTGTAAATATTTCTGTAGCCACGCTTTTTTGTTTGTTTTAACCACAAGCATGCATAAGCATGTACAGATTATTAAGCGTAACGTTTCCACAGAGGAAGAAAAATCCTCTACTTTGCATGAGTATCATTATTTAAGAGTTCTCCAATACCCAGTGTCAAATATAAACCTCCGTCCTATCCTCAGGGTTACCTGTAAGTGACAACAGAAGACCTGCAGTAATTTGACCAAATTTGCTGACAACTGGGTTGATCTTAGAGTATAATTTCTCCCCTCAAGGAGAGTAATGCCAGGATGACTATAGTCACACTCTGGGAAAAAAGCAGCAGTTCTCACAAAGCTTCTTAGCAGCCTACCAGAAGTCTTCCAGACAAGCCTGGAAACACTTTCCGCCATCTAAATGCTTAAGATGGCATCCAGAGTCATCCTGGATGACTGAACTTGTGACTGAGATTCATAGCCATCTGCCACTGCTTTTCAGATGTTTGTTCAGATGTACTGATGTAGCTCAAAGCACCTGTGCCATCTCCTCTTCTTTCTCGGAGGGCTAGCAGTTTTGGAAGATACGTTCTGAAAAACTCCAAGGACAAGGAGGGCAAGGTAGGCTGACAAAATAACTCCTGCAGCTATATTAAACTTAGGCCCCATATTATGTAACAAAGGACTAAGGAAGAACATAAACTCTTCTTCCAGAACTGTCTGGGAAGACAGACCCTTGCATAGCTGCTACAGGAACTTCTCATGCCAACTAGAGTTGAAAACTGATGACCAGGCTCCAAAGACAGCAATAAAACTCAAAGCACAGTACTTCAGACACCAAGACCATTATTGGACAGCTAACTTCAACATGCTTACAGAACTTCAAGTATTTTAACATTGGAGTTTTCCCCACGAAGGAGAAAAAGGCCCTTCTGGCACAGAAGAGTACAGCCATACAATTTGTTATCTACTGCATTGGACAAAGAGGGGAGGAGAGCACATACTACCTTATCTAATAAGATTGAGTCTACAAACGTAAGAAGCTCCAAAGGCTTGGTTACCTTCTGACATTATTACAACTCCAAGATAGCCACAGCAGCCAAGATGGTTCACACTGTTCTCAGACTCTGCTTAAACATCACTTTTTGTTCCTACGTATAACAATCGCTCAGTATCAAGTATCTACAAATTAGTTCCAGACACAGAAAGAACTAAGCTACTTTTCAACTTAAACCACCCTAGGCAAGCTAGTCACAATGTTGATATTCTCCAACATAAGTACACTACAGTTCGGGTTCATTCAGACCAAATGAAGAGGTTTGTTTAGCTTTATTTCTCAATTATGCAAAGTCACAATGTATTTTTACAGATGGAAGGTTCAATTTAGTGTTGAAACATCATGCTTCTGTATCACCTTCAGGGGAAGTACAGGTGAAACTAAACAGAGTAATAAGTCAAATACCTGTACTGAAAATTAAGCACTGGAGAAACAAGTATCTTAACTGGTAACTAATGAAGGAAAGCAGCAGCAAAAGCAGAATTATCCCACAATTACTATCTAATAAATATACTACCAATTCCAGCATAGCAATATTCACTTCTTCCGTTTTTCTTAGGCAGAAGATGAGATTTAGAAATCTCTCCTGTATCAGCATCCTTACTTTGAAATCCTAACATTTATAAGGTTTTACTCACAGTACATGAACATTGTATTCTTAATTCGAAATTAAGACTGTATTTCAGCAATCTTTTTACAACAAAAAGTCCTTCAAAAAAACCCACACCCATCTTGTCATTAGAACAGCCAAGTTTCTCTACCTATCACCTGTCCCCTTATAATCTTAAATGCAATAGAACTGCTTAACAATTGTTACTGAAGCACACTACGAAGTGTTATTTAGGCCTACTAATTTTTGCTGATAATTACCCTGCAGGAGACAGTGTGCCAGCTGTGCTGATGCAGTGGGCTCTACCAGCCACCCTCACAGCTGGAAACTAGTGGCACACTGCAGCTGCTCCCCAAGAGATGAAAAGAACTGTAAGGACTGTGGGAAATCTACATTTGAAGCTTTGACAAGCCCTCATCCCACTGAAAAAAATGGTGAGCAGCCACAGAACTGTTCACAAGTTACCACAACAATATACAAAAAGATATTCCCTAAGCATTCAAAACATTACACAAAACTCAAAAAATCAGTTCAACTTTTACAAGTTGTAGAAGACGTAAGCTATGCCTCACAAGTGTGCACTGGACTTCACAGATGTTCCAAAGACACTAAGCCAGCAATGTAACAGGTTACCATAAACACTGGACTTTCTAAATGGGGAGCGGGGGAGGTGTGGAGTGTGGGGTGTCAATGGAGAGTTATCTACAGACTAGTTACTACACAGAATCATAAACGTTACCTTCAATGTTTTCATTCTGATGTGAAAAGTGTTGTCCAAACTAATGTTTTACTTACTCAAAAGCTGACAAGGTAAAATAGCAATGTTTCTAAATCTTCATTTTCCAGATAATTCACATTTAACTGCCTGTATGAACTGTCTCCACAAACATCTGCACACTCACATAGAAACACAGTCTACTCTTTTCATATCCATAAGACTAGCTTTTCCATCCACTCGTTACTCATTCATAAAAGGTTAGATTAGTAACTCCTCTACACGGAACAAATGTCAGACCCTCTTCTAGCAGACCACGTTATTTTGTAGGGAGAATCTGCCAAAGAGATGACATAACAACCATCTGATCTTCGTGTAACATTTTCCCTAGAAGATTTTCCTTTTGCTTGGGAGCAGGAAGGACAAAAACAAAACAAGAAAACAAAGCGGACAGCCAGTGATTCATTACACCCCTACAGGAAAGCTGAGTTAAGGAATTCATTCCCACCCCCGTCTATTTCTAGAACGTGCTGCTAACATGCTACATATAATCTACACTACATACATGCAACACTCTCCTTAGCTTTGATATTCCAAGCATGGCTCTTTACACCTAAGAAGACAGACTCTGAAAAAACTCCACCAAGGACAAACCATAACACTGTTTCCTTAGAGCACCAGCTTCACATGCCATGCAACTCTCAATCAATAATACTTTCTCCATGGAGCCCCCTCATCAATCCTGTATGAATGTGATGTACAAATGGATACCCTATAGAGCACTAAATTTATACCAAACATTATCTACTGGGCAGCTTATTCATAAGAGAAATTTATTCATATTTTTACTAACATGATAATCATCCTAGTGATAATCACATTCCATAGCGTGGAATACACTGTAACTTCTAGCTCTTTGATTGCACGCATACCTACCTAAAATCACTAATTTTTACTTGAGCTTAACTTAATTCATGAGCAAGGAACAGCCAGGTCAAAAGAATGTTTCCCCGAGCCATCTACACAAACCTACGAAAGTGTTGTTTCAAGCAACATGAGCTACCATGCATACACTTAAATCATTTCCTTGCTAATATGAATATCCACGTCAGACTGATTTTCAGTTGAGATGGTTGATCTCAAGAAAGAATACTCTCCTTCATAACTCCTAAACTATGTTAATGACATGAATGGCATTCTATGATATAACCATTAGTTGTAAGCAGTACTGAATTACACTTTCATCATTAAAAAGGGCCTTATCCATAGCTACCATGGTGACAAAACACTAGCATAAAAAGTTGCGGCTCCATTACAAGGACCTATTCTTCTACACGGCATTGAAAAATACCAAGTGCATCACAAGAAACACAAAACATCTGAAAAGAAACAAAATTGCATCCATTACCAACACAGTGGTTTACAACTAAATTTGTCATGCATTTCTACAATTCCCCCCCCCCAAGAATCTCCAGTCATTATTGGTACGGAAACACTGCTTTGGAAAATTATCATTCTTTGTAAAAGGACTGCTCTGTTTAGACTTCATTGCTTTTCTGCCAAACATCAGCCATATAAGGAAACCAAAGTTCACTGCCATTTATTTTGTTCAGCCCCTTCTGACGCCTAGGAATAACCCTTACTGCTGCCTAGAAAGGTAAATCTGTACATTGCAAGTCAAATAACTTACTTGTTATCACCTATAAAAGCTCTTTTAGGTCAGTTAAACGTTAACATTTTCCCACATAGTATATGAAACAGATGGAGTTGGATTAATAACTTTTCCCTCAAACACTTCATTACTTGATGCTGTTAAACAACTACACGTGCAACAGTGTTAAAAATTCTGCACGGAAATTACTTTGTCGAAGCCTCGCAAATACCAACACATCTCAAACACTCGAGAGACTGGAGCGCACCCATCCCGTCTGAGCAACACGCTGCTTTTGGCTTGCACAAACAGAAACAAAAATCTAGATCAGCTAGCGCAGAGCCATGGCTTCTAGCTCATTTTAACATTCACAATACGAGAAATTCCTTGCCTTGACAAAAGCACTAACCAATAATTGCCTCTCTGAGGCACGTGAAATGAATCTGTGATGAGCTTTCACTACATGCAACTGGTTAGTTGGCGTAACTTAACAAGCACCAGCAGCGCAAAAACTTAACACCAAAACTTTGCACTTGGTTTCCCCTCCAACAGCTTCAAACAGGAATCCTTCCAAAAATGATAAAAGCGGTCACCAAAACAAAAAAAGGGCTACACTAACCCGGAGGTTCAGCTGCACACACTTTCAAGAAGTCTGACCACTAGCTTTGGTGGTTTTTGTGGTTTTTTTTAATGGAGGTTCTTAAGACAAACTTGTGCAAGGATCAGAACGCAATACAGACCTCTCTTGTACAGGCTGAAAAATACGCAGCCCAGCTCGTCATCTTAGGGACAGGGGGGGCGGAGGGGAGGAAGGGAGGCGGCAGAGGGGAAAAACTGCGACAGCATTTACCGAGCACGACCAGGGCACGCTTTTACACGGAAATCTCACAGCCACCTTCCAGCAGACCGGCCAGACTGCAACCGACGTTCCAAAAAATAAAATCGACACACAAACAAGAAACAGCAGACACAGGCAGCGCCAAGCCTCGAGATCTTTCGATACGATCAAAAAAAAAAAATACCCCTTCCTTTGGGACTTCCTCGTTTCCCGAGAAGGTAACTAGGGTCCGCGATCGCTTCGGAAGGGAAGGAGCGGCAGCGCAGTCCCGCACTCGAGCGGCTTCAGCCCAACACCTTCTCCGACCGAACAAAGAAACTTCTGTGCGTGCGCGCCTGGGGAGCTGAGAAACTTTCGGTCTCCCCAGACGCTGCCCCCAGCCTCCGCGAAACCAGCGACCACCGAGCGCACTCCTGGGGGGCACAAGGGGCAGCCGGGCTACGCGAGGCGGAGAACGCAGGAACACACAGGCCAGGAACAGGACACCAAAATGAAGCGTGAGCTCCTTCCTTCTTCCCCACCCCCTCCGGCAGAGGAAGGATTTCTCTCTCTGTTGTTGTTGCCGCCGCTGCCGCCGCTCCCCGAGCCTTTTCCATTTGATTTACCTCGTCCGTCGGGCGCGGTAACCAGGTCCGGCAGGCAGGAGCTCCTCCCGGCCCCACCGAAGCGCACTGAATCCCAACAAGCCTTCCTCTCGTCAGCGAGGAGGAAGGCGAGGGAGCGGGGGAAAAGCAACAGCTCTCGACCAGGCCGGGGGCGTGCGCGGAGCGCGCGACGTGCGTGTGCACGGCGGGAGGGGGGGGAGGCAGCGCAGCCGGGCTCCTCCCGCTCCCCGCCGCCGGGTTCTGCCCCGC
>Ga0065711_1051888_pt1 | contig 10194 bp, 5 predicted proteins | sample Hoacrofraction12_FD_59098 | JGI IMG/M metagenome (GOLD analysis project Ga0065711, IMG submission 59098) | Hoatzin crop microbial communities from Cojedes, Venezuela - Epithelial fraction 12 v2 (version 2) | ecosystem: Host-associated > Birds > Digestive system > Esophagus > Crop | place...
CGGCTGCCGCAGGGCCGGGCCCGGGCGAGGGGAGGGGAGGCGGCGGCCCGCGGCCCTGGCCCGCTCCGGCGGGGAGCCCCATTCGCCCTCCCCTACCTCGGCCGCTTGGTCGGCTGAGGAGATCGTGCGGCGCGGTGCGCCGTGTGGAAACGGGGGGGACGATCCACGGCACCGCCCGGTGTGGCCGTGGGCGGTGTGTGGGTGGCACCCCCGCCCTCCCCTCACCCCATGCCTCTCCCGGCTTTGTGTTTTCCACGAGGGCCGAGTTTTTCCTCGCCGAGCCCCCGCGGGGTCTGGCCGGGCGTGTGCGGCTTCGTTCCTGCTGCAGGGACGCGGCGTGGGGCGCCTGTGAGGGAGCCCGGATCGGTGGGTGGGTTCCGGGGTACCGAGGGGACGGGGTCTGTCCCGGTGCCAGTGACCACCGAGCGAGGCATCGCGCCGTGGGCCGGGAGCCTCGCGCTGGGCCCGGAGAAAGGATTTTTCTGAGAAAAAGTGTTCCCAAAGGCGTTCGAAGCCTGCGTTCGCTTTGTCCCCGTTTTTCCACAGCACGCCCCAGCCTGAATCCGTCTCAAGCATGTGGTGTCCTGACCTCGGGTATGCTTTCTCCTGGGCTCTGGGATCTGCACTGTTTCACAGAATCAGCAATAAGATGGAGCCTAATAAGATGGAGGAAGCACCTCGGCGTGTTTTTTTGAAAAGGTTCAGGTAGGATAGAGGGGGTAGGGAGATTTTTCCAGCCTCGTGTCATACCTGGTAATGCCACAGAATGGGAGCATCTCCAGCGGGAGAGGGGTATTCCCCCGCGGGGGCTCGCTCCAGGCCTTTGTGCCTGTGGGAGACCCCTATGAGCCGCCCGCCCGATTCCTCTCCAGTGCCGGGTCTCATATAAAACCTCAGGCTCTGGTCGTGTAGGTGGTTGCCATATCCCAGCTGCGTAACTGGAAATCAAGCGGCAGCAGCTTTCTGAGCGACTCCTGCTGGGATCACAAATACTTGCTTGACTGATTGTTCAAAACAACTGCAGAAACAGCCACAGCACAGGACAGACATGTATTCGCGTAGACAGAGTCATAAAAATCTGCTGGTAGGGCAGTGTGTGGGAATAGCATAGGACGAGCGAGGTGCTCGCTTCTTGGGAAGAAAGAGGGAGTTATGAATGTGTTTGTGTTCTTGACAAGTGACTGGCTGGGACCAGGTTGGTACGGGACCAGAGGAAGCAGCGTGAACAGGTTCTCCTGCAGATGCGCTGCCTCCTGCCTCAGGCCTCCTAGTCTTGCCTCTCTCTCTCTTTTCCAGGTGCTTCTCGGGTAGCTTCTTGGCATGTTCGTCATCGTCCTTCCGCCTTGCAGTGATGAAGTGACTGTAGACCTGAGAGTGCGATAAAGTGACCAGAATGGGGGTTTTATTTCTAAATCTTCAAAACAATTTGACTGAATATCGGAAAGGTGCTATTTTAAGCTCCGCACAACAAAGTTGACTTTATAAGAATGGGCCTTTTTTTTGTTTACCCTTAAAATTGTATCATATAGAGAACAGTCAGGCTTTCTGTAGTGGCATTTGAACTATAGGGTTTGTTTATGGATTTCTTACTACACTTTCTCATGGCCTAAGATGTGTGTTGGTATTTGTCGTAACGTACGTGTTTCTTCGTGCTAAGTTTTGTCCAGCAACTTTTGTTATCTTAGACATTGTTTTAACAGTGGGGTATTTTGTGTTTGATTTCTCATCAGTTCTAGTGCCTTCCATTTACTCAAGTTTTAATGAATTTTGCTCACGATCCCATGGAATATTGCTGGAATGCTTGTGAAGAGAGCTAAAAAAACCCAAAGTGGGCAATACTGAGTAGAGCAAAGCTCACCAGAATTTACTAGCTGTGTCAGATGAGAACATCACTGTTGCTTAACTTAAATGTGGAGAATAATATAACCTTCCTTTTTACTTCCCCAACAATGCTTCATTGGGGTATACAGATAGAGAGGAGTTCGTATTTGAAACAAGCATCATAAGGCTCAGGTTCATAATGTATTCCAGTACACAATGCTTCTTCATCTTATCTGTTTTTATTTTTTATCATTATTTTCCACTTTAGGAAGCAATAGGAGGAGAGCTTGAGAGCTGTACTTGAACACAGATGGTATGATGGCACAGCATTTGCTGCAACTTGCTTCAAGTTGTGTTACAGAGTTCATTTTTAACATAAGCTTTAAACCTTTATTTTGTAGAAAAGTCTCATTGAAATGGCAACCACCCAAATACAGACTATATGTTTTCAGAGGTACTTGACTATTTTGTGGTAACATGATGAAAAATTAACTGATAACATGAAAAATAATAATACTTAAAAGTGCATAAAGAGTCTGGACTGGAGCATATGTTAGATGAAGCACAGGTATATATTGCTTTTTGGTGTCTCCAGGAAATGTAGGGGAACCCCTTGAGAAGCAGGCTACAACATGGTAGGCAGTGTTAATTGTTTTGTGGAAGGAAAACAGCAGCCTTTCCATTCACTTCTTGCCATTATTTCTGGTTTTGGAGTGAATGGAACATCTCCTGCAACAACCTAATTGCCACTAACCATAGTTTTTGTTTGCTAACAGCCCCATATGTCAATAGAGGCTGCACTCGTTCCCCTTTAAGTGGGCTATTTTTGCCAAACACCATTTCCACTCCTCTGGATATCCTGAATGCTGCCGTTTGAAACAGATCCAAGGAGTTAGACATTACTCACCTTTGCATATGCCGTCTCTTGAACAGATAGTCTCCTGCTGTCTTCTATTCTTGTATTTCCTGCACTTTCCCCCAGTGTGGAATGTTTTATTTTGTCTTGCTTATTGCAGTTTTGACCAGGGAAATTTGTCTCTTAAAAAGATAGGCTTAAAGCAGTTTCCCTTTTCTGCAAATGCATTTTCTCTGCTGCTCTCCACACAGCTTTTTGTTCGATGACTTGCACTTTCACTATCTCAGACTGTCAGGCATACTTGTCGGCAGCTAGAAGCAAAAGCTCATTTGTAGAGTTAGGCACATTTGCATATAAAAGTGTGTGTGTGTATATATATATATGTATGTTTATTTACATTGTTTCTCTCTTTCTTATATGAGGGAAAGAAATTGAGGGACGTGAGTGGGGGAGAAAATGACCCCAGATATCTTTTATTCTCCCTCTAACACAGCATTTAATTCTTTCTTCTTCCCTTTCTCCCTTTCTCCCCTAAGTGCTTAGTTATGCTTCCCTGTGCTTAACCATATTTAATTAAAAGTGGACGGGTAGCAAGGTGGGGCTATCCACGCACTGGAAGAGGATGGCCAGGTGTTTGGGAGGTTACCCTCGCACAGGCCGGGGAAGGCAGTCCAGGACGTCTGTAGGAATAGCTCTTAAAGGTGGGTGAATGCTGTCAGGACTGGAAGGTGCAGTGGTGATCATGCTTGGTGCTAACCAGGCTGCTGCTAGAAAATGGAGATGTTGTGATTGACTGTTTCCTTTCCTGGGAACAGGAAAATGAGGAAAGGCAGCCTAGCAAAGGGCATTTCTCTGGAGACCAGAAGATCATTCTGCAAATCTACGGCCTGCGGGGGCAAAAAAGAAGAGTTGGCAGCTGTCGTGTGCTCTCCTGCTGTCAGGAGCTACTTTTCCAAAAGCTGCTTGCTCAAAATCCTGGCTGTTGTGACTTTGTTATATACCTTTCTGTGCTGTTCCTCAGATGGCATGATTAAACTGTGTATAGGAGTATTCTTATTCAGTCTTTGTGTGCTACTGTACGGCTTTGAGCTTCTTGCTCCCCACGTAGCAAAAGCAAGATCGTTGCAGTATTACCACCTTTCTGGAACAAAACATTTATTAACATTTTTTAGGAATATGTCCTAGCTATCTTTATTTCTTTCCTTCGCCACAGCCTGTGATTTACAAGCCAAACTACAAGCTTTGCACAAGGGAATGAGATCTTTCATTCCTCTCCTTTGTAATCTGATTGTGCTTTTGGATCAACTGACACCCTTTGTCCTCAGGACACTCTTAGGGGTTGACCCAACTGAGAGACTTTAGTGAAGGATGGATGCATTTTAGACTTTCCTTTTCTTTTTGTTCCTTTCTTTTCCCCCCAGTGGTCTAAAATGAGTCAGATTCTGACTCTGTCAGGTGCCAGTGAGAAAACATATAAATTGCGGGTAAGGCTGCTGTTTTCCATCACTGAGTGGAAAGTAGTTAGAGCTGCTGAATCTCACATGGCGTTTCTCTCTGCCTCATGGAAGATGTCCTCAGGACCTTCTCTAACCGCCTCACCTGTCTGTCCATAGTCTAGTTTTACAAAAAATGACACATCTAAAGAGTCGAAGTACCAGTGAGCCCTGCGTAAGTAATCCTGTACCTTGATTAAAATCCTCAAATGAATATGTATATGGGCTGGTTTAAGCGTAGATATTAGAGAGTGAGTGCATGGTTGGAAGTGTCCCCAAGGATGATTCCTCTGATTCAACTGTCAGTAAAATGCAAAGGTCATTTTCACAAAAATAATTTTAAAAAATGTTTGCAAACATCTTGTCATCCAAGTGACAAGTATCCAGGAAGGCTGTCAGGATAGCCACCAAATAAATGGCATAGAAGCGATGAATTGTAAGTTATCGCATTCCCTGATTCTGAAAAAAAGTAATGTAAAAGGGCAACTTCCTTCACAGAACTTGTCACCAAATGATGAAGATAAATCAGCAGTGGTCTTTACTTCCTACAGACCTTTCTGAGAAAGGAAGCTAGATGTTGTTCTTCTTTGTTTAGAAAAAGCTCCTGAAAGGTATGAAAGACTGTAAGTTTGCACAGGTGTCACCAAGAGCTGAATTTAGTCGAAAGAACTTTCGTTTCTGACATTTAGTGTATGAGATGGGGAAGAATGTCAGGACCTGGCCGTACTTGAAGGGCTGCAATAACTTTCATTAGCCAGTTAGCTGTAAGGAGAGTTTGAGAGGTCTGGGTGGCGAGGCTGTCGTGTATGTCTGTACACAGATCTCATTTGGTTCCTTTCACTGTAGCATTTACGTGCGTTAATGACATATTGAATGTAAAAGTGTGCAAATCCTTGAACTGCTGAGAGCTCACTGAAAACAGGCACCTTGGCATTGCTTTGGGTGTGTCTACTTTCCCAGGGAAAATTCAGTTTGTTTCTCTACCTGAGCTGATTTTACAACATCAGACGCAAACTCAAAAGCTGCACGAGAGAACAAAGTTCATCACGCTTGAATAAGGTTGATTAATCAGACTATTTTGAGATGCAGCTAAGAAGCATTTTAGGGATGCTGCTGCAGTCATCAGAACTGTGAAGAAATCAAGTGAAATATCCCCAACATCAGCAACAAAAAGGAGATTTAACATGAGTGTTTGGAAACATTTGGCTAGACAGAGGCCTGCAAGTGGAATATATATGGTTTATATATTATGATTTTATTATATTCTCATTCCTAACTGATTACCCAATACTGAGGTATTTGTGTGTTTTCCAAAGATACATTAAAAGAGCATATCTCATGTTTTCTTCTCCATTTCTCCCCACAGGAAGCAAGATGGATGGTGCTGAAACGGGCGTACTTTGCCCTGGGATGTGTGAAGGTGGTTGGCCAGCCACTCCGCTGGGAGCACTGACTGCATGTGGGTCCTCCGGGGCTGGAAGTACGAGTTTGAGTGAATTTAATACTGTGTTGATAAATTAACCGTGCATCAGTCTTATCCTGGTCCTCTGCACAGGACTGAGTTACACCCTGAATTATTCAATCCTGAGTAATTCTGTTGGTTTACAGATGAAAACAGTTCTTTTCTTTTTGCAAACAATAGCCATTGGGATTTGGGAACTTCGAAATCTTTTTAGCTTGTATTCATTTCCGTTATGTGTAACTGCTCTTGAGTGAGCAAGGTAATACTTAAAAAGTGTTACCAGAAGAGACAGGATGTCTTGAAGCACACTTGAGACTAGCATCATTCTGTAATACCTACTTTGATTTATTTTTTGACTTATTTTTTATTTATTTGTGCTTACTAGCTAAAGTTATTTTAATGTTGATTGTCAGGAAAAAGGCTCCATAATGTCTTGTTTCAAATCGGTTCTGCCACTTAATTTCAGAGCTTCTTGTCGTGTATGCATTTATCCTGAGTTTGTCTCTTATTTTTTTAAATAATAGATTCTTTACTTTCTTTACATTCTTTAGAAATATACCATAGGTGTTAGAGTTGACGGCATCAGAAAAAATGCCAAGGTACAAGTTACCAGTCTCATAGGGCATTCCCTGAGGATTTCTGGAAAACCTCAAAACTGAAATAGCATAGCTGCTATATGATGCATGCAAACTCTCGCTAAAAACGTTTGCCATTAAAAGGATCAATGGGTAATGTATTGAACCTGTATTTTTGAAAGGTACGCCAAGGGATTATTAATACAGTGAATTGTGTATTAGATAATCATTTGAAGTTCTACTCAAAAATGGAAACATACAGCACCTCAAAGGTCGTTTTATGAGATGGTCTAAGAAACGACAATTTCTGGAGTAGAAAAATCTGTCTCCTTAATCTCTTACTAGTATCTGAATGGTTCAATAGAGGTGTGGATAACTTACTAGCATATTCTGTTAGATTTTCACAAGCCCTTGTTAAAATTATCACAACAGGCTACTAAAGAAATACAGGATGTAGTTTTACAAGGAAAAATTAAGCTCCTCAATACATACTTAAGTACCTTTATTCAAGTTATAGCCATTAATAGCATTTCTAACCTTGAAGGTTTTCTTAATGCAGTAGGAACTTACATTTTCCACTGGTGAAATTGCTCAGTTCCCTTGTTTTTGCTGCCGAGCATGTGCAAAACCATCTTGACAGCTCCAGGCTGCTAAGCCCCAAAGAAATACATAAAATAAGCATTTTCTTGCAAGTTTCCTCTCAACTGCCTGTCAACTTCAGTTTTGCATCCCAGCAACCAATTTCAACTAATTTTATTTTATACTGACTACATTTATCACAATTTATTTTATATTCTTGATAGGATATTGAAAGAGGCTCTCAGGGCCACAGATTGCTGCTGAAATGTTAGACAACATTTGGCATGAACAGGATCAGAAATCAAAAACTGGCATTTTTTAGCCTGGTTGCGTTTGAAATGAGGTCTATGAGATTGTGTTGTTTATCTCTCTGTACATTCAGCAATTCCTCTTAAAAACTCTGGGACTCATTTTCAACCAAATTTGAAAGATGAGCTGAAATCTCAAAATAAATAAGGTCTGTGAAAAACTGCAGCTGTACAGAGGACAAAGCGTGTAATTAAATGCCTGCGCTGTGGCAAAGGCAGGTGGAACCCAGCCTTTATATAGGGGTTGAGAGCCGCCAGCTTGCCAGAGCGCGCTCAAAGATTTTTGATCAAGTATAGCACGTCCTCTGTAGGGAGGGTGGGTTTTGGAAGGGAACCTGAGGTTGTTGCGGCAGAGGAGATTTTAGGAGGCAAAGAACATAAGTTCATGGAAACAATCGATCAAACCCCACCTTGTTTGCTTTATTTCTTGCGGAGCAACTCAATTCTCTTGCCCGGCCTCTTCTTCCTTCCCACCCTGAACACCTTTTTTCCTCCCAGTGTCTCCAAAGTCCGTTACTATCTTTGTATTCCCCTTGCTGTCCTGGCTCAGCATCAATTCTTGTAACTTAACCGGCCTAAGAATTCTGTCTGATTTAGTAATGAGGTCTCAGATATACCCTGGTGGGAGCCGGTTAATGGCTGTTTCTTCATCCAAAAGTTCAGACAGGCTGTTAGGATGTGCTCATGCCAATAGCTGTAACAAAGCTAATTGGTACTGACCCCTTCCCATCCTGACTGGAGAATGTCCTGCTTTGATATTGATACTCATCAAACATTTGTGGATTCCGATTGTGCCTCCCTGACAGCTACCTGACATTTTAAAGACCCAGCTGTTGTGTGGTGCGACTAGTGACTCTAGTTTAAAAGCAGCTAACTAAAATTAAGCAAATTATTATTTTTTTACTCTACACACACATTCAAAATAGTATATCTGACCCAACATCACCATGTTTTTAGAGTATTCATATCAGGTGTGGAGGCTTACAACTATCCCACAGGGTCTAGTACTCCAAAAAACTGTGTGAGAGTTGTGTATTTTACAAATCAGTTTAGCTGAAGAAACGGAGAAAAATGCCTTGTCTCCTTTTTGTCTTTTCTGTCAGGTTCCTCCTCAAGATGGATACCTTATCTAGCAAGGAAAGTTTTTGTAGTTCTTCTCTGGTCAATTATCTAAACAGGACACAACCGAGCTGATGTCAAAACAAAGAATACACACATGCATAGTACTGGGCTGTGATAAAGGCTGCTCTTCTGCACAACTTCCCAGCCTGTGAAACCTGTCTGGTTTTGCATAATAGATAAGCTCCAGGAAGTATAAAATTAGTGGGAGTGCTTGCAGTGTGGTCAAGTTACAGTTTTACAGTCGTTTAAAGGTCAGCAGCAAATTGACATCTACACCCAGTCCCGCAGGATAAGGCTCTGTAGGGACAAAGCTCGCAGGCAAGCATCCACATGATTTGCCTACGGCCATATGGAAAACCTGAGGCCGAGGAGGGGGCTAAGATCCCACCCTGTCACTTACAAGCCAGGGCCAGAGTTACCAAGCCAATCTTTCTCCTCATATTTCTAGAGCAGACTTTGAAACCTAAGCCCCAAGAAAAGATTTCTGAAGCAAAAACTCAAGCCTAAGGTCTCACAGGACAGGTACTCTTTTTTCCCCCAACTTCTGGATTCTCTTTTTCTTACTACTTAACTTGAAAATGAGGTTTCGATGAGAAGAAAGTTAAACTGCTGCAGGAGATTACCAAGTTTATGGATGTTATTATCTCTCAAATAGTTAATGTCTCACTTATCAGTTAAACATTTTTTTTTCTTCAAACTTGGCAGGCTTCTGGCTAGGCTAATTAAGAGTGCAACTAGGCTGTAACCAAATGATCTCTATGATACGATAAGCAGCATGCAAGCAGCAATGATAGCAATAGACTAACTTCAGAATGCTGTGAGTTCCTCTGAGCTTCACTAACAGATTTGTTGATCAGCTCCAGATTTTACAATGTCATTTTTCTTCTTCTTTAAAAGAAAAACTGTCACCAGAGCTGGTTACAGCTCATGCCTACAAATGCAAAAAGTTGTATGGAGACAATAACACACAGGACGACTTGTTAGGCCATGGATTAAGATGCGTACCAGTGCCAAGTTTCAGAGAAGATGGCTTGCACAAGGAAAGCTCAGAACTCAGAAGCAGAGATTGGGTGCTTTTCTAAGGAGGCTAGGTGGAGGGACAAGATTTGGGGAAAAAACCTAAACGCCAAAAAAATGCTGTAGAAAATGTTCCACCTGCTGTGAAAACAAAGAGGAAGGAAGGTAATAAAAGAATTGCGAAGCATATCTAGTTTCAGAACTTGGCTGAAGAAAAAGAAGCAGTAAAAATCACTACTACAGATGAAATCCATAGATAGTCTTAAGGGATGGAAAGATCTGTACTGCATCCTGCAACTATTGGAAAGCACATGAGGTGGTGTTAATAAGGAGATTGTAAGACAAGGTGGAGATTCAGAAGTGTCCAGCTAGAGCTATATGGTTGCTGTTCTGGAAATGTCCTGAACTCTGCAGAGCATGCTTAAATCCACAAGTCAGTGCAATTCATGCTACAGCGACTCAGCGCTGACCAAGAAGTTCTCTAAATGATTTGTCTTCTCCATCTCCTATAGATAGCTGGTGATGCGGCAAACACGGTCAGGAGTCCTCTTTCTGACAAAACTTTTAAGCGCTTGGTGCACTGGCGTTTCATCTGCAGTACCAAATCTACCCCTCGAACAGCTGGATGCAAGCTCGGGGAAGACTTTTCCTGCAGGGTTCTCTGGTAACAGCGCTAGGCTGGCATACCTGCACCTCAGCTGTGAATGAAACCTCTCCTGGCACTTGTGCAGCATGCCACTCCCAGAAGATCTGGGAGTTTGCTAGGCATGTCCTGCCCCTGGCTGGTGCGGTCCCTGGCACCGCTCTGACATTTACAGAGCAGTTTGCATCTCCAGCATATCACCTCTCCAAGTAAATAAGGCATAGCAACTCAAAGGATGTTCAGAGTGCTCTTCAGTGCATTCATTTGGTTATACTCTTTTTCTATGGCTTGGTGCTTTGCCACCAACCAAAAATTCGT
>Ga0065711_1051889_pt1 | contig 10194 bp, 4 predicted proteins | sample Hoacrofraction12_FD_59098 | JGI IMG/M metagenome (GOLD analysis project Ga0065711, IMG submission 59098) | Hoatzin crop microbial communities from Cojedes, Venezuela - Epithelial fraction 12 v2 (version 2) | ecosystem: Host-associated > Birds > Digestive system > Esophagus > Crop | place...
GCCCCCCCTCCCCCGGCTGCGGGGGCCCGGGGCGGAAGGCCGCGCTCCGCAGGGAGGCGGCGGGACCCTCCCCCCCAGGGGATTCCTCCTCCTGGAGCGGCCCCCGGGGACCCGCAGAGGGTCAGGAGAAGCGGGTGTCCGCGGGGAGCAGCGCGGACGCCGGCCGCCCCGCAGCCAGGGGCCGCCCGCCCGGCCCGGGAAGGGCCGCGCTGAGGCGGGCCTGGAGGAGGGCGCGGAGACGGGCACGGAGGGGCAGCAGCGTGGTAGCCAGAGGGTTTGAGCCGCTCCCTGAAGAGCTTGGGGGTGCAGCCGACGGGGCGTCGGGCAGGGGCCGGGCCGTGTGTCTGGGACCTGGCCGGAGCGTGCCTCCTGGGCAGAAGCACTGCCAGGAGCGAAGAGCCCATGAGCTTACGGCGTAGCGCGCTGTTCTGGCGGCTGCACTCGTCCTCACGGTTACCAGTGCGTCTTTCATCCCTAACCAGAGTTTGCACTCGTCCTCACGGTTACCAGTGTGGCCTTCATCCCTAATCAGAGCTCAGTTCATGCGCACGGATTTCTGCCTTAAAGACCGTGGTGTGGTGTCCGGTATATTGACTGCTCCTGAAGATGAGCGCTGTCGTCAAGCCATCTCAGTCCTCGGTAAACCAGACAGGTCGAGCTTCTTCAGCCTCTCGCCGTAAATTACCTTCCCTGTTCCCTCACTCATTTCTGTGCCTCTTTTTTGGCTGCTGACTCAGCGTTTTAGCATCCTCTTCAAGCGCAGGTACCAACATCATAACCAGATGTCAGGATCATCAGTGTAGAGGTGGCATCACCTATACGTTCTCATTTCCCAACCCACTCTCCATGAACTGAAAGATCATTGAAACCCAAGTCGCCACGGCACAATGCTTAGATGCATTCGCGTCGCTCTCCTCAGGTTCGTCTGATGTGTGTGAGCTGCGCAGACTGGCGCCAAGGACAGAAAAATTCCGGGAATGCCCCAGGTGTCAGGCCTTGTTTCAGGCAAGCGTATTAGAGCTGCAGCTCGCCTAGATGGAGCCACGGCTGAGCTACCAGCCTGCCCTACGGCTATCTGCCTCAGGTGCCCGTGCCTCTGCCTCGCCCCACCACCACCTGCCCTGGCCAAGACAGTTCTCCTCCTCTGCTCCGCATGGAGATTAATAAAGCCCGTTCAGCCCTTCCAACACCCCATCGTCACCATCAGCAGCTGCCCTCCTCAGGACCCGGCTCCGTCCAAGATCAAACCTGGTTGTCCGAGTCAAGACCCCCACCCCGACGTTCAGCCCAAGCCCCCTGCCTCCATCATAGCCCCAGTACTGGAGGTGGTCCCCGTTCCACAATAATGGTTGGGACAACAAGATGATCTTGCACAAATTGGTCAATCTTGCCCACTCTCCCAGTGTTGGAAATGGTCATTTAGGGATACTTACTGAAGGATTTAAGAAATGGGACATACACTTAACAGTTTTTACCCTGACACATCTTCCCAGCTCATGAAAAATCAAAGCTTTAGAAACCTCCAGAGCGAAAGGTTGCATCTGAGTCTTCATTTTAACAGGCACCAATGGACCTGTTTCTATACTGTTTATATATACTTTTGACCTCTGTTACATAGTGAGACAATATTATACAGTTTAAATACATGTCATCTAGTATACATGTTAGAATATAAAATAATTTCATGTGATGCTGATTAGTTCTTTTTTTATGAGAAACCGGGTATGATCACTCCCTATTTGCGTCCACGCTATTCACAATGTTACAGACCTCTGTCACTCCAGTTCCTCTTGGTTTCTTCCAAGATGCAAGGGCCTACCCTGTTCAGCCTTACCTAGCAAGAAAACCATTGCACTCCTCTCATCGTCCTTGTGACCTTTTCCTGTTGGCTTTCGAGCTCTACTGGAAGTTTTTTGAAATGTGATACCTAGGAATGTCTGTAGTATACAGGAAGGTTCAGCCTCCTTCTTGCCAGTGGACAGTGTTTTAATATGGAATTTAAAAACCCATCAAGAAGGCCCAAGAAAGGTTGTAAGAGGGGAAGCAGTAAGGCTGGACGCTAGCGCTGCAGTTGAGGGAACACGGTCTTTTATAAAACTCGTGCTTATGTCTCACATTTTTGCAGAGTTCCCTCTTCTTTGTCCTTTTTTGGAGGAAGGGCAGATTTGTTTCCTGCTTCTACAGTATCTCCTCCTGCACTGTTGGCATAGTTTGAAAGAACTGACTTCAGAAATTCTGATGTCTGGAACCCGCTTGTCGTGACTGCCCGCTGACTAGCTGCTTCCATTGACCAACATCAACTGGTCCCAGTATAGACCGGCTCTGCTTCCCCTCCCCTGCTACAGTTTTTGTCAGTACTCCCTCATATTGACCGTGTTTAAACTAGTGACAGCGGAGCCTCAAAGCATGCCTTGAGCATGCATCAAAAATCAGGCGAAGGTTCTGAAGATATTTAGTTTGCATGGCAATCAACCCTACAGACTAAAGATCTTCCTGCAAGAAAGCTCTGTCTCTTGTGCAAGTAACTACACCTTATTGCAGAAAGCTCAGTTCTACCCAAAGAGCAACACTGTCAGCCAAATCTCATCACAGAGCTTCAGGAGGATTTTTAAAGGATCTGGATCTCAGACCACTGATAAGAACTGGGAGTCAAATTAATTGACTTGGTATTGCTGTGGGAAGCCAGTGCCAGGAGCAGAAGACTGCTTTGACTTGCTTGCAGTAGCCCATGCTGCTGAGGTGATGTGATGGAGTTTCCTGGTGTACTGGGATGTATTTTTGGAGTTTCTTAAGGGTTGATAACGAGGTATACCATACTACTTGCAGTCTAAGCGAGCAGTGAAGCCTAATCGACTGGTGGTGGGTTGCCAGGCTGGTGCAGGTTTTCCTAGCCAGCCAGAAATGTTGTAAGGCATCATTCACTGCTACAAAGGAGCAACATCCAGCAAGAACCGCTAGTTAGACAGCAATGGGGCATCCACTTTGTGCCTATGGAGACCTGGCTGCACTGGTGTGCAGCTGAATGCGGAAGAAAGGGTTCCTTCCCTGACAGAGTCATCTGCTACTTTTATCATGTTACTCGCAGCGTCTCTCAGCTGTCCAGCAGGACACAGGTTTGACTTTTAGAGATCAGCTTGCTCTAAGAAAGGTTGTGGTGGGGTAGATCTACACTTTGCCAGCTGTGTGCATTTTTTCCATGAACAATGTCATCTTTCACAGTTACAGCTGGTTCTGGTTATGAACTGGAGGCAGTGAGCACTCATGAAGAGGCTCTAGCACCTTACATAGCTTCTTAGAGTGGTCTTTGAGAGCTTGAACAGCTCCCCACAGAATGTATCTTAATTAAAAAAAAATTAATTTCAGTTATCTCACAGTTGTAACTGGTATTAATTTTTGAGAAGGTGGTGAATTTTTAGCACTTGAGTTCACCGAAGTATTCCAGTACAAGAGAAGGTAAGTGCTAAAGCCAGGAGGACCTGTTTCGATCAAACAGTCTGACTTCCACCTAACACAGGCCAGAGGAGTTCTTACCCTACCGATTTTACAAGAACAATAGAACACCTAGGGAAATGCAGACCACTATCACACCAAATACTGACTTCGATAAAGCTGATGAAAAAACATAAGCATTTGACTTCTGGTTCTACACTTCTATATCCATTTTAAATAGCCCAGATTAGTGAAAAAAAATTTCTTTCTTTCAAGAGGACATGGTTTTATAAGGACTTCAAAATGGATACCACATCACTTTCTGGAAGCTTATGCTGCATATATATCACTGTGATAACTGTAAAATTTTATTAAAAATTAAATATGAGATAGTTGTAATACTTCATCATTATCTTGGCAGGATGTTTTGAATAGCATACCAGAGAGGTCAATTAACAACTGTGGAGAGTCTTACCAACATAATATTAAGGTGATATAAAGCTGGGAGGGATTATGCATCCTTAGAGCATATGAATAGACTGCAAAACCACTTTGATAAATGGCAGAAGAGGGCAAAATAAATAACGGTAAAATGAAATTTAGTTGAGATAATGTAAAATGATTCACAGTAGATACTTGAATGTACAAAGGTACATTTTAGAAGTGCAGACAGGCAGGAATACAACAGAAATATCTGGGAGTTACAGTATTATTAACATACATTCAGACAAAGTTCTGAGTATATTTGGACACCAGCATACATTTGGGCAAGTGTCCAAAGTCAGACAGGTATGACAATGTTTTGTATGCAATAGCTGTAGCTGACTGGTATTTTAATGGGGTTTGTTACCTTGTAACAAAGGAACTGGGAATTCTTAATGAATATCTGACTATGGTGAATTATAATTCTCCTGTTTAGTTCAGTAATGCCCCAGATTGCTAAATGCGAAGCCTGATGTAGTATCTATAGAAGGTGAATCTGATTTATAAAGTTCTCCATAGTTTTCCTCTGTGAATGTCATTTGCGTAAATTTGTTTCTATTGAAACCTGAAATTATTCTGCAGAGAAGAAAAGACTTCACACAGATCATGCTAGACATTACAGATCAGTGTATTAAGCACACTAAAACCAGTGGAAGTTCTTCCATTTTTTGCTGGCTTATGATTACAACCCTGAAAACCTTAATTAAAGCCCTGATTATTGGAGTGTCTTGTACTAGGGCTCTGTAAAAGGTCACAGCCAAGGTAAGCCCAGAAGAAATTAATGAAGGAGTCTATTACCTGAAGATGGTCTGTTTAGGTGGTCAGAGAATTAGTCTCAGTCTAGTCCTTAAGCCTCTAAGATTCTGCTCAGTTTCTTCCCAGACTGGCCTTTTGAACGTGGCATACAACTGCAGCCAGCTCCTTGAGAGGAAATTAATCCGGTTGTAGGATGCAACATGGTCTAAATGAGCTGCTGTACAGCAACCCCTCATTTATAGCTAGGGTCCTACATCACCCTTGTGATGGGCTGAAACCAGCTGCCTGGATTAGCACGCTCAGCTTTCCTGTGGTGGGGCTTGACTACGGTGCATGAGCAGGTCAGCTGCCTGACACCACTGATGAGAAATGACATCTACTCACCAGAATTTCACACAGAGTTAGGTGATGCCAGTAAGTTTTGCTGAAGGGCTCCTGGAATGCACTGGGCAAGCTAGTAATTTTGGAAGTGGAACCTAGAAACAAATTCTTCTCCCTGAAAGACAAACAAAGAGTGTGATTCAGAAGCCCAAATGCAGGCATCAAAGTGCCCTTGGAGACCCCTAAGTGCATCCATCTTCTGCTGCAGAAAGGCACTGGTGCTCCATAGGCTCGGCAAGTCCCATGGTGTAGCCGCCAGCCCCATGCAGATGTCTTGGCTACTCTAGGACATCTCAAAGGGAATGATACACCTACTAGGTGTATGCTTATGACATACAGGCGTAGGCCAGCTATGCCTATATGTGACTGGTTGGCTGGCTGAATCGCTCCGAAAGCTGCATGGACTGTATTGACCAGAGCTCCATTTATCTAAAGGACACTTACACCCCCTAGTTAGCTTGTAGGCATAAGTTTATGTATAAACTACTAAATTTAGGCGTTTTGTTACAAATTTGATCCTGCCCCTAATCTCCCTGAGCACCCATATTTCTGTCAGGAAGGTATACTACAGACTGTCTTTGCCATTAGATGTGTAAATGGATGTTTCTGATCTGACAGCACACAGTATCTCCTGCCTTGAACTTCCAGAAATCCTGAACCAGGCACTTTCTACCTGTGCCAGATGTAGGACTCATCAGTGTACTCAGAGTAGGCCCAAACCCCCCAAAACTGTGTGATTGTCTTCTCTGGGACATTAACCAGAGACATAGACTGACATCCTTCTTGAGCCTCAGCAGGCTTCTCATTTGGGGCATTTATATGCCCTGAGGCATCTAACGTGTGGATGCCTAGGCCTGAGCTAATCACACAACACTCCTTGTGTAGTCAATGGAGAAAAACAGGCACCTCCAGAGGATGAGCCATATCATTCTAAGACAGGCATTTTAAATATGTAAGCTAAATCACTAAAAAGTTGTTCATATCTACTGATTATAAATGAAGTCAAGGTCTAGCCAAACTCAGGTTTAGACATCAGACATGACATGACCCAGCCCCACACTCCTGAGGTTTTCTGAAGCTATTGAATTTTGAATAGAATACCCAACTTCCTATAGGATCAGGAGAGGCAACCAACCGAACTGGTGGTGAGCATCCATTTCCATGGCATGATGGAAATTATCTGTAATCAGGTCATACCACATAATTCACTTCCAGTGAGAGACCAAGTGGACCCTTGTTTCAGAGCATCTGTTGCCAGGTATGTAGACCTCAGAGTTCAAATCTCTTTAGGAAGAGACAGGGCTTTAACCTTCCTGCCATATCCTATTGAATTTCTTATGTATAAGATCACAAAGATAAAGAGACTAACAAGAAAATTGATTCCTCCTTGGTCTTTGAAAGAATAGCCAGCCTTTGGCTCTATGACCAACAGAGAAGTATGAAAGGGTATAAGGAGATCATTAGCATCATACAACCCTGATATGTCATGATACTGTGCTTTATTTCCCCACCTAAACATAGCAGAAGTTGCACAGAGCCCCTTCCCATCCATAACAAGAAGGCAATAATCCTGTTCTGCTCCACTTGGGTTAAAGGGCCTGACTTTAAGGCAACATAAAGCTGGGGCAACCCTAGGAGTGCAGCCCAGCAGTACCAACATACAGCCGTTGCAAATTCGGCCCACCTCTGGCAGCTGAAAGAGAAGCACGCACAAGCAGCGATACTTCAGTTTGACTAGACTAGGAGCTCATGCTGTCCCTGTAAAAGATATTGCCGGTAAACCATTATTTCAAGACGACAGAGTCTACTTGTTCTTTCTAACTGAGTTTTTGTATGTGACTGTGTGAATTTATGTAGTCAGGATGGTGCAGCACAGCTATTTCAAAGATCTAACTGGTGTCAAGATTGATGAGACTTATAGGACCCCTACAAGTGAAAAAAGGTCTGTTGAATAACACATATTTGTGCAGTTCTGTAGTTTGCTTTTGGGTGGACAGTTGTGGATTTCATATAGTTCATCAAGGATAATTTGAAAATGCCTAGAATCATTGATCTCTGACAAACTCCTCAGCAGTTAGTTCCAGTCAGAGGCTGGTACAAGGCCAAATAATACCAGTGGGACAACTGCAGGCAGTGACTCTGCCACGACCTACTTTTCATCCTTTCCCATATCATGCTTTGTATGTCATCTGTAGAAAACCTATATAAATACATAAACTGGGGAAGAAGTTCATCAGGGAAGCCATTTTTAATTAGGTCACCGATGCTCCACAGGGCTTTTAGCTTGTGATTAAGGCAAACATGCATAGACTGAGATATGAAAGAAAGTAAATGCACACAAGCAGGAACAGAAACCACCAACAATACCGACTTTCATTTACTTATCACAGGCCCAGAGATTTTTACAACCATTTGGGCTAGTTTTCCTAGTAAAACTATTCAGCACAGCATTAAAAGACAGATCCAGCTTCCCAGCTGCACTAGGGCAGAGCTGTCTTCTGCATCAGTCCTGCCTGCTACTCTGTGATGGCACCTCAGAGTGATCCTTCCCCACACCTGCCAATCTCTGGGTGATTTCAGAGGCAGGCTGGAGGGAGAAGATGGCAAAGCTGAAGAATTCAACTACATTGCAGTGTTGAGGAGCAAGAAATGGCCCACAGTTGGTGACACGAACCTGATTTGAGATGGGACTCAAGCATGTTATACATTACATAATGTGAGCTTCACAAAAAACTCTGTAAGCAGTTGGTGCACACAGATTCTGGAATGAAAGAAATTATTTTTTTTCATCTTACTTGTTGCCCCTGTAACATTCCCTGTCACAGGTTTCTTTAGATCACCACAGGACGGCCACATCATAATGCTATTGTGTTCTTCTGTTCTGAAGAAAATACGTCAGTAGAGCTGGTAAAAGCCTCTCCCCCTTTATCCCTGCGGTGCCACCAATACATTGTGTACTTGCCATCTTAATACAGCATGCAAGATGGCAAGTTTAAAGAGATGAAATTCTGCTTCTAGTGACGCTGGAGAGCTAACAAGGTATAAGGAAGATCTTTTCTTGGTATGGAAAATCTGACTTATGTGTTAACAAATAATGATAACAAATGTTCACTTTCGGAATCTGATGCAGCGACCAAAATTATCTGAACACAGTGAGCATGTGCAGTATTCCAGAATTAGCCCATTTCATTTTGTAACATGCCTTGTTACAGCATGAAGCCACCTGGCAGTGGAGTACAGGCAGCCTTTGATGTGCTCAGGAAAGACATCGCTATTCTTTCACATCGGTGTTTGACCAGGCTGAATGAACCAGTGGCATCCACATGGGCTCACTTCTATCCTGAATAAAGAGACGAGTGAAGCAGCACATCATTGTCCTTTTGCATGTGGCAAAGTGCCCCCCCAAAATATTGGTGGTAATATGCTAAAATACAATGAGTGCTTTGTCCTCCTTCAGTACATCATATCCAGGAGTTTGTTTGCAGCTGGATTTGGGAGGAGTCGATTTCTCAAAAAAAAACCCCTAGGTGAGCTGGGAAATTCCAGGATTTGGGGATGAACAAGGGAGTGCAAATTACATGTGTTAATCAATGGCACTGTTAAAAAACACCAAAAGCAAAACTAAAAAAATCCCATATCATCACCATAATTACAGATAAAATGAGAATTAACAGTGGATAAAGCTGTTAATATACATCTTCAAAGAAAGGTCATTACAAAGCAAAACACAAACCAGAACACAGGCAAAAGAGCACAGCCAAATCCAGACTCAGCAGGCAGAGCTGAGAACACCCAAAAAAGCAAAGGACTGATCCAGGGCAGGGAAGCAAGGAGCAGCTTCATTGCTCTGTAAATGTGGCTTATCCAGAGGACAGGAGGATCCTTACCAAAAGGATAAGACAGCTAAACAATATACTTAAAAAAACCCTGTACTCATCCTACAACAGAAATGTATGGCTAAGAAACCAGAGGCAATTTTTATTCTTGAAATTGATGTTAAAAAGGAGAAAACCCTTTTTTTTTTTTCTTAAGAACATTAAAGCGATGGCATTTTCTGGCTTGTGGTGCTTTGTGGTGGTGTTCCTTTGTAGTGGGAGGCTACAAGTTAAGATCGGGAGATAACATTGCAAGGAACACAGGAGAAAAAAACACGATGCATGTTTGTTCTTATTAAATGAATTCTTCAGAGGAATCAGAATGAAAACAAAATAAAGATTGCCAGCCATGCATGAGTAACAATATCGAGTGTTCTGGATGTTTTTTAAGGGAGCTGGCTGAAACTCTGACACAAGCAGTTCACCCGCATGCAGGTGTTTGCAGTTTCTAGAATGTAATGATCATCTCCCTGTTCTGCTCCAGATGAAAATAATGATTAATTTTTGCATTTCTATGAAATTTGTCACCCTCTAACACCACTCCTAGTTGTCCTCAAGCAGCAAAATACTTGACAGGTCTGAGTGCATGCCAGAGTGAAAAATAAAGCATCCGTGGTAGAGTAAGCATCACATTGGGGCTAAAAAGATAGAATAGGAACAACTCTTTTTCAGCACTGTCAGTTTGAGCAGACACAGGTGGTACATGTATCTAACTGCTTTGGTGTGTTCTTTCATTTACATTACAAAGGAATGTTTTTGGCAGAAAGTCAGTGTAAACAGTATTCATTATTCCTTTAAGGGGCTTGATAATTCAGTATGTTAATCCACTGCAGCCTATCAATGCTGTCAACAATCCACCAAGATATAAGCGAAGCCTTGTTCCCCCATCAGTATTTCTGTATGCATTCCTGAGATTTAACAGGATTGGAGCTCAGATCACGGGGTGAAAACTAGTGATGGTTGATAATGTCTGAGAGATATTTTGGGCCAGGGAGAAAACACCAGCAGCTGATTACAACTTGTGAGAGAAGTCATCATTAGCACACCAGGTATGAAAGTGACAGAAAATGAGAAAAGTGATTCAGTCTGACAAAAAACCCCCGATCCTCAAGACGAATCCTCAAATTGTTGGGTCGTCATCAGCGGCGCTGAGTCTAGATGGAGGCTGGTAACTAGTGGTGTCCCTCAGGGGTCAGTACTGGGCCCAGTCTTGTTTAACTTCTTCATCAACGACCTGGATGAAGAGTTAGAATGTACCCTCAGCAAGTTT
>Ga0065711_1051890_pt1 | contig 10193 bp, 9 predicted proteins | sample Hoacrofraction12_FD_59098 | JGI IMG/M metagenome (GOLD analysis project Ga0065711, IMG submission 59098) | Hoatzin crop microbial communities from Cojedes, Venezuela - Epithelial fraction 12 v2 (version 2) | ecosystem: Host-associated > Birds > Digestive system > Esophagus > Crop | place...
CCCTTATCCCGACCCACCAGTTTCTGCCTCTTTCTTTCCATTCTCCTCCGTACGCCGGCGGGGGGAGGGGCGGCCGCGTGGCGCTTTTGTTGCCGGTGGCAGCCGAAACCAAAACAGTGATGCAGCTCATTCACTGGAAGGAAGAGAAGACATCCAGAGGGACACTGAAAGGCTTGATAAGTGGGACAGTGAGAACTTTGTGAAGTTCAACAGGCGAAGTACAGAGTACTGCACGTAGTTCAGAGCAGGACCAGAGGAGGGCTACAAAAGTGGTCATAGGACTGGAACATCTCTCCTGTGAGGAAAGGCTGAGAGTTGGGGTTGGTCAACCTAGAGAAAAGAAGGCTGTGAGGACACCTTATTGTGGCTTTTCTATATATAAAGGGGGCTTATTAGAAAGACGATGAAAGACTTTTTACCAAGGCCTGTAGTCACAGAACAAGGGGCAACAGTTTTAAACTGAAAGAGGGAAGGTTTTGATTGGACATAAGGAAGACGTTTCTCACAGTGAAGGTGGTGAGTCACTGGAACATGTTGTCCAGAGAATTTGTGGATGCCCCATGCTCGGAAGTGTTCAATGCCAGGTTGGATGGGACTTTGAGCAACCTGGTCTAGTGTAAGATGTCCCTGCCTGACAATAGGTGTGGACTAGATGAGCTTCAGAGTTCCTTTCCAACCCAAACCATTCCATGATTCTATGATTCTTGATTCTATGAATGGATGGAAGCATCTTCTATTGTCACTACCAGAGAAAAAGTATTGGGGTAAGCAGAGTATAGTTCTGTCTGAGCAGGGCATTTCTGATGTTCTTATGTAAAATAAAATTAATAACAGACTGAGGCAAAAAACACGTTTCTGTGGTTTAGTAGACAAATCACACCATAATGAAGAGAAAAAGAAATGAGAAGAATTGATAGGAGAAACTGTGAAGGTCTGTTTCTAACACATAATTTAATTCTTTGCTATTTTTCGCAAATAAAAAAAAATAAAGGTAACCTGAAATATTTTAGCACACAGTATAAACTATTTAATCCTCTATAGGCATCATTAAAATCTTCTTTAACACTTTGATTCTCTCAATTTACATGATATTTTGACAACTGTTGATTTTCTGAATTTCCTTGGGCCAAGAGTAGACTTAATATAAAAGCCCTGTTCATTTTGTAGTTCCTTAATAATTTCCTATGGAAATCTTATGAATAATTCTGATATGAAGAACAACTTTTTTTGGGATGCTCTTCTGCAATAAGAAAAATAGACATTTTACTGACTGATTCAGCATACTTTCGCAAAACTTCTCTACAAGTGAATGTTGTCTTAAAAAAAAAGGAAAGCAAACTGTTCTGGGTAAAAATAGAATTAGTCTACTAATTTGTATTACGAAAGCTATGAAATAAAGATAAAATAACATCCGTAATAAATTTCTAAAGTTCTTTAACTTCACTCGTCTTTTAGAATCAGTACATTTATATCGTGCTATACATGTGATATTGAATAAAACATTAGGCTCAAATGAGACATTAACAGAATGCAATTTGATTCTGAAATAGCCTAAAAAATGTGCAAAATTTCAGAATTTTCAAAAAGATGAGGATAAATTAGCAATGCAAACACAAAACACAGGGCTTGTGATTTGGCTTATGCTTGCAAAGGTTGACATTTTTTAAAACCCTTTTTATGAAGAAGTCATTTTGAGTTTCATTTTTGAAATAATAAAAAATTTGAGTGTATTCCCCAACACTCCAGCCAGGTAAAGTACACTGAATGTGGAAGGAGGCATTTTAGGAATAAAAAACTAAAGTTAAGCCCATGCTTCCATATGTATATATAAATGGTAGCTAAATGAAGGTTTGTTGAAAGCAAAAAGCTAAACAGCATTTCTGCATGTGCCACTAAAATACGGAGCTGTGAAGTAAGAAACTCATTTAATCCATAATGGTTTACCATTATCATCTGCTATTTAACTATAATTTTGATGTCAAGAGTTTATTTCAATATGTAGGAATATAATGTTGATACAGGATCAGGTTACAGTTTGGGGAACTTGCCTTTAGTGAAGAACAAGGGAAAATCTCTCCAACAAAAACATTTATTCACCTTTGAGCTAGGGAATAATGTAGGGTTAAATATAATGCAAATTTTTGTGGACTTTACTTGTCAACCGTGCAACTCGGAGAAAGAGGAACCAGCAGGGTTTGGAATTTTGACACAGTCCACGTGATTCTCATTTCAGAGCAGCTGGTTGCAGCACAGGGATGTGGGTTGCTGGTTTATGCAGTCATAGTTGCTCACTTTTTATTCCTTTAAAATTAGTGTTCTGAGATCATATTTCAGAAGATGGGAAACAGATGAGTATTGAGAAAAGTACCATACAGTTATCAGTTAAGTGGAAAAATATGTTTGCCTTGTATTAATTTTTTGTAAATTTAAGCTTAAAAGAGAAAAAGTTAACTGCAACTCAGCATTTCACAACAAATGATCTGCCTTTCAAGGAATTTCTCAAATTCCAAGAATTTTGTTGCATATAAGAAAAGCATCAGTGACTTATGATTTTTGTTTTTTTAAAACAGGAACTACACTGTACATACGATTTTGTTCTTTAAAAGGCCTAATTAGGCAAATGCTTTTCTAGGACAGAAAAAAAAAACAAAAAAAATGGACATTTGGAGATTTTTGCCTGATTCCAGCTAGCCTGACACTTCCTTGTTTTCCACTGCCGTTTTGTTTTCAGAATAGCATATCCTCTGAGAATGAATCACCAAGTCATCACATCTCCTACAATTCTGATAAACCGAATACCAGGCACCTCATTTATGTATGAAAACATGTATAAAAAACCTCTGCAATAAAAGAAAGGAATATCCGCTCCTTTCATGACTGCAGAACATTTATTTACTTCATAATTTGTAAGTTTTTTCTTCCATATGAAAGGTCTGGAGGGACAGGGAGAACAGAAAGATTTTGAAGTGATATTTGCCATACATTTGCAATGTAGGAATGTCTCCTCGAACATGGGAAGTTTCACAATACTTTGTGATCCAGGGACTGGTACTTCTGTTGTTGAACTTCAGCCAGAGCACTCTAAAGCAAACTGAAGTCTCTTGATGTTACTACGATACCAAGGATAAATGCATTAGAAGAGCTGTAGAAAATCATTTACTGTATAGATATTAGTTCCTGTCTTTCCTCTCCCTCGTCGAGAGAGGAGTACAGAAGCTATACTTGTAGTGTTCTGAATCCTGAAGCTCATGCCTCCACTTGCACTGGTGGAGATCACTATTGCATAGCTGAGTTACTTGTGCTAAGCGTTTGGCTATTGTGCTTTTCCAATTGCTGTCTTTCATGGAGAATCTTACAGTTAAAATAGTTTCTTAATCCTTGTTGCTTTCTTCATTAGTGCCTGCGTATGTACATTAAACCTCATTTAAAAGTTGCTTTTGCTCCCTTCTGTAGCTTCTCTACAGAAAACAGCAAAAACATTAGAGGCAATTGTTTCCACACATCTTTTCTATACCTTGAGTATGCACACACAGGCTATTTCACAGAGAAGGAGTTGAAACTTAGGGTGGGATGGTATTTGGGACTCTTTTTTATATAGGCTGAGTAAAACTCACAAATGACAGAAGTGAAAGTGAGAGGAAAGTTTTGGGCACAGTTGGTTACAGTTTTGTTGGAGAAGCCTCGGTTAAGGTCATAAGGCCTTTAGTTTTTGTGCTACTTAAGGCTTGTTCTAGAATCAAATCGCCTAAAAAATCCTGTAACACTGGTCTCAAAACACAGCACCAACCTCTCTCTTTGTTCAAACACATGACAAAAAACCCAGCTGAATTCTTCCATTACATGACTCTAAGTTCCTGTATATACACTTTCAAAGAAAAATTCACACAGTTTCAAAGACATCTTTTGGCTGGTTTTAGAATGTTTTTCTGACATAAAGCACTTTTATTTCTGCTTTTAGATGACCGTTAATCACGGAAATGTTACAGAGCACTGACAGAAGCATACCTTCTCTCACACACCCACTGAATGGCTGCTATACCCTAGCTGTGCTATAAAGACGGGAATTTGTGCCAGTAGATCACAGCAACTACAACAAGCAAATAAATACAACCAGAATCAAAATGTAGGCAATGGCTTTGCTACATGAACAAAGCCAAATGACAGCAGCAAACATTAACACATTTCTGTGTATTTGAGTCACTGAAACTTTCAGCTTTGCTTTCAATTTTTTAAGATAAAGGTAGAGTTATTTTTAGTTGTGTGTTGTTTATAATTGGCACTGGTTATTGTTTGTTTACTTTATATCACCTCAAGCATACCTCTACTGTGAATCACCTCTTTATTAGCAATACTTTCTGTTAAAAGCTGATCTACATTCTCCACCGATTTTTCAAATATGCATAAACCTGCCTAGAATCAGTTGTGTTGTCAGAAGCATGGAATTGGCAAGCAGTGTAGATAGGCAAAATATCCACCCACAGATAAGGGCAGAGAGAAGAATATCCAGATGTGCAAAAGTAAGATATTTTTAAACTAACAGACATTTGACAGAAAAAACAATAAGCCCCTCAATATTTTCGTTGCCATGTATCACAGTACTTGTAACATGTTGTGAAGAAAGAATTGATATTACAGCTCATGACTAGATGATAACAGTCAATTACCGTACCAGATTTTAATGACAGAATACAAGGCCTACTACTTCAAAGATACGTCTATTATATTTTATGCATGGTCAGTTAGGCTAGTTTCCTATGCAGTTCAGCTGGAAATTTCAAATGACAACAAAAGTGTTGATAAACTTACTGGGGGCAAAGTTTGTATTTTTCTGGTAAAAGTTATGTGGTAATACAGAATGTCTCCTGAAATTTCATTCTGGTAGTTACTATAAAATATGGAATATAAACACACAAGCTGGATATTTTTCTGTAAGAAGAACATTTTCTGTTTGGCTTAAAGGCTCAGTAAAACCAAATGTGATACCAGGCAAGAAGTCACTCTTGAGTCATATTGCTCTTTTCCTCTTCAACGACTGAATAGCTATTGATATAGTTCAAAGAGTCAGCCTATTATCCTGTTAATATTGCTGGAAAAAAGATAAGCGCAGAGATCAGATGAAGTAAAAGCAATTAAGAGAGGGATAAATTAATTGTTTTTAAAAAAGTGTAGAAAAGCTTAAGACTTCCAGCTAAACAAAATCTCCATAAACATTAGAATTCCTGACAGCTGCAAGAATAAGAAGCTACAATGGCAGTATCCAGGACTATACAACATTGAACCATGTAATTTACATCTTAGTGAAATTAAACATAGTATAATGGCTTAGCTTCCAGGCAACAATACTATTAAATTTGCTGTAGCAGATTATGACATCATCTGAAACCCCAGGATACACTTTCAAGCCAGCTATTATGTTGGTAATATGTACTGCTTTTCTGGTTAGTTTTTCATTTAATTCATCGCAAGGATTATATTTTTCGATGGCTGCACATACCATCCGGCAGAATGGCTCTAGAATATCTGTGAGCCAAAGTAATGTCACTTAGGGAACAGAAGTGGTGTTATTGTAGAGGGAAAGCATACAGAGGTCAGTGAATGACTTGATCGCACTCAAACACTACTTGTCATATTGCTAATAAGCCTTCTCCTAGATTTTCTAAGCCAAGATATCTTTTATTTCATATGTTATGCATTTTGCCAACACGTTTCTGAATTTTCTGTGCTTTTAAATTCCTACTGGTATAAAACTGCTTGTTAGTTACTACTACAATTAGCAGGAAGGAACTAAAAGTTTCAGATGCAAGATCAATAAGGATTTATTGTGCATCAAGAATCTGATGGAGACCTCATATGGAAATTAATAATGGGTTTTTATTCTTGACAGCAGCACCACGGTCTCATCTAGGAGGCTTTGCTGTGATCAGGGCACCACCAGGGCCTGCCTCAGCTGCTCATTGGTCTGGGGTGTGCTGCTCTGATGATCTGCCAAAAGTAGTTCCACAACAAGAATGATATCAAAATGGGTGGGGCAAACTGCTGTAAACTATAAAGTCTTGCAGTGACAAGAATAGTGATTAACATTATGTCCCTGTAAACATTTATACACATGCTTAACTGCACTCATGCAAGGAGTCAGTGAACCTTCATAGGGAGTAATATGGAGTATGTATGTAGAAATTTGAGACAGATTCTTTTCTTATCTTAAGGGCGATATTCAGACAAGTCTGAAATCAGCAACATCTGACTCATTGAATTTGGTGGCCCCATCTCCTGGTTTTCTTCTCGTAAACAGCAGAAATTGTGTGCCAAAGAAAATTTGCATGAAGTACTGCAATGTTTCGAATTTATATAACTCTCTAGCTCTACAACCCATTCTATGTATGTCAGATATTTACGTGGTTGTACAGATAGAACTTGTAATGTTTATGTGAATCTCATAAAATTGATCACAATTTCACTTTAATTTTATGTTTAATAGTTTAAATTAAACATTGAGTTAATTTTGTTTGTACATTTATAAAGAAAAATCACTGCTGGAACACAGCAGTAAACATTAAACCTTAAGTTGTGGGTCTTGAAAACTAGCAGAGTTTTATGCATATTCTAGTAGAGCAGAACAGTATAAAGGGAGGATGTTGAAACTTCTGACTCACACCTTACAGAAATATCAAAGTAAATATTTTAACAAATGTCTGTCTGAAAGAGCAATTAAGGTATTTCCACAGTTCTTTACATTTTGTGGGGGAGACAGGAAAATTAATGAGGCAAATATTACTATCAGAAATATTCTGTTACAATAAAATATTTTAATTTGAACAGTTGTCCTCCACACATTAAAATCAAGAATGACAATAATAATTTCTCTTCTATATCCCTAATTTTATGGGACAAAAGGAGATATTGGTGCTTTAAAGAACTACAGGTTTCAAACATGTGGTGTGACTCAGCAAAAACAAAACAGCAGTTACAAGCACAGATTTCATTTTATAAAGTAAAGGCTATATTTTCTACATTTAATCATTTTTGCCTGTTGAGTTCAGCAGCACTTCCACATGCCAGATGCCACAATGCTTTTCTGAGATGATTAGTTTTTGAAGTCTGTCAGGGTTACTGGACAGAAAAACTGGAAAAATTTCTTCACTGGCATCTACATTAAGTAGGATTGTATTTCATAAATTCTAGTGAAAACTAGGCATTTTAGCAAGGCCTATTCTTTGAAGATTCACAGTTCACTAATAAACAGTCTAGGTTTATAGTGTATGTCTTCTGTCACAATCATCGTTAAATTACTGAAAACGTCAGGTGGATACTCCACATCTGCAAGACCCATGAATGTTGCTCATGTATCATGGAGATCAAAGAAGGGCATGCAACTCTGTTATCATTCAAAAGCTCTGGAGACTTTCACTTCCCTTTTGAATGCAACAGATATATGCCAGTGGCCCTTGACAAATCTCAGTGTTGTGACTAAACAGGTGTGAACCTAGACACTAGACACAGATAAGCATTTTGAGAATAAATGGATTTTGAGTTTGCACTAATGTTACTAGAGTCTATGTGATCTGTTTTGTCTCCTGAGTATTATCCTGAATCACTGCTTGATACAGCTAAATGTCTAACTTGACTATTTGGGATTCAGAGTTTTTTCTGTATAACAATTCCAGGTTTGACCTAGGTATAGTGGCTGAGGAAAAACAAACTTTCTGGATATGGCTTAAAGATAGGCTACTAGCTTTTTGTGTAATTTCGGACTGGCTGAGGTCTTCCTCAGTAACAGATTAGTATTGATTTTAATGTCAGGAGTCTACAGACCTGGTCTTTATTGCCACTGGACAAGTTTGTTGAAAGTTACTCTCTGGTCCTTCAATGGCATTGGCCAGTCCATGTGCCTTAATTGGTTAATTAGTTAGGTAACTGTAGATATATATTTTTCTCCTCAGTGTTCACCTGCCAGAAAAGTATTTCATTAAAATGTGCTCTCTCGTACATCATTGAATTAAAGGTATCAGTCACTCTGTCAATAGTTTGCCTTTTGAGCACATATTATTGTGAAAATAAAGAAACATTCAAATTCAGCCATAGACTGATTGCAATATGTAATCAACTTACTAATGCGTCAGTGCTTTTTTCAAAGTTTCCTGTGACACAAATGAAATATTTTCCTCAGTAACAATAGTAATTGAGATGTAAACTGCTATTTTGTCTGCAATTGTATGTTACTAATCCATTGGCTTCTAGTGAAAGTAATGAGTAAAAGTAAGTTCTCAACTACAGTTACTTTTGTTTGATGTCTCCTAGTGACACTTTTGCATGTCGGACTCAGCAGAGTGGAGAAATTAGAGTACTTTCGTTAGGCATAACCTGAAGATGTGCTTTAAGAATTCACATAACACAATAATAGACTAGAGGTGGACTGAAGTCGACTCTCCTTCACTGCCTACATAGTCTTCAGTACCAGCTGTCTCCCATTGCCAAACAAGTCTCACTGGTCTGTGCCACTAAGTTAAAAGATGTAAGCTAGATTGGTCTACTACATTTAGAAAGGTAATTTGGTCACTCCATTGAACTGCCTATTCCAAATTGTACTGAGGGGTTCAAGAAATGCAAAAGGGCTTTCTATGTAGTCTCTGACCAAAGGTCAATGCAGTGCATATTTCCTACAGCTCATAAGAGTAACAAGGTATCTTTCAGCTCTTGCAGATGCCACCGTTATCTAAGTAACTGCAGCTGATGCATCCACTCTTGTTCTGTGACTTCTTTCACCAGCTAAATACAGTTTCTGCACAGACAGAAATGTTGGTAGGTATAAACAGTGCATAGCTCAGAAGAGATGAGCCTGTTGTAATCACGAGAAAACTTCCCATGAGATTTTTTATCTCTCACTTGACTAAAATCCAAAGTTAGACAGAAGTAAGACCGACAAATCCAGGGATGAATCTGGAATTCACCACTCTTACATCCTTGGCATTGGTTCTTCCAAGTTTCTGTGATAGTACCTGTTATGGGTTTGTGTGGCAAGATTTTGAGTAGCTGGTGGGCTATAATTGTGGCTTCTGTGAGAAGCTGCGAGAAGGTCCCCCTATGTCTGATAAAACCAGTGTCAGCTGACTCTAAGACGGACCCACCACTGGCCAAGGCCAAGCCAATCAGCAACGGTGGTAGTGCCTCTGATAACTTATTTAAGAAAGGGAAGAAAAATTGCAGTGAAAAGGCAGTCGAGGGGGAGGAGTGAGAGGATCTGAGAGAAACTACTCTGCAGACACAAGATCAGTGAAGAAGGAGAGGGAGGAGGTGCTTGAGACACTGGAGCAGAGAGTCTTCTCTTGCAGCTCATGATGAAGACCATGGTGGGGCAGATTGTCCCCCTGCAGTCCAAAGAGGTCCACGGTGAAGCAGATATCCACTTGCAGCCTGTGGTAGGGACCCCATGCCAGAGCAGGTGGATGCCTGAAGGAGGACATGACCCTGTGGGGAGCCTGCACTGGAGCGGGCTTCTGCTGGGACCTGCGGACCCATGGAGAGAGGAGCCCATGCCGGAGCAGGTTTGCTGGCAGGGCTTGTGACCCTGTGGGGGACCTACACTGGAGCAGCCTGTTCCTGAAGGACTGCACCAGTTCGTGAAGAGCTGCAGCCCGTGGAAAGGACTCATGTTGGAGAACTGTGTGGAGAACTGTCTCCCATGAGAGGAACCTTCACGCTGGAGCAGGGACAGAGTGTGAGGAGTCCTCCTGCTGAGGAGGAAGTGTGGCAGACACAACGTGTGATGAACTGACCACAACCCCCATTCTCTATCCCCCTGCGCTGCTTGGGGAGGGGGAAGGTAGAGAAACTGAACTGAAGTTGAGCCCGGGAAGAAGGGAGGGGTGGAGGGAAGGTGTTTTAAGATATTGTTTTATTTCTCTTTATTGTACTCTGATTTGATTGGTGATAAATTAAGCTTCCTTTGCTCCCTAAATCCAGTCTGTTTTGTCCGTGACAGTAATTGGTGAGTGATCTGTCCCTGCCCTTATCTTGACCCACAAGCCTTTCACCACTTTTCCTCTCCCCTGTCCAGTTGAGAAGGAAGAGTGATAGAGAGGTTTTGGTGGGCACCTGGTGTTTACCCAGGCCAAATCAAAACAGTACCAAAGCCCTAGTTCCTAAAGCATGTAATAATAAATAAACAAATAAAACCACCCCCCCCCCCAAAAAAA
>Ga0065711_1009999_pt1 | contig 10192 bp, 5 predicted proteins | sample Hoacrofraction12_FD_59098 | JGI IMG/M metagenome (GOLD analysis project Ga0065711, IMG submission 59098) | Hoatzin crop microbial communities from Cojedes, Venezuela - Epithelial fraction 12 v2 (version 2) | ecosystem: Host-associated > Birds > Digestive system > Esophagus > Crop | place...
CATTACAGACATCCCCACGAGCGTGCAATGGGAAAGGCAAACTACACACCTTACCAAGAGCTGGATCCAGAGCTTGGATGCGACGCTCTCAAAGCAGACATTAGTTGACAAAATAAAGGTCTTTTGGTGGGACGGGGGGGAAGAGGATTGACCTTCCTCTCCAAAACATTTCATCAAACCTACAGATTCCTGTTTCAGACTAGTCGGGCAGAAGCTGCAGAACTTAAAAAGCAAAACTTCCACACTTCCCACAGGAACTGAATCCAAGCAGCTCGCTGCGGTGCAAGGCAGACCTAGGCTGGGCACACACTCCACTATAGCTGAGAACCTCATGCGGGTCATCACCTTCAGAACACCCAGGAACTACATGGCCAAGCAATACTTCTTCCAAACCCTCCGTCTGCTTGCATCCAGGCAGCATAGCAGAGACCCACAGTATTTTCTTCCAGCACACGCAGAGAAGATCAGAATCAACAGAATCCAACAACCTAAACAAGTTTTGCTGCTTCTCAAATGGCCTCGGGCCAAAATGTCACAGTGTCTCAGCTCCTCAGTTGGGCAAACACCAGGGCTTCGGAGCCTTACTGCAAGCAGGAGTTGAAGTTAATGGACCATCAGTGTGGATGGGAGTTATCTAGGGCTCCAGTCCAAAACCTAATCTGAAATCAGAAGCACTTTCAGTCACCCATCACCTCAGGTATCAAGAGGAGAGCACACCCATCAAGATGTCTGAATTGTCAAGCCGACCCTTCTCGGGGACTGCTCACTCACACAGAACGGTGACGAGCGCTGCAGCACGCTTGCCTTCACTCCTCTGCCCGGCTTAAGAAAGTACAAGCCCCCAGAAATGCACTTTTTTTGCTGGTTACTGTTACAGTAAAAACCATCCCACACCAAACTTCAGCATTCCGAGTTAAAACCTATCAGTACACTACGACTACTTCCTACAGCTAGGGAAGCCTTAACAGAACGCGGTAAGGCAGACTAGGAGCCAAGAAGGGTTAAACACCCCAAATCTGGAAAATTTTAAGACTGCACTGCGTCATTCAACCTTCTCGAGAAAAGGGAAAGGCCAGTTCAGAACCTGTGTATGTTTTCTATTGAATTATTTGCTAGACTCTGATTAAGTGGGAAAGAATGACTGCAAACTAATAAAACTTGAGGTTTTCTAATTAAACCACAGGCACCCTGCCAAGCATTGCTGATTTGTCGATGCACCCTGCAATGTCAGGACTCTGAGGACACAACAGGTCATTAAAGCATTAAACAGATGACTTACAACTCTTTAATCAGAGCTGGGATGCCAGGTTAGGAAGAGAGAGTAAACTCCAGGGCAGAGTACAGCAATTATCACCAGGAAACAAACACAGGGTTTAGGGACAGCGGAGAGAAGCTGTTAGTGAGCAGTTATTGCACAAGGAACGGGCCGGAGTGCTGAGCCCCACACCTGGGTCTTTTATGACAGTCGTCCCCCGGCTCCACAGCCGTAGGAAAATGCTGCAACGTTCATGGCTTTCGGCCCTTCGCCGTCCGATGAAGCGCGGCATCCATGGATGCCCCATCCGCAGCGGCATCTCACGCCTGTGCCAGCCCTGCCAGCTCTGCCCAGCGCCGTCACGCTGCGCCCGAGAGGCGAGCAGGCCAAACCGCTGCCAGCCACCTCTGTGACCAAGGCCAGAAGTATGCTGGGAGAGAAACACGGAACCTTAGAGCCAGTTTTCAGCTCCCTGAAGGTCAGCACTTGCCTCTGGCTTGAGCCTCCTCTCTGATTCCGAAGGCACCAGTGGTTTCAGTCGACTGATTGCAAACCTCCCCTCCACACCAACAGCTCAGTAAAGTGCAGGTATTTGGAGGTTTCGCAGAAAAACTAGCAGCAGCTCCAGAAGAAAGAAGGTCCACGAACTGCAAGGAGCCCCAAACGCATCGCTCTACAGCAGCCTCAGAAGGCAGCTATTTGGCAGTTTCCCCAGACATATAGATATTTATAGGAGAATAAAAGTGCTCATCTGACTGAGTAGTGGAAAGAGTCATGTATGGCATTTTCATCGTGTTTTCACCCCCCGTCACCCCTTCCCAGAGTCTGGGGATCCAAAAAAAGGCAAGAGAAATAATTTAAAATACAATAGAGATCCCTAGTTTGCCCTGAAGGCTCTGCTGATGAACTATTAAAAAGCTTCTTCTGTCCAAACGAGACGCTTGGAGCGCGAAGCAGAGAGTCCACCACACTGTTTCGTAAGACCGCGCCGAAACCCAGCCAGTGTCTGTTACAGATGAAAACAGCAGCCACGGCAGAAGCGATTCAATATGCCTATCAAAAAGGAAGGCTGTAATTGGATTCAGCCCTCGGTTTGACTTCTGAAAGTCTCTGAACAAAACTCCCATCAGCTTTAAAAAATCTCCAAGAGTGTACGTGGAACGAAGAGCACTCAGTTCTAACAACACAGCAGTGTGTGCTGGCTCCCAACGTCACGTGTGCCAGCAGCGAGTCCTCTCGATTTCAGCAAAGCTCGGGAGAAATCCTGTCTAAGCGCAAACTAAAAGCAGCAGTGATGAGCAGTATTTCTCACATACTATTTTACTTATGTGCAAAAGCAATTCAACTTTTTTTTTTGAAAAAAAAAGAGTACAGGACTTCTCTTGGTAAGTTTAAGTGACTTCTCGCCAGCCTGCCTGCGTGTCCATCCTCACAGCCGGTCAAAGCAAGCAGCACTGAATCTGGGAACATTCTCCAAATAACTGATCAAACAATGTATTTAATGTCTTCTGCAATGGAATTCTACAACGTAGCCAACATTCTACACAACATATTCATCTTTGCAGAAGTGATCTTACTGGGAAAACAGCTCTGCAGCAGATGGATGCCCTTCTTTTGCAGCACTTCTACAACGCAGCAGCAGAGAATGCTTCAAATGAAGAAGCCTCGATACTAAGCTACAAGTTGCATACATGGCAAGAGTAAAGAAGGCAACTTAAATATTTGAATATTTGTGTTTATAGTCTTTTTGTTTTCATGGCAAACACGCCATCTGTCAGTTCCTGGGGTTACTGCATCAGCCCTCTGCCAGCTACCGTCTCGCCGAGTTGAGAGCTGTCCGTATCAGCCCAACTAAGAGCTGTACAGAAAAAAAAAAAAAAGAGCCACATCTGAACTGGTGTGCCAGCATCTAACGAGTATCAGGGCGGTGAGCACGCACAGCCATACAAACAGAGTGCTGTTGTGGAAGGGAGCCAGTGGAGCAGAGAGGACGGGACTCCAGTTCCGCAATCACTGCTCCCCGACAAGGACGAGGGATGCAAAGCCTCGAAGATACAGCTGCAGTTTAATTAGCCACACCACCGCTTATCAAGTAGCATCTCAGGCAAAGCATATGGCATCACCACCAGAGAATTCAGCCAGCCTACGCACAGCGTCTTAGGCTCACTTTACGTTGGGTTTTACCCTGGGCCAAGTCATCTCAAGTGTGCTGTGAGGGCTCTTCTCCTCTGCTGCAGGGCTGCCTTCACGCCCTACCTTTTCAAAAGAGAAATTGGTTTGCCACCACGGCCTCCCCACTTAAAATACCTAAATCTTGAAACCTCCGGAGTCATTTGGGACAAACTGCCATAGATCTGCTGCTCCTCAGGCTATTCTGGAGCCTCCCCTCCTTGGTTTCAGGGATAAAAGCTAGAGGCAATTCTGAACGGACAAGACCCATGCATGAGATACCGCCTGTCTAAAGAGGACTTCCCCTTCCTCCGTCATCCGCCACAAATACTAGTTTTTCTTCTTCTCAAACTAATTGATTAGCATAACTAGGTTACACCTAGAGCTATTGTTCCCAAATGGTATTTAGCTTGCTATTTAGTATCAGACTTCTCAGGCTTGCAAGCTCTTTCAGTTTGTCCACTCCCTATTCCTACGCGCTCTTCGTTGGCATAAAGCTTCTCCCTACAAAAGTTGCTTTTCATAATGGTTGAGAGAGAAGACAACACCGGCACTGTGAAAGTATTGTCATGGTGTTGAAGAGCTCTGCCATGGCACAGTAATGCCCAAGACAGCGTCAGAGGCAGAGCTGAGGAAGCAACACACCATTTTCCTTGTTTGTTTTTTTTTTTTTTTAAAAAAAAAAGCAACAATTAGGTCAGCAAGTAGCAGTAGTTGCAGACGGGAGAAAAAACACCCACAGAAAAGGAGTTCCTCCTTGTTTAAATGTTTGTTATTCAAAACATGCAACAGGGTCTTAAAAACTGAGTTAAAAAGTAGTTAGAAAACTGTTACAGCAAGGCTGGGAAGCCCAGTGCACACTGGAGTTCAGTGCAGGGTACAGCCAGCTCCTGTGACTCACCCCACGCTGCACGGGGAGAACTGTGCACAACGTAGCCCTCAACAAATCATTTGGAACTCAGCCTATGGTACCAGCTTCCAAAAAACAACAACAAAAACAGAAAAAAAGACAATTCTTCCGCAATGTTTGTAAAACGTCCTTAAAAGCACATGAAATTCAGTCCCAACCACTCTCCCACTCACTCACTCTGCCGTCTGTTGTGCATCCAATACAGCACGTGAAAATATGACCAATATCGCAGAACTCACCAGAAACTGTGTGCAAATCAGATGCTATCCCCTTGTTCATCAGTTCGTACTGGAAGCCTGTGATCTTCCTGCTAATGTCCTGCTGAGGAGTGGCCTCAACAAACAGGCCCCCCTGATCGTAGCCAAAGCAGTACACTTTACCGGGGCTGCGGTCTCCATCTCGGACCAAGAGTTTCAGTTCTCCAGTTTTTTCCAAATAAATATTTGCTCCTGCAGCGTCCTTGAAGGGCTTTATGCAAACAGTCAAATGTTTGTAAGAGGCAGGTGAAGTATTGGGTCGCAGGTTGACAATGAGTGCTCCCGTGGGATACATCCACTCTATTGACCCTTCAGAACAGCGGAGGTAGACCTGTTCAACATCCTTCTTGTGAGACTCGTGAGTTAAGCCACTGGGGGAAGAAAGAAAGAGAAAGTTAGAGAAATGACAGAGCTAGTAACGTGACTGTCATAACCTCAAACCTTCAAAGACCCACATCAACAAACGCAGGAAATCTATGACAGGACTGAGTATTGGGCCCACCCCGCTCAGCAGCAGTCAGAAGCGCTTGTCTCTTGCAAGACTGCAATCTTAGTATTATGGGACAATTTTAAATCATCTCTCAAAAGAAAAATTCAAACCACTAGTAATTGGCTTCAAAATTAAATAGGATATAAGCACATGATCAAAAGCAATTAAATTACTCCAGCCTCAGCTACTGTGGCAGATGACTTGGCGCATACAAAGTAGAACACGTATGCTTGAACTCCCTTCCTGGTGGCTTAAACCAGCACGTTCTCCAGCCTCGCAGATCGGACTCCACCTCTTTCTGAGCACTTTGTTCCCCTTCCAAGTCTATATTTCCAATGGATCTGAAACCGGGAGAGATGCCAAGCTCACCCTGTGAACTGGAGCAAAGGGATGCTCTGGGTGCTACTGATACCCTCTACCCCAGCTGGGCAGCCCCAGTCTCCAGACTGGGAGGTAGGAAGAGGAGAGCAGCCACTACACTCCCCCAGTCATAGCTGGGGAAGCATTGAACTGCGCTGCTTTCTTCGGCACATGTACCTGTTCCCCAGCTCCTCCCCAACATGAGCTTATCATCTGACCGCCCAGCTCCAGTGGGCTACAAGCAGACACACAGCTATGGGCCACAGAAGAGACCCGTGGCCAGCTACTATCGCTGGGGCACAGAGCCACCATCGCTCCCGTGGCCTTACCCAGCACCATGTCCAAAAACTAACACCCCAACAGCCATTTCGAGAGCCGGGGACCACAGAGATGGGACAGGAGAGCAACACGGGGATCCCAGGGCCAACTGCCAGCGGAAGGAGAGCAAACAGCCGGGCTTAAGCAGGGTGACTAGTAAATCCCTCTGACTCACTTACCCACTGCGTGAACTGAGGACAGCTCTAAACAACCCTTGCTGCCTGTCACTGACGCTGGACCAGCCCCCCCGGCTCTTTACCCAGAGTGACTCAAAGCACGAAGATGACACTGCGTGCTGTAGGCACTCCAGTTGAAAGAAACACTTGTGGGAAGCCTGGCTTACTGGTTACAGTATTTGGGCCATTAGGCAAAAATCCTTTGGTCCCAGTCCCTGTCCTGTCACACACCTATTATGCAAGTACGAGCAAACCACTTCACCACCAAGCTTGTTTCTCCTCCTACACTCTGCGTACCTAGTTCGCAAACATAAGCGTCTTTTATTCTGCGCCTGTAGAGCACCACCCAAAACAAGAGCTCTCCATGCAGCTCAGGGGTCTGCTTTGCAGCACTTTAGGGAAACTTCACAACGTTCCCACTTGTAGGCAGAAGAACCAAGATAGAGAAAAAAATAACTACAAATGATTAAGTGACTCGTCTGAGGTTACACAGGAAATCTGTGGCAAAGAACATATTTTGGTACAGTGCAAGTAATGACATCCAGCTCTGGTTTCTCAACAGAAACCTCCAAATACACAGTTCCTCACCCCAAAGATATTTTCAGGTGCTGAAGAGGGTTTAAATTCAAGTCAGCATTTAGAAAGTAACAAGAAGCCATGGATAAAAGAAGGGGAAAAAAAAACCCCATATGGTTTGCATTTACTGTTGACGTGACTCATTATCATGAGTGTCAGTGTGACCCACTTGATAGAGGTTACATGAGGAAGCTCACAAAAAAAGTCATCTTTAATAACAATAGTGCTTGCAAACATGTGCTTTTGAATAATCTTGAAAGCCACATCAAGAACATAGACGAGGAAAAAAGGGACAAGTTTTTGACCTTTAGTCTCTTGCACTCAAATTCAGTAGTACTTAACACATTCAGGAAACCTAACTTTCAATGGGATATTTCAAGCTGACTGTAAATCCACATCTGGTCCACCAAATCACTTTTCACCACAGCTCGCGCATGATGCCACTCAACAGAAAACACAGAAGTCTGTTTATGTGCAAGAGGTGGATAAGTAAAATTAAAGAGTGTAAAGCTTATCCCTCAGCAAAAAGGAAAAAACCCCTACCCTCACACACCACGTGTTCCTACTCCAGACATCAAAATAAGCTGCGAAGGTTTTGCAGGACTTCTACTGGCAAATTCCACCCTGAAGCTTGAGCGTTTAAACAGAAAGAAGACACCAGCGGCAAAACTCTGAACTCATGCAGTGAAACTGCTGTTGCAAGGGATCCCAACAACACCGAGGCAGCGAATTTCTGCCAGAGAAGAAAAGCCTGAACACTCATTTCGTTCAAACATTCATGCTGTTCAAACAAAAAACAGGGTGGACTCTGAAATTATCTTTGGAAAGCCAATTATATCCCACAGGCAAGAGTGATGCCATTAGACAGATACATCAAGCACAAGTACCTGTACGCAGTAAGCCTTTTAATAAAGGATGACTCAAAAGTTAAGCAGATTTCAAAATCCATGCTCACATTACTTAACAGCAACCACCATCACCCAGTAAAACCTGTCGCTTTGCTTTCCGTCAGGATGACATGTCACCACATAGCGAGATTGTTTAGCGTCCTGTTTAGCCCTCACGAGCCAGTCATCACACACACCACGGCCACAAAACAATAGAGGTCCAGGAGCCTTTTTTTTTTTCTTCCTCCTTTTTCAAGCTCATTTGACTTTTGGTTTTGTTTTTTTAAGTATATGGCAAGGAGATAGGGCAGCTGTTTGATGGTTCCCGTGATGGATGAGCCATCCATGCTNCCTTTCAAATGTGTGCTGTTCATTGGGACTCATTTCTACAGCAAGNACTNCTTCCTCATACCGATCCATGAGGACATCCTGAATCACTGCATTTGTCTCCACACTCTTCTCCCTTTCTGNTTCCAGCCACCCCCCTCTGTCTGCCCTGAAGGATCTGCCCTGCTATGGGTGCAGAACGCTGTTACGCTGCAACATGCAGCAGGTGTTCTTTAAAGAAAAAGAGAGCAGGAAGAATATTCACACTACTGCAGCTATTTACTTTATTTATTCTATTACAGATGCGCCGAAGAGGCCTAGAAGTACCCCCATCCTCCCAGCACCCCCCAGNGAACACAGGGAACTTTCACTCCTAATTTGGGGTATCTAATTAAGGATGACAAGAGCACTGAGACCTCCCCAGAGCATCCACCGGTGCAGAGGGCAAGATCGATGGATGTAAGCAGCCACATCAGAGCTGAATTCTGGCTCCTACAGCCAAACCCGCCAGACCAGGATGTTCTCCGCACGTCACTGAAGCACTTTTGCCCAAAGCATCGAGAGGTCACTGCGGTATGAAAACTCAAAGTTACAGCAAGAGTAATAACCAGACGCACACCATAGTGAAGTTTCTGCTTTCTTCTGGACAAAGCTTTCCTGCGAGCTCTCTGCCAAGCCATTTATTGAGATGCTGCTACGGCCTGCTGAGTGTACTTAAATTGCAGGTGTTGGGCTGAGCATTGCATCAGATTTCCCTGGAAGCGAGAGGGATACCTATAGGAATCCTAGCAAAGCCCTTCATACTACTTGGGGATCTAAGTTCGCCACTTCTCCACAAGCTAATAGGAAAAAAAAAAATCATATCCAGAATAGCCAACTTTTAAGATTGTTACTTTTAATACAGATTTGTATATAAAGGTGAGAAAAAACCTCCAGGTTTACTGGAGGAGATGACGAGACTGTCAAATCTGCCAGCACAAGACAACCTAGAACTTCACTGTGTGAAGAAAGAAGACATTTTGACATTCGAGTTCATAGATTTTTCAAACAGTTAGTTAAGGTAAAAAACATCACATGACTTCAAAAACATTATATTCCACATTAAAAAAAAAAAAAAATCCTTTCTGACCCACACAGCCATTAGTACCCACACTGAAACATCTAATTAGATGGTATTTACTGGTACATCAAACCACCTTTCCTTCCTTCTTAACTGCTAGCCTTCTAGGACAAAGCAGATGATATTTAACAGCCTTTGGACTGCCAACATTTCTGACAACACCTGCTTGCTACCAGCCAAAGCCCGCCTGGCTTCCATTCTCCCCTCCCAAGACTCCTGCCCACCTGGGCTCCGGGACCCTCTCACACAAGCAAAAACCCCCAGACTGAACCCAAGGCAGCTCCTCCTTCCCTGTACCTCCAACGGCATCACCACTGCTGTCACCACCCACCGTGCAACAAGCGAGTCCAAGCTCGTGTCACCAGTTTGCCCCAAACTCAGTCACAGCAAACGATATTTCCCTTCCCCCGCCCCCCCCCCAGCATCACCCCCTTAGTTGGTACTCAGGGCATCGCTTACTCCAGCCCTGCTCAGGTGACATGGGTGGTCGCTGCTTGCTCTAAGAAAACAGGACAAAAGTAAGAACCAAACAGGACAAGGTCACAGGGGTTTGCCCTCGTTCTTTTACAAGCCACCACACGGTAAGCTCCAGGTAAGCCCAGGCAGCTCGGATGCTGAGGGGTGAACGCAGGTACAGCCGGGAGGAGGGTGGTAAAGCAAAATGATGCAATTAGGAGTTTGCTGCAGAACGAATAGGTTTGGTCCCTATCAAACAGCCTCGCCTTCACTGGGATGAACCACACGTCAACTGTCGAGAGTCAAAAAGAGTTCAGGAGAAAGTCAACACCAAGCATCTGCATCTTTCAGACAGTAACAGATACGAAATTATTACGCTGAAAGTCAATCCAGCTGTTTCCCTTGTCTGAATTCTCCCTGCTCCAAAATTCCCTTCTGCTACAAGCTGGCCAAGCTCTTCTTTTAAAGAAAGTCCCGTTGGAACAGAACAGTAGAGCGAAAACATTTTGCTCCCCACGTACAGCGAGCCTGACCCAGCAGCACTTGCTTGTTAGCAGAGCTGTTTCTGAAAGCTCTCCGCGGCGGCGGAGGTCACAGACCCAACCGCACACGTTCAACTCCTTCCGAGCAATTAAAGGAAAGATAATTTGGGAGATAAACACTTGAGAACGGGAGAGGTTTCACAACCAGCGCAACGCGGACGCATCAGGAGGGAGGCCGCTGTACCAGCCCCTGCTCCCGGGGCTCCTCTCCATCACCATCATCATCATCACCGCCTCCGCGGGTCGCAGCGCGGGAGAGGTCCCGGGGCGGGCAGCGGCCGCGGGGCCGCGCTGTGCGGGGCCGCGCCCGGGGCGGGAGCGCCGAGAGGGGGGGGGTAGCGCTCCGCAG
>Ga0065711_1014391_pt1 | contig 10192 bp, 8 predicted proteins | sample Hoacrofraction12_FD_59098 | JGI IMG/M metagenome (GOLD analysis project Ga0065711, IMG submission 59098) | Hoatzin crop microbial communities from Cojedes, Venezuela - Epithelial fraction 12 v2 (version 2) | ecosystem: Host-associated > Birds > Digestive system > Esophagus > Crop | place...
TAGCAGCAATTATCATCTGTTGTCTAGCACCCATTAATTCAACACCAGTACCAGTGATACGAGTATGTAAATCTTTAGTGTAATCTCCTCCGGAAAGTGCTACACCAATCATTCTTTCTGATGAAACACATACCTCATAAGCATTCATTACTCCCTTTGCTGATTCTAAGGCCGCCATTAATAAGGTTGAACCTTTTTCCTTATCAAATTCCTTTTCGGCCTTTTCAACTTCGCTTTCAACCTCTTTTACCATCTCACTAGTTTCAACTTTAGGGATTCTGATTACATCACACCCTCCCGCAACACAACACCTAATATCCTCTTTCCATAAATCGGTATCTAAGCCATTGATTCTAACAACTCTTTCAACACCCTGATAATCAATAGTTGTTAGGGCATGGTATAAAGAGAAACGAGCACTATCTTTAGCGGTTACAGCTACTGCATCCTCTAGATCCAACATGATTGAATCAGGTTTATAAATATAAGGATCTTTNATAAGAGAAGGTTTTTGGGCGTTAAGAAACATCATTGAACGTCTTAATCTTTTTTTCTTTTCTTGGTTAATCATTTGATTTTCTCTCCCCAAGGCAGATTATCGTATTGATCAACACTACGATAGATAGCACTTTCAATTCTAGCTTTTAAAGTGCAATCAAGAGCACCCTTATCAACGATAGAAATCTTTACATCATCTACTTCTAAATTTTCTAAGGTCTTTAAAGTAGTCTCTTTGATTTGTTTGCCAAATTGATTGATGACAGCACTTTCTAACTTAAAGTCAATGAAACCGCTTCCAGGTTCAACTGTAACTTGGCAATCGCTAGATTCTAAGGTTCCAGCCACTGCTGGTTTTTCAATCCTCATAGTCCTTTTCCTTTCTTTAGTATTTAATAAGTATTTTCTTATATATATCAGCTAATTTAATGCTATAAAAGGAAAATGATTCTAACAATTACTTTATTTTCTATGTTTAATATAAGTTTTTAGTTATAATTGAATAAATTAAAGAAAGGGCTTACAGATGAACGAAAGACAAATAAACTATATGTTAACCATTTTGAAAGAGGGCAGTATTACAAAAGCGGCTGAAAAATTATATGTTTCTCAGCCTTCTTTAAGTCAAATGGTTAAAAGTATAGAAGAAGAATTAGGTGCTCCTATTTTTAAACGTCATGTCTCACCAATTTCCTTAACTACTGAAGGTAAGATATATATGCAAGCCATTCAAGAAATTCAAAATATCCAAATAAATATGGAAAAGGAAATAAAAGAATTAGCTAGTGGAGGTAGAGGCAGTATTCATGTAGGTATTCCTTTTCAAAGGCAATTAGAAATCATCCCTTATTTTTATCCCTTATTTCATCAAAAATATCCTAATGTTGAATTAAAGATAGAAGAGTTTGGTTCAGAAACCTTAGAAAAAATGGCTTTGGATCGTAAATTTGATTTCATCTTTTTAACTACTTCACCCAAAGTAAATGATTTAAATTATTTATTGGTTGCTAAGGAAGAGATTGTTTTATTGGCTGCTAAAACTACTAAGCTTGCTCAAAGATTTACTAATAATACTGTTATTGATATTAAAGAAGCTAAAGAAGAAAAATTTATTAATATTAAAAAAGGACACAGTGTTAGAGAGATTCAAGATCGTTTATTTGCGGAAAAACATATGAATCCCACTGTTTTATTTGAAGTAGGAATGATCGAGGTAGCTAAACAGGTAGTGCCTGTATGTGACGGGGTAATGTTAAGCCCGCGTAACTATATTGATATCTCACCAGAGATTTATAATACCTGTAATGTTTATCCAATCAAAGGGATCGAACAAGAAAGACACTTTTATATCTGCTATCACAAAGAGCAATATTTACCTCAATATGTTAAATATCTAATTAATTTGTTTGTGCCTGATTATGATTTTTCTTAAGCTTGGCTTACTTTAGAGTGAATTGCAGGATGGGTTGATAGTATCTTTTTACTGCCATGAGGATATTTAAAAGCTACATTTACAAATAAACCGTCAATATCAATTACCACACCTTCACCAAACTTATCATGTTCAACTATATCGCCCTTACTAAAAGGGTTTTCACTATATGTATTACTGTCGTTTGTATAAGAAGAATATGAAAAACCTTCTTCTACTTCTCTTTTTACTTCATTATTTGCTGAAAGATCATTTAAATATTCTTCATCTATCTCGCTTAAAAAACGTGAAGCTGTTTTATTCCCCTTACTGACATAGGAAAAGGAAGTATTATCACTTAGATATAATCTTTTCTTCGCTCTAGTAAAGGCGACATAAGCCAGTCTTCTTTCTTCTTCTAGCCCAGCCTTACCGCTTTCTTCAATAGTTCTAACACTAGGGAATATACCTTCGTTTAGGCCAACCACAAAGACATTATTAAATTCTAATCCCTTAGCTGCATGCACTGTCATTAAAAAGACATGATTACCATTATCACTAGTTTCTTTGTCGGTATATAAAGAGATCATTTGTAGATATTCAGCTAAATTAGAATCAGGATAATTCTTTTGATAAGAAACAATATCATCTAATAAGGCTTTAATATTTTCAATTCTTTCGCTTTCATTATCCTTTTCCAGCATCGCTCTATATCCTGATTCATCTAAGATATGAGTAAAAACTTGTTCAATATCTTCTTCCTGTAAATTCTTTTGCCATCTTTTTACTTGATTTAAAAATCCCGTAAACTTACTAGCACCAGAATACTTTCCTTCTAATAAAGTTTCTAACATTGTTAAGTTATTTTCATTAGCACAAGCTCTTAATTTATCGATTGTTGAATCACCTATACCTCTTTTAGGCGTATTAACGATCCTGACAAAAGCTAAATCATCTCCTTGTACAAGCAGTCTTAAATATGAAAGCATATCCTTAATTTCTTTTCTTTCGTAGAAGCGAATACCACCATAGATGACATAAGGGATATGATTTTCAATTAAAACTTTTTCAAAAGGACGAGAAAGATAATTAGAACGATATAAAATTGCACAATCATTATATTTCTCATCATTTTTAACTAATTCATTAATATTAGCTAAGACAAAGTAAGCCTCTCCTTCGTCAGAAAAAGCAGTCTTATGAACAACCTTTTGACCATCACTTTCACTAGAATAAAGATCCTTTTCAACTCTATTCTCATTATTAGTAATCAAAGAGTTAGCAGCACTTAAGATATTATTGGTTGAGCGATAATTACGATTTAAGATAATGGTTTCACATTCAGGATAATCATTATTAAAGTTCATAATGATATCAACCTTAGCGCCACGCCAAGAATAGATGGTTTGATCAGGATCGCCCACTACATAGATATTTTGATGCACCTTACTTAAATATTTAATTAGTTGATACTGTTGTCTATCGATATCTTGAAACTCATCAACTAAGACATGATGAAAACGATTAGACCATTTAAATAAAATATCTTCATCTTTTTCAAATAAGCGAATAGTCCATAAAATTAAATCATCAAAATCAAGGGCATATAGTTGTTTTAACCTTTTGGTGTATAAATCATAGATTTGAGCTAAACGCATTTGATATTCATCACCATAAGTCATCTTTAAAGCTTGAGAAGGGTCAATCTCTTCACTTTTATTAGCTGAAATATAAGAAAGAGCAGTAGTATAAGATATTTCGTTTTTAGAGATATTTAAACTTTTATAAGCTTCTTTTAAAATCTGTTTTTGATCATCACTATCACAAATTGTAAAGTTACGCGGATAGTTTAAGGCAGTAATATCTTCCCTTAAAATTCTTAAACATAAAGAGTGAATTGTGGAAATCCAAACGCCACTAGCTTTTTCCTGCAACATACTTTCAATTCTGTTTTTCATCTCATTAGCTGCTTTATTAGTAAAAGTAATAGCTAAGATATGAGAAGGGTAAAAGCCTTTTTCTTCGATAAGATAAACAATACGACTAGTTAAAACTCTGGTTTTACCACTACCAGCCCCAGCAATAATGCGTAATTGTTTAGCCGAAGAGATAACGGCTTGTTTTTGTTGTTCATTCAATTTTTCTAAATCCATATTTCATATTATACACTTAGTCTTGTTTAAAAATTTGTCAGTTTAAATTGAATTGTATCTACATATCTGTAAGTAATATTCTTGTGTTAAAATATATGCATATTTGGAGGTTTTTATTATGCCTTATGAACATAAAAAGATTGAGAAGAAATGGCAACAATATTGGGAAGAAAATAAAACTTTCTATTGCGATGTTAAAGACAAGAGTAAACAAAAATATTATGTCTTAGATATGTTTCCTTATCCTTCTGGTGAAGGTTTACACGTAGGTCATCCTGAAGGCTATACAGCTAGTGATATTGTTTCCCGTAAGAAGAGAATGGAAGGCTATAATGTCTTACATCCAATGGGTTTTGATGCTTTTGGCTTGCCGGCTGAACAATATGCAATCAATACCGGTCATCATCCTTCCGAATTTACTTATCGTAATATCGATAATTTTCGTCGTCAGATTAAATCCTTAGGTTTTTCTTATGACTGGAGTAAAGAAATCGCAACTTGTGATCCTGAATACTATCATTGGACTCAATGGATTTTCTTAAAGTTATACGAAAGAGGTTTAGCCTATGTTGCTGAGATGCCTGTTAACTGGTGCCCAGAATTAGGTACTGTATTAGCTAATGAAGAAGTTATTGATGGGAAAAGTGAAAGAGGTGGCTATCCAGTAATTAGAAAGAATATGCGTCAATGGGTATTAAAGATTACTGATTATGCTGAACAATTATTAGCTGATTTAGAATTAGTTGATTGGCCTAATTCAACTAAGGAAATGCAAAAGAATTGGATAGGTAAATCTGAAGGCGCCCAAGTTATCTTTAAGATTGCCAATACTGATAAAGAATTTGCGGTCTTTACTACAAGAAGCGATACCTTATTTGGTGCAACATATTGCGTTATGGCACCTGAACATCCTTTCGTTTCAGAAATTACTAGTGAAAGTCAAAAGGCAGAAGTAGAAGCTTATGTTAAGGCTGTAGCTAGTAAGTCAGAGATGGAAAGAACCGAGTTAAATAAAGAAAAAACAGGTGTTTTTACTGGAGCTTATGCAATTAATCCAGTTAATGGTAAACAAATTCCTATTTATATTTCTGATTATGTATTAGCGACTTATGGTAGTGGTGCCATTATGGCAGTACCAGCACATGACGAAAGAGATTATGCTTTTGCTAAGAAGTTTGGTTTAGATATTATCCCAGTACTAGAAGGTGGAAACATCGAAGAAGAAGCTTTTGTAGGAGATGGCTTACATATTAATTCTGATTTCTTAAATGGTTTAAATAAAGAAGATGCTATCAAGACAATGAATGCTTGGTTAAAAGAAAGAGGAATTGGTGAAGCTAAAGTAAGTTATAAATTAAGAGACTGGTTATTCTCTCGTCAAAGATATTGGGGCGAACCCATTCCAATTATCAATATGGAAGATGGTAGTACTAGAGCCGTAGCTTGCGATGATTTACCTTTAGAACTTCCAGAAACTGATAACTTTATGCCAAGTAGCGAAGGGGAATCTCCTTTAGCTCATTGCACTGAATGGTTAAACGTTGAAATCGATGGGGTTAAGGGTAAAAGAGAAACCAACACTATGCCTCAATGGGCTGGTTCTTGTTGGTACTATATGCGCTATTTAGATCCGCATAATAATGAAGCTATAGCTGAAAAAGAATTATTAGATAGATGGTTACCTGTTGATTTGTATATTGGTGGTAGCGAACACGCAGTCCTTCATTTGCTCTATGCTCGTTTCTGGCATAAGGTTTTATATGATGCAGGTGTTGTTTCTAGTAAGGAACCTTTCCAAAAATTATTCCATCAAGGAATGATCTTAGGTGAAGATGGTCAAAAGATGTCAAAAAGTAGAGGCAATGTTGTAAATCCAGATGAGATTTGTGAAACCTATGGTGCTGATACTTTAAGATGTTATGAAATGTTTATGGGACCATTAGAAGATACTAAGCCTTGGAATGTTGATTCTTTAGCTGGTATGCGTAAATGGTTAGATAGAGTTTATCGTTTGGTTGTCGAAACAGATAAAACGGTCGCAGAAAACGATGGCCAATTAGATTTAGTTTATAACCAGACTGTTAAAAAAGTAGGTGAAGATATTGATAACTTACGCTTTAATACAGCAATCTCACAAATGATGATTTTTGTGAATGAATGTTATCGTGTTGATAAGATTTATAAGCCATACTTGCTTAATTTCGTGAAGATGTTTTCTTGTTTCGCACCACATTTAGGTGAAGAACTTTATGAAATTATGAATGGTGAAGGTGTATTGGCTTATCAACAATGGCCTAGTTATGATGAAAGTAAATTAAGTGCCGATAGTAAAGAAGTAGCTGTCCAAATTAATGGTAAAGTTAGAGCTAAATTAGAAGTAGAAAGTTCGTTGGATGGTGAAGAACTTTATCAACTGGCCTTACAAAATGAAAATGTTAAGAAGTATATAGAAGACCAAGAAATCAAAAAACACTTTGTGATTAAAGGCAAAGTCGTTAATATTGTTATTTAGGAGTTATATGTTTACAGCAATCACTGAGCAATTCTCTGGACCTTTAGATTTGATGTTGCATCTAATCAGCGAACACAAATTAGATATCTTAGATTTAGATATGGACGTTTTAGCTGAACAGTATTTAGCATACCTTGATCAAATGCAAGAACATCATCTAGAGATTGAAAGTGAATACTTAGTTGAATTAGCGACCCTAATAGAAATTAAATCAAAACGTCTATTACCTCAGAAACAAAAAGAAGAACTTGAAGAGGAAGATCCTCGTGATGCCTTAGTAAGAAGACTGCTGGAATATCAACGTTATAAGGAAGCTTCTACTTTACTATCAGAATCCTATGAATCACGCCAAAAATCTTTTGCGAAAGCAGTGGATGAAAGCGAGAATTATGGTGAAGAGAAAGAAAAGCTACAAGGTAATCCTTATGACTTATTAAAGGCAATGCGTAAGGTAATGCTGAGACTACAATTAGCGAAGCCAATTGAAACCCAGGTTACTAAAAGAGAGATTACAATAGAAGAAAGACAATTACAATTAAAATCAAGATTAAGTAAGATGAAAGAAACCTTCACCTTTGAAGAGTTTATTGATGATATTACTAGTCCTTATGAGTTTGTAATTAGTTTTTTAGCGATATTAGATTTAGCTAAAGATCGTATCTTAGTATTCAGTGTAGATGAGAATGAACAGATTTGGTTTAAAAGAGGAATGAAGTATGAGTAATGAACTAGCTTATGGAATTGAGATGAGTCGTAAGGAATATGAATTATTTATAAGAGGCTCAAAGGTTAAAAAATATAAAAGTGATAAATCTTCTTTAACTAAACAAGCTTTAGTAGAAGGATTGCTTTATGTAGTAGGAGAGGATGGTATAAAACTAAACCAATTAGCTGCCTCTTTAGAAATTGAGGAAGAAGAGATTTTAAATTTACTTGATAGTATTAAAGACAAATATGATTTAGATAACTATGGTATTGAATTAGTTCATTATGGTGGTAAGTATAAATTTATCTCTAAACAAGATCTTTATCCTTATGCTCAACGTCTTTTCCGTGATTATAAGCCTGATACCTTATCTCAAGCTGCTCTAGAGACTTTAGCAATAGTTGCCTATAAACAACCTGTAACTCGTGTTGAGATTGAAGAGTTAAGAGGAGTGGGATGCGAAGTAATGTTGAAGAAGTTATTAAATCGTAACTTGATTAAGGAAGCAGGAAGAAGCGAAGCTCCTGGTAGACCAATTCTTTATGAAGTTACTGAAGAGTTTATGGATAGTTTTGAATTAGTTAGTTTACAAGAATTGCCTGATTTACCTACTTTAGAGGAAGAAGAAGGCGATAAGAATTTATTTCAGTGAGGTGAAAAATGAGCGATAAGTGTGTTCAACCAAATGAAACATGTTCAACCTGTGGCGTTAGTAATTGCGCTGTTAGAGGATCAAATTCTGGAGCTGCCAAGATAAAAAAGAAGATTCCTCAAGTTAGCTCTCATATTGGTAAGATTATTGGTGTTTTAAGCGGTAAGGGCGGTGTTGGTAAAAGCTTTGTAACTGCTTCTTTAGCTGTTGATTTGGCGAAGAAGGGATATAAAGTAGGTATAATGGATGCTGATGTAACTGGTCCTAGTATTCCCCGTTTATTTTCCATCAATGAGTTTGCCTATGGTGATGAAGAAGGCATGTATCCTTGTTTAAGTCAGAAGTATGAAATTAAGATTATGTCTGTTAACTTGATGTTGGAAAGTGAAGACACTCCTGTTTTATGGCGTGGCCCAATCGTAGGAGGAGTAGTTGACCAATTTTATACGGAAACCTATTGGGGTGATTTAGATTATCTATTAATTGATATGCCTCCAGGAACAAGTGATGTTGCCTTATCGGTTTTACAAGATCTACCATTAGATGGCATTGTCATGGTTTCAACTCCTTCAAAATTGGTATCGATGGTTGTTTCTAAAGCCATCGTTATGTCGATTAAACAAAACGTCCCTATTATCGGTCTAGTTGATAATATGTCCTATGTAAAATGCCCTGATTGTGGTAAAGAAATCAAACTATATCAAGAAGATGCAACTCTTGATTTATCTTTACGTTATGACTTGCCAGTATTGGCAATGCTACCAATAGATAGTAAGCTTTCAACAATGAGTGATGAAGGTTTAATGGAAGATTATGATGAAAGCTACTTATTAAGACTAGTAGAAAGAATAGAAGAATTAGAAAAAAGAGAAGTAGAAGATGCTGATTGATTGCGCTTGTAATCTTTTTGCGTTTAATGATCCTGAAATAATCTATCAAGAAGCTATCAACAATGATATTTCTTTAATCTGCGCTGGTAGTGATTCTCTAGATAACTTTCAATTAATTAATTTTATTGAAAATAAAGAAAGATTATGGGGATGTATCGGTATTCACCCTCATAATGCTAGTGAATTTAATGAAGAATTATTTATTGAATTAAAAGAGCTAGCTAAAAATAAAAAGATAGTAGCGATAGGGGAATGTGGTTTAGATTACAATCGTCTTTTCTCTAGTAAACAAACACAAATAAATTGTTTTAAAAAACATATCGAATTAGCTTTAGAGTTAAATAAACCTCTTTATTTACACTGTAGAGAAGCCTTTGGTGATTTACTTTCAATACTGAAAGATTATCCTGGTTTGTGTCAAAAAAGCTTAATCCACTGCTTTACAGGCAATAAAAAGGAAGCACAACAGTGTTTAGATTTAGGCTTTTCTTTAGGGATTACGGGTTGGATTGCTGATGAAAGAAGAAATACCGATTTACTAGACGCCTTAAAGACAATCCCCAAAGAGAGATTAGTAATTGAAACTGATGCCCCTTATTTATTACCTAGAAATCATCATTTAAAAGGTAAAAATAAGCCAGTTTATTTAACTTATGTACTAGAAGATTTAAGTAAAGAGTTAAATATAGATAAAGAAGAATTAAAAGAGATTGTAAATAAAAATACTTTAAGTTTATTTAATATTGAAAAAGGCCTTTAAGGCCTTTAATTTCAATGGCTGGGATATCTGGATTCGAACCAGAGAAATGGCAGATTCAGAGTCTGCTGCCTTACCGCTTGGCGATATCCCAATTGCTTAACTATTATACAAAGTTCAATTTTTTCAGTCAAAATTCACAAATATACCTATAATATAAAGATATGAGTAAGTTATTGATCGTTGATGATGAAGAAAAGATTAGAGATATGATTGAGAAATATGCTAGCAGAGAAGGCTATGATGTTTTCTGTGCTAAGGATGGATATCAAGCTATTGAGATATGTAAAAGTGAAAATATCGATGTCATCATTATGGATATTATGATGCCAGGTATGGATGGTTATAAAACATATCAACATATAAATGAAATTAAAAAGGATATTCCTTGTATCTTTTTATCAGCCTTAAATCAAGAAGAAGATCGTATTTATGGCTTTGATGTTGGTGGGGTAGATTATGTTTCTAAACCTTTCTCACCAAAAGAGTTAATGATGCGCTTAAAGGTTGCTTTAAAAAGACAAGAGAGTAGTGACCAGAAAGTATTAAGAGTTGAGGGCTTAGTACTTGATGAAGGTGCTAGAAGTGTTAAGGCAGATGGAGTTTCTTTAGC
>Ga0065711_1051891_pt1 | contig 10192 bp, 6 predicted proteins | sample Hoacrofraction12_FD_59098 | JGI IMG/M metagenome (GOLD analysis project Ga0065711, IMG submission 59098) | Hoatzin crop microbial communities from Cojedes, Venezuela - Epithelial fraction 12 v2 (version 2) | ecosystem: Host-associated > Birds > Digestive system > Esophagus > Crop | place...
CTCACCCGGCAGGACGCAGGGCGCTGGCGGCCCGCGCAGGCCGGGTCGAGGCGCGGGGCGCTGGGTGAGGCCCCGCAGCCCGCCGGCGGCTGCCCGTCCCGTCCCGTCCCGCTCGCTTGCCAGAAAGACGTGCTGCGAACAAAGCCTAGCTCGGGGCGTCTGCGCTGGCGGCCCCGCCTGACGCCCGACCCCTTGGCACCCCAGCTGCACGCAGGTCAAAGCAGCAAAACAAGGCTGTTCTCCCTCGCAGGGGCTTTTTTTCCCCAGAGCGGAATTCAAGACGGTGGTTTAAAGCAGTGGGGAACGTAGTTTACTCATGATGCTCAAAACGCAAAAGCTTGGGGTTCACCAGGGGAAAGAGCGTCCTGGCTTTTGGAAATACTGTGAGGCAATACCCAAAGGCTGAGCTCAACGGAAAAGCTACAAGTCCCACCATGTATTAAAACCAAACACACAAAGCGATGACAAGGCCAAATTCACCCTGTGTCGTGGTGCTTGCAACACAGTATAAAAATGATCTATAGAGCAAACAGCCGAGGATCTTTTGGGGAGAAGAGCCTGTTCTGTTCTTCGAGCTCACCTCCAGGGGAAATGGATAAACAAAGTAGGATGATCTCATTTCCTATTCAATGCATCTGTTTCTTCCGGTCACCCTAGATCGTCTCACGCGCATCACGTGTGGCTGAAGCATTTGGATTGTTATAGTGGAAGAAAATCAAAGGAGACACAGCAATCCCAGCACCTATGCAGAATTCACTGGGGCCCGAAGCAGAATTCTTAATACATCTTTTGTATCCATCAAATTGAGAAACTGTAAGTTATTGAACTACCATATACTACTGTTACTGCTATATACTATAGTATACTGCTGTTGTACAGGACCTGTAAAACTTGTTGGACTGAAAAAATCCATAAAAATTATCAATATTGAGCTTTATCTGGATAAAAAAAACATGCAAGATTCAAAATGTGGTCCATAAAGTGCATTCTTACCAATATCCTGCTGTAGGACTGTTGTAGTTTAACCCAGCAGCCAGCAGCTAAGCACTAGACAGCCGCTCACTCACCCCTCCCCTTCCCCCCAGCAGGGTGGGGAGGAGAATGGACAAAAGGGGAAACTCGTGGGTTGAGACAAAGACAGTTTAATAAGGCAATGAAGGAAATACTAATAATACTAATGATAATAATGAATATGCAAAACAAACTATACACAGTACACTTTCTCTTACCACCCGATGACTGATTAGCAGACAGTCCCTGAGCAGTGATCACAGAACCCCAAAATCACAAAATTCCTAAAAAAGTTCGAACCCCCAGACTAGAGAGGATTTGAACTCAAGGAAACAAGAAGAGCCAAGAGCCTCCTGCCCCCCCGGCCAACCCCCACTGATAAACTGATCATGACATCCTTGGTGTGGAACATCTCCCTCCGCCAGCCTGGGCTGGCTGCCCGGCTGTGCCCCCTCCCAGCTCCCGCACGCCTGCTCAGGAGCTGAACATGGGACACTGGAGAAAGTCCTTGATTTCATAGCAACAACTGAAAACATCGGTGTTACCAACATTCTTCTCATACTAAATCCAAAACACAGCAGCTACTGGGAGGAAAATTAACTCTATCCCAGCCGAAACCAGGACAAGGATGTAAGAACTGATTTGATTCTCAGTCAATCGGTGCCCTCAGCTGACCCGAGACGGCAGCATGGAGGCCACAGGTGAAATGCAGTAAATGCGCACAGTGCTCCTTGCGAGGGACAGAAGACACAAGGCCCAACCCTGGAGAGATGCAGCACCTTATCTCTCATTTGCTTGTTCAACAAATTTAACCAGAAGTTTATTACTGGAATCTCGGTGTGGTTGCCGCTTTATATTGTGGTTGGAGTATTTGTTCCACTGTGCTTTCCTCATTGATAACAATGCTGCAGACAGAAGGTAAAGCTGGGCAGCTTAAGCATTCCGGCCATCTCTGAGAAGCAGGTTATGCTAAAATTGCAAAGCTTTAGCCTGAGCTCTTGGTACTGTTCTGAGACAATTTTCTAAAAAAGAGCAGGGACTCTCAGGAGAGTTAAAAATCCTTAATACACAGACACAACACAATTTAATTGGATTTTCTATTATTGAAATGGTGTGGAGTCATAGTTTCCATTGCTACGATGAATGACTAACAGTGCATGTCAGAGGTCAACAATAAATGTAACAGCAAATGTAGTATTAAAACACAGCACAGATCAACAAATATTCACTGCTAGGTCCCTTGGAAATGAAACAGCTTCTCTTCATTGCAGCTCCTCAGTGCTGAAGGATGGTGTGCCTCAGATCACACGGAGACAAGAGCAGCTAAGTCATATGGGGTGTGTCAGCTCAGAGCCTCTGTGGTCAGAGGTTGCATTGCTGCCACAATGACTCTGCATATTCCAGAATGAAGACAAAGCTCAGGCAACAGATCCAGAACACATCAGCCTCGGTCAACAAGCCACCTTCAGTAGTTCCCATCTTGTCCTGCGCTACCCTCAAACACCTGCTCTCAGTTCTGTGTTTCTATTCACACAACTTCATCTGGATTACTGACAGTTCTTGTGGCAGCATGCTAGAAATTAAATTGCCAAGAAGATGCAAGTGAAAAATAAAGCTTTGAAAAGCACTAGGGACAGAAAAGAGCAGGTGTGGCAGTGCAGAAAAGGAACTCCATCTGGTTTTACTCATCAGAGCTAGTGTATCGTGGAGCTATGCCCTTCTATTATACTAGCAGTAGCGCCAGTGTGCCCTGAAACTCATTGATTTCCATAAATTTAAAAACTAGCATTGCCAATTCTAAAGAGTTCTGTAAATGGCAGAGTCAGTATTCGAGTACAGAAAATAAATGCTTAAAATCAGACAATGCCATTTACCATGATGCTGTCAGAAAGAAACTTAATTTAATTCATGGACAGATTGCAAAATGTGTTGTTTTGACATGATCAACAGGAGGTTTTTGAAACTCTTCCTGAGTAAAGATAATTAGCAGGAAGCAAAGCAGGAGCTGTGCATATACACCTGTCACAAAAGGGAGTGAGCTGGTTCACTCCTAATCATAATTCTTACTCCAGTGATTGGCATTTCCGCTATATTTAAACTTTTTTTTTTCTGCTGTTAAAAAAGAAATAATGTTGGCACTATTTTGAAAGCTATAGAAAATACCCAGAATAAAGGCAATATAAAAGCCTGGCATCTGAAGGAAATGGAAAACTTTATTCAGTCTTTCAAAATCAGAGTCATCTGAATTCTTTAAGATTAAACACAATGCAGTATGATTTTTGTTTTTGTGTTTAAGGTCCCAGTTTCTCTTAACAGGTTGGAAGCCACTCCGTATGTAGTGATTCAATTGCCAGAAAACGCTGAAACCATCCTCTTATGCTGGCAGCTTCCACCTCCTCCATCATGAAAAAGGAATCCTCACGTCCATTTCGAAGTGAACCAATTCACTTTCTCAAGTAATCAGCAAAGCTAAGAAAATTCAGGTGCCAGTGCTTTTTACAGTTCAGTCTGAATCAGTGGACAAGTTGTGTAATAATACGAATACGAAGTAGATGATAATGTTGGTCCATCAAAGTTAAATGCCTCTCAGTTCATTCAAGGCAAAATGGCTGAAAAGTAACAACCAGCTCTCCTCCTCAGCATCCCTGGCTCAAAATACTGCTTGTGTCTGGAAAGCCATGTGCCATCATTCCCATACAGGATTATGCCCCATTCATAGAGCCTGTCACAGGTTACTGACATCTCTTCTACCTAAGAAACAGTATTGCGAATCCACGCTGAGCGAATGGTCCACACTTCTGGACACTGTGACAGGAGCTCCCAGGGAATAGAGTTTTCTCTTCCAAACATACATCAATAAGGAATAAACATATTTTATTCCTTCCAATATTTATAAGTTATTAATGGTCAGCATTTGGGCTGGTTGGCATAAAACCATCCAGCAAAATGATTGGCTATACCAGTATCTTTTTTTTTTTTTCTCCCTGATTTACTGGTATTTTTAAAATTCAGACTGTGGATCTGACAGTCCAGTATATTGTGCCAAACACCTGTTCCTTTTCTCCTAAGGATGTTGACTAACATAGAAGAAAGCTGTGTGTTATTAAGACACAGCTGATATTAGATCTCAATCTTGCAACTCAATGAAATCTTTTAAAGTGTCTTTTTCAAATTAATCTTTGGCAAGAACCTAGAACTATTTGGTGTACTGTCTCCTTTTTTGTATAACCTTTCATTTTTTAATAACTTCTAAGTTCTAATACCTTAGTTACACCTCGAAATTCCCTCTACTCAACCAAAGTGCATCACCTGGAAGCAATCAAATATACTGCAAGTAGAAAAAAGTCCTGCTGGAGATGGCTTGGTGAGCAGACTACAAGTTTAGGCTATCCAAAGTGTATGAGAATTCAGTTTATTGTGTCAGTCTACAGTTTAGCAAGCAGCTAAATTGGACAGTATTCAGCAGGCACATAAAGATTTAAAGTAACAACTTGATCTAACAATGTATACTTTTGTGTGAACTCATCAGACTGGTCTGAAAGATGCCAGCATTTTAGCAGTTAACAATACACCAACACAGCAAAAGGGATGCAGACCAAGCTCCTAATAGCCAAGTTCCCTTGGCAAATTCATGAAGCATAATAAAACAAAATCCTTTTATTTCTGAATTTATTAAAGCAGCTTTCAATTCATTACAATGATTCTGTGTGTATCAAATCGTCTGGCTCAAACTAGCATGCTGAACACAAATACGGCACCTTGTAATTGTTTAAAGATCAGATATAGCACACTTCATCTGAGCTACTGCAGCTGCTAAGCAAGCGTGAACTATGAAAGAGGGAAAGTATTTCAGAAAATTCTCCGAGTCTGGGAGAAGAGAACTCCCTTGAAGTGTAGTAATCAAGTGGAGTTATGAAAAGAATCTCACTTCTCTAGATTACCAGAAATCAGCAAATGCTAACCCATCTCTAGATGTTAATTTATGTCAAGTTCGTGTGCAACTTACAATGAAAATTTACTTCCAAGCTCCACACTAAAGGTGCTTTGGGCACGCAATCTACCTTTCTTACATAGGAAGAGAGCAGTACGAAGTTATATTAAAGGTGCTGGCGCCACTTAGCATTATCATACTACACGCATCAGAGACAGGGCGCAGTAAAGGGCCAGAATACAGTAGACTAGGAAAGCAGTTCAAGGTCCTACAAACTTTTTGCATATTACACTGGTCTTCTCTTCCATCTATGTTTTGTTCCTGTTGCATTTCACTACTGGACTATAGCATTTCACCCTGTTCTCTTGATAATACGGATTGATTGTTCTACGCTGTATAGCAGTAGCAGGGATTATTTTCATTATTACGTTACCTGGGGTTCACATCCCAGCAGCTGACTCTCTTCAAAAGACTAAAAGTCACTTCAGAAAATACTTTGTTGAGTCAAGCAGAAAAAGCTCTTTTCACAAGGTTATAATCCAGGCTGAAAAACCAAGGAGAGGGCTTTGAAAAATGAGGATATACTTATCTGGAAAATACCACTTCTGACAGGAGAAGCAGCTGAGAAGAACTGGTTGCTTAAGACTAATTCGAGAGTTGTAGCACAAATTAGTTCAAAGAAATGCAGAACTGAACTGAGCTGAAAGAAAAGGAAAAAGCCTCCAGCATTTATCCCTGGCAACTGGATTCATGAAGCTGGAGGGGTGTGGTCACACAGGCCAAATTATCTGAGGACTGTAGGTGCCTGTTACTAATTACAAATTATACAGTGGTACCATAAAGTGATTAAATAGGTTAATACAAGATTAGGGCTAATCTTGTTGCGATACAGAGTCCCCTCTCAAGTACTGATACCTGAGCTAGGACTGAGGGAATGTACTCTTGCACAGATGTCTCTTCCATGCTGGTCACAGGGAACACAGGACACTGCACTGCATGTGTCTCTCCTTATGATTCATCACCCTGGCTTCCGGGCACTCATTTGTAACTATTTTCCTCAGCAAGCAAATCTACCTTGGAGTGGTATTTGCCTAATAACAAGTGGGCTGAATAGATGGATTTCAAATGTCCCTTCCAACCCAAACCATACAGTGGACAGTGGGATTGAGTGCATCCTCAGCAAGTCTGCTGATGACACCAAGCCGCGTGGTGGGGTCGACACGCTGGAGGGACGAGATGCCATCCAGAGGGACCTGGACAGCCTTGAGACACAGGCCCATGCGAACCTCATGAAGTTCCACTAGGCCAAGTGCAAGGTCCTGCACATGGGTCGGGGGAATCCCAAGCACAAATACAGGCTGGGCGGAGAATGGATTGAAAGCAGCCCTGAGGAGAAGGACCTGAAGGTGCTGGTTGATGAGAAGCTCAACATGACCCAGCAACGTGTGCTCGCAGCCCGGGCTGCATCCTCAGCAGCGTGGCCAGCAGGGCGAGGGAAGGGATTCTGCCCCTCTGCCCAGCTCTGGTGAGACCCCCCTCCCTGGTAGTCCTGCGTCCAGCTCTGGAGCCCTCAGCACAGGAAAGACATGGACCTGTTGGAGCAGGTCCAGAGGAGGGCCACAACAATGATCTGAGGGCTGGAACACCTCTCCTACAAGGACAGGCTGAGAGAGTTGGGGCTGGTCAGCCTGGACCAGAGAAGGCTCCGGGGGGACCTTAGAGCAGCCTTCCAGTACCTGAAAGGGCTTACAAGAAAGCTGGAGAGGGACTTTCGACAAGGGCATGTAGTGATAGGACAAGGCGTAACGGCTTTAAACTGAAAGGGGGTAGATTTAGATTAGATATAAGGAAGAAATTCTTTACCATGAGGGTGGTGAGGCACACAAATAGGTTTCCCAGATAAGCTGTGGACGCCCCCTCCCTGGAAGTGTCCAAGGCCTGGCTGGACAGGACTTCGAGCAACGCAGTCTAGTGGGAGGTGTCCCTGCCCATGGCAGGGGGGTTGGAACTAGATGATCTTTAAGGTCCCTTCCAGCCCAAACCATTCCATGATTCTGTGACTCTTACCAATACCCAATGCAAGACTAAGAAAATCCAACAGATATAGTTCGGTGAGAGTATTCTCAAATACTGGAACACCAACAAAAAGGATGCCTTTACTATGCTTTCTTATATACTTCAATACTCATATGATCTATTATTTCTATGAGCTGGCTCCTCAAGAGCTTTAGAATGAAAAAAAGCAATACATGACTTCTGGAATAGTCAGCAGAAATTATTAAATAACTGCACTGAAGAGCTTACAAATCTTGTATTTCATGTTTGGGACCTTATGAAAGACTTCTAGTAACTTCTGGAGAAACTGAGTTATTTGATTTCCAGGAGGCAAACCTGACATTCCAAAGTGAAGGGCAGAATGAAAGACTTTGAAACTAATTTAAATCCAGCAGATAAAAATCAAAACTAGAGTGTCTATTCACTATATGACAGAAACAACAGTATTGTTCAACTTTTTTTTAAGTCTCAGGGGTAAATGCTCTATTAGTGGATAATAGCCAAACTAGTAGTAATTTATTTCTTTTGTTCCATGTAACAGAAGGGGTTTTATAATTTTCCCACTGAAGCAAAGGAGAAACCATGCGCAAAGATGCTTGTGGCAAAAGGGGTACGTCCCCTGTTTTGTCTAAATGTTCAGACAAGGGGCTGAGACCTTAGCAGTCTCAGAAATAAACAGAAAGCAGGGACTTTGAGAGAACAATAGATCTATAGAAATAATACGAATTGCTACACATTTCTTCCCTGTTTTCATTAGTTGGAACTGTCATCATGCTTCCACTCAGGAAATGTCTGTGCTTAATGTGGTAGTTATCCCTGTGCTGCATTTCCTGCCTTTACATTATCACATACACTTCACATCCTACTTGGCTACAGGGGAGTGAGATAATGGGAATAATGTTACCTGAATAAACCCTCGGCGCATGCTGAAAGGCCAGTATGGCAAAACTGTTAGGCCATGCACATCCCTTCAGTTGTTATGTAGCTCTCAGCAGGTCCCACTACTAATTAGCTGGGTTTTCTTGACCTTGGCACGGTGCAGTATATTGTGTAAATGGTATACTTAAGTGTTTCCTACTGACTTGTTAGTTCAGGCGATTTTCCACTTTTTCATTTTCAGTATTTTCTCTTATCTACTTTTTCTCCCAAACTCTCCATTTCATTTAATTTTCTCAGTGACGGGTTGAGGTTGCAGGTCTGTGATGAGGATCCAATGATGTCCAGACACGCCGTGATGTATCAGACTGTACACCCAAACAAGAAATGAAGGTTTCCAACGGAATTCTTGTTTATTACAGAAGAATCCAGGTCCATCATCCTAGAATCCCCTCCCGTTCTTTATTGCCATACAGCCACCTATCGGTAGCTCTCACAAAACAGGAAGTCTCACTGCAGCCCTTTTAATCCACAATGTCTAAGACACTCTCCCTTGTGCCACCCAAATTCTAATCCTTGGGCAGCCAGAACTACATCACAAATTTGGAGAGAGTTGGTATAAATCCAGGATGCTAAACACCTAACAAAAATAGGACTATTTGCTGCAGAGCAAAACAAAACAAAACAAAATCTGAGGCACGGTTGTTTCTTATTTGATTAATCAAAGCAGCAAGTAACATAAACGTAGCAATAAGAACAAGAAATGCAAATAAGGGGCTTACAGACACTATGTTAACAAAAAATAGAGCAAACAGTAAAAACGCAAAGAAAAAACAAATGTGCATATATAACCCAAGTTTTAAAGCAAATCATTCTAGAAAGCACCTATAAGACATAGCTACTCTCCCTCCATTGGTCTGCATCAGTGATAAATACTACAGTTTCATGGAGGCTGATTTATTAGTACTCTTATGCCAGCCATATCCAGTTTGATGTCAAAGAAAACGTAAAGGCAGTATGAACAATACGGACTTCAAAAAAAAATTAAATACCTCTTGGAAATATCTAAAAAAATGCTAATATCTATACACAACTTAGATCCTAGTCACTACTTCTGAAATATATAAGCACAGAGCGCCCTCTCTTGTGTGGTCTGTTCATTGTAATTCTTCACAATTCCTCAACTTCAAACTGTGAGTCACCATTATGATAATACTGAGCAAGAAATTGATCTCCAAGATGAGGAAATCCAATCCTTGTAAGATGAGACAAAAAGAGGAACAAATATCTCATTTTTAAGAACAAGCAAATTGAAAAAAGAAACCACTGAAGAGCTAAAAGTTGATCAGAAGAGTCATCTGGCAAGTAACTCCTCAGGGTTTGGGGAGGTGAGAAAAAGACGTAACAACAACATGCTAAGTTTTAGTCTAAAACTACTGCGTACAAAATCCAGTATTGTCTACGTAGGTGAAGACAATCCTAATTTCTTAAAATTATATCCAGTGGCTATGTGCTTGACTCTCAATAAGCAGATAACAAGATACTTTTTCTTACCTACTGGCCCTGCAAATCAAGCTTCATTTCTGAAATTCACAATTATTTCTTTCTCACAGCTAACCCCTGCAATAAAATCTGCATTTGTCAAAATACTACATGATGCTCGTTATTTAAATAGCCAATTAAAAAAATACCTCACACAGAGAAAAGGATGATCCTGTGACTAAGACCTGGGTTGAACTTTCTATTTCACAGACTCCCTGTCTGACCTTATAAAAATTGCTTAAAGCCTGTCCACCTATCCTAGGTCTAGAACCAAGAACAATACAGCAACCCGAATGTGATGTAATGCTCAAGGCCAGACGTATTAGCTCAGGTTAAAGCACTGCAGTCACGCAGCTGTGCTGCTTTCAGATCCGTGCTAGCAAGACCATGTTACATGGATGCAACAACACAGCTTGGCACTAACAGAAGTCATCACTAAAAAACAGAACAAATACTCTCCCTCTCTCTATTCCCAATGGGTAAAATGAGAACAGAACTACCCCACCCACTTTACAGGCAGTAAGAATGTCTTACATGAAATGCACGGAAAAAATTATGTGCACAACCTACTATAAAGAGAACACAAATTTGCCATATATTCAAGAGTATTATCAGAAAGTAGCACTAAGAAAGAGGGAGGGTGCGGAAAGTTGAGACAACTGCAGTCTCTTAATCACAATAAACAACACACTACTAATCTGAAGATCCACCCCAGCATAGACCAAAAAGAAAGCCAGAAAAAAAACATAAGTAAAAGTGTCTTAATATAAGTAAACA
>Ga0065711_1051892_pt1 | contig 10191 bp, 11 predicted proteins | sample Hoacrofraction12_FD_59098 | JGI IMG/M metagenome (GOLD analysis project Ga0065711, IMG submission 59098) | Hoatzin crop microbial communities from Cojedes, Venezuela - Epithelial fraction 12 v2 (version 2) | ecosystem: Host-associated > Birds > Digestive system > Esophagus > Crop | place...
GCCGCATTCCCACCACCCCCCCCGGAGGAGCGGAGCTGCCAAGGGAGCGCGATCGGCCCCACGTCACTCGTGCCACCGGTATAAATGCGGTCCCGCAACGTCCATGGCTGTCGGCGCGGCGGCGGCCGAGGAGGAGAAGGAAGAGGAGGAGGAGAAGGGGGAGGAGGAGGAGGAGGAGGAGGATGCTGCGCGCCTTGGTGGCGGTGTCCCTGTGGCTGCGGGTGAGCCCGCGGGCGCAGGGCGCGCCGTGCGAGGCGGTGCGCATCCCCATGTGCCGCCCCATGCCCTGGAACATCACCCGCATGCCCAACCACCTCCACCACAGCACCCAGGAGAACGCCGTCCTCGCCATCGAGCAGTACGAGGAGCTGGTGGGCACCGGCTGCAGCCCGGTCCTCCCCTTCTTCCTCTGCGCCATGTACGCCCCGATCTGCACCCTGGAGTTCCTCTACGACCCCATCAAGCCGTGCCGCTCCGTCTGCCAGCGCGCCCGGGACGGCTGCGAGCCCATCATGCGCCGCTACAACCACAGCTGGCCCGACAGCCTGGCCTGCGACGACCTCCCCGTCTACGACCGCGGCGTCTGCATCTCCCCCGAGGCCATCGTCACCGACCTGCCGGAGGGTGAGCGGCGGGCGGGGGAGGACACGGGACGGGACACCCCCTCTGCTCCCGCGGGGCTGGGGGGCGGCGGGATCGGGCTCTCCCCGACAGATCTCCCCGACAGCTTTCCCACCCCGCCGCGCTTCTCTTCGCAGATGTGAAGTGGACGGACTTCACGCAGGGCGTGATGGTGCCGGAGAGACCCTCGCAGCCCGACTGCAAGAGCCGCGGCCAGGGTGAGCCCAGCCCCCCCCACCACCTCCCACTCCCCCGGAGCCAGACCCCCTCGGACACCCCTCAACCCCTTCCCCTTCTCTTCCTTCGAAGAGCGATGCAGGTGCAAAAAGACAAAGCCGACTCTGTCCACCTACCTGGCCAAGAACTACAGCTACAGTAAGTGCAACAGGGGGGGGAAACGCTTCGCTGTGCCCGTCCCGCCCCTCTCTGTGCCCCCCGCGCTTTTGGCAGCTCCGCGTGGGTGCTGCACCCACTCCACGCCCCGGCCAGCAAGCACGGCGTGAGGACACCATCCCGCTGCAGCGTGTCCCGAGTGGGTCTTGTGCCTGAGGACACCCAGCCGTCCTCTTCCGAAACCCACCTGGTGCAGGCGGCCGCGGTCGTCGCGCGGGTGATGGCGATGATGGCGCAACTGCGATAAAAGCGGTGGAAGGTCGGTCGCGTGCGCTGGGATCGACAGGTCGCTCTGCGGGAGTGGTGCTTGCCACTGCAAAGGTCATGCGCTGCTCGGCCAGCTGCTGTTCTGGTCCAGCGGGTGGGATAAACAGGGGTTCATCGCCTGAAAAAGAACTTGTAAATGGGGACGAGGCTGAGGCAAGGTAGAGTTGTTACTTACAAATGCACGTGTTCTTTTACTGAGTAGGCAGAGTTTCATCCGGTGCGGAATTGTCACGGATGATCTGAATTCACTGCCAATCTGCAGCAGCTGGCCGAGGAGCTGGCCGATAGTTTCATGATATGTTGCGTGATGTGTCGGCACTAGAAGTCCCATCTTTGTATTCATCCCTCTTTCCCCCCTGAGTCTCCCCCCGGGTCTCCCCTCTCTGTTTTTCTGATGCTGGGAGTCAGGAAGAAGTCTGATTAAGACTGGATAAATACTGGATTGAGTGTCTGTAATGTCAATAGAAAACCCCTATTAACTATTAATTTAACACGCGGTATCATGGTCTTTTGCACTTTATGGGCAAAAAAAGCAGTGATAAAAAATGACTACTCTGAAATGAAATACAGGTGTTAGTCATATAAATTGTGATTCCAGTGACTCCAGTGGGAGTGCTGCTTGGATAAAAAGTGTAGCTTGGGGTCCAAAATTAAGTTCCGCTGGATTTGTGAAATCAAGACTTTGTTTTTGAGAGGCAGATTTTTATTCGTAAGGAAAATGAATTGAGAGACAAGGCAGGAGAAGTTGCAAAAATAAAATCCATTTTTTTTGTCTGAAATACTTTAAAATAATTTATACAGCCAAATTATATTTCTAGCTGGTCAGAACTTAGTTTCAATCAGACTTGAAAATGTATTGTGAGCCTCCAAAACTGAAATCCCTCATGTGTTTTGTGGCTGTTACACATGTCCTGATAAAGTCAGCACAGAAAACCCAGACTGCATTAAAATTGCTGGTCTCCTGGTTTCTACCAGGAGAGGTTTATTCCAAACGTTAGGAGGTCCATTTGAGGGCTTTTGAGCTGGTGGCTGCCAGGGGCAGCGTCGGTTCGGGCTGATCACCCTGTGGCACGTACACTGCTGATGCTTCTTTCACTGAAAAATTTTGTGATAATAGGACCCTTCCTGTTTTGACATTTCCTAGAGACAAAGTCCTCCATGTGAAAATCGTGCTTCATTTCTCTGATTTGGTACTTGTCACAAGGGAGAAGGGGTGAAACGCTGCGGTGGTAGGTACCGCCGGGGTTCTCGGGTGCAGAGTTAGCCAGGGATCATCCTCAGAGCAATCTACACAGTTTCACCTTCTTGCATCCATGCAGACATGCAGTTTTCCTTAACAAAAGGTAAAAATGTGAATGTTTGTGTATTCAGAGTCAGAGGAACCCTTTCCAGAGTCTGTTTTATATGAGGATTTTACAGTTGATGGATAATCCAAAGGCAAAAGATGGAAAAAAGTATAAACTGAGTTCATCATGACCCTTCTAAGCCTCTTAGCTTTTGACTACCTGCTTCAAACCTTCCCTTCTTTCTTATACTCAAGAAAAGACTTTAGTTCCGGGATGTAACCTGCAGGGAAATCATTTTGTTGTCGAGAAGTCTGAATCCACACTGTCTGTGAGGTAAATTATTCATTACTTCATTGGAGATAGCCAGATGTGGCTATAGAATGGGTCCGATTTACATCAGGAGCCATTCAAGTCCGAGTCAAAGCAGCTGTTTGTGTGTGTGGTTCCAGGTGAGATCGCTTGGCCTGATCTGGCAAAGATCTAAGAACATGTTTAATTTTACAGTTGTCAACAGCCCTACTGAAAACCAAGTCGGGATCAGGCCTCTGTTATTCTAAGCCACTGTATGTGCCCACACGTGAAGAAGTGATTCTGGTTTCACAGCTGAAACAACAGCTTTCAGTTTAATACATTTTATTTAACGTTGAGATTTGTTAATATTTCCAAGGCTGTTTGCTGTTTTCACGCCTCTGTTTTTCTAATTGCAGTCATTCATGCGAGAGTAAAAAGCGTAGAAAGAGGGAACTGCAACGAGATAACCACTGTGGTTGAAGTCAAAGACACACTGAAGTCTTCGACACCAATTCCTCTGTCTCAAGTGCCTCTTCTTACGAATTCCTCCTGCCAGTGTCCACCTCTTCAGCCGAAGCAGGATGTTCTCATCATGTGCTATGAATGGCACTCAAGGTGAGCCCTGGCGAAGTGTTGTAGCTAGCTGTGATAGATGGGAAGGAGGACAGCAAAGCTCCCTTCCTCATCGTGAGCAGGTTTTGCTGATAGTTTTTCTTAGGATAACTCACACATACACCTACGTGTTTCAATTAACTTCACAATTAATTTTTTCGACTTAATCAGCCTCAGCTCTGCGCCACGATGCAGTGTTGACAAAACTTGGCGCACGCACGGAGCGTAAAACCTGGTGGCACGAGGTGCTGACGGCATATTGCTTAATGCATCGTGCAGCAGTTCAGGCATCTCCAGCTGTTCAGGAGGGTTTTTCCAGGGCCCCTTTCTGGAGGTATGAGCTGCTTTGTGTGCTAGAAACACGATGGCGGCCATAGATGGTGGTCCATGTTGGCAGGACCACATGGGAGGCATAGTTCTGCCTCACCAACCCCAGGGGAGGGGACAGCAGAAGATACGCATCTCCTGTCCGCAGAGCTGCTGGAGACAGAGCAATGCCTTCTCTGCCGGTCGGACCGATGCCATCAGTGAGATGTTTCTGATCCCACAGCTGTACCAGGACCAGCCAAAGCTGCAGCCGTTGGAGCTCCGGCTCCTGGATAGCAGATGAAAAGGCAACACTCTCAGTGCAGCTTGCCAGTTCTGCCATATGATTAAAAGACAAAACAAAACTGACTTTACTAGACCTTTCATCTGGCAGTCAGCCTAGCCCCAGGCATGGAAGGAAAGCCAGCATGTTGGTCTGGAGGGGAGGGAGTGATGAATCACAGCTGCCTTCTCTCGCTGGGTTCCTGAGGCAGAAGGGGACATCCCATCCCCGTTAGCACCCCAAGTGTACCAGCAGCAGCAGACGCCGGCAGGACAGGTTGTGGCGTGGTGGGTACGCGTGGCTCTGTGCTGTCGGTCAGAGGCAAGGCTGTTCGTAAAACGTGCAGGCTGGTGTTGCATACAGTGAGACGACTGTTAATTGAACATGTGCACTTGTCGGGACCGTAGAACATCTACGTGCAGACCTTGATGGGCGATATCCGTATTTTCAGTGAGCTTTATGTTGGTACTTTAAAAGCATTTTATAGGTGTTTCTAAAAGTCGCCATCTGATACCTCATTAATTTTTTTTTTTTATTTTGGTGAGCTAACAGGCACAGTATTTTATTATTGGACAGCATCTTGCTCCTCCAGATCTGGAAGTATTTCACAGAGATTAATGCAGAGCCCTTTACTTGTGTTAGCCATTGTAGGGATATGTGCTTTGAGTCACGCAGAAGGACCACGACTAAGCTTGCGATCGAGGAGCTCTGAGCTGCAGGGCTTTGTTGGAGAGGACCGTCAGGAGGCTGTCAGGGTGTGGGGATTTCAAAAATGAAAGATTGCAGTCTGCTTCTCCAGTACTATGCAAAAACACACCATTCACTAAATATTTTGTGATGGTTTTTAAAGGTCACTGAGGTTTTTAATTTCATATAGCATAGCAACATGGATTTGAAAAAGAAACATAAACTGTTATATGTGTTTCCTGTTGAACTCAGTGGCATGCAAACAGAAGGTTTTGAGTTACCGTAGCTTTGTGAAATGTCAGAGGCAAAATGAGTGGGAGCTGTAGCTCCACAGAAGTCAACCGCAAAACACCCATTGCCCGTCAGCAGGGTTAGGGTCTCACTCAATAATTTGACCTGAACAGAAGCTGCATCAGATGTGTTCTGTGTTGTGGTTTCATTCATCATGATGTGGGTTTAGCTTCAATCCCGTATTTTAATTCTCTAATCTCTCCTCAGAAAGGAGATATGTATTGTATTTGTCTTGATTCTCCAGGGCTTGCACTCACTATAGTCCTTTTATATTTGGGCAAAGTGGATGTGTAGTGGCTAATGGCTAAAGGAGGCAACATTTTGTGCTCTTTTTGAACTGGTATGAGCAGCAACGTTGTTCACAGAAACTGGGGAGTCAGGTCCTGCTGTGCTTTGAAAACTCACCCACCAGCAAAGTGCTGAGATCAGATAATGTGGAACATAGTTTTTTTTTAAATTCAGAAGTAAAATACATTATTTTAAACTACTCTTCTGCACACTCACAGACACACACAGACACAAATATCTAGTGGGAGTAAGTAAAAATATATGTACATATACATTTAAACGGTTTCATGGGATGTTACCCAACCCATCACTTTTTGTTAACGGTGATCAAGACGGGACCATTTTCCCTTGCAGAATAGCTGCAGGTGAGGACAAAGGGCTCTAAATGTTTTCTCAATACTAGCCATGTGCTACAGTTTCGGCTGTGAAATCTGATTTCTTTTGAAAACCATTTTCTGTTTTTACAGAGTTTAGAACAGAATTTCAAAAGGAGCAGTATAAGCATTTAGAAATCCATTAAAAAGCATTTAGGGATAGAGAAAAATATTTTTGCGCCTGTCATCATCACACAGAGAAACTGCCAGTACGAGTTCCTGCTGGTGCATTTCAACCTCAGTCTGTGTTTTGTCATCTGGAATGACATCTCAGGAATGAAACACAGAAATACCTGTAACTTGTATTTATTTCTCAATTTTCAGGTTGATGCTTCTTGATGGATGTCTAGTTGAAAAATGGAAGGATCAACTAAACAAAAGATTCAAGGTAAATACAGCCAAAGAAAAGAATGCTGATATTCTCGATAAAAGGTTGAACACCTTTGCTCTACTTCAGCTCTGAATACCTTGCTTGACTTTCAGATATCCATGACACCTCTGGATGTTACTGTTTTCACTTCAACATTTTCAAACCCCATAACTACATAGAAGTGAAGTGAAAATTTGAAAGTCTTGCATTTTAGGATCTGTAAAAGTTTACTTCTATTTTATCTGCAAACAGTCTCTAAATAGGATGGTTGGATGATCTTTGTGTGAACTCTGGCTTATTACACTAATGACTCCAGGAATTTCTTTCCTGTCACTGCTAAGGCAAGTAGCTGTCAGATAGGGGATATGCAGAGGAGTATATAATCCACAGTAGGTAAGAAAGGAAGTTAGCATCCACCGCACTGGATAAATGGGCTTTGCTGCATTAAAGTTTGCAGGCCTGAGACACTGATTCTCACCAGCTGCTTCCCACTAAAGACCTCCTGAAAGTATTGGGCGTCCCCTGACTGGTTTGAGGGGACATTGGAGGGAAAAGTCTGTAGTATAGAGACCTGCAAGACAGGAGCAACAGATGCACCTGCTGGGCATCGGGGGAGCACTTGCTATCACTCCCTGCTTGTAAATTCCTCTTTAGAGTGGAAAGAAAGAGTGGATCAAGACAGTGTCTGGCTCTTCCTCACACTTTTAGAGATGGAAGAAAATTATTTCTGCAATTCAGGAAAGGTTTCAGAGCAATAAGGACATGCATGGATATTTGTTTCAATTAATGGCTGATTGGCAGTTGGTAGAGGGGAGGAAAAAAGATGCATGCTTCCATCTGTAGAAGCTTTTATATTACAGACTGGCTTCTTGCAGGAAGTTGTATTTGATGCTTTCATCTTTCCCTTTTCTTCACACTTACTCATGTAAATCCTATGTGTGAAAAAGAAAACATGCTTTAAATCTTTAAAAAATTAATATATTGCAATTGCGGATGATACCATGTGGGATTTAGGAGAACACTGACGTATGACTCGGACTCTTGAAGTCCCTTAGCTGTCAACTTAATGGCCTGTTACTGGCACACAGCATGTTTTAGTGGCCTCCTCACGTTGTTTTTTCATTTCTAACTGTGCCTTGAAACCTGTTTGGAAGTTCATTTCTAGACTGTCAAATAGATGCATGACTGCCAAACAAGATACTTCTCAAAGCATGTGTTATTGCCTCTGATATTAATAGTTTTATAAATTAAATCCTCATTTAAATGTGTTTGAGTGGGACACACCTAAATGCCTGCTGACAGTTTTTTGTTTTATAAAGATGCATATAATGACCCTGACTATGCAAATATGGAGCTAGGTTTCACAGTGGCTTCATTTTAGTGCCCGTCATTCATCTCTGTAGACTTGCATCCAACTTTTGTCTTGAGTTACCACTTAAAATGAATGTTTTGAGCTGTCTGTGGACCACAGAAGACATCTGTTAACATAACCGCAACATGGCTGGTCTCTTCTCTAGCCAGGACAAGAGTCTGAGTAGCAACAGGGTCAGTGCAGAGATACTAAAGAGTAAATCTGGAGAGCACTTCTCTTGCTCTGATCACTGGGAAAGTCCCTGCCTTTGGGGGTTTCAGAAGAGAAGGTTCATTAATAGAGGGGAAAGGTGAGACTCCTTCCAGGTTCTATTATCTACCTTGCTTTCCTTAAAACAACTGTTTCTGTTCCGAGAGGTGAAAGACTGCAGTCTCCGCTGCCGTGTTGTGGATCTTTCCATAATTTGGACACCTAGCCACTTAACCTTACTGTAAAAACCTGTTTTCTAACCGCTGCACTTTTGGGTTTGGAGATCTGACAACTATTCTCTTTGGTGGGCTCGTTGATCTCATTCCTTTTCAAAATTTCTCAGGAATGCTGCTGAATAAAGCTGCAGGTGCATTACTCACAGCTGTGCCATTGCAACTCTGAACACTCTGTGATTTCAGCAGTCACCTCCATCGTCTGTCCGTAACTTAATCTCTTTTATGCCCAGTCCTCTCCACCCCAGGGAAAAGCAGAACCAGAAAGTAAATACCACCTTCGCTTATAGCTGTATGTTTGAATACATATTGTGAAAGGATTGCCTGCTTTCTGCAGACTTCTCCAAGGAAAAGTCAAGTACGGCGTTCAGTAAGACAGCAAAGAATGGGTTTTCAAAGGAGTCCTGGTGTGCAGACTCTGTCTGTTTGGTGGAGTGGTGCCAGCTCCCCTGGATTTCTGAAAAGGCGTGAGCTGTGCGCTCACGTGCAGCGTGCACACGAGATGTGCAGTGGTCATTTTTGTCAGCTGGTATTGTGGAAATTCCCCCACCCAAGAACACGTGGCAGGTTCCCTCTGCAGACAGCCATAACACGCTGAGATCAATGGCTCTGCAGGATAGAGCAAGCACAAAACCATTAAAAGCAGCACTAGCCTCCAAGGTTCAGGGTAGCTTTGATTAAGATGTAATTATTTATGGCAATGTCTTTCTCTAACTCAGCCTCTTTGTTTTCTGCATTTCCGCAGAGGTGGGAACAGAGACTACAAGAACAAAAGCTGCGAACGGCCCACAGTAAGAACCAGAATGCAGGGCGCAGTGGTCGGAGTGGAGCCCCAAAACCATCAACCAAGAACACCAACCCACTGGTCAATGTTCCCAAAAAGGCCACCAAAATAAGAAATGGCCAGAAAGAAGTCAACCCTAAAAAAGTATGAAAGTGAAATCTCTAAAAGGAAAGACTTCTCATGAACGACAAGGGTCACAATTTGGCTTGGTCGGCAGGATTTATTAACCCAGAACTCATCGACTGTAAGAACTGATGGCATAGACATTTTTGCTGCACTTTATTTTTAAAAGGTTTGCTTTTCCTTTCAAGCCACTGCAAGCCGTAGAGCATAGGTTTGCACTAATATGTGGTAGGCGTATTCAAGCTGACGGAACTTTATCTTAGGGCTCTGATTTGCAATTCTAGATAGGTCTAGCCTTGGCTGCCAGAGGTTTTAACTCCTTATGCCAGTTGCCTGCCCTGCTTCCTTGCCAGGGGTTGGAGAGCTGCATGGGGCATCGCTTCTCTCCTCAGAAAGTGCACTGGTGTAGTAGTTGGCGAGTTAGTCTGTGAGTTGGTCTGCTGAGCTGAGAACCGTGGCAGCTGAGGAGCAGCAGAGCGACGGTAACCTCTGGCAGACATCTGGAGCAGCAACCACTGCAGCTGCTGGAGCTGAATCTATCTGCTATTTGGAATCACAGCCCTTGTTCAGAGCGTTCAGAAGCATAGTTTACCAATAAGCATCTGGGTATGCATTATGTGATTATGTGTGTGCCGTAAATATGCTTACAGTGATAGCATTTGATCTTGTGGGTTTGTGTAGCAAAAATGCTTTGAAAGCAGAATTTTTTTTTTTTTTAATTGTACTTCAGGCTGGCTTCTGTTGTTATAATTTCAAATATATTTAAGCATCTAATTGAAAAATCAGTATTTTTTAAAAAGACAGATTGAAGTGAAGCAGATCTGTAGAATTCTTAAAAGTAACACTTATGTTTGCTGTAATATAGCTTTGTTATGAAAACTGGAATGGAAGCATTATTCTAAACATAACCGATAGCTACTACTGTACAGTATTAAAGAGAAGACAGGGCTTCATGTGGCTCAGTGTTCATTTGGATTATTTTTTATCTATTGACACCACATTTCTAAATCTTTCTCTGATACCGAATAAATAACTAACTAAATAAATAAATAAGGCTTGTCCCTGTTCCTGAAATTCTTGAAACAACTGGCTATCTGCAGTTTTGCTGATCAGAAGGTAACATTTACACTGCAAAGGGTCACAGACAAAGCAGATGCATTTATTTATGTACTAAGTTTTACTGACAACGTTTGCCATGTGAGGTATTAAAGTAGCAAAAGTGATATAAATCTAATTGGCATAGCTTCAAGATGCCATTTGTGCTATTCCTGCCCAGGCTCCACCTGGATCATAGAATCATAGAATCATAGAAAGTTTTGGGTTGGAAGGGACCCCTAGAGGTCATCTAGTCCAACCCCCCCGCAGCAAGCAGGGACACCACTAACTAGATCAGGTTGCTCAGAGCCCTGTCCAACCTGGTC
>Ga0065711_1051894_pt1 | contig 10189 bp, 2 predicted proteins | sample Hoacrofraction12_FD_59098 | JGI IMG/M metagenome (GOLD analysis project Ga0065711, IMG submission 59098) | Hoatzin crop microbial communities from Cojedes, Venezuela - Epithelial fraction 12 v2 (version 2) | ecosystem: Host-associated > Birds > Digestive system > Esophagus > Crop | place...
GAAGGAGAACCTCCCTCGTCCTGCTGGCCACACTCCTCTTAATGCACCCCAGGATGCCATTGGCCTTCTTGGCAGCCACGGCACACTGCTGGCTCATGGTCAACCTGTCGTCCACCAGGACACCCAGGTCCCTCTCCGCAGAGCTGCTCTCCAGAGGTCCGCCCCAAGCCTGTACTGGTGCATGGGGTTGCTCCTCCCCAGGTGCAGGACCCTGCACTTGCCCTTGTTGAACCTCATCAGGTTCCCCTCTGCCCAAATTTCCAGACTGTCCAGGTCATGCTGAATGGCAGCACAGCCTTCTGGTGTATCTACCACTCCTCCCAGTTTGTTGTCAGCAAACTTGCTGAGGGTACACTCTAACTCCTCATCCAGGTCATTGATGAAGAAGTTGAACAAGACTGGGCCGAGTACTGTCCCCTGGGGGACACCACTAGTTACCGGCCTCCAACCTGTGCAGCCTGCTGTAGGTGACCCTGCTTCGGCAGGGGGGTTGGACTAGATGACCCACAGAGGTCCCTTCCAACCCTTACCATTCTATTGGACAGCATTTTATTAGTCTGCCACATCACTGGTGAAGATTTTAATGTTTCTCTAAGCAGTACAAGACAAATTTCCACGTATTTCCACACAGGGCCTCACAAATGGAAGTGAGAGAGCTTGCTCGTACCTGCCATCTGTCCTGCAATTAGAAATCCTCTTAGTGGACTGAGATACAACCTTCTCTCTTAACCCGTAAATACCTCACTGTGTCAAATTAGTCTGTCCGGAATTACTCAAAAGAAACATCAGTTTTTGAGGTCAGTCCCGCTTCCAATACATCACTATTACCTCTTCAAGCAAGTAAATTTTGGAGTCAGAAAAACTTTTTCTGCATGTGGAAAGTGGGAAGAGTTAGGAAGGAGGAAAAGAGAGAAAGAGAAATTCAGATTTGGAGCAAGATGAGCAACGGTTATATGAGGACCAGCAAACATAAAAATGGGTTGCGGCAGACAAAGTAAGAGGAGGCAATACATTGAAAAGGAGGAGAAAGAATAAAGGGGGAGAAAAATGAGATTTAAAAAAAGAAAAGACAATGCAGATGGTTGGAAAATTACATTAAAAAATAAGTTAACAGGAAAGAAGGGAAGACGTATTCGCTGTCATTTTCCATCTTTTTCACAGTTTTATTCTATTAGTTAAGCATTTAGCCAAACTTCTAGTTGCTGAAAAAATTACCTTCCAATCTCAGTTAATTCAGATTTTGAAAATTTGTTACATTTGGTTGAATTGTCCTCTTTAAATTGGAAGTTGGTATAAAGAAAATTGCATCATCAGTCATGCAAAAAACATTGATCTGCTTTGAAAATTTTTCCTTCCATAATCATTTTTCTGCAAAATACTTTGAAAATATTCAGAAAAAAAATCAATTTTCTAGCTAGTAAGGAAATGAAAGAGTTTTGTATTTGAATTAGTTCTTAATTTTAGTATGTAGCACTTATCATTAGCATTCAGTACTTAATCCCTGCATTTAGTGCTTCAGTAAATTATTTTCAAAGGAACAAATGTCTCCGAGTATTTGCATTTGGACATCACCCTCTTCCCACTTCATTCTTCTTTACCTCTCACCCACTCTGTCTGCAACTCAAATGTAAACAGTTAAGCATTTCCTTGCCTTCCACAGTTTTCCATCAGACGTCACAAAAATGTCTTTATAGCTTTTTGCTACTGTTAAGAATTAAGATTAAAAGATCCAAAAGAACATTTTGGATATTTTTTCAAATTTGGCAGTTCATGTGTTTTTGTAAGGCACTTAGTGCTCCTATTAGTTGCAAACATTCAGTATCACAAGATGTAAGAAGACCTTAGGGACTATTTATAGACTTACTTATTAACTACATGGTGGTTTGAAGCCACATTTTAACCAAGGTAGCCTAGTTCCAGTTAGTTATTTTTTCATATCAATCCTAATCATGTTTGAATTGTACTGAGCCAAATGTCTTAATTAAACTTGTGACAATGAGTTCCATGGGCTAATTCTATACCATACAAATAACTATTTTCTATCAATGAGGTTTATTTTTATAGCCTTTTTTATTGTCACTGAATATATTCTTTTTCTTGTTCTATAACAATGCTATGCTTTGCATAGCAATACTAATCTCTACTATTATATAAATCCAGTAATTTCTGGCCTCTATTTGGGATATTTATATAATTATGGACAGCTTCATGCATAAGTGCTTCATCATCTTTTATGTATTTTCTGTTAAGCTCCTGGAACAGTTACGTGTAAAAGTACTTTTATCCTTGTTTACAAAAGGATAACAAACACACAAAGTTTATGTCTACACCGTGTCAAACCGTGTTAAGAAATTGAACACATTTGCAGCCACATCAAGTTCCTTGCTTTTGCTGAGGTTAACACAGCAAAGCCGAGTTCTGCATTCCTCTTTTTGCTGGAAAGAGACATTTTGAAATTATAAACATGAAAAGCTGTAGTATTTGGTGAGCTGGCAAGCAGGAAGCAAGACCAGCTTACACCACAGATTTTTTAACTCTGATAATAACTGCAAATTATATTGGTTTCATTCAGATCTTGACTACATGCAAATTTAAGTTAAAGTACCCTTTTTCTGTTTTCTTGAATGCGAATACAAAATCTAGTTTAGGTGAATCAGTAGCTAGACTGAAATCTGGACCTAGGATCCTAGCCACTAGGCTACTGATGTTGTGTCAATGCGTATATATTCTTCAAATAAATGATTCTAATCATTTGCTGCCTCAAGAAGAAGAGGTTTTTTCTTGCCTCTGAGTATATTTTGATATGTTACGTGGAACAGACAGGTAATACTCAGGACACATTAAAACTTATTCCACCCTCTTGTTCCTCCTCTATCATAAATGTCAGACATTATTCTCCCACGTTAAATGCTTACCTTATAAATGACAGGAAAGATAGGGAGTACCTAACAAACACAACAAATGGAAAATAACATCAGCAAGACCTGGAGCAGGCCCAACAGAACCAGACAAGTTAGTTAAGTTAATTTAGAGAGAACACTGAGAATCCTGTTACAGAGCAGCTCTTTAGCCATCGATGATCAGCCATGTCATGATCACAGGACTACTCTAGGTAGAAAGATAACCTCAAAGCTATTTGGTCAATGGAAAGGCATCTACTAACTTCAGTCAATGTTGGCTCACAACTTTAAGTAAGATAAACTCGAAACTCAAGAAATTCATCCACGTATTGACCCTTTGTATCGCATTTAAAAATGTCCCAAATCCCATTAAATGTGATGCACTGAGAACATGGACTCTAGACGGTCTATACAGAGACAGATTAACCACAGCCTCAATGAAAAATAAAACCAATATTTCTCTTTTCTAGAGAAGCAGTAGGATAGCTATGGACTTCATCTAAAAGCTACGTGTTATTAAAAGGTTTGGTATAGACATAGGCCATATTCATTACCATTCTGCTATTGAGTTTCATTCTAAAACTAGCAAATAAAAGAAATCAGCCAAAGTAACTTTTCTAGAGCATATGGATATTTTCTATCAATCAATCAACAATACAAAATAAGACACTTCTACTCTGGGTGTATATGGGCACTATATAGTCAAGCAAAGTCACAAAGAATGAAAATACTTTCCAATCACTTTTTCTTAAGTTCAATTCATTTGAGATATAGTTCATTTGGGCTTTCAAAACTAATAAGGCTGTATATCCTGTGCTGCACAAGTGGGGTTTGGCAATAAGCTATATTGCCATCTGGTTTTGTTTATCATGGATTTTAACTATTAAACATTTATTAAAGACCTTATTGGTTAATCCATTCCTCAATAATTGTGGTTATTATTTATTAATTGTAATACATCTACATAATTAGTTAGGGCCTCCTGGTATCTTTACTCACACTGAGTAATAATTTACTCCATCAACTACCCCAGTAAAACAAACCACAAATCTGGTTAGTGCTCATCGCAAATTTGGGAAGTAAAACTGGTTTTCCTATGGCATTTCCACAGTGTGTGTTAAGTTAAATGGTCACAGGTATGCATATGTGCATGTGTGTTTTCGTTATCTGAAAAGTTTTCTGCGGTTCTGCTTAATAATTTAAGTTTAAAGGTGTGTATGTTGCTAATTTTTCTGAGACAGTAAATTGGCAGGAAGGGCAGGTCAAGATCTATCACTGCTAAGGATCTGATCTGTGTTATTAACCCAAATTTTAAAAGACAGGTGATGTTCTGATTCTTGAGATACTATACCTGGTATCTTGTTCAATACCTAGTGCTATCTTTGGTTATTTTGTAAAGCAAACTAAGATTCACAGCGTTTTTCCAGACAGAAGGATATAATTTTGTATAATTTGGAGATCTCATCATTGGACAGCCCAGTTGATTTAGTCATCCCAAGCTGAAGAGCACAGCCTGACATTAAGATACATCTTAACTAATTTCAAGCAAATTCTTACTGGGCCCTTCAATATGGAAATCAAGTATGTCACCCAAAAACTCTACTAAACAGTTTGACTTCATATAATCAGAAGCTGAACAGCCTTCAAAGGTGCTTTTTCACAGTACACGAGCCAGTGAAAGTAAAGACAGCAATGTATATATTTAGGAGGAAGGGAGCCTGACACTGCACAGATAATCAAGGAAGAGATTATTTTGAGAAAACAGCATGTAACACAATTAAGAACCCTTGAGAAACAAGACATCAGGTCTCTGCTTGCCATTTGTGAATGAGGAAGACATGCCGCAGTCCTAATGAGTCTGATCCAGACGAGAGATTAAATAACCCTTTTTATTTCCTAAGACTGGGAAAACTGTAAAGGCCAGAACATTTCAACATGTTTACGACATATTGGATTTGTTTTGTCATATATAGATGAGAACCTGGGGCATTAAAAAAAAGGCAAAAGTAAGTTTGTTTTCCTACTTTCTTTCAATTCTCAATGATGAAAACTATGCTGAGGGTCATTTTTTTAGTATTAACTGATTTTGTTAGTTTTAGCATTGGCTCAGCAATTCCCATCTCAACAGAGCTTATGAAATCCACCAAGAAAACATTTTAAAGTGATAAATATGTAATTGAGATAGATTCATTTGATTTGTACATATTATTAATATGTACGTGGCCAGACACGTAGTAAGAGATGTGAAAAAAAATTGAGCTTGGAGAGGGTTTTCAGTACTCTCTAGGAAGTGCAGTAGATGGAACTTTTTCCATATGTAGAAGAACTGTGACCCTTGCTCAGGGGATTTCTTAGAAGGAAGTGAATTGGCCAAAGAATTCTGGAATTAGACCAAGTAGTTGCTGAGAATAATAGCTTGCCCTTTAAAATGCCCTTTTGGTTGCAGACGTAAAATTAGCTTTCCTTTTTTTTATATATTTCACCTGGTCATTATTCAAAAATGTTGTATGTGCTATATTAAGATTAGAAGCTAGGTTTTCCTGTTGCAATTAACACAGATGGCAAAAGCAAAAATAAACAGAACTCTCAAGGGCTATAAGCACACTTTCAGTGTAAATTAACTCATTTTCACTGGACAAGAAGTCTTAATCACAAGCACAAGAAATTTTGCCTCAACAGAACACAATACCCCAGTACTTAAATGAAATAAATTTATGGCAGAGGATTAAAAAGTATAGTATAAAAATATTACAGCACAACAGAATGAAAACTATCTCTCTCTGACTCTCGCTTAATTCTGATGTGCTTCGGCGATACGCATTTCTCTAACAAGTTTGTTCTTCTTATTAAGCCATGTAGATACAGTCAGCCCTTTACGAAAAAGTAGAAAGGATTTTTGGAAGGAAAAATTCTGCAGTAACATTCTGCACAGCTTCATACCATTTTTTCAAGCTTTACCTAAGCATTCTTTTCTTTGAGTCTTTTATTTTAATTTCTAGTAGCCTTAACAAAGAACCATTTAGCTACGGGACAGCTAATAAGAAACTCAACTTTGAAATTCCATCGAAGCCCCTAAAATCATATCTCATACTTTAATGACTACATACAAGATTAGGAGCTGCTGAGCATCTCTCTGGGCTACATTTATGTAATCCCATTTTCTCAATAATCTCTCAGGCTTGGCCAATGCACTATAACTTCCAGTCAAGCATGCCAGCTAGCATTATTGATAATGTGGTTGGGTTTTACTAAATCATATTTTATTTAGTTGAAAAGGGCATAAGAATTGAACTGATTCCAGTTCTTGTGATTTTTAGCAAGCCACAGGGGATGAGGCTATTTCTTTAGCTTTTAATGCTCCGTGTTTCAATTTTACAGCACATACAAGTGGAGTGTCCCATTGCTAAGGGTAACAGTCTGGGTTAGGCAGTCCTGGTCTTGCACCTGCTCAGCCATAGGCTCACAACATAGCTTTGGGCAAGACTCTTTGAACCAGGCTGATCTCGTCTTACTTCAGATGCTGCAAAGTATCCAATCTACATCAGATATCAAGGTTTCCTCCCAACACTGCAAAGAAAAAGATGTGCATCTCCAGAGAGAGATTTATTTCTTCCTAAAAGAGATTTCTAAGAGAGGTGGTAGTGGTACTAACTGACCTTGTACTCCTGATGCCTGTAGTGGTACTAACCAACTGCAAATGGAGCTTAGAGTTCAGGATTTTGATGAGATTTGGATAGCTAGTGTAAAGTAAAATGGATTTATCTATGCTAAGTGGTCATGGCACTGGACAAGGTGGACACTGCTAGAGTAGAAAGCAGCCTAGAATGTGCAAGGTATTAGAGAAGCAAGCATGGACCACTTAGCATGGGCCCAGTGGTGCAGACGTCAGTATGAACTAGCACTTGAGAGAGGATTCTCCTCTGGTAACTTGCACCAAGGAGAGTGCAAGGAGAGTGGACTGAGGGGAGTGCAAGAAGTAACTTACACTGCTTTCTCCACTAGCAGTGGCCACCTTGTCTAGTTTTTAAAGGTAAACTGTATAAGTTGTCTTGAGCTTCAGCTATGTCAGTGACAGCAGTTCAGAAGGCTGTCTGCATACCAAAACCACTTAGGGACCTCTGTCTTCATGCTTTAGTTGTCCACCTCACAACAGCAGAGGAGCACTCCTCTTTTTTAATGCATGTTCCGAATAATGAAATGTAAGTAAGTTAGAGATTAGGAGATGCAGTAATTACGGTAACAACGTAGTAGTAATAACACTGTTAGAACTTTATTTTATAGAGACATTTCAAGAAAACAAGATTTTGCCCCATTCCTAAGCTTGTTCGCCAAAAATTGAACAAAAGCTGTCTAAAATATCAATTACAAAAGGAGCGTTTGCTCTGACAAGATGTTTTTTGCATATATATTTGTTATTTGCTATGAATATTTGTTTCAATCATACCTTTTCTACTGAAGTTTTTTTAACACATTATTTAGAGCATATTCTGAAATGTCATGACCATTTAATTTGCACAGAAGAGTAAAAAGAAGTACTACAACAAGCTTTGTGTTTGTAGCTAAAATTCAAAACTATGGGATGTTTCTGCCTTCTATTATATATTAAATTGTTGAAATCATGTAAATAAAGTGTGTATTGTAATGCATATGCACCAGGGGGCAGAGTAAAGGCCACTTTTAACTTTGACATTTCCTGGCTTTGAGTGCACAATGCAACAACAGTACAGTTCAACAGTGAATATAAGGTTGTTTGTATTTAATAGAGTATTTATAATTCATGTCAGCAGCAGCATCTTCCTAATTGCCTTATTGCCAGTTGTCATCAGGTGTTAAGCGAAAGACAGAATGATATGTAACAGAAATGTGCTGCTGCTGTAAGAAGAAACATAAATTGCCCTTTGCCATATCTCGATAACTCAGCAGCCACCACAAAGTACTTGACTGTGCAATACTCTATCCAGGCCTGTCTCACCAGAGTAAGGATTGCAGGAGTCTTCCCAAAAACAACAATACTTTTTTTTTTTTGTTAAAAAAGAGAAAATAATATGGAGAAAAGTTCAGGCTATTCTTGAAGTATAATCTCCAAGCCTGCTTGCAACTCACGGAGCTTCTTAATACTTGATGTGCCAGCCAAATAATTCCAGCTGATAGAGGATCAATAAACTGAAATTACTGTGGATATCAAGACTAATAATTTAAAATTCTCTTTTTCAAACAGGCTTGGGATAGCCTCATGTTCAAATCATTTCACTTTTTAAGTAATTTTATCTTTCCTCTGTTAAACATTTGTGTTTCTGGAAAATTACTGTGAGTTATTTAGGAAAGGAAATAGGAATCTGACTCAAAAGGACTAGCAGAAAACAAAAGAACCATTCCTTAAGTTACTATTTTAAAAATTACATAAAATGTTTGCCTACAACTTTTAACATAATGTTTAGAAATTAGCAATTCTCCTAATACAAATCTTTCTTTCAGAAAAGGCTGCCTTAAGCATTGAGGGAATAAAACTGGAACTCTTTTTTAGAAGAAAAGCTGAGCTGTGATCTGAAAGTCTCAGTTGTATCCTCTCCACGTAGTTGATTAAAGCAAAATCTTACATCTGAATGCACTTTATTTTAGGACTAGCACTTTAGTGCTCATAGCTCTTTATAAACATTTGTACATTTTCTTCTGTTCTTCTCCTGGATAATGTAATATTGCATCTGAACAATTAAAGGTGTTTTCTAGAGATGTAATAAGTTCATTTTCATATCATAACATTTTTTTCATTACCTCAGTTGTTGCTAAGCTTTTGGTAATGCAAACTGAATGTTCTTGACATGACATTTCCCCTAATGTACACCTGTTTGTTAGAGGCACATTGTCAATTATTTAATTGACATAAGTGGTATTTTACTTAATATGAAAGAACATCTCTGTTGTCTACTGTCATGTTACATCAAGTATCATGTGTGAGAATTGAGACTGATTTCCTCAGTTCTGCAAATATTTTGTCAAGTTTCATTCTGCTTTTGAAAAGCATTATAAATTCTCTAGGAAAAACTGAAAAGATAAGAAACACTTTGTAATGTCTTGTGTATGTCTGCAGACATACATGCATGTACAGAAACTTAGTCCAGATTTGAAGAACTAAGTCTGGGGTGAAGCCCAGTAAAATCAATGGTTGTTTATGTATTTTTTCAATTTCCTACTAACCAGTCCCACGTAACTTATTCCGTTACAAAATTGTTCGGTTAATGGAAAGAGTAATCTTTTGTTTCTGTGTTGACATGTTGCTTAAGACTGGTAATTTCTATCACAAGCCATAAAAGGGTTACATCGGAATCTCCCGAACAGTGCAAATGATCATCCTGCTGTTCAGACCTCATAATATGTACTGCTGGCGCTCCACTGAGAGTGTAAGCTAAACTGAATTAGGTCTTCATGGGGCACAATTTAGAACAGTAGGGATGTCTGACTCGATAAGTGGCTGGTTGATTTAACAAAAGGATGTATGAGATCAGAATGACAAATTAATTTTGGCTAGGTGAAAAGCCATGCTTTTCTTTTTTATCAAGCCCTTTAATTTTACAGCAGCCTTACACAGATTTTGCCTTTCAAAACTTCACATACTTTCATAGGTTTCAAAGAAAAGGTCAGGATTACATGACAGCCGAAAGTCTGCACTACCAGTGAGTATACTACAATGAAAATTAAAACTGTGTGCATGTAAGAAATTCTCTTTCCATGGAATTTCATGGAAAAAAAATACAGCATCAGGAGGCAGAAGGAAAACTTCTCAGTCCTGAAATCTGTTGTTTTGTTCTGACAACTTCTGCCTCACAGTTTTGTATAGAAATGTGAAAGATGTTGAGACTCTGTATGCTTAAATCAAAAAAAAGGATCTTCAAGAAAAAATGCTGTTGCATTAAAACCAAGAAACTGTACTCCTTCCTCTCCTCTCTCCCTGTAAAGGAAGCCTATGTTTCAAGCTAGGTTCAGCATAAGATAATATATAGCTTGTTTCTTTCCCTGGCAAGTTCAGGAGACAATTATTTTACACTTCTGCTCCATTTTGTATATGAGTGTGTGCTTGTGGATTTGTGGGTTTTGCCTAAACACAAACATTTTACACATCATTTTCTTACATCCTGTATGGATTGTATATTGAAAAACTGGTCTCAGATAAATCTCCAGTGAAAAGTGCTGTGGTATGAAATTCAAGAGACAGCACTGCTACTTTTCCTAAACCTGCAGGTCAGAGGCAGAAACAAGCAAGGGTGAAAAAAAAAAAAAAAAAAAAAAAAAAA
>Ga0065711_1051895_pt1 | contig 10189 bp, 4 predicted proteins | sample Hoacrofraction12_FD_59098 | JGI IMG/M metagenome (GOLD analysis project Ga0065711, IMG submission 59098) | Hoatzin crop microbial communities from Cojedes, Venezuela - Epithelial fraction 12 v2 (version 2) | ecosystem: Host-associated > Birds > Digestive system > Esophagus > Crop | place...
GTCCTTCATCTGTCACTGGCAACAAAGCCGATTTGTGGCACGTAACGCCCACTTCAGTAGCCAGACAGCCCAGTTGTCTGGCCTGGTTAAGCCTCCAGCAGCCCATCTGTTTCAAAATTCTGTCTTCTAAGCTACAGTTTACAGGTGTTTTCAGAAGTTGTATCATTTCAACTGCTAACATAGTTTTCAACCTCAAGTATTCTTTTTAACTGGTAGCTTTTCTACCCTCTGCTGCTGTTGTTTATTAACCAACCTGTGCTGATTTTCTTTTGGGCAGAGGAGTGGAGGTATCGTTCAGCTGTCACAAAGCAATTGCCTGTTTCAAGTGTTATTTTAAGCTGGGAGGGCAAGCTGGGGAAAGATTGACTAGGGAAAGTTGTGATCTGTGCAATTATGGTGAGTTTGTTATTGATAGAAAAGGTTATCCACAGTGGTGTCTTCCCTGTAGAAATCGATTACACTTAATTTCTTTCTTCTTGTGTAGGAATGAGCTTTCAGTAGACAAAACTAGAAAGAAGAAAAGAAGAGAACTGACTGAGGAACAGAAGCAAGAAATTAAAGATGCCTTTGAGTTGTTTGATACAGACAAAGATAGAGCAATAAATTATCATGAGTTAAAGGTAAAAGTGTTTTTTCATTTAAACAGTTTCATGGCAGATAATACAGATCTGTTTCCTAATGAGTTTTTAACATGTTGGCTGTGTCTTTAAAAAAGCTATTGGCAAATGGAGGTTAGCATGGCAGTCTTTCCTAGAGAGTCTACCCATCTGGAAGTCTCTACAAGTAGTACATGAAGTTTATTGAAGTCTCTTTAAATTTTTAATGATTTTTTATTCTAATTGTACTGCATCAAGAAACAAAAGTAGCTTTGGAGAGGCCAGTGTTTCTGTCACATATTGGGTGAGATTTTTTGGGGGAGGAATCGCTAACCCAACCTGCTGGCTCCACATTCTGATTCTACCAACTATCTCAAAGAGAGGAAAAAAAAAAAGTCTATTTTTACTTTAATTGCTGTTAGGGGAATATCTTAGGCGTAGCAACTCCATTCTCTGGTCCCTTCTCTTTATTTCAAAGTTCAGATACTTTATTTTTTCTGGAAGCCACAGTGAGTGGGGTAGTACTGGGGTCTGTTTCAGGACTCTTAATACGCTTTTTCCAGTTATGGTGTGCTTTGAATTCCCAGCTGTCATGATTACTTGCAAAGCTGTTTCTTAGCTGTCTAATTAAATACTGTGGCCATGAAGATAATACTATGGAAGAACAGAAATATATAAAGAAAAGAACTATCTCCGTCTCTACAAAATTGGCATAGAGCGTAGGTTTTTGTGCGCCTGCATCCATTAGGGCTGTGGCTTTCCCCTTCTGGTTCCATTTTCATCCATTTGGATGAAGTCAAGGTAGTGTGTGCTGAGAACTGCCAGTTGTAATGGGAAGACTAAACATGTGCTCCTAACCTAATGGTAAAAAAAAAAATGGGTTGGTGTACACTGTTCACTGGAAAAGCAGCAAAGTCACTTGTAAGAGGACTTGTAAACCCATGAACATACACGCACTTAGTATGAATACCGAAAAATAATAAATTGAAGAAAGGTTTTTAGTCTTATCTTTGAAAAAGGGTCAGTACTTGAGATGTTTTTGGAAGTGAGGAAAGTAAATCTGCTGGGCCTAAGAAGCACTGTGTCCAGTCTGTAAAACCCCTGAAAATGCAAAGGCTTGTTTTTTCACTGTAACTTGATGTTCCATTTGTTAATAGCAGTTTTAGGCAATTTTTATATCCAAAACTTTTTTCCTTTTATTAATTTCATTTATTATTGTTGCTAAACCACTGTTATGCACCTTCTCTCTTGGGCAAGAAAGTAATTACTGAAATGAAAAAGAAATCTGTTAAAACTTTGTATTACATCTTCATATATGGTTGCACTTCCATTTTATTCCAAAAGGTGGCAATGAGAGCCTTGGGTTTTGATGTGAAAAAAGCTGATGTACTGAAAATACTTAAAGATTATGATCGAGAAGCAACAGGCAAGATCACCTTTGAAGACTTTAATGAAGTTGGTATGTGTTTGATTGTGTACCTTTAGAGAAATTTGGCCTATAGTAGTGACTACGAATTGGAAGCAGTACTTTGTCTACGTTTTCAGTTATGTAGTACTATTAAGACATAGAAATGGGAGATTTAGTCTCATATTTTTCTTAATAGAAGTCAATAGTGGAGGAAAAGAAATTTTTATATTCTGAATATTCAGTTTGGTATATAGAGATGAATGATAGCCCCAGTATAGAAAGAAACAGAGTATACACAGTCCTAATAATTTTCAAACTTACACAAAGGAGTAGGTGCTAACTTAAAATGTAGACATTCTTGCGTTGTTTACGGATTTTGCAAAATTCTCCTTCCTGCTGTGGAAAAAGTATTTGGCATTGAATTTCATGGGAAGGAGTGCGCACACTGACAAACCTTGAACAGAATGCAGACTTCATGTATAACAAAGAGAAGAGAAACTGAAGCAGATCTTAAATACTGTGCTTCAGGGATTTCCAACTGTTGATAAAAACAATAGAATTTTGCTAGGCTGTTTCTTTCATCTGGAGATTGTGTATTGTGTAGTTTGGCGTACTTGGAGTATATAGTGATGTGCAGAATTTTTAAAGAGTAAGTTTATTTGAATATTTTTTGGTTGTTACATAGAATTTATACTTTTGCATACAATGTGCGTTTACAAAAAATAATAGGCTGCCTGGGATTTCTCCCATGTATGGCTTGATATCTCTGTTTCATTTTTCCAGTCCATGTGTTCAAGGCATTAGATTGCTGTAAATTTTCTGAAGGAAAAAAAAACAACCCACCCCAGTGTAGTACCATGTGTGTTTGCTGTTGGCTACGAATAACAATCTACTTAGTGTGGCAAAACAGTTACTGATTGAAATGTGGCAAACTGTAATGATTTAACGGGTTAGGATTGGACAAAACATGTTTTTAATGACAGATAGTATTTTTGTAGTTGTATTCCAGGTTAGAGCAAATTATAAGTCAGAAAAGAACCAAATAATAAATCTTGTGGGGAAATACACGTGATCAGTCTTGATTTAATCAAAAAAAGTGAGAGTATTGCTTTAATAGCACCAATAATACTATAATTGTGTCATTATGGTATAATATTATGTAACTGAGTATACTACAGTCACTGTGTAATTCTTTCTTAATTCCCAGTGTTCAATCCTGGCATTGTTCCTTGTTTTCTGGTTCAGTCCTGGCTGTCAGTATGGGCAATCAGTAAGCATTGTGAGAAGCCAGGAAAATTCTTGTAGAAACCACAGTATATACTTGGAAGGCTATCAAACCTGTCCCAAAACTTTAGTCAGATTTGAGTGTTGGTATGACATGATGTGATCCTGACATAGAATTAAACATGATACCACTTCTAGCAGACAGATCAGGGAGTCACAGAAAATAGGTTATAGAAGCTTTAATTGTGAAGAGCTGCCACATACAGCTATGCAATTCTTGAGCCATCAATTTTTCATAATTTAATGGTTTTTATGGTTTTAGATGCAGGAATGGCCCATCTGAAATGTATAAAGATGCAATTACACTTTGTCTTGTTTTGTACAGTAACGTTATTTATAGTATTTAGAGACTTAGTGTTTTACTGCTCTTCTACTAACATTGCAGTTGTCATTTAGCCACAAAAGGTAGAATTTTTCATATTATGTAATACTGTCATGCAGCGTAGTTGTTCTAAATGAAAATATTGAACTTCAGCATAAATCTGAGGGATTTTTGTAGACATACAAAGTTCACTGCTGTAGCGAGCTTATGTGAGCTTGAGTCTAATTTTTTCCTGTCAAGTTTGCTGAGCCAGAGCAGGCGTTCCGTCTGCAGACAGCAGCAGATGCTGAGTGGTTCTCTATGCACAAACAGGGTGGATGTGTTTTTAAGGGCTCGATGAAAGTCATAAATAGCAAGTCATGTACTACAAGACTAGCAGGTACAAAGATGTGAAGATGTTTATGGCCGGTTCCAGAAATGTGGCAAGTTTGTCTTTTCTGTTGCAGAAACTGACAAATGGGTGTGATAAAAGGAAAAATGAAGGCTGATGAATCCTTTCAGAATTAATGTCTTGCAGTTCGTGGTAGTGTCCTTTTCATAACCCCTGGGCTTAGATTGTGGGGTTTTTTTTTGTCAGTTGCTTTTTGTATCTAAAAGAGAGATTGCATGTGAGTGTCTTTCATGACAGTGTTTCAATGTTTTCTTTAAGTCAAAATTCTGTCCTGGTCAAAACACATAAAAAAATTCATATGTCTTCATCTGTCAGAGCTGATTTTTTTTCTGAGAGGTAAGTTTGGAAAAGAGTAAGCATGTGTGTACTTTTAATTCCTAGTGAAAAGCATGAGTGTGTCTAAATTTCCACATAGCTTTCCACTGCAACAGGTTTGTCCCAAATTGAAACTTAGCTTGGGAAAAGAGAGATGAATAAGAGAGGTCAGATAACAGCAGAATAAATATGCACAGTGAATTGAAATATATAAAAATGAAAGAACAGGTGAAATCGGGAGTGTATGTTCTTCATGTTGCCTCACTCTGGCAAGGTCATTCTGACTTTACCCTGCAGGATTCTTTCATCTGACTTAAGTATCCTTCTTACAGTGACAGACTGGATATTGGACAGAGACCCCCAGGAAGAAATACTCAAGGCATTCAAGTTGTTTGATGATGATGACTCTGGTAAAATAAGTTTGAGAAACCTGCGCCGGGTTGCTAGAGAATTGGGTGAAAATATGTCAGATGAAGAACTACGGGCTATGATTGAAGAATTTGATAAGGATGGAGATGGAGAAAGTACGTGTTGGCAAGCAAAAACCATACAGTCTGTTTTTAATTTTCTTCCCTTTTTAAATGTAGTTTTGTTGTGAAAATGTCCTCTTTCGTTTCTTTCTAAATAACTTGCAGCTCAAACTTAATTTAGCCTACAAATAGTGGGAATAGTGGTTTATGACAGCTGCTAGTCCTGGAAACACATCCTGGAGTCTAAAATCAAGTTGATTCACCACCAATTCTTGTTCAGCCAATTTCTGTGGAAAGGTTGGTGAAAGTGTAGTTGAAGGTGGAAGTAACTGAACTGGTACATGGGAGATTCCATGTACCTACATTACCTTTTTATTTCCGTATAAATCAGTAAAAGGATTAAAGTGCTAAGGGAAAGTCTTCTGATCACCTAGTCAATATTTCTTAAGTGGCGATGTGTCACTGTTGAGATTTCAGCATGTTAATCAGATCGGAGTATGAAGCTAGGAAATCGTGCAGGATGTACCCTGGCTCTGTGCAGGATCAGCTCGGATGGGTCTCTGACGTGCTTCTGAACTTAAGAGTGCGGGGGAACACAGTGTGAAAAATGGTTCTGGGCAATTGACAAGGTCCATACAGAGTGGGTTGTGGAAGGGATTTATTATCTAGAGAAGAGAGTGCATTAGCAAATCCAGTTTGATGTTATGCTTGTTAAATCTTCATGGACGCTGGAACTTAGGGTTTCTTCATTAACTTGAAAACACTATGTTTACACCAAAAGCCTTAACATCTGAGTTTCAGGGACCACTCACTTGAGACCGTGTACATAAACAGTGCATGTTTAACAGTCATCAAAACCTACTTTTTTTTTTTTTCTGAGTTTTTCTTCGAGGATGGTGACTGGTGTCTGAGATTTCACTAGCAGCTCTTCCAGTTACAGTAGTATTTCTACTTAGGAGCCATCACATCTGTTGGACTCAAAACTCTCATTACTAGTGGAAAAAAAAATTGTGGTGATGTCAGCCTTGTGACAGCCACTCCTCCCCTCTATGCTGTTTGAGGTAGATGTTATTCCACACTTGGGAATACATCTACTCAAGTACCAAAACAACCCGTTTTCTTCAAGGGGAAGAGCAGGACATTTTAACATCTCAGTGTGTGGAAATGCAAATCTTTGGTTCCGTTGTAGCGGTGTAAATAGGGAGCCTGGAGACAACAGAAGGGCCGTGATTCAACTGCCAGAAGAGTGTTAATGTTGATGCTGTTATTATTAAAGTAAATGTTGAGAGAAGTGTGTGATTTCTTTCCTTCTGGAGCTATTGTTTTCTGATGCCTTTCTGCAGTCTTAGGCCATGGTTCCTTAATAAATCCCTACTGCATAATTCAGATGTTCCCTCATGCTCCCAGCTGTGTCATCCCAGCCGTTTCTTGCACTGGCAGTATCTGATCCCACAGGTGAGATCTTTAAGGGCGCTAAGCCAGGAGAAAACTTACTCATTTAGGTTTTTAAGTGTTGCTTTTTTGCTGCTTAGATCCCTGAACTGTCTCTCTGCTTGATCAGATTTTCTTGGAGCTGCATCCTGAGAAAATAGATTTTGTTTTTTTCTCAGTGTTTCCTGTAGGATAATTGAAGCAGGTCAGTATAGCGAAAGCTGCAAGTCCTGTTTTCAGGCAGCAATCTGTGTGCAGTGACACAGGATGGCAGCTGTGAATTCTGGTAGACAATGGGAAACCTGTTTACTTCCTTTTCAGTAGCTGTACAGCAGACAAGGAGCAATGCCTGTTTTCTCAATCCATTAGACTGATTACTAGCCTAGGTAGATGCTTTCAATTTTGAGCATGTTGTGCTTTTGAGAGGAAGAGTTGTAAGGACAATGCGCTGCTAGCTTTACTTTTATTTTACACACTTTGTTCTGTGTTGCTCTCCTGGAGCTGTCAAACGACGTGTCAGAATCATGGATGGTTTTCTGTCCTGTCACTGTTTGGTCACTGCAAATTGAATGTAGACAGCTTCTTTCAGGAAGGTTGCTGAGTCATAATTATTTTGGGTCAGTGCTACATTTTTCATTTCAAATTGATCAGCTGAGAGTGGGTGGCTGAGTTTCCTCTTCTTCATTCATCCATTCATTCTCTTTGTTAGAGCAGTCATGCACCAGATCGAATATGGAGGACTGACAGCTAAGGTTTGTATATGGTGCTGTTTATCCATAAGGTTCTGTGTGTTTTCTGATCTTTAAAGAAAACTGATGCCGTTTCTAGCTTTTTAAAATTCATTCTGAAAAAGTAAATAATCCTATGAATCACTGCTCCGTTTAACTTCAAACATCTGGGTCGTACAGCAAAATCTTGCTGTCATCTAATTCTCCTTCTTTTCCTGCCAAAAAAAAAAAATGAAGCTGTTAGTTGGTAGCCTTTTCAATTGATACTTCAAACAGAGGAATAATACCACTTGTGGTTGAACACCCTTCTTACATTTGAGAGATTGTTTTGCTCATAGTGAAATAAGGTCTGTTGTGTGATACCCAGGCTACTTGAGCTCTTGTGTTTCCAGCAAAACCACTGAGCTGGACTGGTACACTGTATGTGAGTTTCTGTAGAAGAAAGTATTTGTGACATATTCCTGTCTGCCTTAAAAATGTAAAGTAGTCTTATATTCATATTCATGGTCTTAGGAATGACTTCTGTTTTGGAGTATGACTGTTTTTAGAAGCTCCATGCTATTAGTTCATGCAGTTTCTGTCATCTTGTGTGGATGCATTTTAAGGAAACACGATCCAGTTTTAGGTCTCAGATTTTGGTACAGAATTGGGAAAAAAAATCTCCACTGAAATAATATGCTCCTTTATCTCTCCAGAGTCCAAGTCAGTGTTTTCTTCGTATTAGCTGTGATACTAGTTCATTCTTTTATGGATCATTTATGTCATAGAGTTGAGGGAAATCTGATGCTAGGAAAGCCTATGATTGCTTCTGTTTTCATTATGCTTAACTCGTGAACAGATCCGAAGTCTGAGGATGCCTGGCTGGGATTAACTGGGTCACTGGCAACTGTACCTACTCTTCTCTTTGCAGTTTGTTTGAATGTTACAGAGTTTGCTTGTTGTTATAATACTGTATTTCCACTTTGCAGCTTTGTTTGACAAAGCATTGTTTTAAACGAGAGAATAGTTGGGGGAAGATGTTTGTGCTGTTATTGTGCTGTTACTGTAATAAAGCTATGGAAATGCTTTTTAAAGTCATACAGACAACATAGTGCTTATGTGTAGTAGAACACAATGTAGCTGCGTGTTGGACTGGTATTTCAGAGTGTAGGGTCCCAAGCTAGACTAACTCTACGTGTTTCATATTTTTTTGAAATGTGTCGCAATACGGCAGGTGTAGGCTTTTTTTTTTTTACTCTTTGACATAGTCGAATTTGCTTAATTTTCTTCTAGCTGTAAATGTAGCTCTTGCTGTGTAGTGCTTTGTTTAGGAATAGCTTGGGCACGTTGGCTGGGACAGATAATTGTCAGGGAGAATTCTTCGTACGTGTCTGGTCTTTTCCATACCACTTACTTATCCTAATTGTTCCCCATAACAGTAATTAGTTGTAGAGTGAACATGTTCATTGGTTAACTCTGTTACAGTGACTCTGTTCTAACATATGAGTAAGGTCAATAGCTCAGGTATAAGTGCAGCGAAATAATTACTGTCTGCTGATTAATTTATTATTATGACTTAATTTCTTCAAGTACATTTGTGTAAAATTTCTGTTAATTATAGCTGAAGAATGAAGAACGTTCAGATGTGGCAAAGCTTGTCAAAAGCCCGTTTTAATTCTAGCTAATTTATGGAATCATTAGTAAAGGATCTTAAAATTCATTTTGTACTTGGCAAGTGCTACAGGTTTGAGAGAGAGAGGAATACCGTGGTTTTGGAGACACGGGAGGTTTAGACGTAAATGTCCAAATAATGATTTTAGGATTAGAACCAGATTTGATCATAAATGGAGCTGCAGCATTGTTGCTTGAGAAGCACTTATTTAATAAAACTTACCTACCATTTTAAACGTTTTCATAAGTCTTAAAAAATCATAAAGTATTATGTTTTTGCATAGCCATCTTTTTGCATACTTTTCTGTGCTTTTTCGATTTTGTTTTACTTTTAGAATATTCTTACTTTCATAATTAGAAATAATAGCTTGTTATATGTGAGTTAGATCCTAGCCTAAGCATTCCACATAATTAAGCTTGCATTCTGACTTTTCTTTTTACATGAAAAAAGAAAAAGTGCAAGATCTCTATTCTAGAAGCAAAAAAGTCCAAACTTTTAAACCTTGATTAGTAATGGATCAGACACAATGAATAATACTAACTGGGACACCTTTAAGAAAAAAGTGTAATACAGATATGCATTATTTTCTTGTATGGTTTATGGATGTTTGCTGTTTGACTGATGATTTTCTCTTTTTCTACAGTCAATCAAGAAGAGTTCATTGCTATTATGACTGGAGATATTTAGCATCAGAAGAAGAGAAGTTAACTCAGCACAAAAGGGAGGAATCATTGGCAGCTTCCATTACACTGTTTTGTACTTCCATTCATTTCTGTAGCTGGAGTGATGCAGAAAATTGCTTTCCTCACAGGACCAAAATAAAGACAGGTTATATACACTGATAGTTCAGTATTTCATATCGTTAAATATTCTCACTAGAATAATTGATATATCATTTTAGAACAAGTAAGTAATGCTGCCTTTCAGAATGTTCGAGTACTCATTTGTAAAATAGCTTTGTATAGGATTTCTAAATTATAGCATATTATAAGAACCTTACGAGGTTGACTTTGTGTTAGCATTAGCTGTGGCCTTAGTTTTGATACATAAGGTTTGACAAACTTCCATTTTAATAAAATGTACTTTACTATTGCTACTTCAAAGTCTTGTTTTTGTAGTTTAATCTGAACTGAACTATAGAGTAAAATCCTTCAGGGAAAACATTTTTTTTTTCATGTATGAGATTGTGCTTCCGCTGGTCTAGAGCGTATAATCATAGGGTGGTTTGGGTTGGAAGGCACCTTGTAGACCATCTAATTGCAACCCCCCTGCCATGGGCAGGGACCCCTTTCACCAGCCCAGGCTGCTCCAAGCCCCGTCCAACCTGGCCTTGAGCACTGCCAGGGAGAGGGCAGCTTCTCTGGGCAACCTGGGCCAGGGCCTCACCACCCTCACAGTGAAGAATTTCTTCATAAATCTAATCTAAACCTGCCCTTTTCAGTGTGAAGCCATTACCCTTTGTCCTACCCCTACAGGCCCCTGTCAGAAGCCCCTCTCCAGCTCTCTCGCAGCCCCTCCAGGCACTGGCAGCTGCTCTAAGGTCTCCCCGCAGCCTTCTCTTCCCCAGGCTGAGCAGCCCCCGCTCTCCCAGCC
>Ga0065711_1010002_pt1 | contig 10188 bp, 2 predicted proteins | sample Hoacrofraction12_FD_59098 | JGI IMG/M metagenome (GOLD analysis project Ga0065711, IMG submission 59098) | Hoatzin crop microbial communities from Cojedes, Venezuela - Epithelial fraction 12 v2 (version 2) | ecosystem: Host-associated > Birds > Digestive system > Esophagus > Crop | place...
GGGGGGGGGGAATCTCTTACAACCAGCTTGACTTCACCGTGTCCTGTGTCTTCATCTGTTACACTTTGAAATCTATGACAAAACACGTGATTATAAAGCCCTTTGGTAAGATGCACGTACATTACTGCTGTTACTATAGTCACTTCTGTTAGAAATATTTACTGCTAAGAAAGAAAAAGAAAATTTATACTGAACAGTAATAGTTTTAATAACAAACCCCTACATGCTCTAATGACTGAAATCTCTAGTGTACGCACAAGTCAATACATTAGCCTTAATTGTTCAGCAAAACATTGCTAGCGTATTACTCATTTTATGATTATTGATGATTATTTATGCAGAGTTGCTGCCTTGGCAGAGTATATATCTTATTTGACTAGTATCCTCATTGTGATAACTGTATATAAATTAAAATATGCCTCAAAGATATATGCTGTGACATAATTATTTCAATACGTGATATGCATTTTTATTTTAAACAGCAACAAGTATCCTATGAACACAGAACATGTATTAGATTTCCTGCATATCTTAAAACCCCCTTTTGTAGGTAATATTTATGAGGTAAGAGAGACAGAACAAAAAAAAAAATCTAGTTTTTATGGTAAGTAAAATTAGAACAATTTAATTTTGTTTGTTTAATGGATCCTGAAAGAGGACAAATGGAAGTATGCAGGGAAAAGTTATTGGTGATGTTTTGCTACAGAATTCAATATGACTAGGCTTTCACTCTATTTTTATTATTCCCATTACTAATTTATTTGTGTGTCAATGAAGAGGCCCTTAAGTACACAGGAATACATAATATGTATAATAATAATAACAACAATAATAACAATAATATCTTTTCCCCAAGATTTAGGTCACATTTACATGCGTAAGAAGTAAAATAAAGTGAATTTGCAGTAATATAAAATGTGCATATCACATGTATTGATCACTGGAGAAATTTAATTATTCTGTCTATTGATAGTCATTGCAAGACTCAGGGCAGCCTCAAGAACATTATGTGAACTCTGCTGGAGAATACAGTTCTCCCTCATTCATTGCTATGGTCTTCACACCTCTTCCTTCTTATCAGTCCTTGGTTATAACTTTGTGCTGTTATTAGAAGTCGTACTTCTTGGTCTTGCTTTCCAAGACAATCACCAGCTTGTTTATAACTGCATTTAGCCTCATCTTTCGCATTCTTCCTAGGTTCTAATTGCTAGGAACTTCTTGAATTCTACTGGGAAAGATTCCATAACTTCTCACATTACACATTCATGCTTCATGTTCCTCTGTAAGATCTAAGAACGCTTGGACAATTCAGTATACAAGCCATACTGAACTTGTTTCTACAGCTTTTCCTGAAAAAGGATGATGCTTACAGTTTCATGTTAAAAGAAAACAGTAGTTTCCCCACATAAGAGTTCAAAGTCCCTTGCGAATTTGCTTAGAATAACAAGCACATTTCACATGAACATGTACAGTGACAATATTTTATTCACATTTTGTATTAATAGCATTTAAAGCTAAGCTTACAACGTAAATATTCATTTTCATTACCTCTCTGTTTCCCAAATTTTTCCCCACTTCCCGCATCATAATGCTAAGTCATCACTGTTTTCAGTGAAGGTGAACTCCTCCCTGTTTAAGCCATTTCTTCAGTGTTAAAGCAGAGAGATTTGTCTACTTCATGAAAGCTTCCCAGGGGATTCTACCATGCAATTATCTGAATAAGCCAAAGACTGCTCTCCTGAAGACCACAGTACTAACTCTCACTGTTTACCATCACCGTCTTCCTCTGCGACCAGACTTGCCTTCAGTTCTTTCCTGTTTGAGCAGCAACCCAAGTAGGGGCCTGGTTGGACTCAAAAGCTGTGTCTAAATGCAGCCTATGAACCTCATGGGTTGCCTCAATATTGCTACCATCCCAGAAGATGGCTGAAATCTCCCATGAAAACAAAGGCCTGCCAGCAGCTCCTAGTAAGTCACACCCCCACTACCTCCCCATAGACAGGTGGTGCACAACAGATCTCAACCACAACCTCCCTGTCTGTTCCTTCCTTCTTTGATCTTGAACCAGACAGGAGCTGCACATCTCTGGTTTCACTGTGGAGCTCTGCATGGCCAAAGATCTAACTAACAGAGAGCACAACTCCCTCTCCTCTTCCATGTCTGTCCTTTCCAATATGGTACATAAGATGCACTGCCTCAGAGAAGTAATCTGCCTGTTATATCCATAAGTAGTAAGTATTATACCACATCAAAACATGTTCATATTACACATAATTTTCTGAAATTATGTTATAAACAGTTATGTTATAAACAGTTAAGTTATAAACGCAGTTCATTCTTCCTTACAATGCAGTGTAGACTAGTACACCTTTTAAAATGCCTTTTACAGTATTATGACTCTGGGATTTTCTGCTGCAGCTGAAGAGCAGCCAGTAAAGAGGCTAGTCAAAAACAGGATAGCCTAGCAGGGCAAATTCTGGCAACCAACAGTTCACTCCCTCATGGAAGAGGCTTACTGGAAACAGACAGCTGATTGAATGCGTTACTTTGGCAGGTAGCATATGATCTAAAGATGATAAAACAACTACTTTAAGGAATAGGCAATGCATTTATAAAAAAAAATCCTGATTTCAAATGTGCTTTTCATAATCAACAAATAAGTCAAAAGTGAATCTCTTCTTACTAGTATCACAAATCTTAGTATTATTTAATATAAAAGACACTGACACCTTAAGAAAAAAAATTCAGCCAACACTGGTACATGCTTCATATTATTCTATATTTTAAGACTTCTTGTCATAATGTCTACTCGCTACATTTAAAAAAAAAAATTGAAATAACAGATTCAGGCATTTCCAATGAAGAATAATCGTATCTTTCATACAATGACTACACTTCTTGTGGTGACAGTTTTTATGTGCTTCAGGGAATTCCCAGTGAAATTTATTCAGCATAAAAATAACCACTTAATTTAGTGGAATTTTGTTGGGAATCTTTCAATTATTTTAATTCTTATTTATTAGTTTACTTTCCTAAGATTCTGAGTTAGTATAATGAGAACTATAGTCTCTGGCTATATTACAGTATGTGAAATGATTCTTCACAATACCACTCATGCTTCTTCAATTAAATTTTATAACATAAAAGTCCCTAAACCTTCTGGGCAAAAGAAATTTTTTTCTATTGTAATAATGCAGAAAGTAGTCAAAGGGATCAAAGATTGCCATGAAATATAAGAGGATTCATTTGCTTTTAATTACAACGAAGGCCAGTTGCTTTATCACAAAAGTTAGAAAACTTCTATGAGTATCTTCTAAAGCAAAGTTAGCTTTTCTACAATCTTGTGAGCAGATCAACATCTGGAACTACAATGCTCCAACAATTCTAAATTTGATTGAGAAAAGATGCTAGGATTCATAACAAATGTATGTGTGCGTGGGGTGGGGATGTAGGGAACAGAAGAAAAGAGCAGGGAAATGTGGTATTATTACTCAGTATCTCCTAGATTTCAGTGTGATGCATAAATACCCTTACAAAAAGAAGTTATTTCAGATATGCAGTTAACCAACCTATAGGCCATCTTATCTACCACTCTCTTTAATTTGTAGTATAAATGCTACCTTAAATCACTATCCAAGCACAGGTAGCAATAACCTGTATTCCAAATAGGTTTAGAACTTTTCTTTTTTCTGTGACATTCTTGTGGTTCCCATCAGCACAAGAATACGCTTTCTAATTCATTTAATCCCAGCATGAAGAGAAGAACTAAACCTACAACAGTAGTTTTCACTGAATCACAGAGTGAGTTGGACAAATACTTCTTTTACAGATGCCTCACATAACATGCATGGCTGAAATAAGCACATCTTTTTTCCTGAATTCTTTAGCAGTAATTTAGAGTGTCTAAATACACATCGGTACTTTCAGTAGCTTAAAATATCTTTTTTTATTTATTAGCATTAAAAAAAGTATTATTTTTAATACACTAAGAGTTTCAGATTTTCTTCCAAGAAATCTAATGTAAAAAAGTTCAGCATTAATTACCAGTGCTACAGTAGAAACAGGGGATCTCCAGGTTCAGGTTTAATGTTATTTTTATAATGCAGCAGATACTAACATCCACTAGAAAAAGAGGGGCTTTTTAATATGCTATTTTATGAAACGTAAGGACATCTATTTATAACAGCATAATTTTAAAAATATTTATTGTAGCTCTCAGTAGCATTTCAACACAAATTACACACCTGATCCCGAATTTAAAAAAATCTTCTCTAAAATATAATTTTCTCTACATTTCAGAAATTTGATTTTACCAGCTGTAACATCTATGCCCCATTCAGAATAAGTCTGAGTGAATCCTTTCACATTCTCTTCAGAGGTATAAAATAAGGTAATATATTTATTACTTCTAAAGACAAACACAGAATCTAATATGAGCTCTCAGAAGCTCAAAAATGCTTCATCTATTCTATCTTGGACTGTCTTGTAAAAACATCAGTTCTAGGATTGTAAAAACTACCAACGTAAATTATTCACTTACCTGCTTTTCAGCTTGTCCATACTCTGATCCTTGGGGTGACAAAAAGTGACAAATATGACCATTGTTTTTTGCTTTTTCTCGAAGAGCCATAGCAGTTCGTACTGTGGCATTTCTAGCATGAACAAACACCATCACCTTAAGACAGAAAGAAACAGGGCTGATGAGAAATAACAAGTCTTATGCAAATAATGAAAACACTTTAATTACAAAACATTCCCTATAGGAACAGAAAAAATTGTTAATACACGATGCACTAATGAAAACTAACGTTGCTCTAGTGAAATTAAAGGGTGATCCTGTCTATATTGTATTTAATATTTTCAAAGACCTTTTGAGAATGTTCTCTTTTATAATTCTTTAGTCTTTAAAAGATAGAGAAAAATTGTTGACAATAAATAGTTCATTTTCACGAAGTAGGGAGATTACCTTTGATGTAAAGAGTTGTGTTATTTGACCTCTCCTAAATGATCTGGAGAAGCAAATGTTGAGGTGATAAGTTTCCTGATGGTATGACTTGACTATGTGAGACAGCTGAAACAAAAACTATGAAGAACCTCAGGAGGATACTGCAGTCCCAAACCACTGGACAACCAAGGAGAAGAATGAAATCCAGCACCAATAAATGCAAAACACATACAGGGATACAAATTTTAAACTAACAGATATGATTATGGGTTTTAAACCATATACTATCACTCAGATACCTTCGAAACACTGTGGACATTTCCATGGAAATATCAACTAAGAGTTTAGTTGTAATCAAAAATTATCTGTACCCATGTCTGCAGTAGGATTTGGAAATACAGTTCGGTATCACCCAACCAACCTTACTGTCACTTGATTATGCTTATTACCATCACATATAGTATCTGAACAAAGAGACAACAATGAGATGTTAATACTTATTCCTTTAGACATGTATAAAAAGCAGTTTAAACTGATATTAAATTAAGATTCACTGCAAGGCACATCTAAGATGAATCATGGCAGTAAGTCCTCTGATTGGTCTAGAAAGGGAAAAGTGATTAAATACCACTTAATTCCAGTGTAATAATGGTTCTGAATGTCTGTTAACTCCATACTGCTGGGAAAGGTACACTATGGAAAACACTCTATATTGTCCCTCTAAGCACTTTGTATTGCCCAGGGTTTGCTTCAATTGACCCCACATACTTGGTCAGACAAGTCTCAGTTTGATGAAGTATGACAATTTCTGTGTTCTTAAAACTCACATCTGGAAACATCTGACTACCTGGCTCTTGAGTAAATGGCAAGCACTGCTTTGCAAATCCATCTAATTTTAATTAAAACTAACCATGGAGTTACAGTTCTGTTTTAAAGTAGTTTGAGTTGAATTTTAAGACTGGTATGTCAAATTCCAGAGAATCATGGGTTTAATTTTGGCCTTTTGGCATCATCATGCTTGTATCAACTTGCAGTCTAGGACTGAATTACTTTAAACGAAATACTATTGTGAAAGTAGTGGTATTTAGGGCATAATTAAACAAGTTATTGCCTCTGTTCTTAATTTGGAAATTCATAATTTAATTATAAATGTATGTATAATATACACATAATTTTATATAAAAGTAGACTTAACAGCTGTGAATTTATATAAATTATAAATTTATCATTAAGCCCAAGCAAATTAATTCAGGTGACAATACAGAGAAGAGATAAAAAGAGAAACAATGTGTGCATAACTATTTGCTTACTGGGAGCAATTACTCCTTACCTGTTTTAGCTTATTTGATACATCTTTCCATCAATTTCCATTTCCATCAATTTAGTAACCCTGTGACTCCTAGAATTATTAGCTTTCATCTGAGTAGAAATATTCTCAGATACATGTCACAGTTAGCAACGTACCAATTTAACTTAAAAACAACATACTGGCAAAACCTTCTTTAAACTTCTTCAAAAAGTAAGACAATCATAACATAAATACAGTGTATGTCCCTTCTGCCTTCATTAATTGTTTGTAATTACTTGTCTATTTATCTTTTTGTATTTTTTCTATAGAAAGCCTGAATAAAAATACATAACTACCAAAACAGCAATTTCCTTTTATTAACAGATCAACTATGTCTTCTTCAGTAAATTCTCACTTACTTAAACCATGCTAACAATTTTAACTGAAAAAAATTTTTCACTTTTAAATCAACTTGATTTTATAATTTACTAATTTGTTCCCTTTTTAAATGGAGTCATATTAATATATGATTCTTTGCCGAATAGATTAAAAATTAATCTTGTGAAAGTAGCTAAGTTCTGAAAGTTGAGAAACTGAGGAAATACAGTACCAAGCATTAATGTGAAATAGGAATGCTCTTTTTTTATCCACGTAATTTTGAAACTCCTAAATTAGGAAGTATAAAAACATTTGACATGTCGATTCCTTAAAAGAAAAAAAGAAAAAACAAAAAACAAAAAAGTCACATATGGACTAAGGAGTTTCACGATTTAACCACAAACCAGGTTTGTTTGGTTTTACATTGTATTTTAATCTTTTAGATTCTGTTTTATTCTAGTCTTGCATGAATTTTGCAATCACTACCTATATCAAATCTAAAATGGCAACTTTGAAAATGGTGTTTACACAGCACTAATATTATTTAAGTTCAAACTTATTAGACTAACACATATCTGCATTCTTTGACATAATACTGATAAATATCTTATAGGTTGTCCTGACCTTCTTAAAATTCCTGATCAAAGACCAAACGAAGTGTAGTCTGAATTTTTTGGAATAGCTATTAGTTTTATGACTAGAAGGACAAAGCTAAAAGCGTAGCTGCAAGCAAGAATGCTTTTAAAGTTTGAAAGGAACTAAAAACCAGTCAAATAAAACAGCAAGCAAATCTGCACACACGTGTACATCTACATCCAATAAACCTCTTAATTAAACAGGGTATAATTCTTTGTGGCTTGTTTAAACAACACACAGAGAAAAAGTCGTATTAGGAGGTAACTTCAAACTATACAAGCTACAGAAAAAAAAAGTAGGTGTAACACTTTGTTGGCCTACATATATTTTAAAAAAATGGTGTAAGAAAGCTGTACTGGGAAATGAAAACAGGAAAAACCTTATGTCACTGCAATTATACAAAGCAGAGCATAGACTACTAGTCACAGAAAAGATAATACTAGCAAACAGGCCCTTCATTGAATAATCTTCTTTTCACATTTATTACATAAATGAACCGCAACTGCAATGCTGATATAGAGCCCATTCCTGAAATTGCAAATGTGAGGAAAATTCCTCTCAGCTCCAGTCATAATCTGGCAGAGACTTTAGAAACTGACACTCTGAAGTCAACTGTCACTATGATGTCTTGGTCCTGCTAATATAATGATAAGCAACAGCAAAAAGATAAGGAAATATTATTCTGAAGACTTTGAAGAAAATTTGTTGTTATTTTTCAGTTTTTTTCCCTGCCCTTAATTCTACCTCACCCTGAAAGCAGACGTGATCCAATCTCTTTCTTGGGATGAAACTGTGCTAAAAGTAGTACACTGGTGGATGAAGCAGTAACATTCATACCTAATATTTACTAGTCATACAGAAATATTAGAAACTCAACTCAATATAAACTTCTGTAGGAAAATAAAATCTAATAGCTGACACTTCACTATAGAGTATTATACAAAAACATAAATGTAATTATATTATATAACTATCTCGGCCATTGAACATTTCTAAAATGACTACATACCATTACTTTTGCAATACTTCCCTTTCAACTAACATACTTTAAAATATATCACTCAATAATTAGTTTGTCTCAGTAGAAAAGCATCTAAAGCCTTTTTCAAAGTCTGGTGCCATGTTTTAATTTGAAATGATGACAGACTTGAGGATTAATCTAAAAAATGACAAAAAAATATGATGTAGCACTACAGAAGATTTAGCAATGTAATAGTTGTACAGAATTGGGCACACCTGCAGTCATCTACTGGAGACACTAGATAAGATACATATGAGCTCAAGACATGCAGATATTAAAAACACAGCTATGAGGGGTACTAGAAAAGACCAAAATGCCTTAAGAAATAAGACCATAAAATAAATTAAATTTAAATTTCCTAGAAGTATAAAATGATACAGTCCAGGGTAGTGGGCAGCGAATTGGAGAAGAAAAAAAAAACAACAAACTGTGCAATGCTCACAGTTAAAAGCCCACAAAAACATTACCACTGTAACAGCAAGATCGCTGATACAATATTCAGAAACCATGAAAACACTAATCAAAATGTTTATGAGAAACATTTTCACATTTTTTTCATGCTGCTGAGAATGCCAACAGTGCTGGAAAAAGAGTTGGAGCCTTTTACGTAAAACCAACTATAAAACGTTCCTTTCTCATCACTGCCTGACATAATGTATGTTCAGAAGCAATCCTGGGAGCTTTATGAACTTTGATACTAGGAGGCACTCAGTTCAGATGTTTCCAGAACTGGAAGACAGATGAATTGGGATCACACTGCACTTTATGCTCCAAAGTCCCTTTATCTTTTATTTTAACCATTATACTCAATAAATTTTAATAAACTAATAATATTGAAAACTTCTGATATCCAATACCACATATAAAAATAAACTGTAGTCATGAAGATCATCAGTATTCTTTTTTACTACATTTACTGAGGTGTTAATCTTTAAAGAGCATATGTTTTTGCTTTCAGTTAGCAGAGGCTTGGTACAGACTTGATAAAACTTCAGCTATGATTTCCAAAGCTTCTGCCTACACACAGCTGAAACTAAACAGGACAAGTGTAATTCCATGCTGGGTTTTCCACAAGAACAGGAAAAACAAGCAGCCTGTTTCTTTGTCAGGGGACTGGAAGTTGTTTCAGGTGCATCATTAGCAATAGTAGCTAAGCAGGAGAAATTAAAAAAACCCAAATTTGTAATTGCTAACGCTGACCTGAAGGAGCTGCTGGCTGGGCTACCATGCAAAATATGTAGAAAATGAGATGGTGCTAAATTAGAAAGCCAGTCTTTAGCAAACACAGTCTGTATTTATCATAGAATCATAGAAAGTTTTGGGTTGGAAGGGACCCCTAGAGGTCATCTAGTCCAACCCCCCCACAGCGAGCAGGGACACTGCTAACTGACCAGGTTGCTCAGAGCCCTGTCCAACCTGGTCTTGAATGTTTCCAGGGATGGGGCCTCCACTACCTCTCTGGGCAACCCATTCCAGTGTTTCACCACCTTCATTGTAAAGAATTTCTTCCTTATATCTAGCCTAAACCTACCCTGTTTTAGTTTAAAACCATTACCCCTCGTCCTGTCACTGTTTTCTCCGCTAAAAAGATTGTCCCCATCTTTCCTATAGGCTCCCTTTAAGTACTGAAAGGCTGCAATCAGGTCTCCGCTCAGCCTTCTCTTCTCCAGGCTGAACAAGCCCACCTCTCTCAGCCTGTCCTCATAGGAGAGGTGCTCCAGCCCTTGGATCATTTTTGTAGCCCTCCTTTGGACCCACTCCAACAGTTCCATGTCCTTCTTGTGCTGAGGGCTCCAGACCTGAATGCAGTACTCCAGGTGAGGTCTCACCAGAGCAGAGTAGAGGGGCAGAATCGCCTCTCTCGACCTGCTGGCCACGCTTCTCCTGATGCAGCCCAGGACACGGTTGGCCCTCTGGGCT
>Ga0065711_1051896_pt1 | contig 10188 bp, 6 predicted proteins | sample Hoacrofraction12_FD_59098 | JGI IMG/M metagenome (GOLD analysis project Ga0065711, IMG submission 59098) | Hoatzin crop microbial communities from Cojedes, Venezuela - Epithelial fraction 12 v2 (version 2) | ecosystem: Host-associated > Birds > Digestive system > Esophagus > Crop | place...
GCTCCCCGGGGAGCAGAAGGGCGTGGAGAGCCCCGCCGGCCGCTCTGCACCTCGCTCGTGGCCGCGCACCGCGCGCCCGCCCCCGGCCCCACCCGCCCTCCTCCTCCTCACGGCGGAGGCTGCTAAGTCTGTCGCTTGTGGGGCTGTTGGCGCTCGCTATGGCGTGGAAAGGTTACAAAAATCCGCATTGGCTTGCTCGTGTTAGGGAAAAAGAAAAAAAAAATTGACAGAGATCTTTTTGTCCTAAACGGGGAACTTCGTCTTCTGAAGCAGGAACTGAAATTTGGCCAGTCAGCAGTGAGCTGTCGATTAAAATCGTGGTCACTTCTTGCTTTGCCCCCTTTTTCTCTCCCTTAAAAAAAAAAAAAGTGACAAGAACTGTTATACATATATCATGAGCATATTTATGGAAGTAGCCACCAAGTTCTCTAGAAATTCCGCCCTTAAGGCTAAAATCCTGTAGGGAAAGAGATAGAACATAATCATATAATTGCATAATTAAAGCCTTTGCCATAGTGCCTCTCCTCATGGGTGCAGGCTGCACATTACGTGCAACATTTGAAGTAGTGCGAGGAGGCTGGAGTGATTACAGTTGTTGACATTACGTTACAAAACGTGCAAGAGTAAATGTGGTTATCATGTGATTTTTTTTTTTAAACTTTATTGCATGTACTTTGTTTAGTGAGAGCTTTATGAACAGGATCTTCACAGATGCATCAGGAACTGAGACTGCCTGTGTATGGCAGGAGGAGAGAGAGCTTGGGTTGTAGCTGGGGATCTTCCAGTTTGCTGAGCTGCTAGGGAAGGACTTGGTAGGGTCGTCTGTTTATTTTCCATTAATAACATTTGAATCCTTTAGCTAGCACCCGCCACAATGAACAAAAATTTTTGAGAAATAACCTGGAAGGAGCATGCCACCCCTCAAAAAAGCTGCAATGTGACTGGCAATACCTATTACACATCAAAGAATCCATCCACAGAGGACTGCCATCCTGAAGCACAAATTCATAGAAGTCAAGTTGCTTTGACTCCATTGCTTATACATCTGCTTGTATGTCAGAAGTGTTAGGAATTATTCTGTGTTTTAAACTATACTTGTTAAACCAGAAGACACAGACCCAGAAATCTTGGTAATGCAACATTTTATCATTCCTTCCTTCTTTAGGATATTATTGTTATAATTTATGTATCATCTGCAAGTTCTTCAGATTCAGGAGTCACATGTTTGTAATGCAGCCAGGTGGCTACAGTGTCTGGGCGGATCCCGACACTGCAGTCAGAAGGAACAGTAAGTAGTTCGCTGGTAGAGACAGCCAACATTTTTATTCCTGAAATGCAGTTTGGAGTAATTTTTGTGACATCACATAAGCTAAGTAATACTCAAGTTATGTACCTGAGTCCAGGGATGTTTTTAGGTGCAAACATCCATGGTGACTGCCAGGGTGGCTCGTGGCAGTTGCATTAATTTAGGGAGTGGTGTCAAGTCATCTCCTGTGCAAATGTGTGAAAGGAGCCTGTGCCCAGCACCCCCACACAGTGGGGTCATGGTGTCTGTCCTGGCTGCAGGTTGCACTACAGGCTTTGGAAGACCAATGAGCACTCAAGAGGGGCCTGCTAAGCCAAGCGGTGGGAAGACTGAACACGAAGCAGCGACTCTTGGGCATACAAGCAAAGGCGGCATGGGTACAGATGCCCGTGGTCGAATTCACTGTCACTTCCAGGCAGGCCTGCAATTACAGGATTAAAAATGTGTAAATTAGGCTGAAATCTGATATGAGATCTTTCACAGAGAAGCTGCTAGTGCTGAAATCAAAGCGGTATACTTGGCACTACAGCGGTGTTAAGCTCTCGTCCATATTCAAACAGTTTGTATGCCCTGAAGAAAATCGTAGACCGTATGGGACCTCAGACAGTTCCTGTAAAATGCAGAGCATGGCTACATTGTCTTTTACAGTGAAATATTATGGTTTACATAGTTTTTTATAGAATGTTAGGAATATGATTTTCAAAGGCAGCAGAAAAGTAAAAACATAAAGATAGAAATGGTAACTGTTTTTCATTGCATAGTTCTATTCCCTCCACTGGTGTGCCTTAAGTATATAGTTATATAGACATGTATAAGTTATACAGAATTTCTTTATTTATAAATATATACTATATATTATTGACAATAAATTTTACTCAGTGATTTTTGTGAAGTACGTCACATACACAGTATTTGCTGTACTACGTAGTACGTACTGCCCGCTGTGCGTAACACAGTGCTACACACAGTACAAATGGATGTGTATTGTATAATTTGTATTTATATTACTACTGCATACATTAACTTACCTATATAGAAATAGTAGTTTATATTAACACGTGTTAACCATCACATAGACATATACATTTTCTGTATCTACATATGTGCCTCATGCAGTTTCTTTCTATAACTTTTCAGAACATCCTCTCTAGGAAAGGTTTATGCATCTTAATTGACTTACTGTTGCTGTGTGCTTCACTGCATTTTGCGTTTTCTAGTTTGAGACAGAGTCTGAACATAAGATAGCTGCAGTTGTAACTGTGTGACTCTGGCCTACAGTCTACACAAGTTCAGACACAGCTCAGTGTCTGCGTCCTGCTTAAAGTCACAAAAATTACCGTAAGCCCTCAGACTAAAAGTTCATGTATGATTTTATTTTTTCTGCTGTCTTCAGCTGCAGTGACATCAGTTTTTTAAAGTGAATGAACTCCTCTGCAAGTGCTGCAGAATGAAGGCTCTGAAGTGATTCAGTTCCCTGTTGCAGGTTAAAAAAAAATGTGTTGTCATTCTACATCCTTCCAGTCTCAGAGCACCTTCAATGTAGGAAGCCCATTACGCAAAGTAAAAATATTCATATCCACAGTCTATGAGTAAGAATTAAAAATATATTAGTGATAGCAATTGATAATTTATGTGTGAATTTCAAGAAGCTAGCAAAAGTTCCGAGCTGCATGTGCACACCTATATGCTTCTGTGTATGGGTATTCGTTTGATGTCCATTAGATAGTGAGATAGACTTCTGGGAGGGTGCATGTTATACACTCTCCTGTTTCAGTTGACATCACCTTGAGGTCTTTTTAGTGATATCAACAGAAAAAGATTTTAAGCATTATTTTTCGCCAGAGAAAAAAAATGCTGCATATGTTGAATACCTGATGGTATTTTCTGTGAGTCTATCCACTAATTGTTTGGGGAAGTCTCCTACTGGAATAGTCCATTACCCCACGTGCCACTTGTCACGCAGTTTCATTTGAACCCATAATTTTACAGGTCCCCTTCTACACTTAGATTCTTCTGCTGCATCACAGGCTATGTCTTCTAGTCCCAGAGTCTGGATCTAAAGGGTGCATATTTATGTTCATGTGTTCTGGGACACATAAGATTACATTCTGATTATGGTTTGGTTTTTTTTATATCTGTTCCATAAATACACAACTCAAACTTCTCTATGTAGGCTGGTGTGGTGTGCATGCTCCCAATCTCCAGCAAATACACAGGGTATTATCATTGAAATTGTATTGGTAAACTACCCGGGCCACCTTCTGTAAACTTTGTATCAACAACTAATCATTGTCAGCCCATGTCTCGGTCCAGCTTCATTCACACACACAGGTAGCTCTGTTGCTAGCATAGAACTTAAATCATAGTTCTGTTAGTGAAAGAGATATGTATACTTCAATTTTTGTGATAAAATTCATATAGATATGATTAGACTGTAGAATTCTAATGATAAATTATAGCCAAAGCACGTCTTTCTATTGAGGTCAGTCTTCTCTGTAAGCATAAACTATGTCTATTCCAGGCCCAATAGAACTCTTTTCTTTTACAGCTTTCAGGGACACAGAACACAGCACATTGTAACCACAGCAATAGGCTCGACTACAAAAGATCTCTATCGGGCATCACAGAGAATTTGAGGCAGCTGGCTGTTATCAGCTGAAGCAGGTAGTCAGTAGAAGTGTAGAGGATAAATAGATAATAGAAAAGCAGTCTAGAAACCTGGGAGAGAATAAACCTCTCCTCTAGAGGGGAGGTAACAACTCAGGTAAGTCACTGATGAACTCAACTCCCAGATCACTACTGCCTCTAATACTGCTCAAAATACAATAGGAGCTCATGCCTGTCAGCTCTGAAGTAGTGTTCAAGATGTTGTTGGAAATGCAGCTTGACATATTCAGTTATAGAAATCACTATTGCAGTAGAGTGAAGAAGGATCATGCTGCTGAAAGACAGGTGACCAAAATCCCAGGAACACCATGACCCTCTATTAAACTGCAATTGCCAGAATAGGTAACTAGTTACACCCCCTTCTTAGCCTGCATGCCGCTGTGTCTATATTGCCAGCGCAACCATTACATAGTATTCTTGCCATACTGACCATGGTCCTCTGTGGGGCCCATGATTACTTTTTTTGTGTAATTTCTCCTTGTCTTGAAATAACTGAACCATTCTGCTTTCCCTACCATGAGCACAGAGAAGACAGGGCAAGACCCATGTCTATGAGTAAAAGAATGTGTTGTTCTTAGTAGCTGTACATTAAAACAGTCCCACAGAACATCTTTTTCTTCAAGTCACTCTTATGATTCTTAGATTCTTATAATTCTCAAATTCCTCTCTATGAAAGTGTGAAATCTCACATGAATGTGCATGGAAACTGATACCATTTGATAACTCTTCTTGCTGGCTTCTGAGATCTTGTAGGACTATATTGGTAGTCGGGAGATAGCGTCAGGAGATATTTTTGTGAGAGTAGGCACAGAAAAGAAGTCTGTCAGTGGCCACTTTCCACCAAAGAAGTGTTTGAATTGCTGAATTACTCCACCGACATCTGTCTTTATCTTGTTGAGCCACTCAGGTGGACCACAGGAAGTAGCTGATGTTACTGTAATGTGAATTCTTGTGGAGCTGAACGAAAAAAAAAGAAGAAAGAAAAAGAGACTCCTACTGCACAATTTGCGTTGAAAGATGCTTTAAAAAATCTGTCTGTACCAGAAGAGTTATAAATCATTCTGTGAATTTACACTGAAAGAGCATAAACCAAGACACATGCATCAAATATTTTTAGAGTATTAGTTACCACTGTTAAAGAATGTCCTAACCATGAAAGCAACTTATTATATTCATAAAACCAGTTAACAAAATTTAGATGTATCCAAGTTGCTGGTTGCATAAATAATGTGGGTCCTTTGAACAGTCTCTGTAATTCTTAAATAGTAACTGATGTACATATTTTTATTTTTTATGTATTGTTTCAATATTTGTTTTACTGTGCCACTGGGCATAAATTACCTGTGTGCCTCTGTAAATTCTGCCTCTAAGCAGTGATTGCTGAGGGTGTTTTTCCTTTCATATCTCATTCTATGACTGCTAAAACAAGGAAAGGTCAAAGTTTTAAGGCTTACATACACCAAAAGTTTACAATTACCATTTGCTATTTTGAGGCCTGATTTATCTTTCCATTGTGCCAGTGCAATCCTAGCAATAGACTCTGGGCCAGTCTAGATCCATCTTTTATATCATTTTCTCCTTTTAGATGTTACACAACTGTAAATTACTACCATTGTGTTACAAGATATGCCTAAATTCATTCGATTACAAAACTTTTAGGTAGCAGGAGAATTTTGTTTCTGACAGATATATTTTTATTTGTTTTTAAAAGAAGGTGAAAGAAAAATAGAAAAAAAATTGCTTATTAGAAAAATTTCTAGAATGTGCCTACATATTTATTATAAGAATCCAGTACATCAGTAATTATCAGCTAACAAGATGTTGACAACATGTTGTCCAAAACAGTGCAGATAATACTTAAGGTAATATATGGAGCCAGAAGTAAGAAGCATCACTCCCAGTGAAGCATCCTTATAATTAGGACAGAAACAGATCTTTTTACTATTTTCTCTCTCTCATGAATTCTTTGAATATTTTGGTCTTTTTGTATGCTGTGATCCCAAATCAACAGGAAAAGTGGAGAAGAAATAGTCCAGCTCAGTCTCAGGCTATGTAACTCTCTGAGATTCAGGTACTGCTAGAGGAGGTCTAAACAGAGGGAAGTCTTAGCATCTCTTTCTGATCAAGTTTCCTAATTGTGCATAAAAGGAGGCATCCCTTCATTATCTGGTTCTGCTCAGAAACTGGTGCAGTGCTTGGAATTGCAGGGGATGAAGGTGTCTTTTATGAAGGTACAAAATTTAGATAACTGTTCAGACAAAAATCATAGTTGAGTGTTCCCAAAGATATTTGCTGTAGCATCAGTGGAAAGGAAAAGTCTTCCTCAAGGTTTCTGAATACTCTCACAGAGGCACTTAACCACCTGATTCTGTGAGAGCTGGGATGTCTAAGGGACTACATCTGAATCATCCTGCAGCTATGATCATCCGAATAAGGCCCTGAAGAGTAGATGGATTTGCAGAAACGTTAAGCATCAATGAGCATACTCTGATGGGATCACGTTCTGCACTCAAGGTAACATGAAAACCCAGCTCCTGAGTTGGTTTACAGAATATCATGAACCTCTTGAATACTGTGAGTATGTTGAATGTGCAATTAATGTTCAGTACTTTCATTTGTTATTGTGTTGAAAGCACTGAACTATATGATCAAAATCATACATGAAGAACTTTTACTTCTTACGTTTATGTCTTCCTATTAAAATCATGTTTACTTTGCAACTCTCCTCTAGGATAGTCACATTTTCCCAAAGTGGGTAAAACTTAAGAACTCAAAGTGTGTTTGGATTACTAGTGCTTCGCATGCTTCAAAACTGTAAAAATCTTCAGTATATCAAGTATTTACTTTGTTTAATGATTGGGTCAAAAACATAGTTTTGCAAGATAAAGATATTATAAAATATTTTAGACGTAGTGATATATTTAACTTTGGGGGGCTACATACCTAACAAGTCCTTCTCCCGACACACAAGTCGACACCAGGAGACTTTTGAAGAGGAAACCACACGATACTTATGTGTGTGGTTCTACAGGGAAGTAGGAGGAAGCAGCAGTCAACTCCCTTTTTGGGGAAAGCCTGAGACTGCTAATCCAAACCCTGTTTTCCCCAACAGATAAGTGGCATGACAACTACGTGTTTGCAGGTGTTCGCATATGTGCTTTTACTTCTTTTTGGTGACCCTCTTATTCTGTAACAATTAGGCCTGCTGGAGCTTCTGCTGGTGCCCTGGGATCACTCTATTCTGTTTTGGTTATTCCACAAAATCAGTAATAAACATTTCTTTCTTGATGTTTCCATTTTATTGTCAGATGTCGTCTCATTGCCAATAATGTCTTTGGATACACAAGTATGGTATCTTGTATTGAAATACCCACTTTTTATCGAATGGCTTGAATTCTGCTGCAGTTTATTGTGGTCTAGGGTAAGACTACAGTGAGATGAAGATGCCTTAGGCACCTAATGGAAGTGCTCCAGTGTAAGCTGTATGTGTAAACTCCTGTTCTAGACAGCAGAGTCAATGGAATCTGTGGAGCCTGCTCAGTGTCTTGTCACCTGACGAACCACTTTGCATATATTTCAGAGTGAGCTGGGTTGTTCTCTAGGCTCCATCTGAACACAGAGAAAAAACATGGCATCTTGTAAAAGGTACTGTCAGTTTCTAGGTCTTGCAGTTCTTTAAAGGATGCAGCTCCCAGAAACTAGAAAAATATTCTACTGTAATCATTAAGTTTCTGACAAAAATAGTAAAAAGTACTTTCTTGAGTTTCTCCTAAAGATAAATGAGGAATCTGTGAAATTGTCAAATCTTCTCTTGTCATTTGCTGTGACTTGTGCATGTCAGACACCTCTACACCCTAAACTGGTAACATGTATTTGGCCAGGTAAAAGCAATCTTCGGTAATCTTCATATGCCTTTATCCTGAAAATGCATATCAATGTAATGATGCCAGTTCTTGAATCTCTTGGGCTTATTCAATACATTTAAGATATTGACAGGATTATTTCATTTGGTAGCCTGTAGTAACGGGAGACTGCACTTGTTGATGCAGAACGTTACTCTGATTTCAATATCTGAGTGTCTTATCTGTTACATGTGAATAAAATACTTTCCTATAAATACAGCTTTTTGTTTCCTTTGTAGTGATTGTGTATATTGGGGGAAAGGAAGTAATTTGTCCATTACCCTGAAGATTTTTGCTTCTCATAACACCAGCAACCTATTTTGTTTTAGAGCATTGGCTTAATCTGAAGTTTGGCAGTTAATATACCAGAGAGCAGGTTTGAATCCAATCATCAAATAAAAATGGAAAGCAACAGCAAAAGACACGATCCAAGTTATGGTTGGACTAAGGTTACACAGGGTAGCTACTGACCCGGGACAGCTACAGAGACGGAGCCTAGACAGCTGCAGAGCAATGGCAGCCAGCCAGTGTTCCTGAACACGTGAAGATGAGGCCAAAAGGAGGACTTCAATCTCAGATATTAGCTGCTCTAACACAGAACGAACAAGCTATGTAAGAACCTTACATGCTGTGACAAGAATTGCAACAGCTAATTGGAAACAAAGTACTCGAAGCTTCTTGTGCAACTTTTCAAATAGAAATTCTCATAACTAAAGTATTTAAAAAATAAAGCTTTTGAGACATATCTAGTTCTAAAAATTGTATACACTAGGTACATCACAAACAATCTTTGCCGTCAAATACATCATGTACTGAGTCATTAAAGAAAAGCCATGACTTCACAGGCACATTTCAGTTTATGCAGAGATAATCCTAGTTCTCCTTCTTTGGGTGGGAATTAGGATCTGTGAGCCCAGATATATTGTTTTTAGTATCCCAACTAGCCCTCTCTTCATGATGGTATACTGTGTCTTGTGTACTTCAATTATTCTTTGAACAACCAAAAAGTATTTAGGAAAGCCCTGTTTCTCTCTGAAAGTACATTTTTTCAGGTATAATCTAGAAGCTGTGCACAACTTCATTGGCTGAAAAGGTTACCTTTCCTGTCCTATTTACAAAGCATATTAATGCTTTACAAAGTAATTGCAGACCCTGACACAAAGGCCTGGCAAATGAAACCAGACAATTAAACAGCTCAAAAAGGAGGAGAAGAAGTGCAGTACAAAAAGATCTATGCAGAGAACCTGTAGCTGTCTGTGACCCTCCCCATTATTCTATGTAGGATGTACTCGGGTAGTTTGGATTAGCCATGAATACAGATGATGTCAGAACCAGTCCTCTAAATCTTTTCAGTTTTCCATTATGAAAATATGCTACAGAACTGTGGTATCAGATATGAATCAACCCCTTACATCTTGTTTTCAATGTCACTGGAATTATTTCTCATTAAGTTTTGTGTGCTGTATACCATGGATTTTTTTTTTCCCTGTTAAATCCAGAAACCTTTCCTGATAAGGGCATCCTTTCTCAAAGTACTTCTTAAAATAGAATAGCTTGATGCTGTGGATAGCACTTTGACATTGAAGAAAACCAGGGAGATGCAAACAAATTCTAGCAAGTCTGGAAGTGGTGCCTGTATACTTCAGAAATGGTTTGACTCATTAGTAGATTAATAGGCTGCACAGAAAGCTGGATCTTTGAAAGAAGTCAGTGAATTAAGGGCAGACTATTACCCTGTAGCTCCCATTAGCCTGCACATTAAACAGATAGATCTACAGATAGTTCCGTCCCATACAAATCACCGGAACAATGGATATAGGTTTTGTATAAAATCAGCATGGCCATAAAATGGAATGTAGGAACATTTTACAATTACTGCAGTTAGAATGGCCAAAGCCTTTGAATACAGCTTTGTTAGGATTTTTATTTGCAAGAGCCTACCTATTCACAAATCTGAGGCAGCTGAACATCACAGAGTTAGGTTTCCTAGTATGGTTGTTTTTCACTCATGAATCATTCATAAGACCATTTAACAAATGTTATGTAAAAATATATTTTGATATGTCTGATAGAAACTATACCTGATCTTAGCTGAGGGCAAAAGAAGAGGTAAGACGACCTGTAATCTATGACTGCAGGCCACCATTTCTATCCTTTATCTTTCAAACAGGGATCAGTTGTGATGACAGATACTGTGAGATACAGCAGTCCCTTCCAAAGGGCTTGTAGTGCTCTGTGTGTGCAGGAAGGTCATAGGAAAGGTCAGCAAGGTTCCCAAAACTGCACATTAAAGAGTTTAGTTAGGGGGGGGGG